>Ga0335070_10010943_pt1 | contig 10612 bp, 8 predicted proteins | sample Lox_Sample_13_FD_206722 | JGI IMG/M metagenome (GOLD analysis project Ga0335070, IMG submission 206722) | Soil microbial communities from Loxahatchee National Wildlife Refuge, Florida, United States - Lox_Sample_1.3 | ecosystem: Environmental > Terrestrial > Soil > Wetlands | place: USA: Florida...
GATGATTAGGCGACAGCGCTCTGCGCGACCAGAGCTTCGGCAAACGCTTCCTCGAGCGCCGCGACGCTGTCGTGAAGGGCTGCCTCAGTAATGACGAGTGGCGGGCTGATTTTTACCGTCGCCCCACCGAATCCCACCGGACTGAACATCAGCACGCCTTTCTCGATCGAGCGCCGCACCACCTCCCACGCGAGATCGCCGTCGGGCTCTTTGGTGCCTGGGACCACGCACGCCACACCCGCGACCAAGCCCTTGCCGTCCACGGATCCGATTTGCGGGGTGCGCGTCTTCAGCGCGCGCAGTTTCTGGTGCAGCACCGCGCCCACTCTGCGCGCGTTCTCGGCCAGATTCTCTTTGAGCACAAGGTCGATGGAGGCCAGCGCGGCGGCGCAGCACACGGGGTTGCCGGTGTGTGTGGAGGTCATGCTGCCCGAGGGATGCAGATCCATCACGTCCGGCCGTCCGGTGACCGCCGCCAGCGGCAGCGAGCTGGAGATGCCCTTACCGAAGCAGGCCAGATCGGGCACGATGCCGTAATGCTCAAACCCCCACAGCGTCCCGGTACGGCCGAATCCGGCCTGCACCTCGTCGCACACCAGCAGCGCCTTGTGGCCGGTGCACCACTCGCGCAGAGCCTTCATGTACTCGGGAGGCGCAAACGCCGCGCTGCCGCCCTGGTACGTTTCCAGCACGACGCCGGCAACGTGATTGGGCTCGACGCCAAGTTCTCGCAGCGCGCGCTGGAAGCCCTCAAAGGAAGTGTCCGTTGTGCGAAAGCCATCGGGGAAAGGGATCTGCACGAAGCCCGGATCGAGATTGCCGATCCATTCCTTGAGCGACGGAATGCCACCCGCCTGTTGGGCGCCCAGCGTCCGGCCGTGGAAGGCTTTGTCGTAGGAGACGATCACTTTCTTGGAGCGGCCGCCAACCTTCATCCCGTACGTCCGGCACAGCTTGATGGCACACTCGACGGTCTCCGAGCCGGTGGTCAGGAGGAAAACTTTCTTGAGAGGATCGGGCATGATGGAAGCAAGCTTCTCCACGAGGCGCGCGCGAATCTCGCTCGGAAAGCAGTAATTGGTGAGCAGCTTCGACGAAGCCTGCGCCGCGATAGCGCGAGCGATCTCTTCACGGCCGTGGCCGGCGTTCGTGATCAGCACACCGGAGGACCAATCAATCCACTGGTTCCCCCAGCGGTCGTACACTTGAAAGCCTTCGGCGTGATCCCATACCACAGGCGGCTGGCCGCGCATAGCGACGGGCTCACAACGATAGAGGGTTTCGAGAATGGGAACCGACTCCGGAACCGGAAGCGGCGTAACAATGCGGCGAAACGGCGTTTCGACCCGCGCAACCCGCGAAGGGGTGAGGCTGTATTCTCTGGCCATGGTTTTGGTTGAAAGCTCTATTGTCCGGTATTATTTCTGGCGGTGGCAACTGAATTATGGCGCAACCTAGGAGAACGGAGGACTGCCTCGACGAGCTGAGCCGGTTGCGTGAGAACCCCACCACGCCCGAGGCTCGCGCCGATCTTGGCAGATATCTCGGTAACAAGTCTAACGTGGTGGCAGCCAAGGCCGCCAAGATCGTGGCGGAGTTCGAAATACAGGATCTCGAGCCGCAGCTTATGGCGGCTTTCCATCGGTTTATGAAGAGCCCGGCGTCGACCGACAAGGGCTGCGCGGCCAAGACGGAGATCGTTCGCGCGCTCGAGGCTTTGGGCGTGGCCGAAGGCGAGGTGTTTCTTGCAGGGATCCGGCACGTCCAGATGGAGGGCTCCTTCGGGCCACCGGTGGATACCGCTGCCGGGCTGCGGGCCGCAAGCGCCATGGGACTGGTGCATATGAATCATCCCGATGCCATTCTGGAAACCGTGTCTTTGCTTGTAGACCGTGAGGACGATGCGCGCATCGGCGCCGTCCGCGCTCTGGCCGCAGCCGGGCATCCGGCGACGGTGCCGCTGCTGCGCTTCAAGGTGCTGGCCGGCGATGCGAGCGCTGATGTGATCGCCGAGAGTTTCCTCGCGTTGCTGGAAGTTGCGCCGGAAACATCTTTGGGCTTTGTCGCCGGCTATCTCGACTCCAGCGACACAACCGTCGCGGAAACCGCGGCGATCGCGCTGGGAGAGTCGCGGCAACCGGAGGCGATCGTCGTCCTCAAGAGCAAGTGGCCGGGTGCGGGCGAGACGCTGCGCCCCGCCTTGCTCATGGGAATGGCGGTGGCGCGCGACGACAGTGCGTTCGAATTTCTGTTCTCGCTGATTGAGGGCGCCGTGGAAAAGATCGCCGCTGAAGCCATTACCGCACTAGCCATGTACCGCCAGGACGACCGCATCCGCGGGCGGGTGGAGGCGCTGGTCCGGCAGCGCAAAGGGACGCTGCTGGCGCGGACGCTCGCGGCGGAGTTCGGGGCGCCACGCACGTAAATCCGGAGACCAACGTCTGCTCCTGTTTTAGTGTTCTTTCAGTAAAGCTCTCAGCCTCTTCCTCCGATATTGGATGTAGTCGCGGAGCCTCTGTGGCTCCCATTGCCCGCCGTGATTGTGCCAGCTGTCCAGTCCGTGCCGCGCCGTCTTGGCCCTGTGCCACGGTGGCTCATTCCCTCGCTCTCGGATTGTCTGTTCCTGGCCATCCTGGTGTGGGTGTTTGCGCTGGGGTCCGGCTGGAGCGTGCTGCTGGCCGATGGCGACACAGGTTGGCACATTCGCACCGGAGAGTACATTCTGGACACGCGCTCGGTGCCGGCGCACGATCTTTTTTCGTTCAGCAAGTCCGGGCAGCCCTGGTTGGCGTGGGAGTGGGGATCCGACGTCATCTTCGGCGCCCTGCACCGCGCCTGGGGGCTGAAAGGTGTGGTGGTGCTGAGCGGCGTGGTGCTCGCGTTGTCTGCGACGCTGCTGTTTCGCTCCATGCTCTGGCGCGGCGCCAATCTGCTGGCGGCTTTGGCGGCCACGCTGCTGGCGGCGGGTGCTTCGACCGTGCATTACCTCGCCCGCCCACATATCTTTACTTTCCTTGGATTGACGGCTGCCATGTGGATGCTGGAGCGCGACCGGCGCCGACCGAGCCGGGCCGTCTGGTGGCTGGTGCCCATGACGGCACTGTGGACCAATCTGCACGGCGGCTTTCTGGCATGGCTCGCCTGTGTGGGGCTGGTGTCGGCCGGCTGCGCCTGGGGAGCGGCGGTAGCGCCAAGCGGTACGCCTTTTGGGTTCAGCCCGCTGCGGCGATACGCGTTGCTGGCCGGCGCATGCGCGGCGGCGACCCTCGTGAATCCATATGGCTGGCGGTTGCACCAGCACGTCATCAGTTATCTGAGATCGGACTGGATCCGGCAAGCGGTGGAGGAGTTTCAATCGCCACGCTTTCGTTCAGAAAGCATGTTGCAGTTTGAAATTCTGCTGTTCGCCGGGCTGGCGATGGTACCCGTTTTCTTCCGTCAGTGCCGTTTCGCCGACGTGCTTCTGGTTTTGTTTTGGGCGCATTTCGCCCTGGTTTCGGCACGCCATGTGCCCCTCTATGCGATGATCGCGGCTCCCCTGGTGGCGGCCGAGGCCAGCCGCTTGTGGTCTGCATGGAGCGCAGGTTTCCACTGCAAGTCGGTGGGCGGTTTGCTGCGCGATTGCCTGCGTGATTTCTCCACCGGGGTTCAGCGGTCCAGCATCTGGGTGCCGGTGGCGCTCGTCGGCCTGGCCGCATGGCCGTGGGATGGGCCAGCCGACTTCCCGGGCAACAAATTCCCGGTGACGGCGCTTGAGCGAAATGCCTCCTTGATGACGGCTCCCCGGGGCGCCCCACGGCGCATTCTGACCTCCGATCAATGGGGCGACTATCTGATTTACCGCTTGTATCCGCGCCAACGTGTGTTCGTAGATGGACGCAGCGACTTCTATGGCCCGGTGATTGGCCGGGACTATCTGGTTCTGCTCAACGGGGCGCCGGGTTGGGACCGGGTTGTGGAGCAGTACCGGTTCGACCTGGCGCTGCTGCCGTTGGACTGGCCGCTCGCGCAACTCATGATGTGCCATCCGGCGTGGCAGGTCCGTTACCAGGACCGCCAGGCGGTGGTTCTCGAACGGCGTCAGCAGACGGGCCTAAACCAAAACCCCGATTCCACCGAAAGAATACACGGGGAGCCAACCGAGTGAGTCCCAAACAGACGGCGCAGCGTAGCGGGGTGCGTAGACGCCGGAAACTCAGGAATCCTGCGCCGGCCCGGCTTCGGGATTTTTCGCGGTTGCCTTCGGGAAAAAAGCTTGCGGAATTTGCCCTGGCATCGGGATTTCTGGCGCCACCGCTGATGTCCAATGGGGTCCGCTCCGGAGCGAGGAAAACCCCATGACAATCGTGGGCGCGATTTCGCTCGTCGTGGGATGCGCAGCAGCGGTGGAAGATCTGGCGCGGCGCCGCATCTCCAACTGGACGTCGGGAGCGGCGCTGGTTTCCGGTTTTCTTGTCCACGCGAGCCGCGCGGGATGGCGTGGAGCGGCGAGCGCGGGCACGGGGGCACTGGTCGGATTTGTCCTGTTCCTGATTTTCTACCTGCTGAACGGCATGGGGGCGGGCGATCTGAAACTGATGGCTGGATTTGGCAGCCTGCTGGGTCCGTCGGTCATCCTCTACGCGGCCTGGATAGCGGCAGTCGCGGGAGGAATGATGGGCTTGGCCTACGCAGCCGCGCTCGCGTGGCGTGCCCGGAGTCGTGTGTCAAGGGGACGGCTGGCGCCGGCAGAAATGATTCCCTACGCGCCAGCCATCGTGGCAGGGGCATGGCTGGCTGAGTTTGCTCTGGGGTGACACCGAACGCAGAGAGTGAATTATGGATCGACGATTCTTAACCGTATTAGCCATGAGTATCGTGCTGGCGTTAGTCGTTTCCGCGGTCTTCTATCAGATGTCGATGCGCGGCTCGCGGCAAAAGCCGAAGCAGGCTGAGTTCCGAGACCTGGTGATGGCGGCGCAGCCGCTGCCGGTCGGGACAACAATCCGGCGCGAAGAGCTCAAAATCACCAAAGTTCCGTCAGACTTGTTCCCCCATGGGGGCTTTTCCAAGGTCGAAGAAGTCATCGACCGTCCGGTGGTCAGCAACGTTTTGCTGGACGAACCGGTGCTGGAGGGGCGCCTGGCGGCGCGCGGCAGCGGTCTGGGGCTCGCGCCCATTATTCCGCCCGGGATGCGTGCCGTCTCGGTGCGGGTCAACGACGTCGTGGGTGTTGCCGGCTTCGTGCTGCCCGGCATGCGCGTGGACGTGCTGGTGACGGGCAGGCCGCCGAACTTCAACGGAACCATCACGGAGACGGTGCTGCAGAACATCGTGGTGCTCTCGGCAGGCCAGGTCCTGCAACCGGAATCGCGCGGCCAAGCGATCAACACGCCGGTCGTCACACTGCTGGTCACGCCGGAACAAGCCGAAATCCTGACGCTTGCGGGCAACGAGGGCCGCATTCAGTTGGTTCTGCGCAATGGCTCCGACCAGGCCAGCCCGAAAACACCCGGCCGGGAAACCCGCGAGTTGTACGGATACCGAACCAGCAAGCCGGATGTGCCGGAGAAAGTCGCGGCTCCACGACCGAGGCCTGCCGTCGTTCGACCCGTCGAAGCGCCCAAGCGGCCGGTCGTCGAAGAGGTCGTTATGATTCGCGGCAACCAGCGGACCGTTGAGGTGGTTGGCGTCCAGAAATCTCCCGAAGGAGGGAATTGAGAGTTCTTTATGAATTCAAAGTCTCAAACAGGATCGGCCATCGCGGCGTTTACCCGCCCGGTGCTGCTGCTGGCGCTGGCTGCAACAGTCGCCTTCGCGGGCCAGGACACCTCGTCCACTTCGGCAGCGATGAAACTCAGTGTGGGCCGAAGCGTTGTTCTGGACCGCTCTTCGGATGTGGCCCGAATCTCCATCAGCAATCCGGAGGTCGTGGATGCGGTGGCGGTCACCACCCGCGAAATTCTGGTCAACGCTAAATCCGCCGGTATGTCCACGCTGGTGATCTGGTCGAGAGCCGGTGCGCGTGACATGTGTATCGTCACCGTCGAGAGAGATCTCGAACCCATCCGACGGCTGCTGAAGGAAACCTTTCCCGAGGAAGCCATTGACGTGCGATCGGACCGGGACGCGTTAGCGCTGGTGGGTCATGCCAGTAGTCAGGCAGTAGCCGATCGGGCCATGGCGCTGGTGGCGCCCCTGGTGAAGACCGTCGTGAATAACCTGCAGATTGTGGCGCCGGGCGCCGACAAGCAGATCATTCTACGAGTCAAGTTTGCCGAACTGGACCGCAATGTCGCGAGTTCGTTCGGTGTCAACCTGCTCTCCACGGGAGCCCTCAACACGCCGGGCCGGATCACTACGGGCCAATTTGCGAGTGGGAATCCCAGTCAACTCACGGGCACGATTCCCGGACATCCGACGGGGACGACCAGCACGTTCACCCTTTCCGACGCCCTCAATATTTTCGCCTTCCGCCCGGACCTCAACCTGGGCGCCGTCATCCGTGATTTGGAGACGCAGGGACTCTTGCAGATCCTGGCGGAACCCAATCTGGTGACCACCAATGGCAAAGAGGCCAGCTTTCTGGTGGGCGGCGAGTTCCCGGTTCCAATTTTGCAACCGGGCTCGGTTGGCTCGGTAACCATCCAGTTCCGCGAGTACGGTATCCGGCTCAGTTTTCTGCCCCAGGTCACTGCCAACAAAACGATCAAGATGCACGTGAAACCCGAGGTTTCGACCATCGACTTGGCCAACGGCGTGGTCTTCAACGGCTTTAACATCCCCGCGCTGGCCACGCGGCGTGTAGAGACCGACGTCGAGCTGGGTGAAGGGCAGAGCTTTGTGATTGCCGGCCTGCTCGATGACCGCGTGACGGAGAACCTCTCGAAAGTCCCGGGCTTGGCGCACCTGCCCATTCTCGGCGCGCTGTTCAAGAGCCGTGAGTTAACCAGATCCAAGACCGACCTGGTGGTCATGGTGACGCCAGAGACCGCCTATCCACTCTCGGCTAAGGATCCCAAGCCCCTGCCGCCCATGCCGAAAGAGTTTCTGCCGGAAACGGCGGCTGTGTCGTCACCGTCGGCGCAGACCGCAGGACCCGCCAGTACCTCGGGCGCCAAGCCCGGCGCGAAAGCGACAGAGCACTGAGGCCCAACCCAATGGAAGTGCGCGGCCTAGGCACGACGAATACGACCCAGTTGGCGGCGGTCGCCATCCTGCCCAACCGAGCCTTGGCGCAGGAGTTCCTGCGCGCCCTGCCGGAAAGCCAGGCGTTTCGCATTTCAGCCGAATGGACGGGCTATCCGCCCGCTTCCAAACTGGAGACCCAACTGCGGCAGTCGCGGCCGGATGTGCTGTTGATCGATGTTTCCGCGGATCTCACCCAGGCGGCGCGGCTCATTGAAGCCATCAGCGGTTCGAATCGGCCTGTGCCGGTGATTGCGCTCCACACAGCCAACGAGGCCGCGGCGCTGCTCGCCTGCCTCCGAGCGGGCGCAGCGGAATTCTTGTACGCGCCATTCACCCCGGAGTTGCAGCGTCAGGCCGGAGCGCGCGTCGCCAGTCTGCTCCCCGTCGCGCGAGAGGAGCATACGAAGCGAGGGCGGCTGGTGGCGTTCGCCAGCGCCAAGCCGGGCTCGGGCGCCTCGACGCTGGCAGCGCACACGGCATTTGCTTTACATGAGGTCACGGGGGAACGCATCTTGCTGGCGGATTTCGCTCTCTGGAGCGGCACTATCCGTCTGCTGTTCAAGCTCCCGGGCGTACCTTCGCTGGCGGAGGCGCTGGAGGCGGCCGAGGCAAACCGATTGTGCGCTGACCCGGAATCCTGGGCGGCACTGGTGCAACGCAAGGGCGGCGTCGATCTCCTGCCGTCGCCGGGAGCTCTTTCCACCGGCCATGCCGACCCCTCCAAGCTCCGCAGAATCCTGGATTATGCACGGCCGGTCTACGACTGGGTGATTGTCGATCTGCCTACGGTGTTCGAACGCCTGAGTCTGTTGATGTTGCCGGAGGCCGAGCACGGCTTCCTGGTGACAACGCCGGAACTGCCCAGTCTACACCTGACCCGCAAGGCGGTCTCGCTGCTGGCACAGGTGGGGCTGAGCCTCGACAACTTCAAAGTGATTGTGAACCGGGCGGGAAGGGCCGATGAAGTGACCCTGGAAGCCATGGCCAAGATCTTCAAAGCGCCGGTTTACGCTACTTTCCCGAACGACTACCTTTCGCTGCACAAATCGCTGAGCGCGGGCCAGCCGATCGGTCCGTGTATGCTCGAACGCGCCTTGTGGGAATTTGCGCGCGCACTCTGTTCGCAACCGCGGCGGGTGGAAGCGCTGGTGGAAAACCGGCTCTCGCCTGAACCATCAAGGACGCTGACGCATGTTTAAAGGAAATGCCGCATGTTGACCACTAACTCCGATGCCAAACCGGCGCCCGAGCTGACCTGGGACCAGCGCCTGCTGCGGAACTCCGGCCGCCAGAAGAACGCCCTACGCCCGGAATACCAGCAGCTAAAGTTCACGCTGCATCGCAAGCTGCTCGACAAGATTAACCTGGAGGCGCTGGCCACCATTGACAACCAGCGGGTCCGCGGCGAGGTGCGGCAGGCGGTCATCTCCCTCATTGACGGCGAACAGACGCTGCTCAGCTCGCTCGAGCGGCAACAGATCTCGGAAGAGGTTCTCGACGAGGTGTTTGGTCTGGGGCCGCTCGAACCGCTGCTGCAGGATCCCACCATCTCCGACATTCTGGTAAACGGCTACAGGCAGGTCTATGTGGAGCGCAAGGGGCTGCTCGAGCTGACGAACGTGGCTTTTCGGGATGACGCACACCTGTTGCGCATCATTGACAAGATCGTTTCGCAGGTGGGCCGCCGCGTGGACGAGTCCACGCCCATGGTGGACGCGCGCCTGAGTGACGGTTCGCGCGTCAACGCTATCGTGCCTCCCCTGGCTGTCGACGGTCCGCTGCTTTCGATTCGGCGCTTCGGCACCGACAAGCTGATGCCCCAGGATCTGGTCGAAAAAAAAGCGCTGACTCCGGGGATGATGGAGCTCCTGGAGGCCGCGGTTAAAGCGCGGCTCAACCTCGTAATCGCAGGCGGCACGGGCGCGGGTAAGACGACCCTGCTGAATGCCCTTTCCGCCTTCATTTCCCCCAAAGAGCGCATTGTCACCATTGAGGATGCCGCCGAACTGCAACTCAAACAGCCGCATCTGGCGCGCCTCGAAACCCGGCCCCCCAATCTTGAGGGCCAGGGTGCCGTCCGCCAGCGCCAGTTGCTGATCAACGCCCTGCGCATGCGGCCCGACCGGATCGTCGTTGGAGAGGTGCGCGGCGAAGAAGCGCTGGACATGTTGCAGGCGATGAACACCGGTCACGACGGCTCGCTGACCACCGTGCACGCCAACAGCCCGCGGGACGCGATTTCGCGTCTTGAGGTGATGGTCTCGCTCGCCAATGCCAACATGCAAATGGTGTCGATCCGCCAACAAGTCTCCTCCGCGGTGCACGTCCTGGTGCAGGCCGCGAGGTTGAGCGACGGTTCGCGGCGCGTCGTGAGCGTTACCGAAGTTACGGGCATGGAAGGCGATATGGTGACCCTGCAGGACATCTTTGTTTTCGAAAAGCGAGGCGTTTCGGCCGAGGGCAAGGTGCTCGGTCGCTTCTGCGCGACCGGGATTCGGCCGAAATTTGCCGACAAACTGCTGGCCGCGGGCATCCGGCTTTCTCCGGAGCTGTTTGACCAGTCGATGGAGATCTGAGAACCATGGCGCTCGTCATTTTCATTTTCGGCGCCGTGGTCATAGCGACGGTCGGGGGTTACTTCCTGCTGGATAGCCGGCTGCGCCGGGCCGATCTGGACACCATCAAGAGCCGCCTGCTCGGAACCGGGGCCAAGACCGCCAAGAACCCAAGCCCCGCACCCACCCTGATGCAAGGCGAAGATGCCAGGAAGGACCGCATGGTCCTGGAATTACTGCGGCGCTTCCGTGTGCGCCACCGCCTGCAGGAGCTGCTGGAGCGCGCGGGCCTGCGCTGGCCTGTAGTGCGGCTGGCGCGTCTGGTCTTAACCGGCATTTTGCTGGGCTTTTCTGCCGCCTGGTACTCGCTGCCATCTCCGCTGGATCGTGTCGCGTTCCTCACGGGGCCGCTTTGCGGCGCCATGCCTCTGCTTTACGTTTGGCGCAAGAGCAGACAACGGCTGCGGAAGTTTGAAGCACAGTTTCCCGAGGGACTGGAGTTTGTGGCACGCGCCATGCGCGCCGGTCACGCTTTCTCGGTTTCGCTCGAAATGCTACATCACGAATTCGATGAGCCGCTGGCCGGAGAGTTTCGCCGCACCTTCGACGAGCAAAATCTGGGTTTGCCACTGGAAGTTGCGCTCGAGAAGCTGGCTCGCCGGGTTCCCCTTCTGGACGTACAGTTTTTCGTCTCGGCTGTGCTGTTGCAAAAGCGTACGGGGGGCAATCTGGCCGAAGTTTTGGAGAAACTGGCATACCTGATCCGGGAGCGCTTCAAGCTGCGGGGGAGAATTCGAGCCATCAGCGCGCATGGCCGTATGACGGGCACGGCGCTGTCGCTCATCCCCGCGGCGGTTGCGGCCATGATGTTTTACGTCAATCCGCAG
>Ga0335070_10010945_pt1 | contig 10611 bp, 12 predicted proteins | sample Lox_Sample_13_FD_206722 | JGI IMG/M metagenome (GOLD analysis project Ga0335070, IMG submission 206722) | Soil microbial communities from Loxahatchee National Wildlife Refuge, Florida, United States - Lox_Sample_1.3 | ecosystem: Environmental > Terrestrial > Soil > Wetlands | place: USA...
CGGCCGTGACCGGAGCGGGCGCGAAGCTCGTCTTCGCCGACAACCTCTATATGTACGGGCCGGTCACAGCGCCGATCAGCGAGGAGTGCCCGCAGGAGCCCGCGAGCCGGAAGGGCCGCGTGCGCAAGGGGCTCGCGGACTCGCTGCTCGCCGCGGCCGAGCCCAATGGTCTTCGCGTGACGATCGGCCGAGCCTCGGACTACTTCGGGCCGGGCGGCACGGGAAGTGTGGCGGGGATGATGGTCGCCGCGGCGCTCGACGGGAAAGCGGTGCGCTGGCCCGCAAACGCTGACGTTCCGCACACGTTCAGCTACCTCCCCGACGTCGCTCGCGCTCTCGCGGTGCTCGGCGAGAGGAGCGAAGCGGACGGGAAGGCCTGGGTGTTGCCTGCCGCCTCGGCGGTTAGCGCGCGGGAGCTCGTCGCGCTGATCGGGCGGGAGATCGGTCGGCCGGTGAAGGTTTCGGTCACGTCGAAGCTCACGATGCGAGTGGCCGGGCTGTTCGTTCCGGAGGCACGAGAGGTTCCCGACATCTGGTACCAGTTCGCCGCGCCGTTCGTCGTCGACGACTCGGCGTTCGAAACTGCGTTCGGCCCCTTCGAGGCGACGCCGCTCGCCGAAGCCGTCCATGCCACGGTCGCCTGGTATCGCGAGCACGATCTACGTCACTAGCCGCAAGCGCCCTCACCAAGGAGACGGTGGATGAAAGCGATCGTCCAGGACACCTACGGTTCGACAGACGTTCTCGAGTTGCGTGAGTTCGAGAGGCCGGGCATCGCTGTCGACGAGGTGCTGGTCCGCGTGCGCGCAGCCGGCGTGGATCGGGGTGTCTGGCACCTGATGACGGGGCTGCCATACCCGGTCCGGCTCGCGGGGTACGGTTTCCGGGCGCCCAAGACCTCTGTCCCCGGCAGCGATCTGGCCGGGATCGTCGAGGCGGTCGGGAACGCCGTGACGAGGTTCCAGCCGGGTGACGAGGTGTTCGGCATCGGCAAGGGCGCCTTCGCGGAGTACGCGCCCGCCCTCGAGAGCAAGCTCGCGTCCAAGCCGGCGAACCTCACGTTCGAGCATGCAGCGACCGTCCCCGTCTCGGGCCTGACCGCGCTGCAAGGCCTGCGTGACCACGGGCGGGTCGAGCAAGGCCAGAAGGTGCTGATCATCGGGGCGTCGGGCGGCGTCGGGACGTTCGCCGTGCAGCTGGCCAAGGCATTCGACGCGGAGGTCACCGGCGTCTGCAGCACCGCGAAGGTGGACATGGTTCGCACGATCGGCGCCGACCACGTCATCGACTACACGCGTGAAGACTTCGCGTCGGGCGGGCAGCGCTTCGACATGATCCTTGACATCGGTGGAAACGCGCCGCTGTCACGTTTGCGGCGGGCTCTCGCTCCGAAGGGAACGCTCGTCATCGTCGGAGGCGAGACCGGCGGCCGATGGCTTGGCGGCTACGACCGCCAGCTCCGAGCGGTTCTGCTCTCCCGGTTCGTGGGCCAGGATCTGAGAACGTTCATCTGCTCGGAGAACGCCGACGACCTGCTCGTCCTCAAGGAGTTCATCGAGGCGGGAGAGATCACACCCGTGGTCGACCGGGCCTACCTGCTGCGGGAGGCCGCCCAAGCGATCGGGTATCTGGAGCAGGGCCACGCTCGTGGCAAGGTCGTGATCACCGTCTGACGCGAGGACCGGCGATCGCGGCGTCGCGATCGCGCTGTTGTGGGCTGCTCACACAGGCGATCACACGGTCACCTGCGCGGGCCCCGGTCTCGTCATCGATTCCTCGGCCAGCCTCAACGGAAAGCGCTGGACCGTGCACCGAACCTGGTACCGGGCCTCCCCGACCGCCTTCATCGTCAGCCGCTCGGCGACGATCGAGGTGTCGCGTCTGGCTAGCTCGAGCGAGTTTCGGATCGACGCCCCGTTCGCTCCATGCAGATAAGAGCCACCATCGCGCTCCTCGGCGCCACGCCGCCGCGCCCGACATGCGCGGGCGCGGCCCATCACGCTCCCGGCACGAGTTCGCTCTCGCCCGAACCTGCAAGCGGAAAGCACAGCGCGAGGCCGCGCGCGCGGAGCGCGCCCGGCCCGCGCGAAGCGGGCGACGCAGCTTCGAGTGGAGCTAGCCGGACTCGAACCGGCGACCTCCTGGGTGCGATCCAGGCGCTCTCCCAGCTGAGCTATAGCCCCGCGGCGGTCTAGTGTAGCGGGCTCGACGCCGCCGGCCCGCCCGCCTTCTCCATCAGCTTGCCGTCGCGGATCGTCTTCGCCATCTCCTTCGACTCCTCGCGGTACCAGGTGCCGTCCTCGAACCGGATCGCCGGATACTTGTTCTGGCCCGTCGCGGCGACGATCACGTCGCGCTTGCTCCGGCGCACCGGCCCCGGGACGCGCTCGTAGTCGATGCCCTGCTCGATCAGCGCCGACTCGACGCGCCAGCACGGATGGCCCTGGATCTTCACCCACTGCGTGGAGCAGCGATAGAGCTTGACGGCCACGTCCCCTCCTCGGTCGGTCGAGACCCCGCGTCCCTACGATACGCCGAATGCGAGGGGTGGCACTCGACGCGGCGGGGCGCCCGCAGGTGCGCGAGCTGGACGAGCCGGAGGGCGAGGGCGCGCTCGTACGCGTGCTCGCGTGCGGGCTCTGCGGCTCGGACGTCGAGAAGCTGCGGCCCGGATTCGCCGGCCTCGTGCTCGGGCACGAGGTCGTCGGCGAGACCGAGGACGGGCGCCGCGTCGCGCTCGTCCACCACCGCGGCTGCGGCGAGTGCGAGCGCTGCCGCGGCGGGCACGAGTCGACGTGCGAGCGGTTCGCCGCGCCGACGATCCGGCCCGGCGGCTTCGCGGAGCGGGTGCGCGCGGACGCGTGGATCGACGTCCCGGACGGGCTCGGCGACGCCGAGGCGACCGCGCTCGAGCCGCTCGCCTGCGTCCTCCGCGGCGCCGAGGCGGTGCCGCGCGGGCGCGTGCTCGTCGTCGGCCAGGGGTTCGTCGGCCGGCTGTTCGCGGCGGTGCTCGCGCGGCGGGGCGACGACGTGTTCGCGCTCGACGCCGACCCGCGGCGGAGCGGCCGCGCGCCGGACGGCCAGGTGGGTGCGGTCGTCGTCTGCGCTCCCGGCGGAGGCGCGGCGGCGCTCGATCGCGTCGTCCCCGGCGGGACGATCCTCGTGTTCGCGGATGCAGGCCCGTTGCCGGCGGACGAGATCTACCGGCGCGAGCTGACCGTCGTCGGCCGGCGCTCCGCGACCGAAGACGCGATGCGGGCCGCCGCGGCGCTGCTGCCGGAGCTCGAGCTGCCGGCGCCGACGGTGCTCCCCCTCGAGCGGTTCCGGGAAGGGCTCGACCTCTTCCTCCGCCGCGACGCCGCCAAGGTCGTGTTCGTCCCGTGAGCTTGCTCACGTTCTCGGGGCGGCGCCGGCGGCGCGATCCATCGTTCGGCGGGTCGAGGACAGTACGGGCGGGTACGGACTCGACGCGCCGGACCTCGGAGCGTGCCGCCGGCGTCGTCAGCCTTGCGCGGAGCGCCGCTCCGCGGCGCCTGAGCGAAAGGCGGCCGAGGGCGTGAGGGCGTGCCTGTACTACGGGATCGGCGACCTTCGCGTCGAGGAGGTGCCGGACCCGGTGCCGGGCCCCGGCGACGTGCTCGTCCAGGTCGAGGTCGCGCTCACCGACGGCACCGACCTGAAGACGTTCCGCCAGGGCCATCCCGTCCTGCTCTCGGAGGCGCCGTCGCCCTTCGGCCACGAGTTCTGCGGGATCGACGTCGCCACCGGCCGCCGCGTCGTCGCCGCGAACTCGGGGCCGTGCGGCGAGTGCGAGGCATGCCTGCGCGGCGACGAGCCGCTCTGCCCGCAGCTGCTCCCGTTCCTCAACGGCGCGTACGCGGAGCTGATCGTCGTCCCCGAGCGGATCGCCCGCGTCAACCTCCTGCCCGTTCCGGACGGACTCGCACCGGAGATCGCGGCGCTCGTCGAGCCGCTCGCGTGCTGCCTCCGCGGTGTCGAGCGGGCCGGAGTCCGCGAGGGGCAGACGGTCGCCGTGCTCGGCGCCGGCCCGATCGGGCTGATGCTCTGCGCGTGCATCGCGGACGCGGGCGCGCACCCGGTGCTCGTCGGCGGGCGTCCGGAGCGGCGCGCGCTCGGGCCGGAGTTCGGCGCGGTCGCCGGCGACGGGCGGAACGCCGACGTCGTGATCGAGGCGACCGGCTCGGCCAAGGGCTGGGGCGACGCCGTCGCGCTCGTCCGTCCCGGCGGCACCGCCCTCCTGTTCAGCGGCCTGCCGGGGCAGAGCGAGGTGCCGCTCGATGCGTACCGGATCCACTACCAGGAGCTGACCGTGCGCGGGTCGTTCCACCACACGCCGCGCGGCGTGCGGGCCGCGCTCGTGTTCCTCGCGAGCGGCGCGCGCCCGTGGCATCGGCTGCTGACGCACGAGGTCGGGCTCGAGGGGCTTCCGGCGCTGTTCGCGGATCCGCCGGTCGACTATCTCAAGGCGGTCGTCCGGCCGTGACTAGGCGGCGAACAGCGTCAGATCCGGCTCCCGCTCGCCGCGGAGCAGCTCGAGATCGACCTCGACGCAGCGGATGCCGCGCGACTCGGCCAGCGTCACCGCTTGCGGCGTCAGCCGCTGCGCGGCGAGGATCCCGCGGCACGACTCCTTCGCCGGGTCGAGCCGGATGAACTCGAGGTAGCGCGTCAGCTGCTCGACCGCGTCGATCGTCGCGTTGCGCTTGATCTCGACGGCGACCCAGCCCGCGCCGGCGTCGCGGCACATGAGGTCGACCGGGCCGACCTCGGTCTGCCACTCGCGGCGGACGAGCGTGAGCTCCTCGCCGAGCGCCGACGGCATCGCCGCGAGCGCCTCCTGGAGATCGCGCTCGACGCCGTCCTTCTGCAGCGCGGCCGACTCGCCCATGTCGTGCGTGACGTCGCTCAGCACCTCGGCGAGCCGGATCTCGAGGACGTCGTCGGTCTTCGGCTTGCGGACGACGAGCCGGTCGCCGTCGTCCTCCACGGACGTCGGCGCGGTCATCCAGTTGAGCGGCTTGTAGCCGCCGGCGTCGTCGTGGACGAGCACCGAGCCGTCCGCCTTCAGGATCAGCAGCCGCACGGCCTCCGGCAGCACGGCGTCGAGGCGGCCCGAGTACCGGACCTCGCAGCGGGCGACGAGCAGGCGCATGCGGGGACACTACTGTCCCCAACGGACATGCCAGGGCCTGGCCCCGACCGGGGCCAGGCCCTCGCCGTTCACCGGGAACCGTGCTTCCCCGGCGTCACTCCGGCGTGTTCGGCACCGTGACGACGGCGCCGACGACGGCGCCGTTGACGCCGCGGACGACCTTCCGAGCCTGCGGCTTTCCGTTCCCGCCGAGCGTGTCGGTGATGATCGAGTAACCGCGGGCGCGAGCGGACGTGCCGTGGTCGGCGATGGGGTCGCTCGTGAACCGGTTCGGTGCGACCACGTGCTGCTTGTGGCGGACCGGCAGAACGTGCTTCGACGCGGCGCCGGCCACGGGGACGGCGATCGCGGCGGCGGCGACGGCCGCGAACGTGCAGGCGACTCTGGTGCGGGCGATGGACGACATGTGTGCCTCCTTGTCGGTGCGGAGAGCCGAGACGAGGTGCATGTCGGGAAGCTAGGCCCGACGACGACGCCTGTCGTTCGCGGCCGCAACGGTCGCCGTGTCACGCTCGCGACAGAGGCGCGCGGCGCGGGCAGCGGACGACGGACGGGCGCATGCGGGCGACGGGAACTCGGCGTCCACCCCGGAGCCGAAGACGTCTGCCCCGCCACGGCACCGCCGGTCGCTTCGGATTCAGCTCCGAACGCAGAGCGCGAGGAGGCGATCGCGAGCCTGAAGCGCAAGCGCCGCCTCGCCGAGGACGCGCTCGCGGATGTCAGCGTCAACGGCGTGCTCTGGATCATCTGGGCGCTGACCGACCGCTCGACGGACGGCAGCATTCCCTGGCCGACCTGGGTCTCCGCCGTCTGGGGCTTCCTCCTCCTGGTGGACGCGTGGAGGGCCTACGGCTCCTGGCCGCGCAGCCTGCGCCGGCCGATCACCGAGACCGAGATCGAGCAGGAGATGCAGCGCTCGCGCCGCGCGTAGCTACCGCTGCCGCGTCCGCTCGACCGCGAGGCGCCACTCGGCGCGCCGGCGCTCCACCTCGTCGTGCGGCATCGACGGCTCGTAGCTCGGGCCGCGGCGCACGAGCGCGGCGACCGCCTCGGGGCTCGGCCAGGCTCCCGTCGCGAGCCCGGCGAGCGCGGCGGCGCCGACCGCGGTGCTCTCCGTCTCGGCGACGACCTCCACCGGCTGCTCGAGGATGTCGGCCTGGAACTGCATCAGGAACGCGTTGCGGCTCGCGCCGCCGTCGGCGCGGAGGAAGGCGACGCCGTCCGGCTGCGCCTCGAGCACGTCGGCGACCTGGTGCGCGATCCCCTCGAGCGTGGCGCGCGCGAGGTGCCCGCGCGTCGTGCCGGCGGTGAGGCCGGTGACGAGGCCGCGCGCGTCCGGGTCCCAGTACGGCGAGCCGAGCCCGGCCAGCGCCGGGACGAAGACGACGCCGCCGGTCGACCCCGCCTCGACCGCGAGCCGCTCCACCTCGTCGATCTCGCCGACGATCCCGAGCCCGTCGCGGAGCCAGCGGACGACCGCGCCGCTCGTCAGCACCGAGCCCTCGACCGCGTACTGGACGTCGTGCCCCGCCGCGACCGCGGCGACCGTCTTCAGCAGCCCCGCCGGCGCCGGCGCCGTGTCGCCGCCGACGTTGACGAGCACGAAGCTCCCGGTCCCGTACGTCGCCTTCGCCTCACGCGGCTCGAAGCAGCCCTGGCCGAACAGCGCCGCCTGCTGGTCGCCGACGAGGCTCGCGACCGGCACGGTCGCGCCGAGGAGCTCGGCCTCGCCGGCGACGCCGGACGTCTGGACGACCGCCGGGAGCAGCGCCGCGTCGACCCCGAACAGCGCGAGCAGCTCGTCGTCCCACGCGAGCCGGCCGATGTCGAACAGCATCGTCCGGGCGGCGTTCGTGACGTCGGTCGCGTGCACGCGTCCGCCGGTGAGCTTCCACACGAGCCACGTGTCCACCGTCCCGAACGCGAGCTCGCCGTGCGGCCGCTCCGTCCGGGCGAGCAGCCACTCGAGCTTCGTCGCCGAGAAGTACGGATCGGGGACGAGCCCCGTCCGCGCGCGGATCAGCTCGGCGGGAAGCCCGCGGCACCGCTCGGCCGTACGCCGGTCCTGCCACACGATCGCGTCGTGCACGGGCCGGCCCGACGCCCGCTCCCAGAGGATCGACGTCTCCCGCTGGTTCGTGATCCCGATCGCCGCGAGCTCACCCGCGCGGAGCCCCGCCTCGGCGAGCGCCGCCTCCGCCGCGGCGAGGACGCTCGACCACAGCTCCTCGGGATCCTGCTCGACCCACCCCGGCTGCGGATACTGCGCGCCGACGGCGACGTAGCCGCGCCCGCGCACGGCGAGCTCCTCGTCGACGACGAGGCAGGTCGTCCCGGAGGTCCCCTGGTCGATCGCGAGGATCAAGTCGACCGCTCTCGGCGTGAAGCGCGCGCCATCTCAGCCGGAGGCCAACGCTGCCGCAGGCGCGTCGGCCGCGCGGGAGAGCGAGAACGCCGACGACGATCCGGGTGCGTGAACGCGTCGCCGCGCGCAGCCGGGACCGCGCTCCCGGCGGAGCGCACGCGCGGAACCGCCACGAGCGCCGAGGGAGGGGGCCCGTGGGGGAACCGCAGGTTCACCCACGCGAGACGCGAGAGCCGCCGACGATCGCGTCGGCGCCGTCGTCGAACCGGACCCAGGCCTTGCCCTTGCCGTCGTAGTCGGGCGACCAGGCGACGAGCGTCGCGTCGCGGCCGGCGACGCTCACCCGCTCGGTCCCCTCCGGCTCCGCGCCGAGCCAGACGCGCACGAACGGGTTCGACTCGCGCTCGCGCCCGATCGTCGTCTCGTCGGTGTGGCCGGGATAGACGACGACGCCGTCCGGCAGCTCGAGCAGCCGCAGCACGGAGGCCCGCACCTGCTCGAGGTCGCCGCCGCCGACGGCGTCCTTGAACAGGACGTCGCCGGTGAAGACCGCCTCGCCGTCGACGACGAAGGCGACGTGCTCGTCGGCGTGCCCCGGCGTCGCCAGCCCGCGGACGCGCAGTTCGCCGAAGCTCCACTCCCCCGGTTCGGCGACGACCGGGATCCCGTACCGCCGGACGAGCTCGTCCTCGTTGTCGACGTGGTCGTGATGCGAGTGGGTGCGCAGGATCGCGGCCGGGGAGGCGCCCCAGCCCTCCACCGCGGCCACGAGCGGGGCGACGTCGGCCCCGGAGTCGACGAACACGGCCGTCCCGCCCGCCCGGTCGGCGACGGCGTACGCGTTGGAGAGCCAGCCGGGGTGCATGCTCCGGGCCACCAGCATGGCGCTAGGCTAACGCGACAAGCGTGAAGAGGAGGACGGATGGGCCTTTGGTCACGGACAGTGGCGGTCTTCAAGGCGAAGTACTCGAAGCTTCTCAACCGGGCCGAGAACCCGACGGAGACGCTCGACTACTCGTACGAGCAGATGATCGAGCAGCTCCAGAACGTCAAGCGCGGCGTCGCGGACGTCGTCACGGCGAAGAAGCGGCTCGAGATCCAGACGCAGGGGCTCGAGCAGAACGTCGTCAAGCTGGAGACGCAGGCGCGTCAGGCGGTGGCGGCGAACCGCGAGGATCTCGCCCGCCAGGCGCTCGAGCGCAAGGCCGCGGCGCAGCAGCAGCTGCAGGGGCTCGACCAGCAGGTGCAGCAGCTCTCCGAGCAGCAGGACAAGCTCGTCGACGCGCAGCATCAGCTCGAGACGAAGATCGAGGCCTTCCGCTCGCAGAAGGAGGTCATCAAGGCGCAGTACTCGGCCGCCGAGGCGCAGGTCCGGATCGGCGAGGCCGCGACCGGCATCGGCAAGGGCATGGCCGACACGGGGCTCGCGATCCAGCGCGCGAAGGACAAGACGGACGAGCTGCAGGCGCGCGCGGCGGCGATCGACGAGCTGACCGCGACGGGCGCGCTCGACGACCTCACCCAGCCCGGGACGACGCAGCTCGACCGCGAGCTGGCGCAGATCTCCTCGAACGCGCAGGTCGAACAGGATCTCGCGAAGCTGAAGGCGGAGGTCGGCGGCGGCGACGGCGGCGCGAAGCAGCTCGACGCCGGCGACGGCGCACCCGCGGCGGCGCCCGCTCCGGCGGAGGAGAAGCCGGCGGACGAGCCCGCGTCGTAGCGTCGCCGATGCCGTTCACCGACGTCTTCTTCGGCCGCAAGAAGCTCAAGGAGCCGGCCGGCGATCGCCTCTTCGCGCTGACGACCGCCGCCGTGACGCTCGACGTCGAGTGCGGGCTGAAGCCGGCCGGCGTCGGCGCGGTCGTGTTCAAGCCGCTGTCCGCGGGCGAGTTCACGCAGGTCGACCAGGACGTCGAGGAGCTGCTCAAGTCGGTCGCGTCCGGCTCGGGGTCGACGCTCGACCGGAAGACGGACACGTTCGGGTTCGAGTGGGTGATCGTCCGCGACACGGATCTGGAGGACCAGGTGACCGCGGTGCACGCCGTCGCCGACGAGTTCCAGGCGCGCGGCTTCGGCGCCCAGCTGCTCGCCGCCGCGTTCCGGTTCGCGGACGGGGGCGGCAAGCCCGTCTACTGGATCTACGGCTTCAAGACCGGCACCTTCTGGCCGTTCGCCCCGACCGGCGAGAAGCAGCAGCGCGACAACGCGAAGGAGATGGAGCTGAAGGCGAAGCTCGAGCCGGAGCTCCCGATCGAGCCGGATCTCTCCAAGTGGCTCGGGCTGTTCGACGCTCCGATATAGCTCGGAACCGCTGCGCGGTTCCTCGCTTTGATACGGAACTCCGCGAGCCGGAGAGCGCGGTCTCCGGCTCGCTCCGTGCTGTCTCTCCGGGGATGCTCCTGGCGAAATCGCTCTGCCGCGCCGGTCGTGGGGCCGAAGCGTCCCGACCGGCGAAGGTCGGCCTCCGGCTACGCCACGCGTAGCCTCCGGCCCTCGTCGCTCGCTCGACCCGCCGGTAACTCGATGAGATGGACCACATCGACTTGCAAGCGCATCAGCCGAGTCTCCGCTCCAGCGCCATCGCGCGCTCCGCGCCCTTCTGCGTGAAGGTCCACTTGGCGTCGGTCGTCTCGGCACGGGCCCGCGAAGTGCCAGGCACCTCGCTGTCGCGGGGTAGCAGGCACCCGGCGGAACCCGACGGCGGCGGGAGCCGGAGCGTAAACCGAGCCGCAGGCCGGCTTACGCGGAGGCGGAGGAAGCTCGCCCGCCTGCGCAGCACACGGGCGAGCGCGGGACCGCGCGTACGCCGAGAGGTCGCACGCAAAGACAGCACGAAGCGAGCCGGAAACCGCGCTTTCCGGCTCGCGGAGTTCGTTCAACCAGCGAGGAACCGCGCAGCGGTTCCGAGCTAAGAGATCGGGCGTCCCATTTGACGCGCGATCTCTGAGAGCGCGGCGAGGCGCTTCTCCAGCGGCGGGTGGTCCATGAACAGCTCGCCCGCCTGCTGGCGCCAGTTCGTCGGGATGATGAAGAAGGCGTTCATCCCGGCCACCTCGCGCAGGTCCCGCTCGGG
>Ga0335070_10010946_pt1 | contig 10611 bp, 7 predicted proteins | sample Lox_Sample_13_FD_206722 | JGI IMG/M metagenome (GOLD analysis project Ga0335070, IMG submission 206722) | Soil microbial communities from Loxahatchee National Wildlife Refuge, Florida, United States - Lox_Sample_1.3 | ecosystem: Environmental > Terrestrial > Soil > Wetlands | place: USA: Florida...
TGTCGGTCGCGCTATGCTGTCGGCACTGCAGTTCGTCTCCGAGGAAGCCTTCAGCCTCTTTCAGAGCTGGTTGATTGTACCGACGCCGCGCAACCTGCGCTTTCGACGGGCGCGCGCGGCGCTCGACCGCGTGGTGTTCGACATCATCGACCGGCGCCGCAGCGCCGGCAGCGGCGACGATCTGCTGGCGATGTTGATGGCGGCGCGCGACGAAGAGACCGGCGAAGGCATGAGCGCTCGCCAATTGCGCGACGAGATCATGACTTTGATGCTCGCCGGACACGAAACCACCGCGGTCACCTTGGCGTGGGCTTGCCTGCTCCTCGCCCAGCACCCCGAGGTTGGCGATAGCGTACGTTGCGAGGTGGCGAAGGTGCTCGGCGGGAGAGCGCCGGAACTTGCCGATCTGCCGCGCTTGGAGCTGACGCGCCGGGTGATCGACGAGACCTTACGGCTCTACCCGCCGGTTGCGGTGATCAGCCGCGAAACCTACGCAGCCGATGAGATCGACGGCTATGCCATCCCTGCCAAGAGCGGCGTGATGCTGAGCCCGTACGTCACGCACCGCCACCCGGCCTTCTGGGATGATCCCGAGCGCTTCGACCCGGAGCGCTTCACGCCGGAGCAGGTGGCGGCACGTCCGCGTTTTGCGTACTTCCCGTTCAGCGGCGGCCCACGCCTGTGCATCGGCAACGAGTTCGCCCTGATGGAGGCGCAGATCCTGCTGGCGATGATCATGCAGCGTTACCGTGTCGAGGTGGCACCCGGCCATACCGTGCAGCACGAGATTCGCGTCACCCTGCGTCCGCGCCAGCCCATGCTGATGGTGCCACGCCCCGTCTAGTACTAGCAGCCTGTTGAAAAAGTCCGCCGATGCCCTGGACCGTCATTCCCGCGAACGCGGGAATCCAGATCTTCCGCATGCTTCTGGGCCCCCGCTTTCGCGGGGGTGACGATGGCGACCAGCTTTTCAACGGGCTGCTAGCCTCAATGCGAAGAAAACGATTCACCACCGAGGCACCGAGGACACAGAGGACAAGATCACAGAGCTTTCTTGGCTCGCGATGAAGAACAGCATTCGGATGCGGTTGCCAATTGGGAATACTCCGGCCGATTTTCTCTGGCCGGCCTCTGTGCCCTCGGTGCCTCTGTGGTTCAGTATTTTCGCTTTGAGGCTAGGGCCTGAGGCCGACGACTCAGCGGGTTGCAGTAGCTCCCCCGCGCGCCGATACTCGCCGCACGCGAGGAGGGCGGATGAAACTCTACAGCATGAACGGCAGCCACTTCGCCTCGAAGTGCCGAGTGGTCATCTACGAGAAGGGTGCACCGGTCGAAATTGTTCCGATTCCCGGCGGTGATCTCAAGTCACCCGAATACCTGAAGATCTACCCGATGGGGAAGACGCCGGCGCTGGCGGTCAATAGCATGATCATCGGCGAGTCGGAGGTGATCAACGAGTACCTCGAAGAGAAATTTCCGCATCCGCCGTTGTTGCCGCCCGATCCCGAGAGCCGCGCCCGCGCGCGCAGCTTCGGGCGTTTCCACGACCTGTATCTCGAGCCCGCGTTTCACAACCTGTTCCCGCAGGTCTTTGCTCCGGAGAAGGACCAGCAGCTGATCGCGACGCTGCTCGCGGAGGTGAAGATCCGCCTCGACCAGCTGGAGGGCATGCTGTCCTCCGGACCCTACGCCGTGGGCAGCGCTTTCACCCTCGCCGACTGCTCGCTCGCACCCTTGATGTTCTATGCGCAGCTGACGCTACAACTGTTTGGCGCCCCAGGCTTCACGGAGGGCCGTCCCAAGCTGAGCAGCTGGTGGACAAACGTGTGCCAGCGTGCGTCGGTGCAGAAGGTGCACGGCGAGATGCAGCAGGCGGTAATTGAGATGCAGGCGCAAGCGAACCCGTGAGCGTCTGGAGTGGCGCCGACTTGGCTGGAGCCTGAACCTTCGCGCGCAGTACGGTGACAGAAGCGCGGGTGCTCGACTGCAACAGCGCCACTCTGCGCTCGCACCCCAAGAAATCGCTTGACTTTCGGGGCCCGCAGAAATACGCAATGTCTAAATTAGACACTGTGTAAGGTTTCCCTGTGCCATCCACGATGACGGCCCGCTCGTACCTCGCCGCTCCGCAGCGACGCGATCATCTCCTCGATGTCGCCGCGCGACTCGTCCGCCAGGGCGGCTGGGAGGCCCTGTCGATGCAGGGACTGGCGGCGGCCGCCGGGCTGAGCAGACAACTCGTGTACGCCTACTTCGGGAGCGTCGACGAGCTGTACCTGGCGGCGCTCACGTACATGTTCGAGCGCACCTACGCCGCCACGGAGAGAGTCGTCCGCAGCGGCAAAAGTCCCGAGGCGACCGTCGCCGCCGCCTACGAGTTGTTCCTCGATCTGCCGCCCGAAGAGCGCCGCGCGCTGCGTGCCCTGGCCGCCGACATGGATCCCAGCCGGCGCCGATTGGCGCGCGCCAAGACGCGGCTGCGCACCCGGATCGCCGGCCTCTGGGTGCCCTACGTCCGCCAGCAAACCGGTCAGCCCGAGGCCGAAGCCAGCGCCCTCGCGTGGATGCTGATCAACGCCGCGTGGGGACTGGCCGACAACGTGACGGACAGGATGCTCGACAGACCCCGCGCGCTCCGTTTGTTCGTGAGGTTCGTCGAGCAAACGCTCAGGGCATGGCGCATGCCGCGCCAACCGAGCACAGATGACAGACCACACCTGAACCGTCGGCGCGCCCTGCGCGCAGGAGGAACGAACACATGACAAGACAGGGTTCCGCTTTGATGCGATTTTCGGCCCGATCCCACTTGGCGCTGCTTCTGTTTCCGTTCCTCGCAACCGGCGCAGGGGCAGCCCTGCGCAGCGTCGGCCTCGCCGCCTCGGTCGCGCAGGCCCAGACGCCACCTCCGCCGTGGCAACGCACGGAAACCCGCGAGGCGTGCAGCAGCTTCAGCGTGCTCCGCATGCCGTACTTCGGGGAAACGCATTCCCACACTGGCCTCTCCATCGACGCGGTGATCGGCGACGACCGGTCGGGGCCGCGCGAGGCATACACGTTTGCCAAGGGTGGCGCCATCGACCTGCCCCCGTACGACGCCAGCGGCAAAGCGACCCGCACCGCGCAGCTGCGCCGGCCACTCGACTTCGCTGCCGTCACCGACCATGCCGAAGGCTTCGATCTGGACTACATCTGCAAGACAACCGGGGTCACCGGGCACGATTCGACCCAGTGCACCGCTATCCGCAACGACGTCGGCAAGGTCGTTCCCGGCTACATTCCACACAGCTTCTTCGACATCTTGCTGCCCACGGTCTTCTCGCTCAACCCGCAGCCGCCTGACTTTTGCAAGGCCACACCTGGTCTCTGCTCCAGCAGTGCTTCGGTCATCTGGACGGAGGAACAGGACGCAGCCGAGGCGTTCTACGATCGCACCGCGGCCTGTGCGTTCACCACCTTCGTGGCCTACGAGTGGTCCGGCACGCCGAACCAGGCGAACCTGCACCGCAACGTCATCTTCCGCAACACCAACGTGCCGGCGCTGCCGATCTCGTACATCGATCAGCCAACCGCGGAGGGCCTGTGGGCGCAGTTGCAGACACAGTGCCTCGATGCCGGCACCGGCTGCGATGTCCTCGCCATTCCGCACAACTCCAACCTGAGCAATGGCGTAATGTTCGAGGCGGCCAACAGCGACGGCAGCCCGCTCAGTGTCACCGACGCCACCACGCGCGCCGCCTTCGAACCGCTGGTCGAAGTGTTCCAGCACAAGGGCGACTCGGAATGCAAGACCGGTGTCGACACCACCGACGAACTCTGCGGCTTCGAGAAAGTCACCCGCAAGTTCCTCTTCCAGGCGAACGGCGGCGACCCCAACCAGGTTTTCCCACCGCTGCTGTTCGTCCGCAACGCGCTCAAGCAGGGGCTGCTGACGGAGCAGTCGCTCGGCGTCAACCCGTTCAAACTCGGCTTCGTCGGCGCGACCGATACGCACAATGCGACACCGGGGCAGGTCGACGAGGACAACTGGCAAGGGCACGTGGGCACGCAGGACGGCAGCCCCGCCTATCGGATTTCGAAGCTCGGGCAAGGCCCCAACATCCAGCACAACCCGGGCGGCCTCGCCGTCGTGTGGGCGGAGGAGAACTCGCGCGACGCGCTGTTTGCCGCGATGCGGCGCCGCGAGGTGTATGCCACCAGCGGCACCCGCCCGATCGTCCGCGCCTTCGCCGGCAAGCTGGCGGGGAGCATCTGCAAAGGGGCAAGCTTTGCCGCCACCGGCTATCAGAAGGGTGTGCCGATGGGCGGTGAACTGGGCCCGGTAAGCGGCAACTCCAGCCCGAGCTTCGCCGTCCTCGCCATGAAGGACAGCGGCACCACGGACGCGCCCGGCACACCGCTGCAGCGCATTCAGATCGTCAAAGGCTGGATCGACGACAGCGGCCAGGCGCAGGAGGCCGTCTTCGACATCACCAAGAAGCCCAACAACGGCGCCAGCGTCGACACCAGCACCTGTCAAACATCGGGGCCCGGCGCCAATTCGCTGTGCGCCGTGTGGAAGGACCCGAAGTTCAAATCGCAGCAGCGGGCCTTCTACTATGCACGGGTCGTCGAAAACCCGACCTGTCGCTGGAGCACCCGCATCTGCAACGACGCGAAAATAGATTGCAGCACCCCCGCTTCCGTGCCCACCGACTACGCCGAGTGTTGCGACACGGCCATTCCGAAGACGATCCAGGAGCGCGCCTGGACGTCGCCGTTCTGGTACGAACCCGAGGGCATCGGCAAGCTCAGTGCCTCCGTCGCCTTCGGCAAGCAATCCGGTGCCGACGTGCTCAAGCTGTCGGCGCAGATCGGTGCGGCGGCGCCGGCGTTCAACCCGGACACCGATCCGCTCACCCTGACCGTGCACGACGATGATGACATCTACCAGGTCACCATTCCGGCCGGCACGATGACGAACAAAGGGGGCGGGAAGTATCAGCTGCAGGACAAGACCGGTGCACTCGGCGGTCTCAAGAGCGTCACGCTCAAGGTGCCAGCAACGGGCCTGCGCCAACTGGCTGTGCAAACCGTGCCCATGGATCTCTCGCATGCCGACCGCGTCGATCACATGGTCGAGATCGACCTGCGCATCGGCAGCTACCACGCCACCCATAGCCGGCTGTGGGCGTTCAAGGGGACCAAGCTGCAGACGAGCTGACCATGGGCCGCCGCGTTCGCACTTGGCTGACCCGGCCTGGCCTGCACTTCGTGCTGATCGGGGCGACGCTCTTTCTGATCGAAAGAGAGCGCCGGCCTGTTCCGGCGGTGGCTCCACCGGTCGGGCGCATCGCCCAGTTGCGCGCGGACTTCATCCGGCAGACGGGGGTGCCGCCACAACCCACGGAGGAGGCACTGCTGGCGGCACAGGCACTCGATGAGGAACTGCTCTATCGCGAAGCGCTGGCGCGTGGCCTGGGTGCCGGGCCTGCCATCCGCTTTCGCCTCGCCGAGAAGATGCGTTTCTTCGACGAGAACGATCAACGCGACCAGGACACGCTGTACCGCGAGGCGTTGGCCCTCGGGCTCGATCGAGAGGATGCCTTCGTGCGCCGCTCCCTGGTCGAGCGTATGCGGCTCATCGCGCGGCGCGAAATTCCGGATGGGCCCATAAGCGATGCGGCCCTGCAGACGTACTTCAAGGGCCACGCAGATGAATACCGCCAACCCCCACGTGTGCGGCTGACGCAAGTGTTCCTGAGCCGCGACCGACACAGCGATGCGCGCGCGCGCGACCTCGAACAGACCGCCGCATCGGTCCTGTCGGCACTGCAGTCGCCGGCACCACCGGCGCTCGACGGGCTCGGCGACCCGTTCCCGATCGGGCCGACCGGGAACTTCATGACGCAGCATGACCTCGAAAAGCTCTTCGGCGGCGAGTTCGCACGCCAGGTGATGAGCCTCGCCCCGGGGCTTTGGAGTGGTCCGTTCAAATCCGCGTACGGCCTTCATGTCGTCCGTGTCGAGGCACGCGAGCCCGGGCATCTGCCGTCGCTGGCGGCGGTGCGCAACCAGGTGGAGCGCGCCTACCGACTCGAGCAGGGCGAAATTGCCTACGGCGCCTTCCTGCGCCGGCTGCGCGAGAAGTATGGGGTCGAGATGGCACGGGGGCACTCCACCGCTCAACCAGGGTCGGCCCCTGCTTCCGAGGGCGCCAATAGATCCAAAGCCACGGAGCTGCCGTGCGAGCCGGGGGATGAATCCCCCGGCTCAGTCGCTCAAAGTCGGCTGAAGCCGACTGCCAAGGGATCTTCGGAGTCCCCTTCAGGGGACTTCTCCACGACTCAGCCGGGGAATTCATTCCCCGGCGTCGGGCCGGCTCGGACGCTGGTGAGAAAATCGACACTCCCTTCCGTAGGAGGTGCCGGATGAAACTGGCGGTGGCGGTGCTGGCGGCAGCGCTGGCGGGCACGACGGCGTGGGCGCATCCGCTGTCACCGGCGCTGCTGGATCTGCGCGAATCAGCCGACGGGTTGGTGCACGTGACATGGAAGATCTCGGCGCTCCGCCTTCCCGGCACCGATCTCCGTCCCGAGTTACCCGCGCACTGCCGGTTCGTGTCGCCAGGCACAGCGAACGAGGCGGGTGACAGTATCACGACCGAGTGGACGGTGGACTGCCGCCCGCAGGGGCTTGTGGGGCAGCGCCTCGGGGTGGCGGGGTTGGCCGGCGGACGCACCGACGCGCTGCTGCGGGTGGCGCTGGCGGATGGGCGAGTGGTGCAAGCGGTCGCGCGGCCGAGCGAGCCGTTCGTGGTCGTGCAGGCGCCGGCACGCCCAGCCACCGTGGTCACGGGCTACTTGAAGCTCGGATTCGAGCACATTCTCGGCGGGCCAGACCACTTGTTGTTCGTGCTCGGCCTGCTGCTGCTGGCTGGCGGCGTGCGGCGCCTGCTCGGGACCGTCACGGCATTTACCATCGGTCACAGCATCACGCTGACGCTGGCGGTACTCGGGGTATCGAAAATTCCGCCGGCACCGATCGAGGTGGCAATTGCGCTCACCATCTATGTGCTGGCGGTGGAGCTGGCGCGCGGACCGCTGCGCGGCCCGACCGTGCTCGGGCGGTTCCCGTGGGTGATGGCGTTCGCTTTCGGCCTGCTGCACGGGTTCGGGTTTGCCGGCGCGCTGCGCGAGGCCGGGCTGCCGGCGGGCGACGTGCCGCGGGCGCTGCTCTCGTTCAACGTGGGGATCGAGTTCGGCCAGCTTGCGTTCGTCGTCGCAGTGGTAGCCGCCGGCACGCTGCTCGGTACCTGGCTACCGATCATCGCGGCGCGCTCCAGGCATTTCGCCGTCTACGCGATGGGAGCCCTCTCCGCGTTCTGGTGCTTCGAGCGTTTTGCTGCCTGGCTCGGATGACGTAGGTCTCGGATCATGGGAGCGAAGGCGTGCCGCGTCCACGGCATGATGCAGTCGTACTTCACGCGCAAGATGACCGGGTACCTCGACTACAAGGGCATACCGTGGATGCTGCGGCGTTTCCCCGGCGCGAGCCCGGAGACCATGGCAGCAGGCTTCCCGGGCGGCGTACCGGTCGTGCAAACACCCGAGGGTGAGTTCATGTGGGATTCGACGGCCATGATCCACCACCTCGAGCTGCGCTTCCCGGAGCCCGCCGTCGTCCCGACGGACCCAGTGCAGCGCTTCCTCTGCTACGTGGTCGAGGATGCCGCCGACGAGTGGCTCTACCGGCCTGCCGTCGGCACCCGCTGGTACTTCGCGGAGAATAGCGCCGTTGCGGGTTTCGAGCTGGCGCGTGACATCACCGTCAAGATGCCGCTCTCCTGCGATCAGGCGCATGCTGCTGTCGGCGCCCATGTGCGCAGCAGCTGTCCACCGCTCGGCGTGACCGCCGATACCATCCAGCTCTGGGTCGACGACATCCTAAGACCGTGGATGCGTGTCCTCGGCGCGCATCTGGCGCGCCGGCCCTACCTCTTCGGCGCGCGCCCATCGCTCGCCGACTTCGCGCTCTTCGGCGGCAACGCCGCGCACTTCATCAACGATCCCGTCTGCCGCCGCTGGGTGGAGGAGGATGGCCCGGCGGTCGTGCAGCATACGCACCGTTTGCTGGAGCCGGAGGATCAAGAATTCGGCGTGTGGGATGATCCAGTCGTGTCCGACACGTTGATCGCGGTGCTCGCCGAGTTGGGCAAGCACTACCTCCCGTGGGTCAGCCGCGCCTGCTGCGACGGCGTTGCCGACATCGCCTTCGAGAACGGAGCGCGGGTCGCAGTGGGCGCGACGGACTTCCTGCGCGATGCGCGTGCGACCCTGCTTGCTCGCTACGTCGAGCGTCGCAGCGGGCGGCTCGACGCCGTCCTCGACCAGGCGGGCATCCTGCCGTTCTTTGCGGACCACGTCGCGCTCGCAGGCGCGATCCCCGACTTCCGCGAACCGCCACGGCCGGCGCTGAACCGTCCGTTCCCCCCGGCGGAAGAGTGAGCCACGGATGAGACGGGTTCTCCGGGCACTGCTCGCGCTCGCCGTGGCCGTCGTTGGTGCGGGCATCCTCGCGCTGTGGTCGCCGCGGGTGCAAGACGCGATCGTCAGCCGCATTGCGCACCGGCGCATCGGGCGCGACACCTCCAGCCTGCTTGCTCCCGATGCGCTGCGTGTCTTGCTGTGCGGGACGGCGTCGCCGATCCCGTCGCTGCGCCGTGCGGAGGCGTGCACGGCGGTCTTCGCCGGCGGCCGCCTGTGGATCGTCGACACCGGGCCCGGAAGCTGGCGCACACTCGCGCTCCGCCGCGTGCGCGGCGAGGCCATCGGCGCCGTCTTCTTCACGCACCTGCACTCCGACCACATCGGCGAACTCGGCGAGTTCAACATGCAGACGTGGGCGGCCGGGCGTCCGGGCCCGCTGCGCGTGTACGGTCCCGAGGGCGTGACCGAACTCGTACACGGCTTTGCACAAGCATACGCCGCCGACACCGGCTTCCGCATCGCACACCACGGCGCCGCGCTGTTGCCTCCGGACCGTGCTGCAATGGTCCCCATGCCAGTAGTGCTGGGTGGCACCGACGCCACTCGCGTCCTCGACGAGGACGGCGTCGTCGTAACCGCTTTCGCGGTGGCTCACGATCCGGTGAAGCCTGCCTTCGGCTACCGCTTCGATTACGGGGGCCGGTCCGTGGTGATCAGCGGGGACACGCGACCGTGCCCCAATCTCGTGACGCAGGCGCGCGGCGCGGATGTTCTGGTACACGAGGCGCAGGCAAACAGCATGGTGAAGATCATGCAGGAAGCTGCAACTGCAGCAGGCGAGTCGCGCATCGCGAAGATCCTCGGCGACATCCCGAGCTACCACACGAGTCCGGCCGACGCGGCGCGCGAGGCGGTAGCGGCCGGCGTGCAACTCCTGGTCTTCACCCACTTCACCCCGCCTCCGGATAACCTTCTCCTGGCTCGCATCTTCCGCCGCGACGTGGACCGTTTGCCGCCGCGCGGCCTGGTTCTCGGCGAGGATGGAACGCTGGTCGTTCTGCCGAAGGGGTCGAACGCGGTAGACGTGATGCGCCTCGATCCCTGAGCGACGCGGTGGCGCGAGCGGGGCTACGATTCCCAGTGCTGGCAACCTGGCGGTGGAATCGGCCCGGAGGCCGCGCCAGGCGTGAAGGCATCGAGGTTGCTGCGAAGCGCCCGCATGGGGCGTGGCTGCTACGCTGGCCGGTGGCGGACAGGGGTCTTCCTCCTCAAGTTGGCACTTGCGAGTCTAATGGGGTTCGGCGATCGGCCCGCGGTGGCGCAGCACATTGGCAGCGACATAGCGGCGCTGAATCTGTGCCTCTACGGCGATTGCGAAGCGCGCGGTGCCTATGCCGCCGACCCCTATGGCTTCGCCAATCCCGGGACCCTTGCCTCAGGCGTATTACCGCTGCTGCCGCATGGGGCCTTCGTGAGCCACGGCTTCTTTCGCCTGAACGTCGGTGGGATCGGGCTCAACATCGACAGCCCGTCCATCACCATCTCCGCCGACCCGTGGGTATTCGAAGTCAACGTGATCTACGCAGACGGCGGCGGCACTGCACGCAGTCTGCCCGGGACCGACCTCAGTATCTACACGCGCATGGTGCGGTTGGCCCTGGGCGTCGATCTGGCTCGCGCGACCCTGGCGATCCCCGGGCTCTCTGTTGGGGTGCTGGCAGGTGTGCCGGGGACGACGAGCGACCTGCGCCTCACCGGCGGCGGCGTCACGCTGGTCGAGTCGCACGAGGACCACGAACTCGGTCTGACGATCGGCGCGCATTGGTGCCGCGGTACGCGCGATTGGTTCAACGCCGGCGCTTTCCTGCAGGTCGAGCGGCATCATGAGTCGGCGCAGCAGTTTGATCCGTTCACGCAGACGTCGACCGACCAGCACGGCACCAGCAACGCCTGGTTTTCGCGGATCGGGCTGAGTCTGCTGCCGTTCGTACCCCTCGGTCTTACCCCGTCGGCGCCGATCGCGGAACTGCTGAGCGAGATCCGGGTGGCGACCGATTTTGAGTATCGCAACATCAGTGCGTTGGGCGAGCCGACCAACGCCGACGAGATCGGCTACTTCGGGCTCGATGCGCGCGTGCTCCCCGAC
>Ga0335070_10010947_pt1 | contig 10610 bp, 9 predicted proteins | sample Lox_Sample_13_FD_206722 | JGI IMG/M metagenome (GOLD analysis project Ga0335070, IMG submission 206722) | Soil microbial communities from Loxahatchee National Wildlife Refuge, Florida, United States - Lox_Sample_1.3 | ecosystem: Environmental > Terrestrial > Soil > Wetlands | place: USA: Florida...
CACGAGGTCGCACCTTTCACGACCGACCCCGACGCGTCCCGGCCACGGCCCAACGCCTTCTGCCGAGTCTGCGGCGCCCGTTGCGCGTTGTCTTGCACAGCGCGCCGACGATACTCCTCCCCGCATGGCGCTGCTACCGCCTGGTCAGAACCAGTACGGCGCGAGGGCGTCGAGGAGGCGCTTCCCCACGACCCGATTGCGCTGCGCGACCTCGTCGCGCGTCGCGAGGGGTTCGTACGCGGGGTCGGGGTCATGGAGCGACGCCGCGGCCTTTCCGCCCAGACGCCCGGCCCACTTCTCCGCCCACGCCGGCGGGATCGCGTCCGGCACCGGCAGGCCGTTCATCACCAGGACCAGGATCGCCCAGATGCGCGCCGCCGCGTGGAGCGAGTACCCGCCCCCGAGCGTGACCAGCACCCGCCCCTGCGTGGCCTGGTCCGCAAGCTCGAGGATCCGGCGGTACAGCTTTTCGTAGTCGCGGGTCGTGAGCGCGAGGTCCGCCAGGGGGTCGTCGAAGTGAGCGTCGGCGCCCGCCTGCACGACGAGGACGTGGGGACCGAACGCCTCGACCGCGCGCGGCACGATCATCTCGAACAACTCGAGGTAGCTCTCGCCGTCGGTGAACGGCTCGAGCGGCACGTTGATCTTCAGGCCCCGCCCCATGCCGTCGCCGAGCTCGTGGATCGCGCCGGTTCCGGGGAAGAGGTACTGCCCCGACTCGTGCAGGCTGATCGTCTGCACCTTGTCGTCGGTGTAGAACGCCGCCTGCACTCCGTCGCCGTGGTGCACGTCGATGTCGATGTAGGTCACCCACAGCCCGCTCGCGGTCAGGTGCCTGATCGCGACCGCGAGGTCGTTGTAAACGCAGAACCCCGAGGCCTTCGCGGGGTGCGCGTGGTGCAGCCCGCCCCCGAACTGCAGCACACGGCTCGCCCGGCCCTCCGCGATCATCCGCGCGCCGGCGAGAGTCCCGCCGACGAGCGACCGCGCCGCGAGGTCGATCCCCGGGAACACCGGGGTGTCCGGCGTCCCCAGCCCGAGCGCCGCCGCGTCCGCGACCCGCTCGCCGGCGGAGAGCGCCTCGACGGCCGCCACGTACGCCTTGTCGTGAACCGTGAGGATGTCCTCGCGCGTGGCCGGCTCGGGCTCGATGCGCCGCACGTCGTGACCCAGCGCCGCGACGAGGTCGAGCGCCATCTCCTGCCGGTCGGGGCTGAACGGGTGCTCGGGGCCGAGGTCGTAGGCCCGGTACGACGGCCCGTAGATCAGCTCCGCCATGGCTTCTCGACCGGCCACACCACCTCGAACCCCGCGCCGCGCAGCGCGTCGGCGAGCGGGCGCGTCTCGAGCGTGCTGACCCGCAGCACGGTCCGCACCCGCCCGCCGCCCTCCGGGTAGGTCAGGATCGAGTGGATGTTGAGCGCGCGCTCCGCGATGAGCGCCGTCAGCCGCGCGAGGCCGCCCGGCCGGTCGGGCATCCGCACCTCGACGCGCCCCGACGGCTGGTCCACGCCCGTGAGCCGGAGGAGCGCGTCCAGCAGGTCGATCCCGGTGATGATCCCGACCAGCGCCTCGCCGTCGAGGACCGGAAGGCACCCGATCTTGAGCGACCGCATCGTGCGCGCGGCGTCCTCGACCGGGTCGAGCGGGTGCGCGGTCCTCACCTCCCGCGTCATCGCGTCGCGCACGCTGCCCTTGGGGTTCGCGGGCGTGAGGCAGAGCGCGCTCGTCACGCTGTGGACGTCGCGGTCGGTGATGACGCCCACGAGGCGGCCGCCCTTGACCACCGGGAGGTGGCGGATGTTCTTCCCGTGCATGATCTCGCACACCTGCTCGAGCGTCGCGTCGGGCGCGACAGTGATCACGGCGGTCGTCATGATGTCCCGGACAAGCATGTGCGGCCTCCCCCCGGCGCTCCCCCCGAAGCTCCGCGCCCCTCACGTCCTTCCGAGGACGATTCTAGCTCCCGGCGCACGTCACGCCGGCGGCGTTACCGCTTGACGGCGGCCGGCGGCAGATAGTGGCCGGGGCAGCGCTTCCGTCCGTCGGGACCTTGCGGCTCGAACGCGTACGTGAAGATCGGATCCGCCACCCCGGGGACCATCACCTTCAGTCCCCACTGGTGATCGCGGTCGACCGGATCCGGTGCCGTGTGTGCGATGGTCACGACCCGGTCGATGTGGGTCGGCAGCGGCGCAACGAACGTCTGCTCGCTGCCCGTGTCTCCGGTCACCACTGACCAGACCGCGTACGAGCGGATCCCGGCCGCGCTGTCGATCACGATGTGCACTTTGACCGTCAGGCCACCGGCGCAATCGATGCTCAGGATCCTCGCCTGCAGCTGGGGCGGGGTCTTGCACCAGATCTCGAAACCGGCGCGGTCCCACTGCTTCTCCGGGAGGGGCGACAGGGTACGGATTGCCTCCCACCCCTTGTAGTGCGGAAGCTCGGCGCCGCCCAGCGTCCAGGTCGTCGCGACCCCCTGGGAACCCGGTGCCGTGAACGTCAGCGACTTCACGACCGTGTCGGTCGCGCCGTCGCTCCGGTCAAAGACGTACTTCACGAGGCACGGGTTGTTCGGGCCGATCCGGCCCTTGACCTGGATGCTGCCCTTGAAGTGGATCACCGTAGGGCACTTGCCCGAGTGCTCCTTCGGGGAGGCGAGCAGCGGCGCAGCCTCGACGGCGCACGGGGAAGGGGGTGCGATCCCCGGGGCGACGTTCTTGGCCGCAGGGGGATCGGCGCACACAAAGGAAGCGGCCAGCGCCGACACGACCACGATGATGGCAACGCGCGTACGGTTCATCTCAACCTCCTCTCGTTTGCGAGCAATATGGGGCTCTGCCGTTGACCGGGCAAGGAGGGGCGTCACCGCGAGGGAGGCGCTGGCCCTCGCTGCAGGTCGGTGGCAGGCATGCGGCGCGCCGCCCGAGGGATCTCGCCCGCCCTCAGGACGGCGGCCTGAAGGCGATCCGGAGCTCGCCGCCCAGCGCCGGCTCCTCGCCGGAGCCGTCGCTCACGAGCTCGGCGTGCAGCTCTGTCACCCACGGCAGCTCCTCGACGAGCTGCGAGAGGCGGCACAGCAGCTCGGCCTCTCCGCCGTCGGGAGCGACGGAGACCGCGGCGAGCATCCCGCGCACGTCCTGGTCGGTCAGAGGGGTGATCCTCTCCACGACCGGTTCGTCGCCCCTCCGGAGCACCACCAGCGGCCCGAAGTCGGGGTGCGGCCGGATCGTCACGCCGACCGTGTAGGCGCGCGTCGCCGCGCGCCCTCCGATCGCCGCCCGGATCCCGAAGCACCGCAGGATCTCTCCCGCGGGATCGCCCGTGAGCCACCTCGCGCCGCTCTCCCCCGCCCCGCCCGCCAGGGCTTCCTCGAGCTTCCTGCGGGCGGTCGCCGGGTCGGCGTCGTCGAACCACACGAGGCGGCCCGCCGGCTGGCGCCTGTAGGCGGCGTACGCGGCGGCGTGCGCGAGCGCCCGCGCTGCTCCCTCCGGGAACCGGTACGACGGGAACGTGGTCTTGCGCTCCGTCGCCGAGCCCGCGCTCTCGAACGCGAAGTTGACGAGGCCGGTGGCGCCCATCAGGCAGAGCAGCACCGGCTTCGCGACCCCCGTCGTCCTCTCGGCGCCGATGACGCCGCGCCGGATCCCGCGCGCCGCGAGCTCGGGCTCGCACTTGCCGACGCACAGGAAGATCGCGATCGCCGCGTCCACGCCCGGGTCCTCGAGGGCGCGCTGCACGGCGTGCCTGTAGTCCTCCGGCCCCGCGAGCGCGCCGAGGTCGACGAGCCCCTGCTTCGGCACCTCGAGACCGCGCGCCTCGCAGGCGTCCGCCGTGATCGTGACGACGCCGCCCGAGTTGCCTACGATCGCGACCCTGTTGCCCGCGGGGAGCGGCTGGTGCGCCAGCAGCACGGCGGTGTCGAACAGCTCCTCGAGCGTGTCCACCCGGATCACACCCGCCTGGTGGAACAGCACGTCCACGTCCACGTCGGAGAGCGGCGTGGCGCCGATGTGGGCGCGCGCCGCGGAGAGCCCGGCGCGGCTGCGCGCGCTCTTCACGCACAGCACCGGCTTGCGGCGCGCGACGCGGCGCGCCACGCGCGCGAACCGCCGCGGGTTGCCGAACGCCTCGAGGTAGAGCACCGCGATGTCGGTGGCCGCGTCCTCCTCCCAGTACTGCAGGAGGTCGGTGCCCGAGACGTCGGCGCGGTTGCCTGCCGACACGAACGTCGAGAAGCCGAGCCCGCGCTCCGCGGCGAACTGCAGGATCACGATGCCGAGCGCCGCCGAGTGCGAGAAGAACCCCACCCGGCCGACCGGCGGCAGCGCCGGCGCGAGGCTCGCGTCGAGGCGCACCTGCGGGTCGGTGTTGAGCAGTCCGAGGCAGTTCGGTCCCACCAGGCGGGCGCCCTGGGTGCGCGCGGCGTCCACCAGGCGCGCCTGCAGCGCCGCGCCCTCGGGCCCGGCCTCGGCGAACCCTGACGTCACGACGACCAGACCCTTCGCGCCGGCGTGGAGCGACTCCTCGACCACCGGGAGGACCTTCCCCGCGGGGACCGCCACCACGACGAGGTCCGGCGCCTCGGGGAGCGCGGCGACGCTCGGGTACGCGCGCACGCCGTGCACCGAGGCCGCCTGGTGGTTGACCGGGTAGACAGTTCCCGTGAACCCGTTCGCGAGGATGTGCCGGAAGATCAGGTTGCCGACCCCGCCGGCCTCGCGCGACGCGCCCACCACAGCGACGACGTGGGGGCGCAGGAGGCGGGCGACGGAGTTCGCGACCGCGATCTGCTCGCGCACCTCCGCGCGCTCGCGCAGAGCCGCGGCGCCCGCGACCGGGAACTCGACGTGGTAGCTGCCCCCGTCCATCACCTGCCGCCCCTCGAACCCGGAGTCGCGAAAGACGTTCAGCATCGGCTGGTTCTCGAACAGCACGTCCGCCTCGAACCCGACGAACCCGGCGCCGGCGGCGATCCCGGCCAGACGCTCCAGCAGGAGCGTGCTGATCCCGCGTCCCTGGAACTCGTCGTCCACCAGGAACGCGACCTCGGCGGTGTTGCGGGCGCCGAGCCCGATGTAGTTGCCGAACCCGACCACACGCACGTCGGGGTCCTCTCCGATCACCGCCAGCAGGCACGCGCGGTCGCGGAGGTCCTCGCCGCACAGCCCCTCGACGATGTGCCGGGGGACCTGCGCCATCCCGCCCATGAAGCGCATGCGGAGGCTCTGCCGGGAGACCCGGGAGAGGAGCGCGTCGATCGCCGGCACGTCCGCGGGCGTCGCCATCCGGAGCAGCACGCCCTGCCCGTCGCGGAGCAGCACGTACTCCCGGAACTGCCTGGCATCCGTGATGATCCTGAACATCGGCGCGCCTCCGGCCCGTCGCGGATCCAGGATACCGCGGTTTCACCCGGCCACCGCGGCTCCGGAGTTGCGTCCGCACCCGCGTCGTCTGGGCACCCGCCGCCGCGTCTTCGCCGCCGTGGCAGAATGCGCCGCATGACCGTCGAGACGCTCGTGTTCCTGGCGGCCGCGATGCTCGTCGTCGCGTTCCTGTACTCCTCGGTTGGGCACGCCGGCGCGTCGGGGTACATCGCGGTGATGGCGCTCGCCGGGCTCTCCCCCGCGTTCATCAAGCCGACCGCGCTCGCCCTCAACATCCTCGTCGCCTGCCTGTCGTCGTGGCAGTTCTACCGGGCCGGCTACTTCTCGTGGCGGCTGTTCTGGCCGTTCGCGGCGCTCGGCGTACCGTTCGCGTTCCTCGGCGGGTACCTCCACCTCCCGGCGCGCGGGTTCAACGTCCTGCTCGGCGTGGTCCTGTTCTACTCGGCGGTGCGGTTCATGCTGCCCGCCTCGCCGGACGCCGAACCGCGCGAGCCGGGGGTGCCGCTCTCGCTCGCGGCCGGCGCCGCCCTCGGGTTCGTCTCGGGGCTGGCCGGGGTCGGCGGAGGGATCTTCCTCACCCCGCTCCTGATCTTCATGCGGTGGGCGCGCACGAAGACGGCGTCGGCCGTGTCGGCGGTGTTCATCCTCGTGAACTCGGTCGCCGGGCTCGCCGGCACGTTCACGAGCACGAGGGTGCTGCCCCGGCTCGCGATCCCGCTCGGCGTCGCGGTGGTCGTCGGCGGAGCCGCGGGGTCGTACCTCGGCAGCCACCGGTTCCCCGTCCCGGTGATCAAGAAGCTGCTCGCCTGCGTCCTGGCGATCGCCGCGGCCAAGCTCGTGCTCACCTAGATGCGGACGGTACCGCTGCAGCGCCGGTGTGACGGACGCACGCGCGGCGTCCTGCGTTATCCTCCGGTCGTGCTCGGCCTGGACGAGGCGCGCGCGCTGCTCGCACGGGAGGTGGCGCCGTTGGCGGGCGTCGAGGTTGCGCTCGCGGAGGGACTCGGGCGCCGTCTCGTCGCGGCGCCGGTCGCCGACGCCGATCTCCCTCCGTCGGACCTGTCGGCGATGGACGGGTACGCCGTGCGCGCGACCGACCTCGGAGGTCCACCGCTCCCGGTGGCGTTCGTGGTGCCGGCCGGCGGCGCGCCCGAGCAGCTCCCCCGCGGCGCGGCGGCGCGGATCTTCACCGGCGCGGTCGTGCCGGCGGGTGCCGATACGGTCGTGCCGCAGGAGGACGCCGAGGTCGGTGCCGACGGCACGGTGCGGCTCGCATCCCTCCCGATGGGCACCAACGTCCGGAGGCAGGGCGAGGTCTTCGCAGCCGGCGCCGCGCTCGTCCGGCCCGGAGAGCGGCTCACCGCGGCCGGGGTCGCCGCGCTGGCCGCCGGCGGGGCCGCGCGCCTAACGGTGATCCCGCGTCCGCGGGTGGCCGTGCTGGTGACCGGCGCGGAGCTCGTCGGCGTCGCCGCGGTCCCGAGGAAAGGGCAGGTCCGCGACTCGAACGGGCCGATGCTCGAAGCGCTCGCCGGCGAGTCCGGGCTCGCCGTCGTCGGCGCCGAGCGGGTCGCGGACGACCTGCCGACGCTCCGCGATCGCCTCGCCGCCGCGGCCCGCAACGCCGACCTCGTCGTGTCGTCGGGAGGCGTTTCGGTCGGCGACTTCGACCTCGTTCCCCGTGCCGTCGCGGAGCTCGGCGGCGAGACCGTGCTGCACAGGGTCGCGATCCAGCCCGGGAAGCCCATCCTGATCGCCAAGCTCGGGAATGCCTGGGTCACCGGGCTGCCGGGCAACCCGCTCTCGGTGCTCGTGGGGTGGCGAATGTTCGCGCGGCCGCTCGCGGAGGCGCTCGCCGGCGACCCCGCGGCGTTCGCGGAGATGCCGCTCCGCGTCCCGCTCGCCGGGCCGGCCCGCAACCGCGGCGCCCGGACGCAGCTCCGTCCCGCGCGCCTCGAGTCGTCGGGCGGCGTCCTCGCCGCTCGCGTACTCGCGTGGAAGGGTTCGCACGACATCCTCGCGGCCACGCCGGCGGACGCCCTCGTCCGGCTCGACCCCGGCGCGGAGTGCGCGGCGGGCGACACGGTCCACGCCTTCCCGCTCCCGTGGCGGTGGACGGGGTGAGGTGACGCGGATGGGAGCCGGCGGCGCCGCGCCGATCCCGGGGCCCGCTCTCGCGGTGTGCGGGTGGAGCGGCTCGGGGAAGACGACGGCGCTCGAGGCCGTCATCCCGGAGCTCACGGCACAGGGGCTCGCGGTCGGCGTCGTCAAGCACGACGCGCACGGGCTCGACGTCGACCGGCCGGGGAAGGACTCCGACCGCCTGTTCCGGGCGGGCGCGGACGTCGTCGTGCACGCTCCCGACGAGGCGCTCGCGCGGCGCCACGGCGCGACGGAGCTGGGCGCGGTGGTCGGACAACTGCTTGCCGACCACGACCTCGTCCTCGTCGAGGGCCACAAGGGGACCCCGCTGCCGAAGATCTGGCTCGCGTCGCCGGACGAGCCGGCGCCGCCGGCCGAGGTCGAGAACGTCCTCGCGGTGCTCCCGTGGGGCTCCGACCGCGGCACCGCCCTGCTCTCTCTCGTCCGCGACTGGCTCCCCCGCGCATGGCGCCGCGTGCCGGTCATGGGCGGCGTGCTGGTCGGCGGCGCGAGCGCCCGCATGGGCCGCCCCAAGCACCTCCTGACCCTCGCCGGCGCGACGTTCCTCGAGCGGGTGACCGCGGCGATCCGCCCCTCCGTCCGGGAGGTGGTCGTCGTCGGCGACGCCGAGGTCCCCGGGTCGCCGTCGCGCCTCGCCGACGCCCCCGACGCCGACGGGCCGCTCGCCGGGATCCTCGCGGCGGCGCGATGGGCGCCGGACCGCGCCTGGGTCATCGCGGCGTGCGACCTCCCCCGCCTCCGGCGAGAGGCCGTGGAGTGGCTGATCGCGCAGCGCGAGCCCGGCAGGTGGGCGGTCGTCCCGGGAGGCCCGGCAGGGGTGGAACCGCTGCTCGCCCTCTACGAGCCGCAGGCCCGGCTTCCGCTCGAGCGGCTCGCCGCCCAGGGCCTCAGGGCCCCGCGCCTGCTGGCCGCGCACCCACGCGCGCACGTCGTCGCCCCGCCCCCGGAGCTCCGGGAGTGCTGGGACAACGTCAACACCGCCGAGGATCTCGCGGCGCTCGGGGGCGACGGCGCGGGGGAGCCCGACCCCGGCACTTGACTTTCGCGGCCGCTGATCCCCAAATGGACGTGCGCTGATGGCGCCTCCGACCCGACGTCCCTACCGGCTCACGCCCACGGGACGGCGGGCGGTGGGCGGGGTGCCCAGGCACCCCGGCCCCGAGGGTCGCGACGGAAACGTCCCGGCCTCCCGGTTCGGAAAGGAGACCGCGTGGCTGCACACCCCTGGGCCGAGGACGGCAGACAGCCGGCGGCGACGCCCCCCGGGCGCCGGCCGCGGACGCTCCGCGTCTCGGTGACCGACCGGTGCGACCTGCGGTGCCGGTACTGCCTCCCCGGCGGCCACGCCCCGTTCCTGCCGCTCGACCAGGTCCGTCCGCTCGACGAGCTGTTGGCGGCGGTCGTGTGGCTGGCCGAGCGCGCCGGCGTGGACCGGCTGAAGCTGACCGGCGGGGAGCCCCTCGTGCGGGACGGCGTCGCCGCGTTCGTCCGCGGCGCGGCGGCCGTCGCCGGCGTCCGCGAGATCTCGATGACCACCAACGGCACGCACCTCGCCGAGCAGGCGGCCGGCCTGGCGGCCGCCGGGCTGCGCCGGGTCAACGTCTCTCTCGACACGCTCGACGAGCGACGGTTCGCCGAGCTGACGCGCGGCGGGGACGTGAGGCGCGTTCTCGCGGGGATCACCGCGGCGCTCGAGGCGGGGCTCGCCCCGGTGAAGCTCAATGCGGTGCTCCGCCGGAGCTCGTGGCGGGAGGACGTCCCCCCTCTTCTCGACTTCGCGGCCGAGCGCGGCCTCGAGATCCGGTTCATCGAGCTGATGCGAACGGGATCGGAGGCGGTGTGGGCCGAGCGCGAGTTCGTGGCGGCCGACGAGGTGCGCGCGTCGCTCGAGTCGGAGGGCGTGCTGCAACCGCTCCCGACGCCCGTCGCCTCGCCCGCCCGCCGTACGCTCGCGCGGCGCGGCCGCCGGGAGGTCTCCGTCGGGTGGATCACCCCGGTGTCGCACCCGTTCTGCGACGCGTGCGACCGGCTGCGCCTCGACGCCCGCGGCGACCTGCGGCGCTGCCTGATGGACCCCGCGACGTTCCCACTCGTCGAGATGCTCCGGACGAGCGCGGAGGAGACCGCCGAGCCGCTCGAGCGCTACCTGGCGGGGAAGCAGCCGCCGGCTGCGATGGCGATCGCGGTGCCGATGAGGGGGATCGGAGGGTAGGTCGATGGCGGAGCTCACGCACGTCGACGAACGCGGCCGGGCGCGCATGGTCGACGTCGGGGAGAAACCGACGACCCGGCGGCGCGCCGAGGCCGAGGGCGTGCTGATCGTGGGCGACGAGGTGATGGCCGCCGTCCGTGAGGGGCGGACGCCCAAGGGGAACGTGTTCGAGGCCGCGCGCCTCGCGGGGATCATGGCGGCGAAGCGGACCTCCGAGCTGATCCCGCTCTGCCACCCTCTCCCGCTCGACACGGTGGCCGTGACGTTCGCCACCGGGCACGACCGGATCACGGTGAGGGCCGAGGCGGCCGCCACCGCCCGCACCGGCGTCGAGATGGAGGCGCTCACCGCCGTGTCGGTCGCCGCGCTAACGCTCTACGACATGCTCAAGGCGCTGTCGAAGACGATGGTCCTGACCGAGGTCCGGCTGCTCGCGAAGTCGGGCGGGACCTCCGGCGACTGGCGGTCGCCCGGCGGCGAAGGCGGACCCGGGGCGGAACGATGAGCGACGGGACGTTGCTGTTCGTGTGCACGTCGGAGCGCAAGGGCGTCCCAAAGGTGACGGTGCCGCGCGCCGAGCTCCGCCCCGGCCACGGGATCGTGGGCGACGCCCACGCGGGGCCGTGGCACCGCCAGGTGAGCCTCCTCGACGAGGCCGACATCGAGTCGATGCGCGCACGCGGGTTGAACCTCCGTCCAGGTGCGTTCGGCGAGAACCTGGTCGTCCGCGGGGTCGAGTTCGACACTCTAGGAATCGGGACGGTGCTCGCGCTCGGCGACGCCGAGATCGCGATCACGCAGATCGGCAAGGTCTGCCACGAGCGGTGCGCGATCTACTACGAGAGCGG
>Ga0335070_10010948_pt1 | contig 10609 bp, 11 predicted proteins | sample Lox_Sample_13_FD_206722 | JGI IMG/M metagenome (GOLD analysis project Ga0335070, IMG submission 206722) | Soil microbial communities from Loxahatchee National Wildlife Refuge, Florida, United States - Lox_Sample_1.3 | ecosystem: Environmental > Terrestrial > Soil > Wetlands | place: USA...
TTTCCTCGATCACGTGTATCGGGAGGATGAGGGGTGGGGCTGGCAACGCCGTGATGATAGCACAGGCTCCGTTCGTTTTGGGTATAAGGCGTAGGCTTTCTTTTGAGAAGAGTCAACATCTCAGGCATAAGGAGCCAATTAGACCGATAATTACAAGGAGATTAAAGCCCCCAAAAAACACCCAATCTAGGACTTTTGTGTCGGAGCTCGCTTCTCTCGAGGCGTACAAGGTGATCATCACCAGAATCATGTTCACGAACATCATCACTCCTATTGTCGTGGACAATTCGCAATGATGTTTTAAAAGCAGCCCGAGAGTCAAGAATCCAGCAAGATACGGAACAGCCAGCGCGTTTCTTCTATCCAGTTGGCTTATCTTCCCTGCGTCATCGCGCTCGCTCTCCAGTACATTATGCATTTGTTCACCTCCGTTTGGATTTTAGCCTTACACGCTGTGCACGGCAGGGTACCTAAGTCCCATTCAGGCAAGGAGCGCCTCTATACTCTTAGATTCGCTCTTCTCGCTCACACTCACAATAGGGGTATCCCTGATACTGGCGGGTGAAAAACCGGATAAAAAAAGAAAGGAACTGCCTCCTAAACTACGGAGGCAGGAACCTTATGGAAGAAGAGAGTCAAGGATCAAGAGAGGTAAACGCGTGGATAACTTACTCCTACATTAATTCCCGTATAAGTTAGTATGAGAGGCAGTAAGAAGGCGTCGGGGGACTGAGGCGTATTGGTAGTACGTCGAAAGACCACGATGACGAAGGTAACGAAGATACGCGCGAAAGGCAGATTGGCATTAAGCGAAGAATTCGTACGAGCACTTGGGACAACTAAAGCACCCCCGGCTGCCCTTTGGTACCTTCATCGCCAGGAAACAGTTGGGACACCAGAGAAAATCAGTTGCTGGCGTCGGTTCACGCTGAAAAAGCGGAGCTTCACTGAGCCCGTGCCCGGCTACAAGCTTAAGGCTATTGAAATAATCGCCCAGTTCCCTGTAGTAGTTAGTCAGAACAGGCCTGAGGCGAAGAGCTGTGTGGTAGTCCTGAACTGCCCGCTCGTATTCACCAAGCTTGTGATAGGCCACACCCCTTTCGGCATAGGCCAGCGCGGCTCTGGGATTCAATTGCGTGGCAATGCTATACGCGTCTATCGCCTCTTCATAGTAGGCCGATGCTGTCATTCGCCGGCCCACATCCAACCAGTCGGAAGCACCCAGCCCGCCTATCTTCGGCTGGAGACTGTAAATCGTGGAAGCAATGATGAATCCGAGGACTGCGTATACGAGCAGCCCTCCGATATTCGGCCGAACGCTTTCTTTCGATATAAGTGACAGGCCGTACCGGCCCACCTCTACCGTTGGCGCCGCAATTATCGCCTTGAGACCAACGAACGAAGCCATTCTGTTTAAGCCGTTGTTGCCATCACCAAAATCAATGAGACAGAGCACGGTTATTACTATGAGAAATAAAACCACACCAACGGCTATTCTTTTCTGCAACCGGGGCATCGCAATGACCTACTTTAGTAACAGCATTAAGTATAGCCGGACTTAACGTGTGTGTCAATCATTTCCTGCAGTTGGCTCCCTTGCGGGCAAGTTGTGGAAGGCTGATGGCCTGGTCGCGAATCGCCCTCGCGAAACTATCGGAATACTCCGTTGGCAAAAAATCGTTGTGTTAAACTGAGAAATTGTGAAGAATATAGAAAACTCCTGAGGGAACAGGTACTGCACACCTCGGGCTGAGGAGAATTCGATTTGACGGAAAAACGTTTTGCGTCCCTGCCTTTTTTCTATGGATGGATCATTGTTGCTCTTGGTCTTCTCGGCATGGCTGCCTGGACAGGCATCCGTACTACCTTTGCCGTCTTTTATACGGCTCTTCTCGATGAATTCGGATGGAGCCGAGGTGCTGCAGCGGGGGTCCAGTCAGTTTCCTATATCATCTATCTGATACTGGCGCCGCTCACGGGTGGCCTGATCGACCGGTTTGGGCCGAGGCGGGTCATACTTCCCGGGATCATTATTATGTGTGGCGGTCTTGCTCTTTGCCGTTATATCGGTGGCCTCCTCCAGTTCTACCTTTTTTTCGGGGGAATCGTTGCCATCGGCGTCACCTCAGTCAGTATTGCCGCATACTCACCCCTCCTCGCTCACTGGTTCGAAAAGAAGCGGGGCGTCGCTGTTGGTTTTGCTGTCTCAGGGATGGGGCTGGGAACATTCCTCCTGGTGCCGCTGGCACAGTATTTCATTTCATTATGGGGTTGGCGGACGGCGTTTGTGGCTCTGGCAGCCCTGTTTCTTGTCATCCTCTTCCCGTTGATGCTCATGTTTCTTCGTCATAAACCGGCAGATCTCGCCCTTTCTCCCGACGGATCGGTTGTCGGCCGGCTTCCAAAGAAGAGAACTGTGGAGGTGGTCGATCCTGTCTGGGCCGAAACAGATTGGACCGTAAAACGTGTCTTCAAGACAAAACGCTACTGGGCAGTTCTGGTGTTTGCGTTCTTGAGCATCGCCCCTGTCTACCTCATGGTTACTCACTCGGTGCGGTTTCTCGTTGACAAGGGGATTGAACGGATGGCTGCAGCCTTTGTCCTCGCCGTGGTAGGGATTGTCTCGCTGATTTCCAGAATCTTCTGGGGCTGGCTTTCTGACCGGATCGGCCGAGAGCCGACATTCACGTCAGGAGCAGTTGTCCTTTCCATGGCCGCATGTTCTCTTATTCTCATTAATGTAACGGGCATCAAAAACCTCGCCTATCTTTTCAGCCTCCTTCTTGGTATAGGATGGGGCTGTACCGCTCCCATGTTCATCTCCGTGACCGCGGACCTTTTTCAGGGCAAGCGATTCGGATTGATTTATGGCATACTTGAAGGGGTGATAGGCGCGGGATGCGCTTTTGGCTCATGGTTTGGCGGCTTCATTTATGATAAGACCCAGAGTTATCAACTAGCTTTTCTCCTTTGTGCGGTTTTCGCTCTCGCTTCCAGCATCATTGTTTGGTTGTCGGCCCCGAGGAAAGTGAGAAGGATGGTAAGAGTGGCTAGCGGCCAGTGACGAACGTTACGTGTTACAGGTTACAAGTTACAAGTGGGAAGATAGACCATAAATATTTGCAGGAGGGAAGATACGAAGAGATCAGGTAAGTTGATACTGCTTATTCTGGCGACGTTGTTGATCGCGGCAACCGGTCTCTCTGCGGCAGATCCTGCCACCACGCTGCTCACGATACTCCACGTAAACGACTATCACGGTAGAGTGAAGCCCTCTATCGACAAACGCATCCATCCGCAAGAACCGCTGGGCGGGGCAGCTTATCTTGCTGCAATGATCAAAAAAGCAAGGGCCAAGAATTCGGGTAGAACCCTGCTTCTCTCAGCAGGAGACATGTTCCAGGGGAGTCCCGTGTCAAACGTGTTTCAAGGCAAGCCTGTAATTGAGATCATGAACGAGTTAGGATTCGATGCCATGACCTTGGGTAATCATGAGTTTGACTGGGGCATGGAGGTCCTGGCACGCATGCGAAAAGAAGCACACTTTCCTTTTCTGGCGGCAAATGTGGTGGACAGCCGAGGAAACAGACTTCCTGGCGTCAGGGCTTACACCATTCTGCGAACAAGGTACGCCAAAGTGGCAGTGATAGGTCTCACAACCACTGAAACAGAGTACATTACCAAACCGGACAACGTGAAAGGGCTCACGTTCCTCAGTCCGGAGACAGTTCTCCCGCGTCTCATTCAGAAGGTGAGACAGCGAGGCGCCTCTATCGTTATTGTGCTTTCTCATCTGGGGCTGGACACTGACAAGGGCCTCGCCGCGGCTGTTCATGGCATCGATGTCATCGTCGGGGGCCACAGCCACACCGAGATTCCGAAACCTTTGAAAACGGAAAGCGGTACGATCATCGTGCAGGCCGGTGCCTATGGTCTCTATCTCGGAGTGCTGGAACTAATAGTGAATAAGACAACAGGTCGGGCCGTTGGCTACAGCGAGAGCAGCGGCCTCAGGCTTGTGTCGGCAGGGTCGCAGAATGTGCCTGACAGAAGAGCCGCGTTGATAGTGAAAAAGTATCAAGACAGAGTCAAACAGAAATTCGCTGCTGTCGTTGGAGAAGCTTCAGTTGACCTCACAGCCGGAAAAGGCGCTGAATCTAATTTAGGCAATCTCGTAGCAGACGCAATGCGCGCAGCCACGGGATGTCGGATCGCTTTTATGAACAGCGGTGGCATCAGGGCCAGTATTCCTGTTGGAAAGATCACTATGGAGGAGGTGTACACGGCTCTTCCATTTGATAACGTGCTGGTTTCGATGAGTCTGACAGGGGATCAGGTGAGACAAGCCCTGGAACAAGGGGGCACCATGGAGTTCGGGGGCTTGCAGGTATCGGGCGTCACGGTGACGTACGACCTGAAAAAACCTGTGGGCGAACGGGTGGTGAAGGCGGACGTCGGCGGGGAGCCACTCGGCCCGGACAAAGTATACACCGTGGTTACAAACGATTTTTTGGCGGCCGGCGGCGACAAGGTGACTGTTCTCAAGGAAGGGAAGAATATCGCGTATGGTGACTCGCTTAGAGATGCTCTGGTGGAAGATTTAAAAAAATATTCTCCCGTTTCTCCGAAGGTCGAGGGAAGAATTGTCTTCGTACAATGATGACCGAAGACTCTATCCAGCCACTGTCCATGCTATACTATTGGCCTGGTGTTAGATGTACGCTGTGAGCCCGGAAAAAGAAAAGGCACTTCAAGAAAAAATGGCGGAACTCGGGATCCGCGAAGAAGACCTCGTCGAACGTTTCATCCGATCTCGTGGCCACGGTGGGCAGAATGTTAACAAAGTCTCCACCTGTGTCTACCTTAAACACGTGCCCACAGGAACTGAGGTCAAATGCCAGCAGGAACGCTCCCAGGCTCTGAACCGGTTTCTCGCCCGGCGCATCCTTACTGAGAAGATTGAGAACATCATTCTCGGCAAAGAGAGTGAGCACCAACGGCGTATCGAAAAGCTACGGCGCCAAAAGAGACGCCGCTCTCGCCGCGCCAAGGAAAAGGTGCTGGAGCTAAAGCATGCTCAATCGGTCAAGAAGCGCTCGCGCGCAACAAAGCCGGACCTGTCGGAATACTAACCAACCGTCGTTGAGTTGCTGAGTGGTGCAGACGTTGACTCGTACGGTTGCTCTATCAATTATTCAACCACTCAACCAGCTAACTGCATTTACTAGAACAGCGTCATAAGGAGCTTCTGCGCTCCGATCAAATCAAGGCCGCTGACAAAGAGCACTCCGTACACCACGCGGTTAAACCATTTCGGAGAAACACGATTGTTCAGGTAGAGACCTAGTTTCACGCCGACATAGGTTAGAGGGGCGAGAAAAACGATGGTGGTAATGTCGCCCACTTTGAGCATTCCGAGACCCCAGTAAGGGATCAGCTTGAGTGCGTTTGTGACAGCAAAAAATATGACAGACGTACCCACATAAAGTGCCGGAGTCAGCCTCTGCGGTAGAAGGTAGACAGCGAGGGGAGGCCCACCAGCATGGGCAAGCGTGGAAGTGAAGCCTGAGATAGCCCCCATCAGCAGACCTTCTGCTGCGTGGGGCCGGTGTTCCTTTAGTGCCCCCATAATATATGCACGGGCGGCCTGGAAAATGACAAACAGAATGGCCAGGACGCCGATGCCGACCCGCATAACGTGGTCCATCCCGATGAAGTACCCGAAGAAGAATCCTCCCACGGCAATGCCGATTATTGCCCCGGGAACGAGAACCTTGATGCTTCGCCGATGGAAGCCCATGCCGTAACTGTAGACAGCAACAACATCGCAAATGACAAGCAACGGGAGAAGCAAGGCTGCTGCGTCTGACACGGGGATCGTCAAGGCCATGAGAGGCGTGGAGATCACACCCACGCCGGCGCCGAAACCGGCCTTGGATATGCCGACCATTGTCACCGCGCAGATAGCGGAAATCCAGAACAGAGCAGAGTGATCGGGTAACAGGTGGGTCATAGTCTTGCAGTTCCTCCCTCAATGATATAGTCATATTTTCCATCCTGAGTCCATTACTATCTTTTTTGTGTGGTTCACTCGGACCGATGTGCCTGTCTTATACCAAGTTGCATTCAAAAATAGAGCAAGGCGACCAGGAGGATAGCGACGGAGGCGTACTTATAGTACGTTGGAGTCGTGCCGACGCAGGCAACGAAGCTATATGAATGAAGGCAACTTGGTATTACGCGGTCGCTATTTATTCAGGTACTTGCTCGCTACTGGTAGGACCAGAGGCTTGCCCGAGAGAGGGTTTTCCCGGACCACAACAACTGTGCCGTAAGCCTCCTCTATGTGTTGATAGGTGATGGTCGCCTCAGGAGCACCGTCCGCGGAAATTTTTCCCTGTGAAAGAAGCAGGATCCTCGAGCAGAACTCTGACGCAAGGTTCAGATCATGGAGAATCATAAGGATGGTCAGGCCCTTCTCATTAAGACCCGCAAGGAGTTCCAGGGTTATGCATCTGATGCTTGATATCGAGGTGGCTGACTGGTTCATCCAGAAGCAGTACTTTGGGATTCTGGGCTATGCATTGGGCAAGGTAAACCTTCTGCCGTTCGCCCTCCGAAAGCGTGCTCACAATGCGACCGCTCAGCTGGTCTATTCCCATGCGCCCCATCACTTCACGGACGACTTCTTCCTCTTCGCGACCGTACCCGAGCCGCTTGTCGAAATGAGGGTATCTGCCCATGAGAATGAATTCCTCGGTCGTGTAAGGGAAAATGGTCGAGATCATCTGCGGCAGTGTGGCCACAAGCTGTGCGAGCCTCCTCTTCTCGTAAGCGCGCAGGTCTTTGCCGAAGAGGTCTACGGTGCCGGTCCCGGGAAGCAGATAGCCGGAAAGAAGGCGCAAAAGAGTTGTTTTGCCCGCCCCGTTCGGGCCGATGATGCCAACCATCTCACCCGATTGCACGTCCGAACTTACATCGTGCAGCACTGCCAGAGAGCCATATGCAAAGGATATATTCCGGGCCGAATAGACAAGTTCAGTCATGGTCGTCTCAGGAGAAGGACAAGAAGTATCAGACCACCGGTTATACCAGTGACAACACCGACAGGCAGTTCAACCGGATAGAGAAGATATCGGCAGATAACATCAGAAACAATCAGGAAGAAGGCGCCACCAAGGAAGGAAGAAAGGAGGAGAAAGGAATGGCCAGCGCCGGCGATATTGCGCAAAACATGGGGCACTACGAGCCCCACAAAACCGATAATGCCCGCTGCAGACACACAGAGCCCGGTAAGGAGAGAAGTAATGAGGAAGAGGAACTTGTACGCCCGCGGGGGATTGAGTCCCAGGTAATGTGCCTTTTCACTCCCCAGTGAAAGAAGGTCAAGCTCTTTTCCGAAAAAACAGAGTACGAGGGCCGGCAGGACAAACATCGGAATGTAGAAAGGGACGATCGACACATCAAGAGTGAGGAGGTCCCCCATGATCCACATCAGTGTAGTCTGCATCCTGTCAGGATCCATGATGGAAAAAACGAAGAAGACGAGGGAGGAGAATACCAGGTTAGTGACGATCCCGAAAAGTACCATGTTCGTTGGGTTAAAGAATCTCCTTTTTGACAGCGCATAGACGATCAGGACTGAAGCTGTGGCCCCCGCAAACCCCATGAGAGGGCTCGCGTAGATGCCGAGATACACCTGCATGCCCAGAAGCGCTGATAGGGTTATTCCCAGTGATGCTCCCCCTGATATGCCGAGTGTGTAAGGGTCAGCCAACGGGTTCTGGAGGATCGACTGAAGAACAACCCCGCACATCCCGAGCGAGCCCCCAACCAGGATGCGATGATCGTCCTGGGAAGACGTATCTTTTTCAGGATAAGACCGAAACCATCCGATTCAAAAAACCCTCTCCAGACAGCGGTGAGGCTCGTGCCATAGGACAGAGAAAGGATCGCGCTCAGTATGACGAGGCAGATGAGGATGGCCAGCACGGCCGTTTTCTTATTTCTCATGGGCAGCCTCAAGATCCTGCACGGCTCTCAAAAAAGTTACCGGGTTTGGGCTCCCGGTAATATATGAATCCATCACAACAAACCTCGAATCACTTACGTACTTTCTCCAGCGTTCCATCTCGGCATCAACGCTATAGCCCATATCCATGAGCACGATTACATCCGGCGCCTTGAGAATCACCTCTTCTCTGTTTATCCTCGGGTAGGGAAGTTCTGAATCTATAATATTTGTTCCGCCTGCGAGCCGTATGATGTCATTGGCAAAGCTGGCCGTCGAGGCTGCCATCAAGGGCTCGGCATCCACTTCCCAGAGCACTTTGTAGGGGGTGCCCTTCTCCCCTTTTGACAGGGCTTCCTTTACCCTGGCCACAATCTCTTTTCCCTGATCGGAGGCGCCGACGAGCCTGGAGAGTTGCAGGAAATTCTGTAGCAATCCTTCAAGGCCGTGTGGCCTGTCAAAATAGACCACCCGCAAGCCAAGGCGACGCAAGCGCTCCATGATCCACGGCGGGTTACCCTCCCTGGAACCAAGGACCAGGTCAGGCTGTAACGATATAAGTTTCTCTATGTCGGGTCGTAACGGCGAACCTATTTTTTCCTTGAGCATGGCCTCCTTTGGCCTCTTACAGTACGTCGTTACGGCCAGAAGCTGTTTCTCCGCTTTTAAGAGATAGAGAGATTCCGTGATCTGAGGTGACAGGGAGATAATGCGTTCGTACGCGCTCGACACTCCTGCAAGCACCCAGCTAGTAGCGAGAAATGTCAGGAACATTAATACGAGCCTGAGTGGCCTTGCCGCCATGGTGATCGATACCGAGCTGCATTCGATTGGAGACCGAGGCGGCAGCGAGAAGCTTGCCGGATGCGTACTGACGTACGTCGAGGAAAAGCGACGCAGCACACCCGCAAGCGGGTACCCGGAAGGTATACGCCTGAAGACAACTTGGTATGGGGCATTGACATGCATGAGGGATTATACTATAACAAATGCGGTGCGGGAATAACTCAGCGGTAGAGTGCAACCTTGCCAAGGTTGAAGTCGCGGGTTCAAATCCCGTTTCCCGCTCCAAAAACGAAATACAGCGGGTGAAAGCGTTCCCCGCTCCAATACGAAAAGCAGCGGGTTAAATCGTTTCCCGCTCCAATACTTAAAGGCAGCGGGTGAGAACTTACCCGCTCCAACTACGAAATACAGCGGGTTAACACTTTACCCGCTTCGCGTGGCGGCATAGCCAAGTGGTAAGGCAGCGGTCTGCAAAACCGTTATTCTCCGGTTCAAATCCGGATGCCGCCTCCAAATAATATCAAGCACTTACAAGCCTCAATCCGTCCTGCTGCGTGTTCTCATTTGCGCCTGGTTTGCGTTCTTTTACTTCATTTCCACCATCAAGCTCATCGATGTTTGAGTGACTCTCTTTCGGCAACCATTTGAAATATGTTCGGAAGGTGATCTCTACGGAAGCGTGCCCCATTTCCTTTGATACTTCGGACAGGCTGTGGCCCCGAAGCAATCTCAAAGTCGCATAGGTGTGACGCATATCGTGAGGAGTCCTTCTGCGCAATTCAGTGTTCTCTTGGGCCTTATTCCACACCCGGTCCATAAAATTACCGTAATTGAGCCGCCGTCCAAGTTTGTTAGGAAATACCCAGGAAGGTAGTTTCTCCTCTTTCGCCGCAGCTTCTTTTTCAAGGGCCCCCCGGTGTTCTTTAAGAACCTCAATTAGTAGCGATGTCATCCTGACATCGCGGATGCTTGATCTGCTTTTCGGTGTCGTTCGTCTTCCTCTTGATATATTTTTCTTTACGCTGATGAGCCTGGCGTCAAAGTTGACGTTGGCCCACTGTAACGCCATCAGTTCTCCTATTCGCAGGCCGGTTCTAAAGCCGGTGAGAACCAACGGATAAAAGCCGGGAAAGTGCTCTCTAAAGACTTGCTCAACTATAGCTCTTTCTTCCCACGTATAGGGATCCGGTTCTGCCCCATCTTCCATTGCCCGCACTTTCTCCTTCTCCGGTATTGGGACGGTCACTCCCCGGCATGGGTTCGACAAAATGTGGCCATCGGGTACATAAGCGTGCTGAAGGATGGCGCTCAGGCAATGCTTAATGTTTTTCACAGTCTGACTTTTGTGTCCATCGAGCTTGCTGCTGACATAGTCACCGACCATTCGCGATGTGATCTCGTCCAAGTGCGTGGCACCGAATTTTGGGATCAGATGGCTCTTGATTATTGACTCATATCCGCTATAGGTAGAAAATTTTTTGGACTTCTTCGCATACTTATCGAACCAGCCAATTTGGTACTGATCATTTTCGTCTCGCCACCCATACACGTATTCTTTTAGTGTGGGTACCTTCGGACGATCAATGGGCTTCAAAAAATCAATCCCTTCAAGAACAAGTTTGGCCTCGATTTTCTGCCTCGCCTCGCTTGCCAGTTTCTTGTTGGTACCGATCTTAATTGTTTTCCGAAAGCCCTTATAATTCACCCTGAGATAATAATTCGCGCTCCTTTTCGGGATCTCAATTATCTTTACGCCCATTGCAACCTCCTTTATAGATGGGCAATATTATAATAAGAATCCTTCTCAGTGGT
>Ga0335070_10010950_pt1 | contig 10609 bp, 1 predicted proteins | sample Lox_Sample_13_FD_206722 | JGI IMG/M metagenome (GOLD analysis project Ga0335070, IMG submission 206722) | Soil microbial communities from Loxahatchee National Wildlife Refuge, Florida, United States - Lox_Sample_1.3 | ecosystem: Environmental > Terrestrial > Soil > Wetlands | place: USA: Florida...
CTCCTTCAGAATGCTTACAATCTGTTCCTCTGTATACCGCGTCTTCTTCATCCCTGCCTCCTTGTTCGAGTGTCCTATTATGTCAACACTCTACTTACAAGTGGCACATTTTTCGGGGGACAGGTCCGTTGAACATAATTTCCCGTCCATAGGACATAGAGTTATGATGCTGAATGCTCGTCGGATCCATCGAGAGGAGCTTGGCAAGCGTATGATGCTCCTTGCCATTGAAGATATTACAGGATTGAGAAAGCTGGAGAGAGAGAGGAGGAATATTCTTTCCATGTTCGCCCATGATATGAAGAACCCTCTTGTGGCTTCAGAAGGCTTTCTATCGAGGGTCATTTCGGGAAAGGCCGGAGCCGTGACGGGAAAACAACAGAACCACCTTCAAACCATCCGTGATGAGCTTAATAAAGTGACACAATTAATATCTGATTTCCTGGACTTCTCAAAATTCGACGCGCAGGAATATACGCCTATTCTTGCTCCCTTCAATGTATCTGCGGAAATTCAGAAAAATATTGAAACAGAAGCATTGGAGGCTGAAAAGAAACAGATCGCCATAGCTCTTGAGCTGCCGGCCACAGCGATTCCTTTAGTTAATGCAGATGCAGCCATGATAAACCGTGTGATCAGAAACCTTCTGGATAATGCAATAAAATATACTGACTCCCGAGGTATCGTAACAGTCAAAGTCGCGGAAAGAGGCAATGAAATACTCATCTCCGTTGAGGATACGGGGACAGGCATTCCGGAAGATCAACTACCCTATATATTTGATGCATTCTATCGCGCAAGAAGAAACACAAAAGGTTCCGGTCTTGGGTTAACCATCGCCAAAACAATAATAGAAGCGCATGGAGGAAGGATATGGGCCGAAAGCACCCCTGCGAAAGGCAGCGTCTTTAGCTTTACCCTGCCGAAATCATAAAAAATAATATTTCCAATGTACCCTGTTGCTGAATATTGAGTCACGGTACTGAAACTGAAAGCCTTTTCCAATAATCAAGCGCATGTGTTCAACACTGCCTCTTTGCCCGGCCGTTGAACTCCCCCATGATTCTGCGGCTGATCCTCATGAGTTTCTGATATATATTTTCACTCCTTCCCGCTGCCTGAGAATAAAGTTCAATTTAATAGAATAATGCAAACGGGCATTCTTGTGGCCGGAAAGGGGCATTCCGTGAAAGCACTCCTCACATATCCTGAATTCCCGGATACCTTCTGGAGTTTCAGACACGCACTGAAATTTATCGCGGAAAGGCGAGCAGTCCACCGATAGGATTGTTGAAAATAGCGGCTGTCAGTTAGGGAACTCTTCTGAAGGTGAAATCCAAAGATTTCAATGGGAATCAGGGCATGCCCCCAATCATTTGAAACGTGAAAGCCAGTTATGTGTTATAGTTAACTGTGAGAGAAGCAGCCCTCTTGCATCCTTTAATGAATGATTCCGTTATTCTTCCATTAGTGGATACACTCCTTTCCCTCACGGGGCTCCTATTATATAGACCATAAGTCCTCTTTTGCCGGAGGCTCATGCAAGCATTTTAAAAAAAAGCCTTTGGAGAGTTGCTTTTTTGAGCAGGCGGGATTTTGCTCGAAAGAAAACTTCCCCTGAGCGAGAAAAGGAATGATTGAGGGTTTTCAAAAAGAGAGCATTGCGTATGTTAGGCCATGGGAATGCCATAGCAAAGTGAGGAGACAGTGATCTGCAGAGACCACTTGCTTCCAGAAAGAAGGAGACTTCAAAGTTGAAGGTAAGCGATAAGATTATACTCGGAAACCTGCCTCATTTGCGAGTGGGCTTTCGCGGAACGGATCTGGCACAAAAGTGCGCTGTCTGCGATCCTCCGCTGCGCTCGGATTTGTTCAGCAGCGACCAGATGGAGCAGCATGGCAAGACCCTGGCGGGCTTGCACAAGTTGAGCCCGGGATATGCGCCCGATAAGCTCCTGGCGCGACTGGCCGATAATGAAGGCATTCTGACCGGAACCCGCAGCCTGCTGACGGAGGCGGTCGGCTCAGACCGCCGGATTACGCCGGCGGGTGAATGGCTGCTGGATAACTTCTATCTGATTGAAGAACAAATCGGCACGGCCAGGCGACACCTGCCAAAGGGATACAGCCGGGAGCTTCCACTCCTGCGGAACGGCCTTTCGGCCGGGCTGCCGCGCGTGTATGACATCGCTTTGGAGACGATCTCACACAGTGATGGCCGGATAGATTCGCAAAGTCTCGGCCGGTTCGTTGCAGCCTACCAGAACGTCAGCGTCCTGAAGTTGGGAGAATTGTGGGCAATCCCTGTTATGCTGCGGCTCGCATTGATCGAGAATCTCCGGCGCGTTGGCGCACGGATCGCTGCCGACAGGCTCGACCGAAACCAAGCTGATTATTGGGCGGACCGGATTACCGAGGTCGCCGGGAAGGACCCGAAGAGTCTGATATTGGTCATCGCGGACATGGCGCGATCGACCCCCCCGCTGAAGAGCGCCTTCATTGCGGAATTTGCACGTCGGCTTCAGGGTCAGGGCCCTGCCCTGGCAATGCCGCTCATCTGGATTGAGCAGCGCCTCTCCGAGTGCAGTCTGACGATCGACCATTTGGTCCAGTCGGAGAACCAGCAACAAGCGGCCGATCAGGTCTCGATGAGCAACAGCATCGGCAGCCTCCGTTTCCTTGGCACAATGGACTGGCGCGAGTTCGTCGAGACGATGAGCATTGTCGAACAGGCCCTGCGTGAAGACCTTGGCGGCACGTATGGCAAAATGGACTTCTCCACCCGTGACCGTTACCGTCATGCGGTAGAGAAAATAGCGAAGAGCGGCAGGCTATCGGAAGGCGAGGTGGCTGCCGCAGCGGTCCGGCTCGCGCACGAGAGCGTGACCAATAAAGACGGCGCTCACGGCAGAAACGATCGCGCATATCATGTGGGCTATTACCTGATCGACAAGGGATTACCGCAGCTTGAAGAACTGGCGCATGTGCGATTCTCACTGTCCGGCGCCCTTCGGAAAGTGGGTTCCCGGTTTCCTTTGCCCCTCTATCTGGGCACGATCACGCTCATGACGACGATTTTCACCGGGGGCTTGCTGGCGAGGGCTCATGCTGATGGCCTGCGCCATTGGCTACTCGCGATGACCGGTATCGTCTCATTGCTGTGTGCAAGTCAGCTGGCGGTTGCACTGGTGAACTGGCTTGCCACATTGCTGGTAATTCCGCTGCCGCTGCCGCGCATGGACTTTTCCAAAGGCATCCCGCCTGAAGCGCGGACTCTCACCATTGTCCCGACTATGCTCACAAGCGCCCAAAACATCGAGGACCTGACGGAGGCGCTGGAAGTCAGGTTCCTGGCAAATCGTGACGAAAACTTGCACTTCGGTCTGCTGACTGATTTTCAGGACGCGCCGGAGGAAACTCTGCCGGAGGACGAACCGCTGTTACTGCTGGCCCGGCAGAGAATCGAAGAACTGAATGAAAAGTACACAAATGCAAAAGGCGATACGTTCTTCCTGTTTCACCGCCCGCGCCGATGGAATGGCCGGGAGCAAATTTGGATGGGTTACGAGCGCAAGAGAGGGAAGTTATCGGCATTGAATTCCTTATTGCGCGGCAGGAATGATGGCGGGATGCGTGATCACTCCGGAAAGCTCTTCTCGCTAATCGTCGGTAATACGGAAATTCTGTCCAACGTAAAGTACGTGATCACACTTGATACGGATACTCAGCTGCCGCGCGATTCGGCGCGGCAATTTGTGGGAGCCATGGCGCACCCGCTGAACCGTGCACACTACGACGAAGGCAGGCAACGTGTTATTGCCGGGTACGGCATCCTTCAGCCCCGGGTCGGGGTGAGCCTGCCGGGCACAAACCGATCGCGGTATGCGCGGATGTACGGGAGTGATCCCGGCATCGACCCTTACACGCGTGCTGTCTCGGATGTCTACCAGGACATCTTCCTTGAAGGTTCTTTTATCGGCAAGGGAATCTATGAGGTTGACACATTTGAGCGGGCGGTGGGCGGACGTTTTCCCGAGAACCGGATCCTCAGCCACGATCTTATTGAAGGGTGTTACACGCGCGCGGGGCTGTTGAGCGATGTAATGTTGTACGAGGAGTATCCCTCCCGCTACAGCGTGGACGTGAGCCGCAGGCACCGCTGGATTCGCGGGGATTGGCAGCTTGTGCGCTGGCTGCTGCCGGGAGTTCCGGGCTTTGACGGGCGGCGCCAAAAGAACCCTCTCTCGTTATTGTCCCGATGGAAGCTCTTCGACAACCTTCGGCGCAGTCTCGTGCCTTTAGCCTTGACACTTCTCTTGCTGCTGGGTTGGACGGTCTTGTCGTCGCCATGGTTCTGGACTCTGTCCGTTCTCGGGATAATTTTTATTCCCTCGGTGATATCCTCTGTCCTGGATCTGCTGAAGAAGCCGGGAGATGTGCTTGTCGGGCAGCATCTCTCTGCTACGGGGCGCTCCTTCGCCAGGCGTATTGTTCAAGTTGTGTTTACGCTTGCGTGTCTCCCCTATGAAGCTTTTTTCAGTCTGGATGCGATTGTGCGTACGACCTGGAGAATGCTGGTCACCCACAAGCGACTTCTCGAATGGAGTCCGTCAGGCGGTCCGGACCGAAACAGCCGTAATTCCCGTATTGGAGGTCTCGCCGGCGTCTGCCGGACGATGTGGTTCGCCCCTTTTCTCGCCGTTGCAGCGGTGATCTATCCGGCGCTTTCTCATTCCGAAGCCCTGGGAGCGGCTGCTCCCATACTGTTGCTCTGGTTTGCCTCACCTGGTATTGCGTGGCGGATCAGCCGGCCGCTTGCCCGCGATGAAGCAAGGCTGAAGCCTGATCAGACCGTCTTTCTTCAAAAACTTTCCCGCAAGACCTGGGCCTTCTTCGAGACGTTCGTCGGCCCTGAAGATCATTGGCTGCCGCCTGATAACTATCAGGACCGCCCTGGTCCGGCCGTTGCTCACCGCACGTCGCCGACTAACATGGGATTTGCGCTGCTGGCGAATTTATCCGCCCACGACTTTGGATACATTTTCACGCGGCAGCTTATTGAACGCACAACGAATGCCCTCTCCACAATGGAAGGGCTGGAGCGCTATCGTGGCCACTTCTATAACTGGTACGACACGCAGTCTCTGAAGCCGCTGCCGCCAAAATACGTTTCGACCGTGGATAGCGGGAACCTTGCAGCCCATCTACTTACGCTGCGGCAGGGTCTGCTCGCGCTGCCCGACCAGAAGATCCTGGGCCCGCAAGTCTTTAGCGGACTCCGCGACACCATAAGGATTCTTCCGGATGTTGCGGCGGAAGAGCGTCTTGAAGGAGACGTCTCTGTCTTGCTCGCTCAACTGCAGGAGGAGCTGGAATCCGCGTGCAATGTCAAACCAACTACGCTCACGGCTGTGCTGCTCTGCCTTGAGCGACTCGCGAAGAACGCAGAGGAGTTGCTTTCCAGAATCGATAATTTGGGTCTCAGTTTGGAGGACCAGCCGGAGAATCAGCTCATATGGTGGGCACGCGCCTTTGCCGGGCAATGCCGGGCCGCACTTGGGGAACTGGATTCTCTCGTTCCATCGACAATGCGCAACATCGATGATATCCCGACGCTGCGCGAACTGGCAGGTATTGGAAGCGATTCCGCCGCTCAGAGGATCACTGCCATCGAAAAGCTCGCGTTGCAATCCAGCGAACTCAGCCGCATGGAGTATGACTTCCTTTTCGACAAGGCGAGTCATTTGCTTGCCATCGGGCACAACGTCGACAGCCGCAGGCGGGACACGAGTTCTTACGACCTGCTCGCTTCAGAGGCGAGACTCTGCAGTTTCGTAGCGATCGCTCAGGGACAATTGCCTCAGGAGAGCTGGTTTGCACTGGGCCGCCTGCTCACGAACGTCGGTGGGGAGCCGATCCTCGTTTCCTGGAGCGGTTCGATGTTCGAATACCTCATGCCGCTCCTAGTTATGCCGGCGTATGAGCGCACGCTGCTCGACGAGACCTGCAAGGCTGCCGTGGCCAGGCAGATCGAGTATGGGACAAAGCGCGGGGTGCCCTGGGGTATTTCGGAATCCGGCTTCAACTCGATCGACGCTCATCACAATTATCAATACCGCGCCTTCGGCGTGCCCGGACTGGGACTTAAACGCGGGCTCGCGGACGACCTCGTCATTGCGCCTTATGCCTCGGCGCTTGCGCTGATGGTGGCTCCCGAGGAGGCATGCCTGAATATGCAGAGACTCGCTGCGGAAGGGGCCGAGGGGAGATTCGGCTTTTATGAAGCGGTCGATTACACGCCATCGCGTCTGCCGCGCAGACAATCGAGCGCTGTGGTCCGGTCATTTATGGCGCATCATTTGGGCATGAGCTTTCTCTCCCTGGCCTATCTGCTTTTGGACCGTCCGATGCAAAAACGCTTCGAGGCGGATCCCTTGTTCCAGGCAACTACGCTTCTGCTCCAGGAGCGTGTGCCAAGGGCCACGACATTCTATTCGCAGACCGCTGATCTTGCCGAAGCACGTACGGCTTCCACCGGCGCGGAGACCTCCGTGCGTTATTTCAACAGCCCGGACACGCCGTTTCCCCAGGTACAGCTGTTGTCGAACGGCAGATATCACGTGATGATCACGGCCGCCGGAGGCGGCTACAGCCGCTGGAAGGACATCGCAGTCACGCGCTGGCGTGAAGACACAACTCGCGACGACTGGGGCACTTTTTGTTATATCCGCGACACGGAGAACGGGGAGTTCTGGTCAACCGCATATCAGCCGACGCTCAAACGCCCGAAGAATTACGAGGCGATTTTCTCTGAAGGACGGGCCGAGTTTCGCCGCCGGGACCACGACATTGACACACATACCGAGATCGCTGTCTCTCCAGAGGATGATATTGAACTGCGCAGGATCACGATCACCAACCGCAGCAGAACACGCCGAGAGATCGAGGTCACGAGTTACGCGGAGGTCGTCCTTGCACCGCCTGCTTCGGACGCGCTGCATCCTGCGTTCAGCAATCTTTTTGTTCAGACGGAGATCATCGGGCACAGGCAGGCGATCCTCTGCACCCGCCGTCCCCGTTCCCTCGACGAACACTCGCCGTGGATGTTTCATCTGATGGCTTTCCCTGGGGTGGAAAACGGCGGAATTTCCTATGAGACCGACCGACTGCAGTTCATTGGTCGCGGAAACAGCGTCGCCGACCCGCAAGCCCTAAGCAGCTTCGATGCCTCGAAAAAAATGACTGCGCCTGCTGCGTTAACCGGACCTGCGGCGCTGGAGGGCGGTGAGGGCTCGGTGCTCGATCCGATCGTCTCTATCCGGCATCGCATTACCCTTGATCCGGAAAGATCGGTAGCAATAAATTTTGTCACCGGCATCGGTGAAACCCGGGGCATCTGCATGGATCTCGTAGAGAAATACCAGGACCAGTATCTCGCGGATCGCGTCTTCGATCTCGCATGGACACACAGTCAGGTGCTCCTTCGGCAGATCAACGCCACAGAGGCCGATGCGCAACTCTATGGGCGCCTTGCTGGCTCCGTGATCTACGCCAATGCTTCGCTGCGCGCCGACCCCGGCATCATTGTCAGGAACCGCCGCGGGCAATCCGGTCTGTGGGGCTACGCTATTTCCGGGGACCTCCCGATCGTGCTGCTGCAGATCGAAGATCCGGCCAACATTGACCTGGTGCGCCAGCTCATACAGGCCCACGCATATTGGCGTCTCAAAGGACTGGCGGTGGACCTTGTGATCTGGAACGAAGATCACGCCGGTTATCGTCAGTTCCTGCAAGAGCAGGTCATGGGGCTCATTTCCGCAGGCGTCGAAGCGAATGTGACGGATCGGCCGGGCGGCATCTTTGTAAGACCTGCGGACCAGATATCGGCCGAGGACCGCATCCTGCTTCAAGCAGCAAGTCGCGCCATCATCACCGACAGCCTTGGCCCGCTCGAGGACCAGATCATGCGTCGCAATATTTTGCCGACGATAGTGCCGCGCCTTGCGCCTGCCCGGAGTCACCGGTCTGAATCCCCGATTGCCCCGGCGATGACCCGCAGCGACCTGCTGTTCTTCAACGGACTCGGAGGATTCACCCCTGACGGCCGCGAGTACATCATCACGACTACGCGTGGCCAGGTGACCCCGGCGCCATGGGTGAATGTGATTGCCAACCCGCTCTACGGGACGGTCATTTCAGAGAGCGGAATTGCTTATACCTGGAGCGAGAATGCCCACGAGTTCCGCCTCACTCCCTGGTACAACGACCCGGTTAGCGACACCGGCGGAGAGGCTTTTTACCTCCGCGATGAAGAGAGCGGCCATTTCTGGTCTCCCACACCCCTTCCCAGCCGGGGCGCGATGCATTACGTCAGCCGCCACGGATTCGGTTACAGTGTCTTTGAACATACGGAGGACGGCATCAGATCAGAGATGTGGGTTTACGTGGCAATGGATGCATCGGTCAAGTTGACGGTATTAAGGGTGAAAAATGGATCAGGCCGGTCCCGCCGTCTCTCAGCTACCGGGTACGTGGAATGGGTGCTTGGAGACCTGCCATCGAAAACTGCGATGCATGTGAGCACTGAAATCGACCCCAAAACCGGTGCGCTTTTCGGCCGGAACCTTTACAATACGGAGTTTGCCGACCGGACAGCGTTCTTTGACGTGGACGGGGTTAGCCGGACCGTAAGCGGCGACCGGACAGAGTTTCTCGGCCGTAACGGCACACTTCGGAGGCCGGAGGCGATGACCCGCGCCAGGCTTTCAGGCAGGGTAGGGGCCGGCCTGGATCCTTGCGGTGCTATTCAGGTTCCCTTCGACCTGGCCGACAGGCAGGAACGCGAGATTATCTTCAGGCTCGGCGTGGGACGGGATCCAAATGAGGCCGGCCAACTGGTGCGCCGCTTTCGTGGCTCCGCCGCTGCTCGCGTGGCGCTCGAAAAGGTCTGGCAGCACTGGAACCATACTCTCGGCGCAGTTCATGTGGAAACGCCGGATCAGTCCGTCAACGTTTTGGCTAACGGCTGGCTCTTATACCAGACTCTGGCATGTCGTCTTTGGGCGCGGTCCGGATACTACCAGTCGGGAGGCGCCTTCGGTTTCCGCGACCAGCTGCAGGACGTGATGGCGCTTATCCACGCTGAGCCACGGCTTGTACGCGAGCACCTCCTCCTCTGCGCGGCCCACCAGTTCAGGGAGGGAGATGTCCAGCACTGGTGGCATCCCCCGACCGGACGCGGAGTGCGTACGCACTGTTCGGACGATCTTCTCTGGTTGCCTCTGGTTGTGTGCCGTTATGTTCTGATTACCGGAGACACGGGGGTTTTGGATGAACCTGTCCGCTTCATCGAGGGCCGCCCGGTAAACAGGGAGGAGGACTCGTATTACGATCTTCCCCACGCGTCTGAAGAAAAGGCGAGTTTGTACGATCACTGTGTGCGGGCCATTCTAAGGGGCCTCAGGTGCGGCGAACACGGTCTGCCGCTGATCGGCTCGGGTGATTGGAACGACGGAATGAACATGGTAGGCGAAGACGGCAGAGGCGAAAGCGTTTGGCTGGGATTCTTCCTCTATAAAGTGCTCGCAGAGTTCAGTGAGATTGCGCGTCTGCAGGGTGATCTGTCATTTATCGAACGCTGCCGGGAGGAAGCTGCTCAACTGCGCGGGAATATCGAAGAGCATGGCTGGGATGGTGAGTGGTATCTGCGCGCTTACTTTGACGACGGTTCACCTCTTGGGTCGGCCGGCAATCCCGAATGCAGGCTTGATTCCATAGCGCAAAGCTGGGCTGTTCTCTCCGGCGCCGGGAATGCCGGACGCTCACACATGGCAATGGAAGCGGTGGACAGGCTTCTTGTTCGACGGGATCATGGCCTGGTCCAGCTCCTGGACCCGCCGTTCGATACATCGGATCTGAACCCCGGCTATATAAAGGGATACGTCCCGGGTGTAAGGGAGAATGGAGGTCAATACACCCATGCGGCGATCTGGGCTGCGATGGCATTCGCTCAGTTGGGCGACAGCAGTCGCGCATGGGAACTGCTGGCAATGATCAACCCGGTAAACCATGCGGGATCTTTGGAGAGGACCGCAACCTACAAGGTAGAACCGTATGTTGTCGCTGCAGATGTATATGCGGTCTCGCCGCACATTGGCCGCGGCGGATGGACATGGTACACGGGATCGGCAAGCTGGATGTACAGGCTAATAATTGAATCACTCCTTGGACTGAGGCGGGAAGGGGACAAGCTGCGCTTCGAGCCGTGCCTGCCTGAGGATTGGGAGTCATTGAAGGTGCATTATCGCTACAGGGAAACCGTCTACCATATTACTGTACTGCAAACGAACAGCGGCGCCACGGCGAGTGTGATCGTCGATGGCGTTGAGCAACCCGACGCGGCGATCTCCCTTGTCGACGACCATCAGGAGCATTCGATCGATGTGAAAGTACCCCCCCGTGGACAGATCAAAGAGAAATAATCTAGACATAATGTATTAAACCTGTCCTACCTTAAGGCACGTGGGTTAAGCTTTAAGGTCGGAAAAACCAAAGGCTCAGAGCCACAATTAAGGAGGACAGGTTATGCATCAGTATACCACGAAGTATG
>Ga0335070_10010951_pt1 | contig 10609 bp, 12 predicted proteins | sample Lox_Sample_13_FD_206722 | JGI IMG/M metagenome (GOLD analysis project Ga0335070, IMG submission 206722) | Soil microbial communities from Loxahatchee National Wildlife Refuge, Florida, United States - Lox_Sample_1.3 | ecosystem: Environmental > Terrestrial > Soil > Wetlands | place: USA...
TAAGTGGAGAGGAAAGTGAGGCCGACGCTACGCGCGGCGTCTGCGCGTAGCGCCGGACGTCAGCGCGGCCTCAGCCGCGCGCCAGCGCGATCACCGAGCGCAGCAGCTGCAGAGCGCGTTCGAGCTGACAATCCCGCGTGTCGGCACCGGCGCGCGGGCCGTTGCTGGCATCCGTTGCCGGCGCCGCGCAGGTCAGCGGCACGGCCTCGATCGGCGAGTTCTCGGGCTGACGCCCGACGGCTACTGTGCGTGCCGCGCCGTCCTGGGGCGCGAGCTGATCGACCAGCAGATCGGGCGTCAATCCCTTCTCGTGGATGGCATGGCCGGCAGGCGTGTAGAAATAGCCGGTAGTGAGCTTGATGGCGCTGCTGTCGGTCAGTGGGATGATGGTTTGCACCGAGCCCTTGCCGTAGGTGCGGCTGCCGACCAGGCGCGCCCGCTTGTGGTCCTGCAGCGCACCGGCCACGATCTCCGCGGCCGAGGCCGAGCCGCCATTGACCAGCACCACCATCGGCAACGTGCGGGCGGCCTCGGGCAGGCGCTTGAGCGGGTCGTCGGCATTGCCGCGCAGGTAATGCTCGGCGCACGCGCGCAACCGCACGCGCGATTCGCCGGACGAACTCTCGGTGTAGGCGACGAGCGTGTCAGGCGGCAGGAAGGCCGCCGATACGGCCACGGCCGCCCGTAGCAGTCCGCCGTTGTTGTCGCGCAAGTCCAGTACGATGCCCTGCACCCCCGGCTGCGCCAGCGCTTGCTGCAGCCCTGCGATCAGTTCCTCGGGCGTGCCTTCGTTGAACTGCGAGATCTGCAGGTACGCGTAGCCCGGATCGAGCACCGATGACTTGACGGTGCGCGAGCGTACCAGCGCACGCGTGAGCCGGACCGTGCGCGCTTCGCTTTGATCCCTGGGCGCCACGACCAGAGAAACCTCGGTGCCGGCATCGCCGCGCGCACGTTGGATTACCTGCTCCAGCGTCATTCCGCGCACGTCGACATCGTCGACCTTCAACACCGCGTCTCCGGGCCGGATGCCGGCCCGGGCTGCCGGGCTGTCGTCGAATGTCTGCGTCACCCGGACCACGCCGGCATCCATTCCCACCTCCAGGCCCAGCCCGCCGAATCGGCCGCGGTTCTCGCGCCGCACCTCGCGAAACGCCTGCGCGTCCAGATAGGAAGAATGCCGATCGAGGTTCTTGACCATCGCCTCGATCGCGTCGTTGACCAGCTTTTCCTCGCTCACCCGATCGGCATAGCGGGCTTTGATGCTCTCCATTACTTGGAGCAGCTTGCGGGTGGCGGGAGTGAGCGCCGGTGCGGCATCCAAGTCCGCGGCGAGGCCCGGCTGGGCGATCGACAGCGCAGCGCTCAGCGCGAGAAACCCGCCTTGACAGCGGGATATGACGCGGCGCGACTGCCGTGCCGGGGCGCGAGGGCCCCCACCCACGCTGCCCGGGGGCTGGCTTGCCTTTCCTCCGCACCTTCCAGATGTGTCTGATTTGAATAACATTTTCTTGGAGTTGCCCAACGAGAGCGCAGGCTCGAAACACAAACCGCAAGAAGCATGCACGTGCGGTTGGGACCGCCGAGCATCTCATCGCCGCGATCGATTTCGCCTGCCCAGGCCGACGCTTCAGGCCCGCCCTGCAGCCATCGACAGCCCGCTGTAGGCGACTACGCGAGCCATGGCGCTCGAGTACGGCGCGCGGCCTGCGTAGGAAGATCCTCGTGCCCTTCCATCTGCCTTGCGATCCGGTGATGCGCTCCGCCAGGACTCTGTTCACCGAGCCGCGACCAGCAGAGCGAAACGGCACTGTGTGCGGCGGGGACCCGTCCACTTCGACAGCTGCGTGCCCTCCGCGGGAGAAGCCCATGCGGCCGATTCGCGATGCGTCGACCCGCGGATGTTTTGCCGGCAGCTGGAGCGCGCGATAGGCGTCGACGATCGTGGTAAGGCCGCCGAGCCGGTCTTGATCATCGCGGACCTGAGTGATGCCGCGCCCGGTGAAGCTGTCCACGACGAACGTGGCTACGCCCATCGAGAGGAGTTCTTGAGACCAGTGGTCCACAACAGCACCCACGCCACCCGAGCCATGAATCATCACGATGACAGTAAGCGCTCCGACCCAAGTGTGGGAATGCGCAGCTCGCCCGCGATCAGGTCCGGCTTGCCGGCGCCCGTGCCGGTCAGGAACTCCTTGTTGCTGAGCGTTGTGGTTGGAAGTGGATGCAACTCGATCCGAGCGCCCTGCGCTCCCGCGCGAAGAGGAACAGACACCGATGTCGCGCCCAGCGCCAGTAGAGCGAGCAACCGCAGCACCCTGAGCGTTGCGATCTTCACGGAAGCTTCGCCTTTACCCTGGCCCGACGCGCGACGCCTGCGATGACCCGCCGGACAACGGGAGCCAAGCGCCGCTGTTGTGGCGCCCCCGGAAGGCGACGTTGCGGACGCATATCGAATCGGGCTCTGCGAGCCCCCACGAGTCCTTTCCTGATGCGGGGGACTCAAGCATGCGCCGGCTAGCGAAGGACTTCGTCAGCTCTAACCAGAACTGATTGCTCAATGGCTAGACCAAGAGACTTTGCGGTCTTGGCGTTGAGGATCAAGTCAAACTTCGTCGGGCGCTGTATGGGTAAGTCTCCGACTTTGGCTCCCTGAAGCAGCCGGTCCACGTACGCGGCGGAGCGGACGGTCATGTCCTCAATGTTCGGTCCATAGGTAAGGAGGGCGCCACTTGCCGCAAAGTTCGCGAATACGGCGACAACGGGTAGACGATACTTTGCTCCAAGTCTCAAGATGTGGTCCTTGTACGCGTCGAGCCGCGGCGATTGCATCACCATGACGGCCTCACCTTTCCCGCCGGCAGCGACTCGGAATACCGCGTCAAGGTCCGCCGCAGTCTGGACTTCCGTCACCGCAACTCGCAGTTTCAGGCCTCGTGCCGCAGCATGGATTGTCCTCAGAGGCGCACGATCCAGCGACGGGTCCCAAAGCACGGTTACGCCCGAGATGGTGGGAAGTGCTTCGTGCAAAAGCTCCAGTCGCTTGGCGCTGAACTCAGGTAGGTCTAGGAAGAAACCGGTAAGGTTGCCGCTGGGGCGTGCCAGACTGGACACATATCCGCTCGCGATGGGATCGGTCTCCAGATCGACAGCTACGATCGGAATCTGCTTTGTCGCGGCGATGGCCGCGCGGACGCTCGGAGAGGCTCCGGCCCAGATCACGTCCACCCTCTTCCGAACCAGCTCTAGTGCCGCAGCGGGCAGATCCTCTGGCGCGGCGAATCCGCGCTCAATGATCAGATTGTTGCCTTCGGCGTAGCCGAGTTTCCGTAAGGACTCACGGGCGAGATCTCCATACGGGTTCTGAACACCCAGGTACAGGAGACCGACCCGGAATACTTTGCCGTGTTGTGCGCGACTGCCTCGCGAAGCGAGCAAGGCTCCAGCAGTGAGGATTCCAAGGAAGGCCCGGCGGCAGATCATTTGATGCCTCGCGCAGCGTTTGTCATCAATGGAGTCATGCAGCCTTCAGCCGGAAGCCCCCGGCGACCCGGTTCACTGAGCGGCTGTTCACGCTCCGGTGCAAGTGGAGGTTCGGCGCGATGCGAGAGACGACATCCCCAGCCGCTCCTCGGCGCCGTTCTGTGCGACGTCAAACCGCCCATCGGCGAGCGCATCCTGTATCTGGGCAATGGCGCGGAGGTGGTCGCGCATGTTAGCCAGCATGTGCTGCTGCAGCATCTCTGGTAAGACGACCAACTGTCGGCCATCGAGCTCCGCCGCTAGCGCACCGCCAGAAGGGCCGAGCGCCAGGAGTATTGGTAATACAGATGGCCTCAGCGAATTACCTCATCGGCCCGAGCCAGTACTGACTGTGGCAACCTTACACCGAGGGTGTGCGCAGTTCGAATGTTCACCACGAAGTCAAACTTCTCTGGACGTCTGATTGGGAGATCACCGGGCCTTGCGCCTTTGAGTATCTGGTCGATGTAGACAGTGGTGCGTCTATACATGTCATCGACGTTCGGACCATAGCTTAGGAGCGCACCATCAGCGGTAAAGTAGGTAAACATGCCCATGAGTGGCAATCGGAAGTCAGCCGCGAGCTTCGCTATCTGGCGTCGATAGCCCACCAGCGTCGGAGATTGCATGACTAGTACGGCGCCTACCTTTTTCGCCACCGCGTCCTTGAAGATCAAGTCGAGCAGCGACGCGTCCCCGACTTCACGGACGAAGACCCGAACATGCAGGCGGCGAGAGGCGCTTTCGAACCCACTCAATGGCGCTCGCTCCATCGCCGGATCCCACAGCACCATCACCTGAGTGAGCGCAGGCAGTGTTTCTTTAAGTATTTCCAGTTGCTTTGCGCTGAACTCGGGGAAATCCAAGAACCAGCCTGTCAAATTCCCACCCGGATGTCCCAGAGTAACAGCAAAGCCACTAGCCACGGGATCGGTCTCGAGGTCGAGAGCCACTATTGGAACCGTGCGAGTCACCCCCATCGCAGCCCTTACGGGCGCCGAGCTTACACACAGCATTAGATCGACGTTCGAGCGGACCAACTCCGAGGCCAACGCGGGCAACTCCTTGGGGGCTCCGGATCTCACCTCGTAAACGACGTTCTCCCCTTCGATATAGCCAATGTCTCGCATCGCAGCGAGCCACAAGTCATGAAACAATTTGGGCTGTGCGCTGAGAGTGAGGCTGCCGATTCGGAAAATCCTACGGCTCTGGCTCGCTCGCGACGAGTTCACTAACCCGACGATCGCCCCAAGAAGACCAAGAAACGCGCGGCGGTTGATCATACGTCGCCTCGACTCAGATGGAATCTCGTCGCTTACGGCTGCTTGTTCGAAAGGGACCTGCACTATTCTACTTCCACAACGGTCGCGATCAGCGTTGTACGTCAAGGAATGGGCAGCGGTCGTGCCTTTGGATGGAATAGCGCGAGCCAAAGATACTTGAGGTACCAAAGACCGAGCCAATAGTTCCGGCGGTCGCGCCGTGCCAGCATCTTGACGAGGTCAAAATGATTCGTGAGACCCTGAAGCGGTGGGTCCACAAAGACGGGGCTGCCTGCGATGTGGGACATGATCGACTTCGCCGCATGAGCGTAGGCCCAGGGCGTCGAGGTGTTGGTCTCGAGCACGCCGGGCGCCAGGAGAAAGAGGTTGGGGGCGTCGATCGAGCGAAACACGGAGTAGCAGCGGGCGGAGATCTCGTTCAGCCCCCGTGCGTTGGTCAGCGAGTCCAACCCCAGATAGCCGAGCTCCACGGCGTACCCGGTTCCCCATAGCAACAGGTCCGTCCCTATCTCTTCGCCGTTCGAGAGGCGAATCGTCTTGCCGCGGACGGATTGCACTTCGCCGCGGTGGCGCTCGATGCGGCGGAAGCCCTCTATCATGCGTGGCCGGCCCGGAATGAGCTGGTCGCGGCGGATGTCGAAGCCGCGCTCCGGCATGATCTCCTTGATTCCCGCCTTCACGTACCTTGCCCGCAAGTCCTCGTCGATGCGGCGGTTCACCGCGCTCGTGGAAAAACCAAGCATCTGGTATTTCGCCAGTAAGCGCATGTCGATGCCGAGGTATTTGACCTGGCGCGTCGGGCGCATCCACTTGGTGGAGCGATAGATCCACGCGATGCTGCTCGCCTGGTATGTGAAGCACAAGTCAAGCAGGTCGTAGGCCGACGCGCCGCCTCCGACGACAGTGACGCGCTTGCCTCTCAGCTCCTCCGGATTGCGGAGCTCGGACGAGTGATATTCGGCGATCGACGAATCCTTCCGCTCGACCTGTGGAACGACAGGGCGATTGTGTCCCCCGGTGGCGGCGATGAGCCACCTCGATTGATACAGGGCGGCACCTGCCGTCACTCGCCAGCCGACTTCGCAGGGCTGCGCACTCGTGACGGGTGCGCCTAGAACGATGTGAGGTGCGAGTTCGAACCGCTCGACCCAGGCTTCGATGTTGCGCAAAATGCCCGGCTGCTTCTCTTCGGACAGTGGAAGATCGCCGAGCGTCCAGTCTTCCCTCCGGAACTGGATGTCCTGCCACGACGGAAGGTCGCGCCACAGCCCGCCGACGCGCTCACGGCCCTCCACGAGCAGAGTCTTCAGCCCAGCGTCTTTGGCGTACTTTAGGCAGATGACGCCGCCGATGCCGCCACCCACGATAACTAGGTCAAGATCTGAGCCTGCCGTCATGGATGCGGAATATGCAGACATCGCGCCTCACTCTCGATCCTAACGCGACGTCGCCACGTTCGCCCCGCCTACAAATGCGAGTTCAGGGTTTGGCCGGCCCGTGGCGGGCTCAGCGTAACGCGGTGAAATCGGTCCAGGGTTGCGCTGCGGTGACGCCCAACCAGATGCCGATCAGCGGCCGGGCGACGGCGGTGCGAAGCGACCCTGTGGAACGGTCCGCTGCATGGGCGGGTTGGGCGCGACCTGCGACCTCGCTAGTCCTTTCGCATCGGTGCAGTGTGGGAAGGTCGCTTAGAACCGCGCAGCACGCCTCGTGGTACAGCGGCCTGCCTTCGATAACTAGGCCGTTGTGTCTCATCGGAAGCCGGATGTGTCCATTGGGACGATCCCGGCGAGCGGTCCAGCGAGCGTCAGGCGCCCGTCTTATCATCGCCGGTCGGCGGCGGCTGAACCTCTTGCGGCTGCTTGCCGTTTGTTCGACTTCTCCGCAGGAGCTTCTCTTCCTTCTTCTGTTTCTTGGCGAGGTCCCTCTGACGCTTCGCAAATGCATAGTTAGGTTTGGCCATTCGGCATCTCTCCTACTCGGTTCAAGAATGAAGTGTACAGACTAACGCAGTCTCCTGCTGAATCGCTCCCAGCAGCTCGCACGATAACAGAGAATTCTGGTGTGACCGCTGACTCCCAATGCCGGCGTTCACGCGCGCCAAGCGCGCCGCGCGAACGCGTCGCGTGGAACGCCCGATTGGGCATCAAACGATTCTGATGTCGCGTGAGTTGCCATCTTGGAAGGGAGACGAATCCCGTAGCCTACTTCGCTCGCCTTGGCCTTGCCTTTCCGCCGGATGTATTGAGGGCGACCGCGGCACCAATGAGCGCCTTGAACGCGCCCGCGTCGACCTCCTCCCCCTCATGGATGTCAATCGCGCGCCTTGCGTTCCCGTCGAGGCTGGAGTTGAAGAGCTTGGTCGGGTCCTTCAACGAAGCCCCCTTGGCGAAGGTCAGCTTCACGACCGACTTGTAACACTCGCCGGTGCAGACGATCCCGTCGTGCGACCATACGGGAGTGCCCATCCACTTCCACTCCTCCACGACGTCCGGGTCTGCCTCTTTGATGAGCTTGCGCATCCTGCTCAAGGTCCCCCCGCGCCAGTCCCCGAGGTCAGCGATTCTCTTGTCAATCAGCTCAGATGCCGACTGGTCCTCGGTCGAACCCGACTTCTTCATGTTCTCCTCCTAAAACCTCCAGACTCTTTTGAATTCCTTACTCTGATCAACTACGCCTTCAATCACCAGTTCTGGCGGGAAGGCAAGCCAAGCTGGGTAAAGGCCCAAGTAGCCAACGAGGGAAGTCGCCCCGGCAATTTGCAGAAGTTGCAGCGACGCCCTAAGCACCACTGCGTCAGCCGCCAAAGTGGCCCGTTACGTGTGCGTGGTCGCTGTGTTTGATGCCCGACGTGTGACCTTAGCGGCGGCCCGTCAGGGGCGACCGCTGCAGCGAATTGTTCGGCCGCCGCTTCTTCGACGACAACTTCTTGCGACGCCCGCTGATGGCGCCAGACGCGGCGATTCGCAGCAGGCGGCGGAACGTTGGGCATTCCATATGGCTCGGCGCGGGGCAGGCGGCGGCGTGCCGCAGGCCATCACGCATGGCACTCAGCTTGCGGATCGTCACATCAAGTTCCGTCGCCTTGTCGGCGAGCAACTTCCGGTCAATGTGCGGCTTCCCATCGGGCGCGAACATACGAGCGATCTCGTCCAAAGAAAGGCCCGCAGAACGCCCTAGCGCGATTAGAGCCAGCCGCTCCAATACGCCAGCACCGAACACGCGGCGCAGCCCTCGCCTGCCAACAGAGGTGATTAGCCCCCTTTCCTCGTAGAAGCGCAGCGTCGAAGCAGGAACGCCGGACCGCTTGGCTACCTCGGCAATGTCCATACCCCCCTTGACCTCAAGTTGACTTCAAGTGGCACTCTGCCGGCCATACCCACTTAAGGCAAGCCCTTGGAGACCATGATGAACTATCTCGTATGCACGCTTATCACCGGAATCGGCGCTACCGCGGTGATGGATCTGTGCGGCATCGCTCGCAAGCCCCTCCTCGGCATCCCCGCCCCAGCCTACGGCCTGGTTGGCCGTTGGTTCGCCCACATGGCGCACGGTCGCTTTCGTCATGATTCCATCGCAGTAGCCACGCCTGTATCTGGCGAGAGCTTCATCGGATGGACCGCCCATTACCTCATCGGCATCTCGTTCGCAGCCATGCTGATCGGTATCTGGGGAATCGAATGGGTTCGGCATCCGACAATCGGTCCGGCAATGATCGTCGGTATTGTCACCGTTGCCGCACCGTTTCTTCTGATGCAACCAGGCATGGGAGCTGGCGTCGCCGCCTCACGCACACCGAGCCCCGGCGCTGCCCGTATCCAGAGCTTGGTCACGCACGCATCCTTCGGCCTCGGTCTTTATGCCGCAGGATGGCTGTCCCACTTCTTGTGCTCACCATGATGGCTGGCTCAAGCGACCGTCAAGTTGCGTCTGACAACTACACAAAGGAAAAGGCAATGCGTATTTCTGCTCGATTTGCACCGTTACTTTTCAGCGCCCTGCTCTCGGCCATCATGGTATGCATCGTCTCAGGCTTTGTCCTGACGACCACGCAGGGGTTCCACTCCGGGCTTCTGGCGCAATGGGTTAGGAGCTGCGTAACGACATGGCCGGTTGCCTTTCCGACGGTCGCCATTGTAGCTCCCTGGGTACGACAGATTGTCAGCCGCATTACCATCTAGGACAGGCGCTGACATACCAATATGCTTAGCATCAAGGGCCGCCGCGACGACAAATCGTCGGTGGGTAGAGTCGAAAAGTGGCGCGGTGATGGTAGCCCCGACGCGACTGTTGCCGCCCCTTTCGTGTGGCGGTGCCTCAATTGTCGGAACATGATCCCGTTTCCACTCCCCGCTCGTCGAACCGGACGTGCGGATTTCCCGCATCCGGCTCTCGGACAAGACTTCATGCCTTCGCCCACGGCAGGCCTTGCGTTCGCATCGACAGGCGCACGAGCGAGAGCTGCTCGTAGAGGTAGTGGGCCGGGTAGCGTGGGTATCCCCGGCCGCGATGCCGGTGCTTGCCGCACAACCACTGGCGCAGCCGCCGGCTGGTGTAGGCGTCAATCGCACTGTATGCCTTGCGCACCGGGCCCAGGCAGAAGTACTTGGCCCAGCCCGTGAGCTTGCGATTGATCGCGGCGACCAAGCCGGTGGCCTCGTGATGAAAGTGCCTGCGTTCGGTCAGCGTCCCGATCGATTCGATCAGTCGCTTCACGCTCTTCTTCGACGGCTTGGAGCCGATGTAGGCCCGTCCCGTCTTGGGCGAGTAGCACCGCCCGAAGGCGTAGCCCAGAATGTCGAAGCTGTCTTGCGGTACCCGGCACAGCCGTGTCTTGTCCTCGTTGACCGTGAGCTTGAGCCGCTGTATGAGGCTGGGCATACCCGCCAGCGCCTCGTGCGCGCCGCGGTGGCAGCAGATCACCAGATCGTCGGCGTATACCCGACGCGCTACCGATTGCATGAGCTCGGCGTGCGGGATCGAGTCGAAGTGGCCAGATAGATCGGCGTCTACGACTTCCCGGTGTCCGGTGTTGATGAGGCGGTGCACTTGCCGTACGGCATCGAGTGCTCCCGTGTCTGCTCGATAGGCGTGCTGCTCGGGCGGCAGGTCGGCCTCGAAGATGGGCTCCAAGACCAGCATCGCCGCCGTCTGGCACACCCGATCGCGTAGCGTCGGGATGCCCAAGGGTCGCAACTTCCCGTTGGGCTTCTTGATGTAGACCCGTCTGACCGCGTCGTACAGCGCGTAGAAGCGAAACTCGCGTTGCGCCTTCGCTTTCGCATGCAGCGCCGTCTGTAGCTTCTGAACACTGAGCGGAGTTGTCAGGTTTCCCAATCTCCCGTCCCTCGCCACTTTCGACGCCTGTCTCGAACTGAGATCCCTTCCCTCCGCCGGCATTACCCGGCTTCCACGGGACTACCAACCTCTCCGTCGCCCCGTCGCGCCCGGCCTGTCCCTCGCGGGCGTCCAGTTGGTCGCAACGCTCGCGGCCACGCCACGGGGCTTCCCGTGTTGCAGCCGTCTTCCTTCTGTACGTGCCATCGCCACTACGCCGGCGAAAGAACCGGGTGCTCGTTTCGCTCGCTTCCCCGGCTCTGTCAGGCTTCCTCCCGTTAGGGCGGAGTCGGCTTCCGCATCACGCTTTTCGAGGCCTGCTCAGCGTTCACTCACGTTATGGCCCGCACATCCGCGGGATGGCTAAACCATCCTTTCCACCAAAGGCTTCCAGCCGCGTGGTTGCCTGCCGCGGCTGCTCCAGTTGCTACCGGCCGCAGCGAAAGTTGCCGGGTGGGACTCGCACC
>Ga0335070_10010952_pt1 | contig 10608 bp, 13 predicted proteins | sample Lox_Sample_13_FD_206722 | JGI IMG/M metagenome (GOLD analysis project Ga0335070, IMG submission 206722) | Soil microbial communities from Loxahatchee National Wildlife Refuge, Florida, United States - Lox_Sample_1.3 | ecosystem: Environmental > Terrestrial > Soil > Wetlands | place: USA...
GATGTGAAGGCGGCTTCGGTCGGCTACATCAACGCACATGGTACCGGGACGATCAGCAACGATGCGACCGAAACTCGGGCAATCCGCCACGCGTTTGGATCGCATGCGGACCAGGCACTGGTGAGCTCAACTAAATCCATGCATGGCCATGCGCTCGGCGCCGCAGGCGCCATCGAAGCCGTCGCGACGGTGCTGGCGCTCCGCCACGGAATCATTCCCCCTACGATCAACTACACAGCACCCGATCCCGAATGCAACTTGAACCTGGTGGTGAACCGGCCGCAGGCGACATCAGTGGACTGCGCGCTTTCCAATTCCTTTGCATTCGGCGGCCTCAACGCAGTCCTGGCGTTTCGCGCGTGGAAGCCGTAACTCCGATGAGACGCGTGGTCACTCCCGAACTGCTGGACAGCGATGCCGGCACGCCCGCGGAAATTTCGGCTTCTCTCGGCGATTTGGCCCGCATCCACCGGTGGTTTGGCGGCGTAAGCAGCAGCGAGGCGCTAGTCCGCCGCGTGGCGGAGCGGAGTGGCAAACGCGAGCTGTCACTGCTCGATGTGGCGTCTGGATCGGGAGAACTACCGTCGGCGGTACGGGAGCAATTGATTCCGCAGGGGATCGCGATAGAGGTCACCTTGCTGGACAGGGCCGCGGCCCACCTGAATGGCGCGGCCAACACGGTTGTCGGGGATGCACTTGCGATTCCCTTCCAAGATCAGCAATTTGACCTGGTGAGCTCCTCGCTTTTCGTGCATCACCTGGACCCGCCGGAAGTGGCGCATTTTGCCAAAGAGGCCCTACGGGTCGCTCGCATTGCGGTCCTCATCAACGACCTGCGACGGAGCAGGTTGCACCTGGTCGCCGCGTATGCGGGCTGGCCACTCTTCCGCAGCCGCCTGACGCGGCACGACGCTCCTGCCTCCGTCCGCCGCGCCTACACGGCCGATGAATTGGGCGGCCTCCTGGAGCAGACCCCAGCAGCTCGAGTCGAGATCACGAAGCACTTCCTGTTCCGAATGGGAGCCATCCTTTGGAAATGAGCCAGTACGACCTCGTGGTGGCGGGCGGAGGGCCGGCGGGAACGGCAGCGGCGATCACGGCGGCGCGGCGGGGAGCGCGCGTCCTGCTGCTTGAGCGCGGACGCTTTCCCCGGCACAAGGTATGTGGCGAGTTCGTGTCCGGGGAGGCTCTTGCCTTGCTGGCAAACTTGCTCGAGCCTGATCCGCGGATGCTGCTGGCTCTTGCGCGCAGAACGACAGAAGCCCGGTTGTTCGTTGGCGGCACTGTGGTGCGATTTCCGATTGTGCCGGCAGCGAGCATTTCAAGATACGAACTGGACGCGGCGCTGTGGCGCGCGGCTGAAGCTGCGGGCGTTGACAGCCGGCAAGCCGTCACGGTCGAGCGCATTGCATTGCGCACCAACATGTTTGACGTCAGCACGACGGCAGGGTCGTTCGTGGCGCGCAGCGCTGTAGACGCCACTGGCAGGTGGTCGAAGCTGAGAGTGGATCGCGACCTGCAAGACGAAGAACATCCGAACTGGTTGGGTCTGAAAGCGCACTTCAAAACTTCCGCCCAAGATCGGGCCGAACCGCTAACCACAGACCTGTACTTCTTTACTGGCGGATACTGCGGCGTGCAGCCTCTGGCGGATTTCGAGGTAAATGTTTGCGCAATCGTGAGAGCGGATCTCGCCAACAGACTTCCCGATGTCTTCACGCAGCATCCGGCATTACAGGAGAGGAGCCGCGGATGGATCCGCACGACGGAGGTGGTTGCCACGGCGCCCGTAAGCTTCCGCGCGCCGCAGCCGGAACATCATGGAATTTTGTGCGCTGGGGATGCGGCGGCATTTATTGACCCGTTCGTGGGAGATGGCATTTCGATGGCATTACGCAGCGGGGCGTTGGCCAGTGAGGCGCTGGAAGCTGTTTGGCGTGGCGAAGCGAGTTTGGAGGCCGCAACCGAGCGCTATCGGGATGAACATCAGAAGCATTTTGCACAGCCACTTCGGACAGCAAGCAGGTTACGCAAGCTATTGGATGCGCCCACCGTATTCCGGGTAGCCGTACGGGCAATGCGGATTCCGACTGTGGCTGCGTACGTTGTCGCCCACACGCGGTAACCTGAGGTAGCCTCTCAACGTGTCCCTGATGCGGGAAACTACGTGGAATTGAGAGCGCAGCCGGACGGAAGTTTTGACGTGCTTAATTCGCGAACGCAGAAGACGAAGCATTACTCGGCCCCCTGATCTCGACCGCCGGATAGATTCGTAGTTGGAGAAAGGTCGCCATTGTACCCATTGACCCCGCACCCGGGGGGATTCGCGGCGGGGGCAATCTGCAATTGGCCGAGCGGCCTATGGCGAACGTTTCGAACTCGTTCTCCACGCCCTTGGCCCTGTGGGCTTCGGCTTCGAACACATCGAAGGTCGCGCCGACGTTCCGGCTTGCCACATTGCCGTCTGAGTCGATAGACAATGACGTGAGCACGTACACAGTGACGCGATCCATCAAGCCAGCTCCTTCGCAAAAGGCATCAGCCTCGTCCCCCGGTTATCTGTGCACCCTTCCGCCCCCAGCATGCGTTCTTGAGCATCCGCCAGCCCGCGAGCAGCAAGATCGGGCTGAACACGGCAAGGTAAGCCTTGACGAACCAGACCGTGTCGGAGTCGTGATGGACGCCAATACCCAACTCGCGAACGACGTTCACTTTCTTGTTCCCTCCTAGAGTTCCTCCCCGCCGCTACGCGCCGGGCAACGGCTCAACACGTGGATAGCAAGCGACCGCAGCGTGCTCAGAGGCGGTTTTTCGCGTGAAGAGCTCGCCGCAGACGAGACACATGCACACGTGAAGTCTGTTGGACTTTGATGCATCTGAGTGCTTTCGCAGCCACAAAATCATCTACAGTCAACTGGAGTGAACCCCTTCATTGAGACAATTCCCAATTGCACACCTGCCGTTGTTTTTCTTAGATGAACCCCACACGTGATACGGACTCGATTGCAGCAAGTCTCGATACTCCCGCCGATTTCCATTTTCCGCACAGTCATCGCGTTGATTCTTCGAGCAGGGATGGGGCATTGGGAAGGGACGGCGCTGGAGTCCATTCCCCGACCAGCCCTATAGAAGAATCGCCGTCCGTTTTGGCAAAGAACATGACTGTCGCGGCGCCTAGAGCTTCGACAGGTTCGGCCTGCTGTTCGAACTCATCCGGCGAGCGGCAGCCGAGCGGTGAGTGAAGCCGCTTCGGGTTGTAGTAACGCACGATGAATTCCTCGATGAACTCTCGCAGGGTCCAGCTACTAGAAACTCAGTCCAGCTTATGGATGGATCCAGAGATTCGGACCGTACGCGTTGCGCCGTTGCGTTGGCAATCAGACCCTTGATCGGATCTTCACCGTAGCCAGCGGAGCACCCCCACTTTCACGAGCACGTCCTAAGGTCTTTTCGTGCTTGCAGATCCCGGAAGTTCGAGGGTGCCGATTACCGTAAGATTCGAAAATGGAAGCGATCATCGCCTTCGCGATCACTTTGGCCAGAGACCTGTATGTGCCCAGTAGGTGCTCGAATTACTTGAGCGTGGGTTTGGAGGACAAAATGTCGCAGGCTCGAATGAATCGTCTCTATCAGATCGTACGCGCTCTAGGGTTGGCCGCGTTGCTGTGGATCGTTGCGACAGGCCTTGGGTGTGTCGGTGCCCTTAGCAGTTCCCCTGCCAATCCACCTAGCCAGCCCCAGAATGATCCTCTGCATTTGGGCGCGAGTCCGGGCCCCTTGGGCTCGACGAACCCGCAGACGGTCCAGGTTCGGCTGGGCAGTGAACCGAACGACCGGATCGTGTCGCTGTCGCTGACGCTCAATTCTTTGCAGGCGACGAATTCGGGGAATGGGAATCTTGAATTGTTGGCAGCTCCTGTCACGGTAGAATTCACGCACAGCGCCGTTATCAGCGAACCGATACTCATCCGACAGATCTACCAGGACACCTACTCAGCCTTGGTTTTCCCGGCAATGACGGGACAGGTTGTCTTCTATGGCACCAACGGCACGCTGACGACGCAGTCTCTGAACATCGCGGAGCAGACAGTGTCTCTCAGCCCCAACGTTGTCCTGGGTACGGACGACCCGTTGGTGCTCAGCGCTTGGCTTGACCTTGCGCAAACGTTCACCGTCGGCGACTCGGTTACGGTGAAGCCTCTGGTCGTTGCTACCCAAAGTGCAGTGCCCGCTCCGCCGGTCCCCCCGGCAGTTGGCCAGCCGGAAACCGGGAGCATTAGCTTTCTTGTGGGCACTGTTTTGGCTGTCGACATGACGGCCCAAACCATCTCAATCCAGCCTGCGTCCGGCGATGCCATCCAGATGTCTTATGACAATGCCGGCGGAACGACATTCGTGAACTGTGACCCTTCTACGCTGACCGGCATGCTCATCGAATCTGAGGCTGTGACCCAGGCAGACGGTTCTGTACTAGCCACCGAAGTTGAGGGAATCGACACGAGCCAGAGGTCAGAACTCTACGGCTTATTGAGCGGTTATGCCCCGGACGGCGTCGACTACAACCTCATCGTCGAAGGCGGTGATGGGGCGAACGTAACCAGCGGTTTGATAGGACAGAACGTAACGGTGGATTGGGTTGGATCCGAATACTCGGTAAACAGCGGGCGCTTGGATCTCAGCAGCTCCCAAGACCTCGTGTTTGACGAGACTCGCACTTTCCCTGGCCAGTTCGTCGAAGTGGAATGGGACACTCTGCAGGTGCCGGACCCCGAATCAACGAATGCAGGATACATGACGGCGGGAATGTTCGAGCTGGAAGAGCAGACGCTCTCGGGACAGGTCCTGGGCTACGGGTACGATTCCGGGTTGGGGCTCTACACGTTCACGCTAAATGTGGATGCGAACGCGCCGATCCGGCGTATGAACCCTGGCCTGACGATCATCACCGTGCGCATGATTCCGCAGACTTACTTGCGGAACAATCCCATTTTCGAAAACGGCAAGTCGGTCAAGGTGCGGGGGCTGCTCTTCGCGGATCCCAACTGCAACAGCACGAACTATCAGCCGGGCGATCCAGTGGCCTTCATTATGGTTGCCGATCGTATCTCGAAGTGAGCCGCTCCTCTACCGGGCCGAGTGGCTATGAAAGCACTCGGCCCTTCTTTCTGAGGCTCAGCGGCCGGGAGTTCAGGATTCATGCAGGTCTTGGTGGTTGACGATTCCGCAGTCTACCGCAAGCTGATCAGCGATCAGCTACAGAGCTGGGGTTTCACTATGACCGTCGCGAAGAGCGGCGGTGAAGCGTGGAAAGTGCTGCAACAGCCGGATTCTCCCAAGCTGGCACTCCTCGACTGGGTGCTGCCCGATCTCGATGGCATCGAGCTCTGCCAGCGAATTCGCCAAGGCAGGGCATCGCGCACCTACGTCTACGTGATCCTGCTGACCAGCAATGAGGGCCGGCAGAACATGTTGAGGGCCATGCGCGCAGGGGCAGACGACTATCTGGTCAAGCCCTTTGATGAGTCGGAATTGCGGGCCCGGCTCCTGGTCGGCAAGCGCATCCTCGACCTGCAGGAGGAACTGGTGGCAGCGCGAGAGTCGATGCGCCACGCCGCAACCCATGACTCGCTTACGGGGTTGATCAATCGCAGGGAGGTTCTCGACACCCTGCATCGTGAGTTGGAGCGGGCCCGGAGAGGGCGCAAACCCGTAGGCGTGATTCTGGCTGACGTCGACCACTTCAAAGAGGTAAATGACTCACTCGGTCACCTTTTTGGCGATGAGGCGCTCAAAGAAATCGCCCAACGGCTGCGCTCGCAATTGCGGATGTACGACGGCATTGGCCGATATGGCGGGGAAGAGTTCCTGATGATTCTACCCGATTGCGAACTGGCGGCCACTCTCCAGCGGGCGAATGAACTGCGCCAGTGCGTGGCCGCCAAACCAGTTGTTTACGCCGGCATGGAAAGATGCATCACGGTAAGCATGGGAGTTGTCATCGCGGCAGGCTCGGGAAGCAATGACGTCGAGTGGTTGTTGAGCCAGGCAGACACCAGCCTCTATGCAGCGAAACAGAACGGTCGAAATCGCGTCGAGCATATCGAGAATCCGACCGGAAACCACAGAGCCACCCGGTCTTGCGGAGGTGTGAAAAGCCTATGACGATCCTGATAATTGACGACAGCCGGTTTGTGCAGTTGGCGATCGAAAAAGCACTCCGTGAAGCTGGGCATCGTACCATTGCGGCTTCGGATGGTGAAGCGGGTCTGCGTACCGCCATTCAGAAGTCGCCCGATCTAATTCTGCTGGACATCATGCTGCCCAGTCTTCCAGGCACCAGCGTGCTACAAGGCTTGAAACACAACCCTGTCACATGCAAGATCCCAGTGATCATGCTCACAGGCTTGACTGGCCTGGACGAGGCTCGACTAAAGAACGAGGGAGCTGACGGCTATCTGGCGAAGTCGGACTTGAACTTGGAAGGAGGCTGCGAACCTCTCCTCGGGATGATTGAAAAGATGCTGAAAAAGAACAACCGAATCCCCGCTTGAACCTGTCCTTACGCTGGGTTACGCCAGTAACAAATAGTGTGAGAAATCACTAAAGTCCACCGTGCAATCCGCCATACGATACTTAGAGACTTCTAATCATGCCGGGGGGCAGAGCCGTCTCTGAGAGGCGGGGAGGTCACAAGCAGTATGGCCGACGGGCGCATTCTTGTCGTTGATGACGAGCCTCAATTCCTGGCCTCCGTTCAGAGCTTTCTGGAAAACAGTGGATTCGAGGTGGTCGCTGGCACTTCTTGCCAGCAGGCCGAAGAAGTTTACAGTTCCGCCAAGCCGGATGCCGCGGTGATGGACTACAGCTTGCCCGACGGAAATGTCCTGGAAATTCTGCCCCGCTTGCGCGCTGTGGATGCCTCAATCCCGATCATCATCATGACCGGGTACGCCTCGATCGAATTGGCCGTGCAATCAGTCAAGTTGGGCGCCGAGCACTTTGTCACCAAGCCGGTGGACTTGGCCACCCTGGCGGTAATGTTGGAAAGAAGCCTTGAGAACCAGCGGAACCGTCGCAAACAGGCTCTCGATAACAATCGGCGCAAGCGCGAAGGGATTGACCCATTTCTCGGGTGTAGCGCGGCCATCGGGAAACTGGCGGAAACGGCAACGCGCGTTGCTTCCATAGATAGTCCGATTCTCATCCAAGGGGAGACTGGCACAGGAAAGACCGTTCTCGCACGCTGGATCCACGAGCAAAGCGGCCGTGCCAAAGAGCCCTTTGTAGATCTCAACTGTGGTGGTTTGACTCGCGATTTTCTCGAGACCGAGTTGTTTGGCCACGAAAAGGGTGCGTTTACCGGTGCGATCCAAAGCAAGGCCGGACTCCTTGAGATTGCCCACAAGGGAACGCTGTTTCTGGACGAAATTGGCGATGTCGATGCGCAGGTCCAACCCAAGATCCTCAAGGTCCTGGAGGAAAAGCAATTCCGGCGATTGGGAGACGTACGGGACCGGCGCGTTGACATTCGGCTGGTGGCCGCGACCCATCAGAATCTAGGCCTGCTCATGAAGGATAAGCGTTTCCGGAGCGATTTGTTTTTTCGGATCAGCACCATTCCGCTCGCTGTGCCGCCATTGCGGGAACGCATCGAAGACATCCCGATGCTGGCGGGGCACCTGTTGGAACGACTTTCTGCAGAACTGGGCTTCGGCAGCGTCGAGATCATGCCCGAAGCGATGCGCCGCCTGCAAAGCTACTCCTGGCCCGGTAACATCCGTGAAATGCGGAATGTCCTCGAACGCGCGGTATTACTCGGCGGGAATCGAGTGATCAGCGAGAAGAATCTCCACTTCGACGAGGCCGACTGGCCGGAGTTGAAACCAGAGAACCTGGGAAGGACTCTGGAAGAGATGGAGCGAGATTATATCGTCCGGGTCCTGCAAGCCGAGGGAGGCCGGGTGGAGACGGCGGCCAAGCGGCTCGGCATCCCGCGCAGCACTCTCTACGCCAAGCTCAAGCAATACAAGCTCGATCGTTGTGCCCACGCCGTTTCTTCCGGCTCCGTGTAACGCGCCACTCACAAGAATCTCTGGAGTCTGGACAAGTTTCCTGCTTTTGGAGTTCTGCGATTCGATCTCAGAGCAGTAACATCCGCAAATACTTGCGTTTCAATCGCCCCACAAGCACTAACAAATGGCACTGCCCTTGCAATAAGGATAGCAGACGGTATCGGGAAGCAGGTTTCCGGACCATCTTAGATCGTCCCGATGGAGGCATCGCGCGGCACCTCCCCCGCCGCGTTTCAAAACACCCTCCGTCAGGAATGTGATGCGGTGGAATCATGTCGCCAAACAATGGCAACGCGCACGGAGATAGAAGCAAGGACAAGTTCGCCAGCCGGTCACAAGAGATTCAGGGACAAATCGGGGCGCTTGCGGGCAAGGATCTGCAGTTGTTATCCATCTCGCTGCTTCTGTTGCTGGTGCTTTCAACCGGGGTTCTGACACTCGTCTTTCCAAACCTCATGTCAACGCCCCAGACCTTTCGTGCTGACATAAGGATGCTTCCTCAGCTCTTCTTCGGCCTGATCACACTAATCATTCTCTTCAACGTGTACATCGTCTTGCAGAAGAGGGAACTCAGCGCGACTCGCCGTCGCCTGGTTGAGGAGCTCATCTTCAACGAGCGGATGGAAGCCGTGTCGCTGATTGATCCAGTAACGCAGCTCTTTAATCGGCGAGCCATGGAACAAATGTTGGCGCACGAGGTTGCACGTGCGAACCGGCTCTCTTCGGCTCTTTCTCTCCTCGTTCTGGATATCGCTGATTTCGAGGCAATCAGCGACCGGCTTGGCACCCAGGAATTCGCTCAGTTTCTCTATGAGGCGGCACAGCTAGTGAAGACCACATTTCGTGGCTCGGATATAGTGTTCCGTCACAAGGAGACGCAGCTCCTGGTTGTGATGCCGAGCACCACGGAGGAGCAAGTTGATTTCGCGATCAAGCGGCTGGAAGACGAAATCGCCCGTCGCAACTCGGAGTTCGGCTGCCCGGCTGCGCTGGCATTCAGCTATGGCATGGCGCAGTATGCGCAGAGTTCCAGGATCACTGACACTCTGCTCAAAGCCGAGCGCAAAGCATTCATGCACAAACACAGTTTCGCCGCGGTCTTCTGAGGAAAAGAGCCGTGTCCAACATACAAACAGATCTGGTGATTCAAATATCGACTTCCGAGCCTGGGTCGGATGCGGTCGGCCGGAGCATCCAAAAAGCCCAAGATAGCGGGCTGATCAGGGAACTTCGGCAGTGTCTTCAACCCGGAGTGGAGATCGCGCTCATATTCCCTGGATACATGGCGATGACGTCGATCCTCTGGCTCACCGAACTCCAGCTGGGCGACAGCTTTCGCGTTGGGATCCGGCTGCTCGGGGTTTCGGCGTTGCTTGGCGGCCAACACTGGGAATCGGCGGCCGAATGGGGCGAGTTGCCACGAAGAGTCGTTCGGGAGCAGTCCGATCCCCCGATTGTCCACCTCGATTTGTAACCCAATCTCCACGCTCGGTGTTTCGCAGCGCCCAGAAGTACACTCCGCTTCCGCTTAGGCTTGCCAAGTCCCGCTTACTCCACTCGTCACCACTACCTCATGCCCTCTGGTTAGCCGCCAATGGCGTGCTCCGGTTTCTGGAGCCTTATCCAGAATACAGACGGATGCGAGCAGATGTTCTTTCCGTTGGCCTCAAGGCAAGCCACACTTCTTCAGGAACTTAGAGACGGTCCGTAGAGATTCGACTATGGCGCACTGCTTGCATTCCCGATGGATAGATGGGGGCGGGTTCGGCCCCGGAGAAGACCTGAGGAGAGGCAACATGGAGAAAGCACCGAGGACTCACCGGAAGGATGCGCGAATCGCAGCTGTTGTCGCCTTGGCCCTGTGCCTCCCTGCTTTGCCAGCCTGGGCCCAGAGCCCGGTCACGTTAGCTGGCGGCGGAGTGCTGGTCTCTTTTCCGCCCACGCAGGTTGGACAGAGTGCAACTGTGACCGTCTCCTTGAACGTGAATGCCCCGGTTACCCTGGCCAGTTTCTCGGTAACAGGCGACTTTGCAGTGATGAATACGACCTGCCATCTGCCACTGGCGGCTGGCGATTCCTGCGTGTTCGGAATCAGCTTCAGGCCGAGTGCTCCCGGGCCGCAGCGGTCCCCTTTGCTCGTTACCGATGACAACGGAACCAAGTACGCCTTCGCGTTGGTGGGCAGCGGAATCGGTCCAATTCTGACTTTCACCCCTGGAATAGTCAGTACCGTGGTCGGCACAGGCACGAGCGGCTACAGTGGTGACGGAGGCCCAGCTCTCGCGGCACAACTCGGTCCACCGATGGGCCTGGCGCGAGACAGCCAAGGGAATCTCTATATCGCGGACATGTGGAATACCGTCGTGCGCAAAGTCAGCCCGGACGGCATCATCAGCACCGTAGCCGGCAACGGCACCCTAGGCTACAGCGGAGACGGGGGACCCGCCACCAGCGCTGAACTAGGCAACCCGTCAGGTGTCGCATTGGACGGCTCCGGGAACCTCTACATCGCGGATTCTTTCGATGGCTGCATCCG
>Ga0335070_10010955_pt1 | contig 10608 bp, 7 predicted proteins | sample Lox_Sample_13_FD_206722 | JGI IMG/M metagenome (GOLD analysis project Ga0335070, IMG submission 206722) | Soil microbial communities from Loxahatchee National Wildlife Refuge, Florida, United States - Lox_Sample_1.3 | ecosystem: Environmental > Terrestrial > Soil > Wetlands | place: USA: Florida...
CAAGACAATCACCAACAAGATGGGTTCGGCGACCATCACGGAAGTCGATGCTGATTCCGCGACTGCGAACTATAGCGGAAGTACACCCGCTAAGGTCGGCGATTCTGTGAAGAACGCGCAGTAAACCGGGAAGCTAAGCGCCTAACGAGCTTCAACAGGCGCTTCGCGCCGGGAGCGGGCGCGGCGTCCGCCCTACACAGGCATGGAGTTTCTTATGAGCGAAGAAACTGGCAAGAGAATTGGCGACTACGAGATTCTTGGAGTTCTGGGCCGGGGAGGAATGGGCAAGGTCTTCAAGGTGCGGAATGTCATATCCGACCGCATCGAAGCGATGAAGATTCTTCTGCCCGATCTGGCGGGACGGCAAGACCTGGCGGATCGGTTCCTGCGCGAGATCAAGGTCCTGGCAAGCCTGAATCATCCCAACATCGCATCTCTGCAGACCGCGCTCACGCTGGATAATCAGCTCGTCATGGTGATGGAGTATGTGGAGGGCATCACGCTGGGAGAACGGTTGGAGCAGGGGGCAATTTCCGCCGCTGACGCGGTGAACTACACCGAGCAGGTGCTCGCAGCATTGAGCTACGCACATAAGCGGAACGTAATTCATCGCGACATCAAGCCTGCGAACATGATGATCACGCCCGATGGCGTGGTGAAACTCATGGACTTCGGCATCGCGCGTTCCGGCGGCGATCGTGGGCTCACGGCAACGGGAACAACGATTGGCTCGCTGTATTACATGTCACCGGAGCAGGTGAAGGGGCAGACCACGGACGCGCGCTCCGATCTGTATTCGCTCGGAGTTTCTCTGTACGAGATGGTGACGGGGCAGCGACCGTTCCAGGCGGACAGCGATTATTCGATCATGGCGGCGCAGGTTCAGGCGACGCCGAAGCCGCCCATCGAATTGCGGTCTGACCTACCGCCCGCGCTCAATGAGATCATTGTCACGGCCATTGCGAAAGATCCGGCACAGCGCTTCCAGTCGGCCGATGCATTTCGAAATGCGTTGGGCAGTTTGCGAGGCACACTGCAGGGATCGGTTGCCGCAAATCAAAATGCGTTGCCGATCGTGCCGCCGCTTCCCGCTGTCGCCGGCGCTACAGCGATGATGCAGGATGCTGCTGTCCCCACAGCATCGAGCGCAATGCCATTGCCACCGCCGGTCCAGGCGGAAGCAGTTCCGAGCGTGCTCGAGCTCTCCGCCAAACAGAAAAGCCATCGAGGCTTGTACATGTCGCTGGGGGCGTTGATCGTGCTGGTGATGCTGGTGGTTGCAGGCATCTACGTCCCACGAAGGGCGACGACCCGGGCCAGCGAACCAAGCAAGGGGACGAACGACTCTTCGACAGCGTCTACGAGTTCCAGCGGCACTGCCGATGCTGACAAGAGCAAAGCACCGGATGCTGATACCGGTAAAGCCACGGACACAACTATGGCGGACACCAACGCGCAGGGAAGCGCGAACAAACCAGCGCAGGATACAAGTCAGCCCGCCGGCGCTAAAGCGGATGGGAGCATCCCTCGTATGGGGGCAGCCGCCGGTTCCAAGATGGCCAGCCAGACGGAACAGATTCCTTCGCCTGACCCATCGAGGGGGACGAAGAAGCATGCGCGGAATCTTGAGTCCAAAATTGTTTCGCCTGGGGGCGCGACGGAACAAGACGCCGCTGGTCAGGGCAGCGTTGCCGCGCGTCCCGATGCGGCTCAGTTGGAAACGCTAGGAGAGCAGGCAGACCAGCTGTCCAGCCGGGTGAACGCACTCAATGACAGCCTGGATCACTTGCGCAGTCAGCAGAGCGCGAGCGGATACGGCCTTCGCAGCGACATCTCGTCGGCACAGGAGATGATGAAGACGCATCTCGCGAAAGCGCAGTCGGCGCTGCAGAGTCAGGACGCCGCCGGCGCGAAGAAGTATCTGGATCTGGCGGAGGGGGACGCGGCCAAGATCGACAAGTTTCTTGGGCATTAGTGCGGCGGGTGCTTTTAGTGTTGATCGGGAGCGGCGGATATGGGCAGCTTGGTTCAGGATCTGCGCCACAGCTTTCGGTCGTTTAGCAAGAAACCGGGATTCACGGCAATCGCAATTCTCACGCTGGCCCTTGGCATCGGCGCCACCACCGCGATCTTCAGCATTCTGTATGCAGTAGTTCTTCGTCCGCTTCCCTTTGAACATCCTGAGCAACTGGTGATGCTCTGGCGGAAGGACCAGCACTTCAACCGCGGGTCGGTCTCCGGGCCCGAGTTCGTGGACTGGTCGAGGCAGTCGGATGTCTTCTCTGCGCTTGCGGCAGGAGGAATCTACGATCCAGCCCTCTCGGCAACCGGCGGAGCTGAGCATCTCTACGGAATTCGAGTCACTCCCGATTTCTTCAGAGTCCTGGGAGTCAGCGTGGCAAAGGGTCGCACTTTCCTGCCTGGCGAAGATCAGCCCGGAAAGAACCACGTAGTGGTGGTTGGGAAGGGATTCTGGACCTGGGGCCCCGGTGCCGATCTGACTAGCCTCGAAAAGACTCTCACACTGGACGGAGAGAAATTCACGATTGTTGGGATCATGCCTGAGGAGTTTCGTTTTCCACAGATCTGGGGTATCACGGATCCCGAGATATATGCACCGGTTCCGGCAGAGCAACTCCAGAAGGACCGTGGACACCAGTGGATGTGGGTGATCGGCAGACTCAAACCTGGTGTTACGCCTGCGCAAGCCCAGGCACAAATGTCGACCATCGCCCATCGACTTGCCGAGCAATATCCGCAGGTCGAGGCCGGTACAGACATTTTCGTTCAGCCTCTGCACGATGAGGTCGAACGCGGCACCCGCCCCATACTGCTGACTTTGCTTGGTGCCGTCGGGTTCCTTTTGTTGGTTGCCTGTGCGAACGTCGCCAACATGCTTCTCGCGCAAACGGCGAGTCGCTTCCGGGAGATCGCAATTCGACTCGCGGTTGGTGCACGACGTTGGCGCGTGATTCGCCAATTGCTGACCGAGAGCATTCTGCTTGGCCTGGCTGGCGGGGCGGCTGGCGTTTTGCTTTCTATCTGGTTGAAGGATTTTCTGGTCGCGTTCAGTCCGGAAGGCTCTCTTCCGCAGACCAATCCAATTGCCATCAATGTCTGGGTCTTAGGTTTTGCGGCAGGGCTTTCGGTGATCAGCGGGATTATCTTCGGCGTTGCTCCGGCGGTTCAGGCCACGAACACAAATCTCGATCAAGCACTCAAGGAAGGAACCAGAGGATCCGGGAGCAGTGTAAGCGCGCGCCGACTGCGGGATGCCCTCGTGAGTTCTGAGCTGGCTTTGGCGCTCGTGCTTCTGGTTGGCGGCGGACTGATGATCCGCAGTTTGGTCGCAATTCTGCGAACCGATCCCGGCTTCAATCCACACAACGTTCTGACGATGCAGATGACACTTGCTCAATCGAAATACCCGAAGGCCGAGCAGCGAGGCGCATTTTATCAACGTGTCTTAGACCGCGTTCAGGCTCTTCCAGGAGTGAAGGGCGGTGCTTTCTACCTCTGTTGCAGTCTCCAAAGAGTGGCCCCAGAGGGCAAGCCCGTTGCGGCACCCGCCCTGGCTGAGGCTCCGGTCGGACTTGAGCTCTCTACGACTGCCGACTTTTTTCAGGTATTGCAGATTCCAATGCTTCGCGGCCGAGGCTTCGCTCCCTCTGATTACTCAGGAGAACCGAGAGTCGCCATCATCAATGCATCGATGGCTCACCGTCTCTGGCCGGGACAGGATCCGATCGGTCGACGGTTTACGGCAACTGTTCCGCCCAAGTGGTTTGAGATCGTTGGAGTCGTTGGCGACATTCGGTGGTGGAGTGCTGACAGCCCCAGGCCGCAGTTTTTTCTTCCGCAGATAGACAAGTGGATGAACTTCATAGTCCACACACAGAGCGACCCGAAGGATTCGATCAAGTCGATTCGGGCGGAGGTGGCAGAGCTCGATCCCGAGGTCCCATTGTTCGAGATCGAAACGATGGAGCATGCGCGCGTGTCAGACTCGGCCGAGTTGCGGAGCATCGCGGTCGTCTTGACCGCATTTGCGATCATCGCCGCCCTGCTGGCGGCAGTAGGAATTTATGCGGTGATTTCTTACTCTGTAAGTCAACGGAAGCACGAGATCGGAGTCCGATTGGCGCTCGGTGCCCGCCACGGCGACGTCTTTCGCCAGGTCATTGCACAAGGGATGCGTCCCGTGCTTGTCGGTATCGTCATTGGGGCCGCGGCTGCGCTCGCTTTGGTTCGGTTGATTGCAAGTGCGCTTTATAGCGTGCGGTCTTCTGATCCCTTCACTTTTGTGATTGTTGCGCTGTTGCTCGCTGCTGCCGCGATTGCGGCCAGCGTTATACCGGCAAGACGGGCCACCCGGGTTGATCCGATAACTGCACTCCGGTACGAGTGAGATGCGGAATCAGTATGGATCCGCGAATCAGTGCCGAATCAACAGCTTGGGCCAGCGACGTAGTACCTCCGTACCGTGCCTAGTACTTCAGTTACCGGTACCGAGATGACTTTCCATTGCGCCTGGACTGAATACATTCCCTAGTATTTACATTTAGTAGGACCACAATATATAGATAATTGCCCTTTCCCGTCTGTTTTCTTCTTCCAGGAAACCCCCAAAAAACGCGGAAAAACGCGGAGATTCGCTTGGAGCCGGGGTTTTTCCGGGCTGATATATGCTCGGGACACGAAGGCCCTCTGAGCCGATAGACAGGGTGAGGAAGTCTGCCGAAGCAATCCCGTGGGGCGAGCAAGCGGACGGGAAGAAACGCTTCGGAGAGAGCACAAGAAACTATGGCCGACTCGCGAGAAGTGATGAACATTCGCCAAGCGTCGCAATATCTGGGCGTGAGTCCGGACACTTTGTACAAGTACGTCGGCGAACAGAAGATTCCCGCGTTCAAGCTGGGGAACCGGTGGCGGTTCAAGAAGTCTCGGCTGGATCAGTGGATGGAAGAGAAGTCGAGCGAGATGGAACCTGCAGCCAAGCGGAAGCCGAAAGCTGCCGTTAAAGCTGCGGGGCAGGTTTAGTTAAACGTTGCGCGGGCAAGATGCCTGCGCGACAGCCGGGCTCGAACCCGGCGCTACAAAACAACCGCGGGCATGGGCGCCCGCGCCACAGAAGGTGGGCACATGTTTGGATTCGGATCGAAATCGATTGTTGGTCTGGACGTAGGCTCCTCGAGCATCAAGGCGGTCGAGTTGAAGAAGAAGGGCGGGCAGATCGAAGTCTCGCATCTGGGTCTGGAGCCGCTCTCGTCGGACATCGTGGTCGACTCGATGATCGTGGATTCGGGCACGGTGTCGAGCGCGATCTCGAAGCTTTTCCTGGACAACCAGATCAAGACCAAGGACGTGGCCACGGCGGTGAGCGGTCACTCGGTCATCGTGAAGAAGATCTCGCTGCCCTCGATGAGCGATCAGGAACTCGCCGACACGATCGAAAAGGAAGCGGCGCAGCACATCCCGTTCGATCTGGCCGACGTGAGCCTCGATTATCAGATCCTGTCCGATGAAGTAGGAAGCCCGCAGATGGATGTGCTTCTGGTGGCGGTGAAGAAGGACAAGATTCTGAACTACACCAACGTACTCTCGATGGCGGGGCGGACTCCGAAGATAGTAGACATCGACGCGTTGGCCCTGCAGAACTGCTACGAGTACAACTACCAGCCCGCGCCCGGCCAGGTTGTCGCACTGCTGAATCTCGGCGCCAGCGTGATGAATATCAACATCGTGAAGGGTACGACGCCTTTGTTCCCGCGCGATGTCAGCGTGGGCGGGCATCAGTACACCGACTCGCTGCAGAAGGAGCTGGACCTGAGCTTCGAAGATGCGGAAGCGCTGAAGCTGGGCCGGAAGGTGGGCACGGTCAGCGAAGACGCGAAGCAGCCGATCCTGCAGCAGGTGACCGAAATCATCGTGCTGGAAATCCAGAAGACGTTCGATTTCTTCCGCGCGAGCGCGGCGGGCGAGCACATCGAGAAGATCTACCTGGCGGGCGGTTCGTCGAAGGTGCCCGGCCTGGTCGAGGCGTTGCGGCAGGAGTTCTCGATGCCGGTGGAGCTGCTGAATCCGTTCCAGCGCGTGGTGCCGCCGGCCGAAGGTTTGGGAGCGGAGTTGGTGGAACAGAATCCCGGGCAAATGGCAGTAGCAGTGGGCTTGGCCCTGAGGAGCTTTGAATCCCTATGATCAAAATCAATCTTCTCGAAACGGCAAAAGGGAAGGGCAAACGCGGAGGCGGTGGTGGTCCGTCGATGCCCACGATGGAAATGGGCGATATGGGCTCGCCCAAGCTGAAGGTCCTCATTGTGGTCATAGCCGTCGGCCTGGGGAACCTCATGTACTGGTATCACCTCGATAATCTCGGCAAGGCGATCGACGTGAAGATGAAGGTCGCCGAGCAGAAGAATCGGGAACTGGCCGATGTGAAAGCGAAATTCCTCGACCGCCAGAATCAGGCGAACGCCTATAAGCGGCGCGTGGACGTGATCGACGGCCTGCGTCAGAACCAGACTGGCCCGGTGAACCTGATGGCCATGATGGGCGAAACCATCAACAACACCGAAGCGGTTTGGCTGAACAAAATGGATGACACCGGCGGCACTGTGAACCTGGAAGGCACGGCACTCTCGCCCGATGCGGTGGCGAACCTGATTGCGAACCTGCAGAAGACGGGATTCTTTAGGAGCGTTGAGATCAAGGAAACGTACCAGGACGAGCAGATCAAGGACATGCAGGCTTTTCAGTTCACGCTGACCTGCGACAAAGCCGCGGGCGAAACCGGCGGGAAGGGAAAGTCGTAAAGGCGGACTTATGGCGAACTTTGGCGAACTGTCGGGCATCAAGCAGTGGGGGCTGGTGATTCTCGGTGGAGCGGTCGTCACGGCGGCGTTGTACTTCACCGTGTTCAAGAGCCAGACCGAAAAGAATACGGCTGCGCAGCATGCCCTGGAAGAAAAGATCCGGGAGAACAACGAGCTGGAATCCTACCGGCCGAAGCTGAAGCAGATGGAGCAACAGCTGGCTGAACTGAAGCAGCAGCTCGAGATCGAGCAGCGCATTGTTCCCGATGAGAAGCAGGTCGACGGCTTCATCGAGATGATGGACTCCGAGGCGGCGAAGGCGGGCGTCGAGGTGCGGCGCTACACGGCGAAAGACGTGAAGCAGCAGCAGTACTACTCCGAAGTTCCCTTCGATATGGAACTCGACGGCCGCTACTACTCGGTGCTGAAGTTCTTCGACCAGGTGAGCAAGCTGGAGCGCATCGTCAACGTCAGCGGACTGCTGGTGTCGACGGTGAAGAATCCGAACGCCGCGAAGGCGAAGCACACGTATCAGTACGATCCCAGCGAGAGCATTGTAGCGACATTCACGGCCACGACGTATTTCAGTCGTGACGCGCAACCTCCTGCCGCAACCGCGGGAGCAAAACCGGCAACCACGGCGGCGAGATAGGGACTATCCATGAAGACGGCGATGAAGCACGGCATCTTGACAGTCGCACTCACGATGATGGCGGGTGGAGTTCTGTGCGCGAACGGCTGGGCGCAGAACCCGGATGCCATCGACAACGCGCGCAGCGTGGCAAAGTCGCTGCAGCAGAAGCAGGCCAATGACACCGATGCGGCGTTGAAGGCTGCAGGCGTTCCGGCGACGGCGTCGAAGCCAGAGCCCGGCGCTCCTGCTCCGGCGATCAAGCCGGCGGTGATCCCGGGGCAGCAGAAACCGGTTGTATTGGCGCCCCCGAAGCCTTCACCGACGAAGGCCGCTGCGGCTGCGAAACCTGCGCCGAAGGCACAGGCTGCATCGAGCGCCGGCAATCGGCTGCAGAAAGTGAATGTGGTTCCGGGCAGCAATGACATTCAGATCGAGATCAGCTCGACTGAGCCAGTGACACCGAATGTGAGCAAGCTGAGTTCGCCGGCGCGCATTCTGGTGGAGCTGCCGGAGACGGCGGTCGCGACGGCGCAGAACAAGATTCCCGTAGGAAGCGGTGGGGTGAAGCGCGTCCGCATCGGGATGGACGGCAAGAATCCGCCGACGACCAGCGTGGTGGTGGACCTGGAAAAGGCGTTGAACTATGACGTCGCGCCGGGTCCGGCGGGCACGGTCACCTTGATTGTGCATACGCAGGGTGGCGGCGCGGCGGTAGCCAGCAGCGCTCCCGCGACGCCTGCTCCGAAACCGGCGCGCGCGAAAGCTGCGGTTGCGAAGACCGCTCCTGAGCCAAAAGTTCCGGCGGCGAAGGCTCCTGAGAGCAAGGTGGCGGCAACGAAGGCTGCCCCGGCTGGCAAAGCTGCGGCTCCGAAGATTGAAGCCAAGAAGGAGAGCAAGGCACCAGCACCGGCGAAGGTCGCCGCGGCGGCAGCTCCGGCCCCGGCAGCGACGAAGCCTGCAGAACCGGCAAAGCCGAAACCCGAAGAGAAGAAGTGGGCGATGAACGGAAAGCGTGATCCGTTCTTCAGTCCGGTTGTGCAGCAGCAGGGATCGGGTTGCTCGACCGGAAAGAAGTGCCTGGAGATCGGCAACATCAATCTGCGAGGCGTCGTGAAGTCCGACAGCGGCTTCATCGCGGTCGTCACGAACAACATCGGCAAGGCGTATTTCCTGCGCGAAAACGATCCTGTATTCAACGGCTACGTGGTGAAGATCACGGGAGACTCGGTGGTTTTCCAGGAGACGGTGCAGGACAAGCTGGGCAAGACGTCGACGCACGAAGTGGTGAAGCGGATCTTGACCCCGGCGGTTTAGCCGGGCAATCGCGATGCGATGGCCGAAGCGGGCCAGGCCAGCAGGTAGGGAGAAGGCGAAATGCGAAAGCAACTTGGAATCATCTTCGTATCGTTGCTGCTGATGGGAGTGGTGGCCGCGGCTGCCCAGACAACCAGCCAGCTGAACCGAGTCAATGTCATCCGCGATGCAGATACGGTCCGGGTCGAGATGACCGGGAGCGGCGCCGTCGCGCCCAAGGTCGCGGCGCTGGATTCGCCGGCGCGGGTGGTCGTGGAACTGCCGGGAACCGTGATGGCTACGGGCCAGAGCCGGATTGCGGTGGATGCGCCAGGGATCAAGGGCGTACGCATCGGCACCAGTGGCCAGGCACATCCGACGACCCGGGTTGTGGTCGATCTGGAGAAAGCGCTGGCTTATGAGTTGACGCCCGGTCCCGCCGGGAAGCTGGTGTTGACACTCCATCAAACCTCCAGCCCTCAGACTGAAACGCTGGCTACGCCGGTGAGTGCTCCGGCGACCACGGAACCTGCCGCGAAGAGCGCGCCTGCGCCAAGAGATTTCGTGTTTGTCGAGCCGACGTACCAGGCAAAGAGCGATTCGAAGGCGGAAGTGAAGGACGCGGTATTGAGCCAGACTGTTGACGGTGCGGCGCAGGATTCTGCAGCCCGGTTCTCCGACCAGACTGCTGCCGAATTGCTGCCGGCGGGCATGAACGCCGCTCCGCAGTCGCAGAGTTCCACGGCACCGGCGCAGAGTTCTACGGGCATGAGTCCGATTACGCCGGCAGTGAATCTGGCGGCTGAGCAGAAGGCGCAGATGGCGCAGCAGGGTTCGGCCGCAGCCGGGCCTCGCTATACCGGCGAACCGATTTCGGTGAATTTGAAGGACGTCGACCTGAAAGACTTCTTCCGCCTGATCCATGAAATCAGCGGGTTGAACGTGGTGCTCGATCCTAACGTGCATGGGACCTTGACGATCGTGCTGGACGATGTGGCGTGGGACCAGGCGCTCGACATCGTGCTGAAGAACAACGATCTGGCGCGTGAACTGGAAGGCAACGTTCTGCGCATCGCGACTGTGGAAACGCTGAAGAAGGAAGCCGACGCGCGGCGTGCGCAGATCGAGTCGGAAGCGCTGGCGGTAGAAAAAGTTTCGGTGACGCGGTTCCTGAGCTATGCCAAGGCGAAGGACGCGATCGCTACCGTGAAGAAGTTCCTGTCGCAGCGGGGCGATGTAGTGGCGGACGACCGCACGAATGCGGTGATCGTGAACGACATTCCGAAGGTGATTCCGATTATCGACCGCCTGCTGACGCAGTTGGACCGCAAGACGCAGGAAGTCGAGATCGAAGCGCGAGTGGTGGCGGCGACGCGGCAGTTCATGCGCGACATCGGCACGCAAATGGGTTTTGGCTGGGGCAACAATCCTACTTCTATCGGCGGCAACTCGACTGCCGGGACCACGAACACTAACGTAGGCGGATTGACACCGCTGTATATCGTAACGCCGGCGAATGGCAGCGGCTCGGGTAATACGATTCCGTTGTTCTCGAACCTGGGTGTGACGCAGCCTTCGAGCGGGTTGACCTTCATCAATGCCAGCAACAACGTGCGGCTGGACTTCCAGCTTTCGATGGCGGAATCGCGGGGATTGCTGAAAGTGCTGTCTCGTCCGCGAGTGGTAACGCAGAACAACATTCAGGCGCTGGTGAAGCAGGGCGTGCGCGTACCGATCGTAACCCAGGCACAGTTGGGCGGACCTCCGACGGTTACGTACGTAGACGCGTTCCTGCGGTTGACGGTGACTCCGCAGATCACGTCAGAGAATACGATCTTCCTGAACGTGGATGTGGAGAACACGACGCCC
>Ga0335070_10010956_pt1 | contig 10608 bp, 8 predicted proteins | sample Lox_Sample_13_FD_206722 | JGI IMG/M metagenome (GOLD analysis project Ga0335070, IMG submission 206722) | Soil microbial communities from Loxahatchee National Wildlife Refuge, Florida, United States - Lox_Sample_1.3 | ecosystem: Environmental > Terrestrial > Soil > Wetlands | place: USA: Florida...
TTCGATCGCGAGCGCAGTGGTGACGATGAAGGCGCAAAGCGCCGGTGGCGCAGTTCGCACCACCATGGGGTTTACCTTCAGCTTTCGGCTTGAAAATGCCATCGTCGCCTACGCGCGCTACCTGGGAAAAGCGTTCTGGCCTTCAAGCTTGTCTCCCATGTATCCCCATCCCGGGAGTTCTCTGCCGGCGTGGCAAGTAGCATTGTCGACGCTGCTGCTCGTGGCTATCGCAATTCTGGTTGTCGTTCTGCGACGTGAAAAGTACCTGGCTATGGGCTGGTGCTGGTTCTTGGGGACGCTGGTTCCCATGATCGGATTGGTGCAGGTGGGTGAAGCTGCGCTGGCAGACCGCTATGCCTATCTGCCCTTCCTCGGCCTCTTCATCATGCTCTCCTGGGGAGTGCCGGAAGCCGCCAGGAAGGCACATCTTCCCCCGGCGCGGGTGGCCATTCCTGCGGGCTTGGCCGTGTTGGCGCTTTCGGCAGTTACGTACCGTCAAGTGGGCCTGTGGCGCAACAGTGAGACCCTCTGGAAGCACGCGCTGGCGGCAACGGAGAACAACTTCGTGGCCCACGACAACCTCGGTGGCGCGCTGGTGAATCAAGGAAGAACGGAGGAAGCTATCCCGCATTTTCGTGCGGCTGTGGCTATTCGCCCGGACGATCCCCTTGGACACTTGGACATCGGCGCTTACGAGCAGGAACACGGTAATTTGCAGACAGCCATCAAGCAGTACCAGATGGTGCTGCGCTTTACCTCGGATGCGACTTTGAGAGAGCAGGCCTTCGCCAACCTTGGGTCAGCGTACCGCAATCAAGGTATGTATGCTCTGGCGCAGCAGAACTACGAAGCCGCGTTGGGATTGAATCCCGATAATTCCATCGCTGTCGTCGGTATGGGGCTGATAGCCCAAAGAAACGGAGACATGCCGCAGGCGATCAACCGCTATTCGCACGCCATGTCAGTCCAGCCCACCAGCGTGGGCTATCTCCTGCTGGCAAACGCGTTGCAGCGAAGTGGACGCGCGGCGGAAGCTCAAGCGGCACGCGAGCAGGCACAACAGCTGTCCCCGGACCTCAGCGAGTCCGAACAAGCTGTCGATCGCCTGCTCGAGCACTGAACCGCTACTTCTTTTCCACGATGTCAACCGAGGCCCGAGTGTTTTCCCAATCCAGATGCAGGGTGCACTTTCCTCCTGCCTGATCGAAACCGATGGTGAAATTCTCAACCGCGGCTTGCGTCTTCCCTGCTGACATGTCGGTGCGCGCGAAATCTTCTCCTTCGGGATAAGGCACGCCCCACTCCCCCGTCTTCTTGCTGATAATCAGCGTCCACTTCTCGGGATTGGGTACGGCGAAGAGGGTGTAGCTACCCGCTGGTACATCTTTGTCTCCCACGGTCACGGCCGTATCAACCACGAAGGTTGTGGCTTCATTCGCGCCTGCGCGCCAGACTTGCCCGTAAGGCACAAGGCCGCCGAAGATCTTACGGCCTCTCATTCGAGGGCTGGAATAGTCGATGGTGATGGTCTTGCCATCAGAGAATTTGCACTGCGCTTGCGCGGGCGGACTGGGCCGCTTGCTTTTGTCCTGTTGGGCTGCGGAAATCGTGACAACACAGAAAAGCAATGCGAGAAGGGCAACGCACTTTTGCATGAGGTTCTCCTTGCGAAGAATTTTGGTTACCCGGGCTTTCGCGCGGGCGCTGGTTTCGGCTCGGAAACGCGGGAATCATTCCGGCCGGACGCTGATTGGTTCGACGAAAAAAGAGAGAGCAGGAGAGCAAAGCCACAACATTATGCGCCTCAGCGCACAGCCGTTACAATCTTCGCATGCCGGTATTTGACGACAAGCAAGACGAACTCGAGCATTACGAAACCATGATGGGCGTTCCGCGCGGGCGGCTCGCGGTCACCATGGACGTGATCACGGACGCCATGGCCTTGGTCGGGCAACATGGGGTTTACTGCCAGAGCCAGCGCTGGCCGGGCCGGCCCGTTATGGACATCCACATGATCATGAAGAATCTGACCGACGCCAAGGAGTTGATCCAGAGCGTGATGCAGGAACTGCAGAAGGACAAGGCCTGAGGCCGTCTGCGGCAGATCTCGGGCTGTGTTTGCTGGAGCTTAGCGAAGATTCGAGCTGGATTTTCACCTACCATGACCTTGTGTGTGCTCCTTTTGTAACTTGGCATTGCAGCCTCTTTTCCATACAGTCAAGGCAATCGATTTTGGTGCCCAACAAGTGCTTTCGGCCCCTTACGTGCATCCATATACGTAAGGAAACCGCTGGCGTTGGTAAGCAGTGAAAATTTTGGATGGGTCGGGAATGAAGTACACTGGTGGAGTTTCTTGTCTCGTGGGGGTTCTCTTGGCGGCTACGCTGAGCTTGCCCGTGCATGCCCAGTCCCCCTATGCGGTTACCGGACACAGCCTATTTCCATCCCCTGTCGCCAGCACCAGTTCCGACCAGCCTGAGGACTCGATCCTCACCATAAAGAAGCGCGTCGATGAAGTGAACGTCCTGTTTATTGCCACCGATCGTCACGGGAAATTTGTCCGCAATCTGAATCAGACCGACTTCACCATCCTGGACGATCACAAGCCGCCGCAGGCAATCGTGAACTTCCGCCGCGAAACCGATCTGCCCTTGCAGCTTGGCCTCTTGATTGATACCAGCGGATCGGTGCGGAGCCGTTTTGATTTCGAGCAGAACGCCGCCATTTCATTCCTGGAACACACCGTGCGCCAAGGCTTCGATCAGGCCTTCATTCTTGGGTTCAGCAGCCACGGTCAGTTGACTCAGGATTTCACGGATGATGCAAATCTCCTGTCTGCGGGCGTGCGTCGCCTCCAGGACGGAGGCGGCACGGCGTTATATGACGCGGTTTACCGCGCCTGCCGCGACAAGCTGGCTAAAGACAAGTCCGATCGTCCCGTGCGCCGGGCGATCGTCGTGGTAAGCGATGGCGAGGACAATCAGAGCGAAGTCAGCAAAGCCCAAGCCATCGAAATGGCGCAGCGCGCGGAGGTCATCATCTACGCCATCTCTACCGACGACAGCGGCTTGATTCTGCGCGGTGACAAAGCTCTGGAGCAACTGGCGGACGCCACTGGTGGCCGGGCTTTCTTTCCTTTCAAGATGAAAGACATTACGCGGTCGTTTGCGGCGATCGAAGACGAACTGCGCAGCCAGTATGTGGTCTCATATCGCCCGGCGGACTTCGATGCCGATGGCCGCTACCGCTCCATTCAGATCACCGCGCTCAAGAAAGATCTCCAGGTGCGGGCGCGTCGCGGCTATTTTGCTCCTCGACAGTAGGCCCTATCTCCTCAGTCTGTTACCTGTCGCCCTGTCCCTCGAAAACTTCGGACTGCCCCCCTGCCTTTTCACTTAGCGGGAAAGAACGGCAGTGCTAGAATCTAGCCAATCCGAAGCTCGTGATTTGGATGCTCCAGGCTTTCGCAGGCCGGTCAGGTGTGGCTCTATGTCCCGTTTATCCATAGGTTTAACGCGGCGGTTAGCTATTCCCCTGTTGTGCGGTTTGCTTTGCGTGCCGGTGTCGGCAACGCAAAAGCGCTCTCACAAACCGAAGCCAAAGCCGCAGGCTGGATCGGCTCCTGCAGCCCCGGCTCTGCCGCCCGGCCCGCTTACGCCGCTCACGTTGCAACAAACGCCGGCATTGCCTGCACAAGTTGTGTTTCAGGACGGACAGCTGACGATTACAGCTCGAAACTCCACGCTCAGCGATATTCTCAGAGCCGTTCATGCGCAAACGGGCGCCGCGATGGAATTCCCATCCAATGCAACTGAACGCGTTGTGGGTCAGTTTGGCCCGGGTCCAGCGTGCGAGGTGCTGGCGGCACTTTTGCATGGATCGAGTTTCAACTACGTGTTATTGGGCTCCGCCGCCGACCCTGATGGGCTAGTGCGCGTCATCGTCACACCTGCCGCCAGTGGCGAGCCCGGGAGTAATCCAACTACCACGGCCAGATCACGTCCGAATCTCCCCGGTCAGATAGCAACACCTGCTTCAAACGACGACGCAGACGATGACAACGCCGATGACGTCCAGTACGAGATGCCGAGCGGAGAGCAGGCGGACCAGGAACCGCCTCGGCCAAATGGCCAGCCGGTGATCAAGACGCCCGAACAGCTGCTTCAAGAGCTGCAGCGGCAACAACAGCAACTACAACAACAGCAGCAACCACCGACCGGCATGCAACCGGGAGTTCCTTCACCTCCGGATCAATCTGCACCGCAAGATCGGCGCGACCGGGAATAGAGGCAGGACCTGCAAAGCATAAAGATAGGCCGGAATTGCGGGATCTCAGTCGCCGCTGGCGTGAGTCTCGCTGGGGACGAGTGTTGCCGGTGCGCTGACTTCGGGGCGCCGTCTGGGAGCTAAGGCACTTAGGATTGCACCCACCGCGACATAGGTTGTTGCCACCCCAAGCCCGAGCACTGTGAAAACTGTTAGGAAAAGTATCAGGGCACTAATCACGTTTCCCACGCTTTGCTTGCCTTCCCCTCGGATCGCTCTTGCGCCTGACTGCGATCTTCACTCTACCTGCGTTGACGCTCTCTGGTATTTACCCATAAGATACGTGAGTAGAGGTGCGCACCCCCACTTTCCACCATTTCTGGGGGACCGTCCACGTTACGGAAGGGCATCAATCCTCAGGCCATGTCCATCACCAAGATTTCGGTGCGCGGGGCGCGCCAGCATAACCTCAAGAACATCGACGTGGAGATACCCCGGAACAGCCTGACGGTGATTACGGGCCTAAGCGGGTCGGGCAAGTCTTCCCTCGCTTTTGACACTATCTATGCCGAGGGCCAAAGGCGTTATGTGGAAACCCTATCCGCCTATGCCCGGCAGTTTCTGGACCAAATGGAGCGTCCGGACGTCGATGCTATTGACGGCCTAAGCCCCTCGATTTCCATCGAGCAAAAGACCACCAGCCGAAGTCCGCGCTCGACGGTCGGGACAATCACGGAAATCTACGATTATCTTCGTCTTCTCTTCGCTTCTATTGGAGCCCCGCACTGCCCGAAATGCGGCCAGGCAATTTCCCGCCAGTCGGCTGACCAAATCGTACAGCGTGTTCTGGCATTGACTCCGGAAGATCGTGTCATGGTCATGGCACCAATCGTTCGCGGGCGCAAGGGCGAATTCAAGAAGGAGATGGAGAAGCTGGCGCAACACGGCTTCACACGCGCGCGAGTGGACTGTGAGTTGGTCAATCTGGAGGATGACCTCCGCCTGGACAAACGCAAGAATCACACCATCGAAGTGGTAATCGACCGCCTGCTGGTCAAGCCGGGAATTGAGCATCGTCTGGAAATGTCGGTGAACCTGGCGATGAAGCTGGCCGGGGGGCTGGTCCAAGTCGCCGTGGTTGGTGGCGAGGAGCAACTGTACTCAGCGCGGCTGGCTTGTCCGGATTGCGGTATCGACGTGCCGCAGCTCGAACCCCGCTCCTTCTCTTTCAACAGCACCTACGGCGCCTGCCCCGAGTGCCACGGACTGGGCAGCCGCTATGACTTCGATCCGGCCAAGGTCATCAGCGACTGGTCGAAGCCGTTACTGGAAGGCGGCTTGGGGCCGGGATCGGCTTCGCAGAATCTGATTCATCAGCTGCAGTTGGTAGCGGCGGCCTACGGACTTGATCTGGGCACTCCTTTGGAAAAGTTTCCTGAGAGGACGCAGAACCTGTTGCTCTATGGAGAAGGTGGGAAGAATGGCAAGACAGGTTTCTTCGGAATTCTCGCCTATCTGAAGAACGCACTGGAAGAATCGACGTCGGAAACGTATCGCGACTGGCTGATGGATTACATGTCGGCAACCGAATGCCCGGTGTGCCACGGCAAGCGGCTGCGCCCTGAGAGTCTGGCTGTGAAGGTGAACGACCTGTCGATCGCCGATTTCACTGCGCTTCCCGTGTCGCGCGCTTTGGAAACGGCGAAGGGCATCCGTCTTACGGGGCGAGAGGCCTTGATTGCCGGGCGAATCGTGCACGAAATCGTGGAGCGGCTGCAATTTCTCGATGCCGTGGGGCTGGGCTACATTTCACTGGATCGATCAGCCGCGACCCTTTCCGGGGGCGAGGGTCAGAGGATTCGGCTAGCCACACAGATCGGCTCGAGGTTGCGTGGGGTTCTGTATGTGCTCGACGAGCCTTCGATCGGTCTGCATCATCGGGACAACAATCGGCTGCTCACGGCGCTGGAGGAATTGCGCAACCTGGGGAACACGGTACTGGTGGTGGAGCACGACGAGGAGACCATTCGCCGGGCCGACTACGTGATCGATCTCGGACCCGGCGCAGGCCGGCACGGCGGCGGCTTGGTGGCCTACGGCACGCCGGACGATATCGTCAAGGTGCCGGAATCGCTGACGGGCGCGTACATCTCGGGGCGCGCTCAGATTCAGATGTTGCCACAAAGGCGGACGCCGAATGGCGCGGGAATCAATATTCTGGGCGCTAGGGAAAACAATCTGAAGAATCTGGATGTCACATTCCCGCTCGGCGTGATGACGGTGGTGACCGGCGTTTCGGGATCGGGAAAGTCCACCCTGGTAAATGACATTTTGTACCGCGCCCTAGCCAAGAAGCTCTACCGATCTCGCGAGGAGGCGGGAGCACACAAAGGAATCTCCGGGACAGAAAACATCGATAAGGTCATTCGCATCGATCAGTCGCCGATTGGCCGCACGCCGCGCTCGAATCCTGCGACCTACACGGGAGTCTTCGCGCAGATTCGCGACTTGTACGCCATGCTGCCGGAGTCGCGCGAGCGCGGCTATAAACCAGGCCGGTTCTCGTTCAACGTCTCGGGCGGCCGTTGCGAGGCCTGCCAGGGCGAAGGTCAGCGTCGCATCGAAATGAATTTCTTGCCCGACGTGTATGTGGTTTGCGAAGTATGCGGAGGCAAGCGCTATAACCAGGAAACGCTGGCGGTGCGGTACAACGGCTATTCCATCGCCGACCTGCTGGAAACCCCTGTTTCGGACGCTTTGCAGGTGCTGGAGAACATCCCGCAGGTAAAACAAAAATTACAGACGTTGGTGGATGTTGGTTTGGGATACATCCATCTTGGTCAGTCGGCGGTGACTTTGTCGGGAGGGGAAGCCCAGCGCATCAAATTGGCGCGCGAACTGAGCAAGAGGCAGACAGGAAAGACTCTGTATCTGCTGGATGAACCTACGACTGGTTTGCACTTCGACGACGTCAAGAAATTGCTGGACGTCCTGCATCGGCTGACCGACCTGGGCAATTCGGTGATCATTATCGAACACAACCTGGATGTCATTCGGAATGCAGATTGGATCATTGATCTCGGCCCGGAAGGCGGCGAAGACGGCGGACGCGTCGTGGCTCAAGGCACTCCGGAGCAGATAGCTCGGGTCAAGAAGTCCTATACCGGTCAGGCGTTGGCGGAACACTTTGCGGGCAGAGCCAACCCCGCGTAGCAGGAACTTCGTGTAAATTCTGAACAGGGCTCGGATACTTGTCTTCACAGCACAATCCGATTCTTGAGCCAAACCTCCCCAACGCGGGGCCTTCCGGCGTCGAGCTACCGCCGGGTAGTGCTCCGAGTCCGGAGCCGAATCCCGCCACGGCGGGAGAGAATCCACCCTGGACCGGCTGGGATGTTTTGCAGATTGCCTTCCTCATGTTTGTTACGCCCTTTGTGATATTGGCCGGCGTCGCAGTGTTGGCGCACCTGCTGGTGTACCGGACGCAGGCTTTAACCGAAGTAGCGCAGAAGCCATCGCTTGCCATCCTCTCGGAATTCCTCGCCTACATCGGCGTTTTGGGCTTCATGGTGGCAATGGTGCAGGGCAAGTATCACCGGCGCTTTTACGAGGCGCTGCGCTGGAACTGGCCGGCGAAGATCTGGGCTTCGCTGGCAGCGTTGGGGGTAGTGCTGCTCTTTGCACTGCAAGGACTGGGCCACCTGCTCCCCATTCCCAAAGACTTGCCGTTGGATAAGTTTTTCGCGCACCCGACCGAAGCCTACCTGACATCGGTCTTTGCCATCAGCTTCGGCCCGTTCATGGAAGAGGTCTTCTTTCGTGGATTTCTCTACCCCGTGCTGGCACGCCGCTGGGGAACAGTTGCGGGAGTCGCCCTGACTGCGCTCGGTTTCGGGTTGCTGCACGGTCTGCAACTGGGCTTCGCTTGGGGGCCGGTATTCATCATCTTCCTGGTGGGAGCAGCCCTCACCATCGTGCGCGCGGTCACGGGATCGGTTGGGGCCAGTTTTGTGGTTCACGTCGCGTACAACTCCACGCTTTCGCTCTTGACCTTCGTGGCCACTAGCGGGTTCCATCATCTGGAACGACTCAATCAGTAGGTTGCCCGCGTCTCCGCCGAGCGAAGGCCCAACGCGATTCTCCGTGTTATCTTAGATTTTCCATGTCTGCAGCACGTTCGGAACTTCTGCGCTTGCTGGCCAAGAAATCCTTCCGCCTGGGAGAATTCAAGCTCTCTTCCGGCGGCACGAGCGATTATTACGTCGACTGCCGCACAACTACACTCGACGCGCGCGGCTCGCAACTGACGGGACAAGTTTTCCTCGAGGAAATTCGTACCCGCGGCTGGAAACCCGAGGCCATCGGTGGGCTCACCATGGGCGCGGACCCGATTGTGGTTGCTGTTGCCGTCACCAGTGGCGAACTGCACGGCTTTCTCGTGCGCAAGGCGGAGAAGCAGCATGGTACCGGACAACGCATCGAGGGCTTTCGCGAAACGGGTGCTCGCGTGGTGATCGTGGACGACGCATGCACTACGGGATCGTCCACGGTTCAAGCGATTGAAGCGGCGCGCGAATTCGGATTCGAAGTTGTGGGCGTGATGTGCCTGGTGGAGCGCGAAGAGGCAAAGGGCCGTGCGAATGTCGAGAAGGCTGCGGCTCCGGCGCCGTTTGTGGCCGTATTCACAGCAAATGAGGTGAGGACAGAGCATATGAAACTGCACGCTGTGTCCTCCTGAGCATCGCTCGTGCACTTTGCTGAACGGCCAACGATTGACGACCAACGACTAACACATGATCCAAACCCTGGAATGGACTGATTCCGGCGTACGCTTCATCGACCAGACGAAGCTGCCCACGGAAGAAACCTACGTCACTTGCCGGACTTATGAGCAGGTCGCCGATGTGATCCGCGACATGGTGGTCCGCGGCGCGCCCGCCATCGGTGTGGCCGCAGCCATGGGTATAGCGCTGGCGGTCAAAAACTCGAAGGCAGAGACCGTGGGCGATCTCAAGCAGGACTTCGACCGGGCCTGTGACGCGATCGGCAAGACTCGGCCCACGGCGGTGAATCTGTTTTGGGCCATCCGCCGCATGCGCGACAAATTCGAGTTGTTTCGTGTGCGGCCTGTGCAGCAGGTCAAGCAGGCATTGATCGATGAAGCCAAGAAGATGCACGCCGAAGACATCGCCGCCAACCAAGCCATGGGCCGCCACGGCGCAGCGCTGATGCCGGAGAAGGGCGGCGTGCTCACTCACTGCAATGCAGGCGCACTGGCTACCTGTGGCTACGGTACGGCGCTGGGCGTGATCCGAGCCGCGGTCGAGCGAGGGAAGAAGATCCACGTCTACGCCGACGAGACCAGGCCGTTTCTGCAAGGCTCCCGCCTAACCGCGTGGGAATTGATGAAAGATGGCATTCCCACCACGGTGATCTCCGACAATATGGCTGCCGCGATGATGAAACAGGGCAAGATCGGCGTGGTCGTCGTGGGCGCAGACCGAATTGCCGCCAACGGCGATGTGGCCAACAAGATCGGCACATACGGTGTCGCGGTCTTGGCAAAAGAGCACGCAATCCCCTTTTACGTAGCCGCACCTTTTTCGACCGTGGATCTGGGAACTCCGGATGGCAGCAAGATTCCTATCGAACAGCGGAACGCTAAGGAAGTCACGCACATCGCCGGCAAGCAGATGGTGCCGGAAGGTGTGCAGGTGGAGAATCCGGCTTTCGACGTCACCCCGTCGAAGTATGTAACGGCTATTGTGACCGAGCGCGGGATTGCGCGCCCCCCTTATGAGCAGTCTTTGAAGAAGCTGGCGGAGGCGGAATAGATCAACGCCTGGCCGCCTGGCAGCCATGCTTCTTCCATGTATCCCGTCACCCAATCCCAGGCCCAGGTTCACAGCGGTGGTAAAGATGTGCGCCTCGACTGCTTTCTCCCTGCAGCCGATGGCCAACGCTTGCCTGCCGTGATCGGACTTCATGGCTCAGGCGGGGACCACGAAGGAATGACGGAACCGGCTGGCCTGCTCGCCTCACACGGGTTTGCGGTTTACGTCCTCCACTACTTCGATCGCACGGGAACCACTCACGTCTCAGATTTGGGGACGATCTTTCGTCATTATCCGGCGTGGATGAAAACACTTTGGGATACTGTCAGCTTCGTGGAAAAACAACCCATAGTCGATCCTGTGCACATCGGATTGCTGGGTTTCTCTCTCGGCGCTTACCTCTCGCTTTCCAATGCGGCAATAGATAATCGGATTAAAGCAGTCGTGGAGTTCTTCGGCGGCCTGCCCAAAGAGATGAAGTTTTTCATGCGCCGCCTGTGTCCGGTCC
>Ga0335070_10010957_pt1 | contig 10607 bp, 4 predicted proteins | sample Lox_Sample_13_FD_206722 | JGI IMG/M metagenome (GOLD analysis project Ga0335070, IMG submission 206722) | Soil microbial communities from Loxahatchee National Wildlife Refuge, Florida, United States - Lox_Sample_1.3 | ecosystem: Environmental > Terrestrial > Soil > Wetlands | place: USA: Florida...
TGTGTGCGTGTTCGTGGCGCTCGGTGTGGCGGACGCTGTCGCTGTTGCGGTAGGGGTTGGCGTATGCGTTGGCGGTGCCGTGGCGGAGGGTGTTGGGGTGTTGGTCGGGGTTGCAGTCGGGGGCAAGGTGAAGGTCGCTGTGCTGGTTGCCGTGCGCGTCGCCGTCGGTGAGTTGGTAGGGGTTGTAGTTGGGACGACTACCGTTCCGTTGTCGTCATCCCCGCACGCGGAGAGGAAGAGGCAGCTGACGAACACTCCCATGATCAGTGCGTCGCGCCGTAGGGTGATCATACCTCCGCTTCCTCCGTCATGCGGCGATTTCCAGGCCCCCAGCACCTACCGTGGTGGTCGCGGAATTACAAGTAAGCAATTTGCTGGTGCGGCAGCGACCAATCCCGAGAGGGGCGCGCGTGTCGATCGCCTCAGGACCATATCCGCCGCCCATGGTGTCGTGTGGAACCTTCGCTGCTGGATGACTGTTTAAGCAGTCCAGCTGAGACCTGACGGTTGCAACAGGGGCAGATCGCCGCAGGACAAATTGACACTTGCTATGACTCGGCCATACTACGTTGGCGCGGGGGAGATGAAAGAGGAGGAAGTGACGTGAAACCGTTGGTTGCCGCGTTCATCACCGCCGCCCTTGCCGGCGCCCTCACCTGGTCGACACCCGCCGCCGCGCAGGAGGATGTGACCGTCCAAGGAGAGATCATCGACATGGCCTGCTACATGGCCAAGGGAAGTCGCGGCCCGGCGCACAAGGCCTGTGCGCAGCTGTGCGCCAAGAAGGGAGTGCCCATCGGCGTCCTCACCGACGCTGGGGAAGTCTACCTCCTGCTGGATGATCACAACAATCCCGACCCCTACGACGGCGCCAAGAAACTCGCCGGCGAGCGCGCCGAGATCAGCGGGAAGAAATTCAGCAAGCAGGGCGTTGCCAGTATCGTGGTCGGTGGGGTCAAAGGACTCTGAGTTGGCGCACAACGTTGCACTGGGCAACGTTCTTTGCTTCAGCGAACACCGTGCGCCAGCGCGTTGTAAAAGTCTGGGCGCTCCGGCTGGCGCTGGCTGGCTGCTGCCTGTGGATCGGGTGCGCCGGCAACGGGCCCGCGCCCAGCGACACGAGTTCGGCCCCCGGCGACACGGCGCCGAGTTTTGAAGACATTCAACGCACCATCTTCAACGTGAGCTGTATCTCGGGCCCGTGCCACAACTCGACTTCGCAACAAGGCAACCTGGTGCTTGAGGAAGGCGTTTCCTATGGCCGCCTGGTCGGCGTCGCCCCGTTCAACGGCGCGGCGCGCGCTGCCGGGTTGGAACGCGTCGTACCGGGCGATGCGGACGGAAGTTTCCTGCTGATCAAACTCACCGGCCCGAGTCCTCCAGAAGGCAGTCGCATGCCGCTGGGATTCCCAGCGCTGTCGTCGACGGACATTGAGAAGGTCCGCTCGTGGATCCTCGCCGGCGCGCCCGCACCTGGGGGGCCGACGCCGACATTGTCAGCGACGTCATTGCCCAGCGCGACACCGTCCTCGACACCAACCGCGACCGACACCGTGCCGCCCACGCTGGCGCCGACGCCGAGTGAGACGCCCTCAGGTACGCGCCCGGCGACGCCCACCGCAACACCCACGGCGACGCAAACCGCGACCTTTACACCGACGCCGTCGCCCTCAGTGGTGCCCACGCCGACCTTCAGCCTCGACTCCACCTTCTCGCAGATCCAGGCGACGATCTTTAATACGACCTGCCTGGATCTGGGCTGCCACAACGCTACGGACCGCGCCGGCGAGCAGTCGCTGGCACCCTCTGACGCCTATGCGCAACTCGTCGGCATGACGCCGTTCCTTGCCACGGCGGCACAAGCCGGACTCTTACGCGTGGCTCCCGGCGATCCTGACAAGAGCTTCCTGATTACGAAGCTCACGCTGCCGGCACTCTTCGATTCGCAGTTCGGTAGCCGCATGCCCTTGGGAAAACCGGTGTTGACGGCCGATCAGATCGACCGTATCCGCGCCTGGATTCTGCGTGGCGCGCTGCCTGACGAAACTCCCTGAACGTTGACGGCGGGGTGGCGGACCTTCTAGAAGACCTCGATGACCACGCAAGACCTCGAGGCCTTCCGAACTGAACTACGCAACTGGCTGGTGGCGAACATTCCCGACGATCTGCGCCCGGAAAATGCCGCACGGCTGCCTGAAGGGGAGCGCGTGCCGCGCCTGCGCGCCTGGCAGGCCAAGCTCGCCGCGGCCCGCTGGGTCGGCATTACCTGGCCTCCCGAGTACGGCGGGCGCGGCGCGTCGATCCCGGAGCAGATCGCCTACACGGAAGAGATGGCGCGTGCCGAGGCGCCCGAGGTGATCGGCAGCCTCGGTATCGGTATCGCCGGTCCCCCTCTCATTGCCTACGGCACCGAGGAGCAAAGGCGCCGCTTCGCGTCGCGCATCCTCAGCGCCGAGGATCTCTGGTGCTTCGGCTTTTCCGAACCCGGCGCCGGATCGGATCTTGCCTCGCTGCGCACGACGGCCATTCTCGACGGGGACCACTTCGTGGTCGACGGCCAGAAGGTGTGGACAACGCTGGCCCACCACGCCGACTGGTGCATGCTCCTCTGCCGCAGCGATCCGGAGTCGAAGCGCCGGCAGGGCATCTCTTGCCTTCTCGTCGACATGAAGAGCCCGGGCATCACCGTCCGCCCGCTGCGGCAAATCGGGGGGCAGGCGGAGTTCAACGAGGTGTTCTTCGAGGGCGTGCGCGTGCCGCGCGAGCACCTCCTCGGTGAGTTGCACAACGGCTGGCAGATTGCGACCGCGGCGTTGCAGAACGAGCGCGGCATTCTGTACGTCGTCGAGATGCAGATCCTGCTGGCGAAGGCGCGTGACCTGTTGCTGCGCGTGGCGCGTGAGCGCGGCGCCACGCGCAACCCGGTGACGCGTCAGGCGCTTGCCGACGTGTACCTCGGTGTGGAAACGTTCCGGCACACCTGCCAGCGCACTCTGGACAAGCTCCTGCGCATGGGCATGCCGGGTCCGGAGGCTTCGATTATCAAGTTGCATTGGACCGAGTTGACGCAGGCGATGCCGCGGATCGGGATGTCCATCTTGGGGGCGCACGGCTTGCGCTATGACACGCCTGAACCGGGGAGCGATGCCGGCAACCCGGAACAATGGGTGCAGCGCGCCTTCCTGGGGGCGCCGGCCGCCAGCATCGCGTCGGGCACGTCGGAAATCATGCGTGGGATCATCGCCATGCAGGTGCTCGGCTTGCCCAGAGGCAGCTAACGACGCCGCCCCACGCCGCGTTGGTGGGCCGCCACCAACCCCTCATTGAGCACGGCGACTACCGCTGCCGTTTTGGACACGCCGAGCCGGCGCGCCAGCTCGTAAACGCGCCACAGTATGTTGGCGGGCACCGTGTCGGCGTGATGCGTGACAGCTCGGCGGCGCTGCCTAGACCCTTTCGGCGCGCGGAGGAATATGGCATGTGTGAGATGCGACGCGCGTGTACGCCGAGCGCGGAATGACAAGCAGGAGGACAAAGCATGACTGAGCGAGTGCGAGAGATCTTGAGCTGGTACTCGAGCGATACGCCGGGCACCCGCACAAACATTGCCCGGTTGCTCAATCACGGTCGACTGGGCGGTAGCGGGCGCTTGGTGATCCTGCCGGTGGACCAGGGGTTCGAACACGGGCCGGCGCGTAGTTTCGCCCCAAACTCTCCTGCCTATGATCCGCGTTACCACTTCGAGCTCGCGTTGGCCGCCGGGTGCAACGCCTATGCGGCACCGCTCGGGTTCTTGGAAGCGGGCGCCGCCGACTACGCGGGCGAGATTCCACTCATCCTCAAGCTCAACAACTCCGACAGCCTCTTTGGTGGCGCCGACCCCTGTCCGGCAATTACCGGTAGCGTCGATGATGCGTTGCGACTGGGCTGTGTCGCCATCGGCTTCACCATCTATCCCGCCTCTGCGGCGCGCAATGAGATGTACGGCCAGATTCGCGCGCTCGGCGAGGAAGCCAAGCGCAAAGGATTGGCCGTGGTCGTCTGGTCCTATCCGCGCGGGTCCGGTATTTCCAAGGAGGGCGAGACTGCGATCGACATCGTGGCGTACGCCGCGCAGATCGCTGCGCAGCTCGGCGCCCACCTGATCAAGGTCAAGCCGCCCACCGCGCACATCGAACAGGCGGCGGCCAAGAAGGTCTACGAGAAAGAGCGTGTGCCGATCGGCACGCTGGCCGAGCGGGTGCGGCACGTCGTGCAGAGCGCCTTCAACGGACGGCGCATCGTCATCTTCTCGGGCGGGGAGGCGAAGGAAACGTCGGCCATCTTCGACGAGGTGCGTGCCATTCGCGAGGGCGGCGGCTTCGGCTCGATCATCGGCCGCAATTCCTTCCAGCGGCCGCGGGACGAGGCCATCAAGTTTCTGCACGACGTGATGGATATCTACGCCGGCAAGGGGAAGTAGCGCGTAACCCGCCGGAACGGGGTCAAAGGAGTACCCGCGTCGCGCGCGGGGCGGACGCGGGCATTCGTACAGAGAGTCTCGCATGGTGCGCCGTGCAATGCACTTGCTCAGCGCCTTTCCTTGACCGCTGCGCAACCGTCGCGTGTGTCGGCGAGCGTCGGAAAAGCGCCGCTTGCTGAATCCTCGCCGTCGTTTTCCGATGCACATCGGCGCTGCGGTCAGCACGCCCAGGCAGCCCGCAGCCCGGTCCACCTACAGCCCAGCGGGGAACTGCACCCAGTAAACAACGACATTTTCGTCGGGGGTGCGCCTTCGGAAGCACGCGCCCCGTCGCGGTCAGGGCTCAGCACCTAAATCCGGCAAATCGCAGTCTCCCTGGTACACCTCTTGCGACCTCCTATGCCATTCCGCAGCTCGGCAGAGCTGCAACAGGTGGGAGAAGACAAAGCGCTTGATGGTTTCCAGCGGCATCCCTGGACGCGCGCGCCATCCCGACGGCGCCTCCGCCACGGCGCCGGCCGGGCTTGCAGGGCTCGGCAATCGGTTCATTGAGCTGTTCGGTCGCAAGCTGTCGCGGCGCAGTTTCGCGGTGGAGACGGCGCGGGTGATTGCAATGGCGGTCGGCGTCCGCGCGGTCGCCATCCTCGGCTACGAGCGGCGACGGGATCGGTTGGTGCTCTTGGCGGAGCACGGGCTGCGGCCCGAAGCGCGCGCGATCCTTGGGGGGGGCGCCGACTGTACGTGGGACATTCCCATGCGCGCCTTGCACAATCGGCGCATCGCAGTGGTCGAGGCCGCGCATCAGAATCCGTTTGTCCCGCCGTCGCTGGTGGAGCTTTCTCCCACCGGCCTGTGCATCGCTTCGGTGCCTCTCTACCACGACTACGAGCCGGTCGGTGTCGTGTTGCTGTTTGCGGCCAGCAGCCGAGCGTTTCCTGATACGCATCTGCAGACGCTCAGCCAGGCGTTGCGCGTCTGTGCCCGTGGCCTGCGCGACAGCAGTGGTCCGTCCCGTCGCCCGCCGCCGCCGCCGCGTGATCCGAACGCAGAGGCGCCTGCGCGGCCGGTGGCCGAGGCCCCTGCCGAGGGGAAGGGCGCGGCGGCGCCGCGCGCCGTGGCGGAGGCGGCCCAACAGGCAGCCGAGTTCGCCGCCAAAGTGCAGCGCCTGGAAGACGAGCTGCGCGGCGCGCGTGAGGAAGCGGAGCGCAACGCCCGCACCGTGCGCTCCCTGACCGCGTCGGCGAATGCCGCAGCACGCGAGCGCGACAGCATGGGGCAGCAGCTCGCCGATGCCGAGCGCGCGCGCGCCGCTGAAGCGACTGAGCTCCGGGCGCAGGTGGCGGCCCTCGAGGAACGGTTGCTGGCGGTCGATTCGGAGCGCGCCCGTTACCAGCGCGTGGCCGATGCGCGCAACGCCACCGCCAGAGAGGCGCTCCAGAAGCTGGAGACTGAACGCAACGCGCTCACCGAACGTGTCACGGCCGCGGAGCAGAGCGCCACCGCGCTGCAGAGCCAGCTCACGACCGAACGTGCCGAGCGCGACCGCCAGGCCGCCCAGGTTGAGCTGCTGACCGCGCAGGTGCGGGCTGGGAACGAGGCACTGCAGCGCGCCCAAGCCCAGTACGCGCAGGAGCAGGGCACCACCGAGGCCGACCGCGATGCGTGGAAGGAGCAAGCGGTCGCATTGCGTGCGCAGCTGATGGAGCGTTCAGAGACCGTAGCCGGGCTCGATCGCGACCTGCGGAGCACCAGCATCGCGCGCGACGCTGCCGTTGGCCAGCTGCAGGCCGCGCGCGCCGAGATCGATCGGCTCGCGGCACTCGGTGAAGAGCTGAGCCTGCGTGCCACGCAGCTCGACGCGGCACGGGCGGCGGCTCTGGCCGAAGCCACCACGTTGCAGCGTGCCCTCGAAGATGAGCGCGGCGCGCGCCAACGCACCGAGGAAGCGTTGCGCACCGATGTGGCGCTGGCGCGCCAGGAAGCGGAGCGCACGGCCGCGGAGGCCGCCCGCTTGGCGGCGGACGTGAGTGAACGCCAGCGCGCCGTGGCCGCGCGCGACGAGCAACTCGCCGCCCTGCGCGCCGAGCATGAGGTGACCCGACTGGCCGCTGCGGAGGCGCAGCAGGCCAATGGCGAGTTGCGCGCCGAGGCGGCGGCGCTGGCAGCGCGTCTCGAGCACGGCGCTGCCGAGCATCAGCAACTTTTCGAGGAACGTGCGGCGTTGCGCAGCGCCCTGAGCGACGCCCGTCAGCGCGCCAGCCAAGCCGACGTGGCCCACGCGTCGGCTCTCGGGCAGGCCCAAGCCGAAGCGGTCGAGCTGCGACGCCAGGCCGAAGTCTTCGCTGCCGAGCGCGGCGCGCTGGCCGACCGCCTCCAACGCGCGATCGAGGAGGGGCGGGAGCTCACCGTCCGCCTTGCCGAGGCGCAGCGGCGCAGCGGCGAGCTGCACGGGTTGCTGCAGCAGCGCGACGGGGCACTTGAGCACCTGGCAAGCGAACGGGAGACGCTGGCCGCGCAGGTGGCGGCGTACACCGGGCAGCTGCAGGCCTCCCGCGAGACTCTGGAGCGCACGCGTGCGGCGGCGGCGCAGGAGCGGACAGCACTCGAGGCCCGGCGCAACGAGTGGCAGGAACAGGCGACAGCGGCGCGCGAGGAGCTCGCCCAACGTGCCGAAAGCCTCGCAGCGGTCGAGCACGAGCTGCGCAGCGCCGTCGTCGCTCGCGACGCGGCCGCCGCCGAGTTGCACGCGGCGCGGACGGAGATCGATCGCCTGGCCGGGCTCGTCGACGAGTTCAGACAGGCGCAGACCCACTTGGAGGCGGAGCACGCCGCAACCGCCCTGGAGAACGGCAGCCTACGGCGCGCGCTCGACGACGAGCGCGCCGCACGCGCCGAAGGCGAACGCGTCCTGCGCACCGATCTGGCTGGTACTCGCAGCGAGGCCGAGCGCTTGGCGAGGGCACTTGACGCCCGCCAGGACGACCTGAACGAAGCTGCCCGCCGCGTCGCCGAACGCGATGCGGAGCTGGCAACGCTACGTCGGGAAGTGGAGGCGCTCCGCCAGCAGAGCACGGACCGCGGCGTCTTGGCCCGCCAGGCGAGCGACCTCGGCGCCAGGGTCGTGGAGCTCGAGCAAGCGCTGGCGGCGGCACATGGTGAGGCGGCACGTGCTGAACGGCAACGTGCCACGCTCGAAGAGCGCCTCGAGGCCGCCCACCGCCGCGAAGCTGAGAGCCTGGCCGCGGCCGACCAGCAACGCGGCGCCCTCCAAGAAGCGTTGCAACGGCACACCGAGGAGCGCGCCCAGGCCGAAGCCGACAACGCAGCCTTGCGGGCCGAGATCGATACGCTCCGCACTGTCGCCGCCGGTATGCAGGCGACACTCGACAGCACACGCGCGGAGCGCGCGCGCGCCATGGACGAGGCCCGCGAGGCAACCCAGCTCTGGTCTGCAACCCAGCAGCGCGTCGAGGAGCTCGGTGCGGCGTTGCGCGACCGCGAGACCGCGCTCGCCGCGGCCGCTGCGGAGAGCCAGCAATTGGCGGCGGATCGGGCGACGGCGAATCGGCATCTGCAGATGGAGCAGGAGGCCCATGCCACAGCGCGCCTTGCCGCAGAGGAGGGCCGAGCAGCGCTTGCTGCCGAGCGCGACACCTGGAAGCAGCAAGCCACCGCGGCGCATGCCGAGGTGCAGCGGTTGGCGGCGCTGCGCGACGAATGGCAGCGTCAGGGCGCACATGCGGAGAGCGAGCGCAACGCTCTTGGTACCGAGTTGGCGGCGCTGCGGGACGCCCTCGATCAGGAACGCGCCGCACACAGGCAGGCCGTCGAGACCATCGATGCGGAGCTGGCGAGTGCGCGTGCGGAAGTCGACCGCTTGGGCAAAGAGGCGACGATCCTGCATGCCGCGCTGGCGGAGCGCGATGCCGAACTCGACGCCGTGCGAGCACGCGAAGCTGCGGGCCACGATGCCGCCAGCCAGTTCCAGCACGAGCGGGCCGCCTTGCAGGCCGAGGTTGCCGCCCTGACGGCACGCCTCGACGAACGCGACGCCGAAACCCAGCAGCTGCGCGAGGGGCGTGCGGCGCTCGAACATCAACTGGCGCTGGTCACGGCCAACCAAGGCCAGGCCGAGCAGGCGTTGGCTCAAGGGCTCGATGCGGCGCGCGCACAGATCGCGCAGCTGGAACAGGAGTGCGTCACGCTCAACACCGCCGCCACCGAATCACGCCAGCGATTGAGCCAGGCCCAGAAGGCGCACGAGGCGGCCCTGACGCGTGCCGACGCCGAGGCCAACGAATTGCGGCGGCAGCTACAGTCGCTCAGAGATGCGGGAGCCCAGCAGACCGAGCACTTGGCGGAGGCCGAACACGCATTAGCGGAGCACGCCAGGGAGCTGGGCGACGAGCGTCAGCGCGTCCAGGCGCTGAGCGAGCGCTGCGCGCAGCTCGACCAGCACCTGGCGACGGCCGAGGCGCAACGTGCCACGCTCGACGCGGATCTCGTGCAAGCCCATGCCGAGGTCGGCACGCTTACGATGCGTTTGGACGAGGCCGCGACCACCTCCCAGGTATTGCGAGACGAACAGTCTGCCCTGGAACGCGAGATCGCCGTGGTGCGCGCCGCAGGCGACGAACAGCGCCAGGCACTCACCAAGCAGCTGCAGGCGGCCCAACAGCAGGTGGCCGAACTGGAACAGACGCGTGTGACGCTGCAAGCGACCTTGGCAGAGACGGAGCGCCGCGTGGCCGAGGACGCCGCTGCGCAGGAGCAGGCCCTGACAGAGACGCGCGAGCAGGCGGAGTCCTGGCGCCAACAGTTCGAACGCCTGGCAGCGTCCCATGGGGCGCTCGCCGAGCGCCTGAAGGCGCTGGAGCAGGCACACGCAGCCGAAGCGCGACGCGCCGAAGACGCCAGTCAGCGTGCTGCCGGGCTCGCCGAGCAGGGCGCGCAGCTCGAGCAATCACTGTGGGCTGCGGAAGAGCGGGGCGCCGCTGTCGAAGCGCGCTTGGCCCAAGCGCACGCCGAAATCGAGGCGCTGCGCCAGCAGTGCGACGACCGGGGGGTGCTGGCGCAGCAGGCCTCGCACCTGGGGCGCACCGTGGTGGAGTTGGAGCAGCAGCTCGCGGCGCTACGCGGCGAGGTGGCCCGTGCCGGACGCGAACGCGCCGCGGTCGTCGAGGAACTGGAAGAGGCGCGACGCCAGCAGGAGGCGGCGGAGGCAGCGGCTGCGCAGCGTCACACGGCCCTGCAGGAGATGGTCGACCGTCTGCGCGCAGACCAGCACCGACTCGAAGCTGAACGCGCCGCGCATCTGGCCGATGCAGACGGGTTGCGCGCCCTGCTCGCCGGCGAACGCGCCGCCCTCGACGAGTTACGGGCGGAGCGCACGCGAGCCCAAGAAGAGGGACAGGATGCGGCGCACCGCTTGAGTGAGGCATACAGACGGCTCGAGGAGCTCAGCGCGCGACTTGCGCAACGCGAGGCAGCGGCCGAGGCCTCGGGCACCGAGCGCCAGCGCCTCACTGCGCAGGTCGGAAAGCTAACCAGCCAGCTGCGCGCCGCGCAGGACGCACTGCAAACCCTGGAAGGCCGCACCGCGCTCGAGCGCGCCGCCGCCGAGTCCGAGCGCGACACCTGGAAAACCCAGGCGGCGGCCGCGCAGGCCGAGGTGGAGCGACTGTCCGTGCTCACCGGGGAATTGCACGACACGGCGTCACAGCTGGAAGCGGCGCGCGCGACCGCGGCGGCTGAGAGTGCTGCGCTGCGCCGCGCCCTGGACGACGCGCGCACCAGTCACCGCCAAGCGGAAACGACGCTGCGCGCTGATCTCGCGGCCGTCCAAGCGGAAGTGGAGCGCCTTTCGGACGATGCAGTGACGCAGCGGAGCGCGGTGGTCGAGCGTGACGACCAGCTGGCGCTGCTGCGGCGCGAGCAGGCAGCGGCGGGCGCGCGTGAGGTCGAATGGCAGCAAACGACGGCGGCATTGCGCGCCGAAGTGGCGGCGCTCGCCGCCCAGCTCCGGGAGAGCGCTGCTGAGACGCAGCAGCTGCACGACGCCCATGAAGCATTGGAGCGCGAGCTGAGCGCGGCTGCGGTTCGCCGTGAGCAGGACGCTCACGCGTTGCGTCTCGCAGGCGAGCAG
>Ga0335070_10010958_pt1 | contig 10607 bp, 7 predicted proteins | sample Lox_Sample_13_FD_206722 | JGI IMG/M metagenome (GOLD analysis project Ga0335070, IMG submission 206722) | Soil microbial communities from Loxahatchee National Wildlife Refuge, Florida, United States - Lox_Sample_1.3 | ecosystem: Environmental > Terrestrial > Soil > Wetlands | place: USA: Florida...
CCGTACGTCGTCACAATCGGCAGCCACGGCAAATAATCCAGCACCGGCTTGTGCAGGTCGAGCTTGCCTTCTTCTTGCAACTGCAGGCAAATCAGCGCGACGAACGACTTCGTAATCGACCCGATGTGAAACAGCATGTCCGGCTGTACCGGTTGCTTCAGCGCCGGACGGCTGAACCCATAACTCGCCACCCGAACCGTTCCCGCCCGGTTGGCCGTACCCAGCGTCAGCCCCGGAGAGTTCATCGCCTTCATGTAAGTTTCAATGAACGTGTCGAGCGCTGGATCGCTCGGCGCACCAGCCGCTTCTCCAGCCTGAGACTCAACAGCGTCGATCACGAACAACGATCCCGCAGTAAGGGCAGCCGCGGTCCGCGCACTGGTGGACAGAAAACTTCGACGTGAAATGGACGACATAAGGAGTTCCGAAGTGAAAGCTACGTTACCTCACAGCGCTGTGCCCAGCAAGTCTCCGCTTTTGTTACACGTACGTGTCTGCACGTCTCCCTCGACTCGCTGCCTTCGGTCTTGCCCCACCCGCCGCCCCCGATATAGAGTTGATCTGTCCTGACGACCAAATCCTGACGGTTTGTGCGCTGAGTTCACACTGCCGGCGGGAGCCGTGTTTTGCGTCTGCACCAAGAGCGCGATTCTTGATCCGCCATTGATTCGCGGGGTAGCTAATGGATTTGCACGCCAATCTCCTGACCATTCTTCTTTTTCTGCCGCTGGTGGGCGCTGTCATCATCCTGCCGCTGTCGAACGAACGGAACCACAAGCTGATCCGCCAGATCAGCTTGGTCATCGCTCTGCTTGAGTTCGTTCTGTCGTTCATTCCGGTCTACGACATCTCCCCGTTCTCCACGGGATACAAGCTCGAAGTCTTCGTGCCCTGGATCCCGCAGTGGCACATCAACTACCACCTCGGTGTCGACGGTATCAGCATCTTCCTGATCCACCTCATCACCCTGCTCACGCCGGTCGGTATCCTGGCCTCGTGGAACGAAATCCAGAAGCAGATCAAGGAGTTCCACATCATGCTCCTCCTGCTGGAGATGGGCGTGATTGGCGCGTTGATCTCGCTTGACATGATGTTGTTCTTCTTCTGGTGGGAATTCGGGCTTATCCCGCTGGCCCTGCTGATCGGCGTCTGGGGCCACGACCGCAAGATTTACGCCGCTTTGAAGTTCTTCATCTACACCATGGGGGGATCGGCGTTCATGCTGGCGGGCATCATCTACCTCTACGTGCACACCGGCACGTTCGACATGGTGGTGCTACAGCAAATGGCCCGGAATGGACAAATGGGACTGAGTCCCACAGTCGAGATGTGGCTCTTCCTCGGCTTCTTCGTCGCCTTTGCCGTAAAAGTGCCCCTCTTTCCGTTACACACCTGGCTACCTGACGCGCACACCGAAGCTCCCACTGCGGGTTCGGTGGACCTGGCCGGCGTGCTGCTCAAACTCGGCGCATACGGCTTGATCCGCGTTTGCCTGCCGGTCTTCCCCGGCGCCTCCCACCGCGCAGCCCCGTATATTGGCGTGCTCGCGGTCATCAGCATCATCTACGGCGCGCTCGTCGCGATGGTGCAACCCAACCTCAAGCGTCTGGTCGCCTACTCGTCGGTCAGCCACATGGGCTTTGTCGTCCTGGGCATCTTCTCGTTCTCGCTCATTGGCCTGCAGGGAGCGGTTTACGTCATGCTCGCTCACGGCATCTCTACCGGCGCGCTGTTTCTGCTGGTCGGCATGTTGTACGAGCGCCGGCACACCTTTGAAATCTCGCAATTCGGCGGATTGGCCACCCCGATGCCCCGTTACGCGTCGTTTTTCCTCTTCACCGTGCTGGCCTCAATCGGCTTGCCTCTCCTCTGCGGATTCGTCGGCGAATTTTTGGTTCTCTCCGGAACCTTCCAAACCCTCACGACCCTTGCTGTCTGGGGCGCAAGCGGCGTGATCCTTTCCGCCTGCTATCTACTGTGGGCTTTCCAGCGCGTGTTTTATGGCAAGATCACCGTCGACAAGAACCTGCACGTCCCCGACTTGAATCGCCGCGAGCAATGGGTCATGGTCGGCATGTGCTTCCTGATGCTGTGGCTCGGCGTGCACACCAAGTTCTTCCTGACACGCTACGAAGGGTCCTGCAAAGATGTTCTGAACCTGGCTCCCTTGGCCGCGCCGGCGACAACTTCAGCCTCAATCGAGACCCCGTCCGCCAATCCGCAGTAGGCGGCAGTTCACTCGTTTTGTCTCTATGCCTGGCGTGATGTCTGTCGATGCGTCTCCTGACTATGGCGAAGAACGACCCCGTTGAAGCCGCGCTTGCCCGCCTCGGCGAACTCCGCCAGTCTGCCGATCCAATGGCGTCCGCTGCGCATCTTCAGCGCTTTCTGCGCCACCGCTCCAATCTCGTCGTCGCCAAAGCCGCCAAGGTGGCGCGCGAACTAGGATCCTTCTCGCTGCTTTCCGACCTGGTCGACGCCTTCAACAGGTTTATGGCTGATGCGCCCCGCCTCGACCGCCGCTGTGCCGCCGTCACGGAGATCGCAATCTCGCTTCACGAGTTTGACTACCACGATCCCGCGCCTTACCTTGCCGGCCTGCGCCATGTGCAGTTGGAAGCCTCCTACGGGCCACCAGTGGATGAAGGTGCCAAGCTTCGCGCTATCTGCGCGCAAGGTCTGCTCCGCACTCGTTATCCCGACGCCCTGCGCGACGTCCTGCCCCTGCTGGTCGATCCCGAACCGGCCGCCCGAATTGGCGCCGTTCGTGCGCTCGCAACCAACGGCGGGAAGTCCGGGACTTTATTGTTGCGCCTCAAAATTCTAACCGGCGACGAGGAGCCGGCCGTCCTGGGTGAGTGCTTCTCCGGACTGCTTGCCGCAGCGCCGGAGTCGTCCTTGCACTTCGTTGCCGGGTACATTGACGCCGCAGACGACGCCATCGCCGAAGCTGCCACCCTGGCTCTCGGCGACTCGAGACTCCCTGCGGCCTGCCAGATTCTGCGCGAAAAGTGGTCGCGCACCGTGCGCCTGCACACGCGCCAAACTCTACTCGCCGCCATGGCCGCGTCGCGGCTGGACGACGCCATCGCGTTCCTCGTCGAGCTCGTCGAATCGGCGAATGTTCAAACTGTGAGCGCCGCGCTTGATGCACTCTCCATTTTTCGCGGAAACGATCGCGTCAGAACCATGATCAGCGAAGCTGTCGAGAAACGCGGCCACCAGCAGCTCACCGAGCGTTTCCGCTCAGGCTTTTCCTGATCCCGCCGCTCACGTACCTCCGGTCAGCCATCTTGCCTGGGTTACCGCAATTCGCGCCGCCGCGCGAACATCGATGCGCCCAGCGCTCCACCTGCAGCGGTTAGCAGCACAAAAACAATGGCCGTGATCACCAGCACCATCACAAAAAACGTGGCGAGCCCTTCGGGTGTGTTCAGGTTGTTGGTGAACTGCTGTATGATCTCCTGCGCTCGCGGATCGGGGTTCGCCGCCACCGACTTTTCCAGCTGCACAGTCATGGCGCCACGGAACTCGCCGGGGTCATGCACGAAGGCCGCAACCATCCATAGCGCCGTCGCGACGAACGTGAACACCCCTGTCAGCGCTCCCAGGCGCATTCCCATGCCCGGCGTTACCAACGCTCCCGCCACCCGGCGCTGATAGAGCCATACCGATAGCGCCCCCGCGCCCAGCAGCCAGAGGCAGCAACCGTAGCTCACCCGCGGCATCGCCGTAAGAAGAGCCGCGACGAGACCTGCCAGCAGTGCGCCCTTCCAGGCCGCGCTCCACTGGATCGCATTCGGCAAATACGCCGGAGTCTCGGCCATCCATGACGAAGGCGGAGCAGGTGTGCCGCCGCTCTCCACTGGAGACGCTTCTTTGTCCGGCGGCGCCACCCGAATCTGCGGCGCGCCGCAATGAGGGCAAAACGGCAAGGATTCGTCGATCGAAGTCTGACACTTGTAGCAAAGGTGTTCCACCACGGTGAAGGTAACAGGTACAGGCCTCGAGTGGCTAGTGCGCAAAACCAGCGCCCGCGTACTTCCCCAATGCGATACGCTGAGAATCCGGGTTTTCCTGCCCATCTGCGGCAGACTTGGCTTCATGAGCTACAGCGTGGCGTCCTTCCCGTGGATCCGGACGTAAACCGTACCAAAGCGGGTACCCGAACCCTCAGGCTGGATGGCGACCAGGTGCTGATTTCCGTTCGTCCCTGTCTTCAGCTCCCAGCCATCACCTTTGCTGTCGCCACAGTTCACAGGCTTGTCCAGGTCGTCATCGTTCGATTTGTCTAGCGAGACCCCGCCTTTGCCGTTCCCGGTGCCCTGGCACTCCAAGACCTTGCCGTACTTCGCCAGCTTTTCCAGGTAGAACGCCTTCACTTTCTCTGGCGAGTCAGGCGTGTTGTACTCCGCGGCAATGACCTTCAGCCCGAATCCCATCGCGCCAATGTTGACGTTGGCGCGGTGCTTGTCGCCATTCTCCTCCGGCCGCGGCGTCGCCCCCGGGTATACCGGAATCCCGTTGTCCGTCGATGCCTCGCTGGTGTCCACTTTGAGGTTCGCCAGGGGCGTCTCAATGTCCACCTTCTTGGCCTCCTTGTTCTTGTCATCCACCTTGATCGAGCAACCCGCGACCAGCAGCGTCAGCGCCGCGAATGTTGCAAGCGCTACGAGAATATTGCCTAGCGATTTCATTGCGATCCTCCGCTGGAACGTTGCGCCGGTGACGAGAGTCCTGCACCTCGCTCCGCGATGTTGGGAATCGTCACCGGCAAGTGCCCTTTCATCCCGATTTCTCCAAATAGGGCTTTTACGGCACTCAACTCCGAAACTTTCACATTCGAGAACGTGCAGATGTAGTTTTGCGCCTCCGGAAACTGGGAAATCAGATAAGGACTTCCCAGCGCTACGACCACCGTCCGGCTCGCCGCGCTTTTGAGCACTTCGTGTAACAGCGACGCCACGGCACTCTGCACCGCGACGCTGTTGCCGTTGCCGGGAACTCCCGCCACAACCTTCCCCGAAACCGGAACTTCGTAAACCGCGGCGATCACCTTATCCGCCTTCTCCACCGCATTCAGCACGGATGCCGCCATTCCCTGTGCATTCCGTGCGTCTACATACATCACTTGCGTGCCCGGCTGCCGCCGCCGCACCTGCTGGTCCAGCACCCGGCCCTGCTCAGAACGGCTGTCGTCACTGAAAATCACTACCAGGCCGCGCCCGGGTCCTGCCCCTGGAACTTGATACGCAGCCGCGGCTGGTCCAGTTCCCGTACTAGTTCGCCGCAGCGGAAGCACCTGCTGATTGTTCCGAACCAGCGTCACCGAGGCATCGGCAATTAACTGAGCCTCGCGTAGGCTTTCCGGCTTGGCGATCATCTTGTCAACCGAGTCAAGATCGATGAGCCGCGCCCGATTGAGCCCGACCGAGGCCTTTGCTCTCAGCACTTTCAGCACCGACTGATCGATGCGCGACTCCGCTATCTCTCCACTCCGCACGGCGTTCAGCACGCCGTTATACGCCGCGTCGATGTCGGCAGGAATCAGCAGCACATCGTTCCCCGCCTTCAACGCCTCAACCGCCGCGCGCGCCGAAGCCATCGGTCCGGCGGGATACAGCTTCATTAGGCCGTTCATCTCCAGCGCGTCCGTCACAATGAGCCCGTCGAAGGCCATCTCGTTGCGTAGCAACCCGCTCACAATCGTCGCTGAGACCGACGCAACGTGCTCCGAATCCAGCGCCGGAACCAACACGTGCGCCACCAGCACCGCATCAACCCCAGCTTTAATCGCTGCTTCAAACGGCGGCAAATCGACAGCCTCGAGCTGTTGTCGCGTCGCGTTCACCATCGGGGCCGACAAATGTGAATCAACGTCCGTGTTGCCGTGCCCGGGAAAGTGCTTCGCCGTCGTCATCATCCCGTGTTCATGCGCGCCTTCGATGTAGGCCGCTCCCATCTCGCCCACCAGCTTCGGATCCTCGCCAAACGAGCGGGTGTTGATCACCGGGTTGTCGGGGTTCGAATTCACGTCCACATCGGGGAACCAGTTCCATTGCACGCCGATCGCGCGCGCCTCCATCGCCGTGATGCGGCCTGCCTGCCGCGCAAACTCCGTATTGCCGGTTGCGCCAATCGCCATGGCGTGCGGAAACGTCGTCACCCCATTTAATCGCATGCCCAGCCCACGCTCGAAGTCCGCCGCGAACAACAACGGGATCTCCGCCTCCTGCTGCAACCGGTTCGTCACCATTGCCGCCTCAAGCGGCTCGTTCTTGTAGAGAAATCCGTCCTCGTAGTCCACCGTCAGTCCGAAGCCGCCGAGATGATACTTGTGTAGAGCGTCGCGCCACGCCAGAAATTGCGGATCGTTGACGTTTAGGAACTCGGCCCGCGACCAGATCATGAAGAGCTGGCCCACCTTCTGCTCCAAAGTCATTTTCTTCAGCGTCTTCTGGGCCCACTTCTCGCCGGCCTTGTCGAGGTGAATTGGCCCAGCGATTTGATAGTTCCGCTTTTCGGAAGAATGGGAAGGCAACGCGAGCACAACGGCAACCGCAGACAACACGAAGGCGCAACGAATGATCACGCACCGACGATAGCACGAAGTTGGCGTCGCCCAAGAGCGATCGAAGTTCACAGCAACGCCTCCACTAGCTCGCGCGCTTGCCGGCAGACGACCGCATCATCTCCAAACCCCTTCAGCCACGTTACCTCCGGCTCGCGCCGGAACCACGTCATCTGCCGCTTCGCGTAATTGCGATGCCCCTGCTGCGCCCCCGCCATCGCCTGCTCTTGCGTCAGCACGCCGCCAAGATAATCCAGCACCTGCTGATATCCCAGCGAATGAATCGCCGTGATTTCTCGCCCATCCCCGTAGCGCTCGCGCAATGATCTCGTCTCTTCAAGAAGCCCATCGTCAAACATCCGCGCTGCACGCCGATTGATTCGCTCATACAGTAGTTCGCGCGCGGGGTTCAACCCAATGCGGAGAATGCGAAACCCTTGCAACGGGTCTCGCCCCTGCCTCTGCCACATCTCGCTCATCGGCCCATGCGACGCCAGGCAAACCTCCACGGCGCGCACCAGCTTCGAAGCGTCATTAGGATGAATCGTCTCCGCCGATGCAGCGTCCAGCCGCTGCAAAATCCGGTGCAGATATTCCGGCCCCCGCTCCTCCACCCGCGCCCGCAACCTCTCGCGCATTTCTTCCGACCGCTGCGGCCCCGGAAACAACCCCTCCAGCATCGCCCGCAAATACAATCCGCTTCCGCCCACGACAATTGGCAACTTGCCGCGTCCGGAAATCTCACGAACCAACGCCCGCGCCCGCCTCGCATACTCTCCGGCGGTGAACGCCTCCCCCGGCTCCGCAATATCGATTAAATGATGTGGAATTCGCGCCCGATCTTCCCGCGAAGGCTTGGCGGTGCCAATCTCAAAGTTGCGATACACCGCAACTGAGTCGCAGCTTACGATTTCGCCATCGAAGTTCTCCGCCAGCCAAATCGCCAGCGAAGACTTTCCGGAAGCTGTAGATCCGAGAATGACAACCAGAAGCGGCGCCTGAGGCCGAGTCTCCATTCACCGCGCGCCCCAGGGAATAGTCTTTCCGAACCGCGCCAGAGCTATCGCTAGGATCACCAGCGCCACCACCAGCAATCCCACCAGCTTCACCCGCTCACGCGACTTCTGGCGCTCATACCATTCGCTGGTTTTCTGCACGTGATCGCGTCTCGAAGGCAGTTCGCCGCTCACAGCGCCATTTTACCCGCCCGCTATTGTATGTCTCCCTTTTGCGGGTTGTAGTAGAAGTGGAAGCGCAGCGCCAGGTACGGCCCATGAAATTCCCCCGGCAGTGGCGAAAACGGGTTTGACGCGGTGATGCCGCCCCATGCCGCGCGGTCCAAAGAAATGTCGCCCGAAGGCGAAACAATGTGCATGCCCGCCACATTGCCGTTCGGCAGAATCGCGAACTCGATCGACACCTTGCCCCGTTCCAGCAACGGCGGCCGCGCCGCCTCGGGAATCAGGTTATACCAGTTCATACGCACGGCCTGCAGCACGCGCGAAAGATACGGTCCGAAATCCACGCCCTGCGTGTCGCTGAGCACTTCCAGGTTGCCCGCGGTTTGCGCCCTTCCACCCCGTCCCGCGCCGTAGTCCCCCCCGGCACCGCCGCCTCCGAACGACCCCGCCGAACGACTTGGTCCAGTAGCGCGCGCCAACTCCGATGCCGACTGCTGCGCCATCTGATTCAGGGCCCGAAAATCCGGCACGGCTCCTTGCCCCTGCTGCTGTTGTTGCGGCATAGGCAGCTTCGGCGCCTGCACAGGCGGAGGCGTTGCCTCCGCCTGCTGTACCCCTTGCTGCGGCGCTTGCATTCCCTGCGGAGACGCCTGCCCTGCCTGCGACGGCGGACTCTGTTGTCCCGGAGGCTGCGGCGGCCCGGCCTTTCTCAGCTCTTCCAGCGTCTTCTGATCGATCTCCGGATGCCGGCTTTCCGCAATGCGGTTCTTGTCTGACAGCTTCGCGTCCGGCGGCACCGCTTTCGGCGGTGTTTGCTGGTCCGGAGGCATGTCCAGATACGTGAGCTGCTTGTCGCGCATCAAATCGGCGGGGTTCGCAACCACCACCCCGCGGCCTCCCGAAAACATCTTCGGTGACATCACCACTAGGATCAGTGCGAACAGATGGATTCCGATTGAGATCCACGCCGCCTCGCGCCGGTGCGCGCGCTCCAGCTCGTCCTCGAGCTGCAATAGCATGTGGGGAGCAATGATTTCGCCCCGCGTAGCCTCACGCAGCGCGGGCGGTCGCTCGCCAGGAGGAGCGAAGCTGGGCGAGGTTTTCGGCGGACTGGCGATGGATGACATCCCTATACGCGAGCAAGCTCGAGCTCAACCCCTTCGGCGCGGTTCCAGCCCCTCAATGTAGGCCTTTCCCTCGATGGCGCTGGCAAAGTAAACCCGGCAGGCTACTGCAAGTCTCTTCCTTTATTTTCGCACATTTACAGATACTTCTGTTATTCCCCTCAGGTGCCATAAAGGTTCCATAACGGCTTGGTTACACTGATTGCATGAAGGCCGTCATTGTCGGTACCGCCGGGCACATTGACCACGGAAAAACTGCCCTCGTCCGCGCTCTCACCGGCACCGATCCCGACCGCCTTGCGGAAGAAAAACGGCGTGGTATTACCATCGATATCGGCTTCGCCAACCTCGATCTCGCAGCCCCATCCGGCGAAATACTCCGCCTGGGTTTTGTAGACGTGCCCGGCCACGAGCGCTTCGTTCGTAATATGCTCGCCGGTATCGGCGGCATTGACTTCGTTCTGCTCGTCATCGCCGCCGACGAAGCCGTCAAGCCCCAAACCCGCGAACACTTCGACATCTGCCGCCTGCTCTCCATCCCGCGCGGCATCACCGTAATCACCAAGGCTGACTTGGTGGATTCTGACACTCTTGCAGTCGTCCGCATGGAAGTCGCCGACTACCTGCGCGATTCGTTCCTCGATCCCGCTGCTTCACCCATGGTTACTGTCAGCGCCAAAACCGGCGAAGGCCTCGACGCCCTGAAGCGCGAACTGGCTCGCCTCGCTGCCGAAGTCCCCGCCAAGGACGCGAACGCTGTCTTCCGCCTTCCCATCGACCGCGTCTTCTCCATGAAAGGCTTCGGCACTGTCGTCACCGGCACGTTGGTCTCCGGCAAAGTCCGCAAGGATGAAGAACTCGAAGTCCATCCCACCGGAACGCGCGTCCGCGTGCGTGGTGTGCAGGTGCACGGCGCTGCCGCCGACGAGGCCATCGCCGGACAACGCACCGCCCTCAATCTCGTGGGCGCCGACGTCTCCGACCTCGCTCGCGGCATGATGCTGACACCTGCCGGCCTGTTCCGCCCCACGCAGCGCATCAGCGTAAGGCTCAACCTGCTCCGCACAGCGAAACCCATGCGTGACCGCGCGCGCGTTCATCTCCACGTCTTCACTGCCGAAACCGTCGCCGAGGTTCAGCTACTCGACGCAAAGCAATTGCAGCCCGGCAAATCCGGCCTCGCTCGCCTGAAACTCGACCACCCCATAATGCTTTTACCCGGCGACCGTTTCATCGTCCGTCAGTTCTCTCCAGTCATCACCATCGGCGGCGGTATTGTGCTCGACACCCTCGAACCCGCTCGCCGCAGGAAGTCCGCCGAACGCGTGCAGTTTCTGAAACAACTCGAAAATTCCGATGCCCGCGACATCGTGTTAGCTCGCGCAGGCCGCCATGGGGCCGATGGCCTGTCACTACCCGGCGCTGTCGCCGAAACCGGCTGGCTGCGCGCACACGTGGAATCGCTCGCCAATGAGCTGGCCGCGGCCCACAAGCTTTATCGCTTCGCTGACGTGCTCGTCTCTGCCGAAGCCGCCGCGAAACTCCGATCCGAACTGACGGCCGCCGTCCATGAATTTCACCAGGCTAACCCGCTCGTTGCCGGTATCAGCCGCGAAGAGCTTCGCGAGAAGCTCGCCATCGGCCCTGAGATCTATCGCGGCATCGAAGACCTGCTCGTCCGCGACAACCAGCTCGTCGTCGCCGGAGACTTGATTCACGCCGCCGGACGCG
>Ga0335070_10010959_pt1 | contig 10607 bp, 12 predicted proteins | sample Lox_Sample_13_FD_206722 | JGI IMG/M metagenome (GOLD analysis project Ga0335070, IMG submission 206722) | Soil microbial communities from Loxahatchee National Wildlife Refuge, Florida, United States - Lox_Sample_1.3 | ecosystem: Environmental > Terrestrial > Soil > Wetlands | place: USA...
TCGACCTCGAACGCCACGGTGGACGCACCACCGCCGGCGTCTGCACCCGCATCGCCCAACGTATCCTCGCCCTCACCGCCGCGATCTGGCACAACGACACCCTCGGGTTGACCATCCGCCGCTCACTAACCGCCTACGACCACTGACCCCTTGGAATCAGTCATCTAGTCCACGCTAGCCCTGCAGCCGGTCTGGCCGGAATTGATTCGGTAACTGCGTCTCAGATGTTCGGCCGAGGCGGGGAAACCCGGTCGTGGGGTCGTGCGCTCGACGCTTCTTGTGGTCTCCGGCACCGGTCTTCGTGTTTCTCATCGCGAGCAAACCGTTCTAGACTTCGAACATGACTGGCGTGCTGGCCGCCCAGGAGAAACCCGATCTTTCCAAGATCGAGAAGCGCGCCGCTTCGGTGGCGCAGATGTTCGTCGACCGTGTCGCGGCCACCCCGCAGGCCGAGGCGTTTCGTTATCCGCATGATGACGGCTGGGAGAGCGTTACCTGGCAGCAGGTCAACGACCGCGTCCGCCTGCTGGCGGCGGGGCTGATCTCGCTGGGCATCGCCCCCGAGGACCGGGTCGCGCTGGCGTCGTCGACGCGCTATGAGTGGGTGCTGGTCGATTTGGCCGTGCTGTGCGCCGGTGCGGCCACCACCACGGTGTATCCGAAGACCAACGCCGGCGATGTCGCGTTCATCGTGGCCAACTCGGGAAGCCGGGTGGTCGTCGCCGAGGATCAGGCTCAGGTTGGCAAACTTTTTGAGCACCGCGCCGAGCTGCCCAATGTCGAGAAAGTGGTGATCATCGACGGCGTGGGCGAGGGCGACTGGGTGATCACCCTTGGCGAGCTCGAGCAGCGCGGCAAGCAGCTGCTGGCCGAGTCCCCCAGCGCGGTGGACGACCGTGTTCGCGACATCCGTCCGGGGCAGTTGGCCACCCTCATCTACACCTCGGGCACCACGGGCAGGCCCAAGGGTGTGCGGTTGACTCATTCGGCGTGGACCTACACCGCCGCGGCTGTTGACGCCGTGAACATCTTCCGTCCCGACGACCTGAACTACCTGTGGCTGCCGCTGGCGCACTCGTTCGGCAAGGTGATGCTGGCGCTGCCTTTGCTGATCGGCTTCCCGACAGCGATCGACGGGCGCGTCGATAAGATTGTCGACAACCTCACCGAGCTGCGCCCCACTGTCATGGGCGCGGTGCCGCGCATTTTCGAAAAAATACACGCCCGCATCGAGGGAATGATCGAAGAGCAAGGCGGGCTGAAGAAGAGGATCTTCGACTGGGCGGTTGGCGTCGGCCTCGAGGTGTCGCGGACGCGGCAGGCCGGCCGCAAGCCGTCGCTACCGATCTCGTTGCAGCACAAGCTCGCCGACAGATTGGTGTTGTCCACCATCCGTGCGCGCTTCGGCGGCCGGCTGCGGTTTTTCATCTCCGGATCGGCGGCGTTGGACCGCGCCGTGGCGCAGTGGTTCGACGCCGTGGGCATCACCGTGCTCGAGGGCTACGGGCTGACCGAAACGTCGGCCGCCTCGTTTCTCAATCTCCCCGCCGCGTATCGGCTCGGCACCGTGGGCTGGCCGTTCCCCAACACCGAGGTCAAGATCGCCGACGACGGCGAGATCCTGCTCACGGGCCCCGGTGTGATGAGCGCCTACCACGATCTGCCCGAGGCCACCGCCGAGGCACTCGAGCAGGACGGCTGGTTCCACACGGGGGATATCGGGGAGATCGACGCCGACGGCTTTTTGCGGATCACCGACCGCAAGAAGGACATGTTCAAGACGTCGCAGGGCAAATACGTGGCGCCGTCGGCGATGGCAGCGATGTTCGAGGGCATCTGCCCGTACGCCGGCGAGTTCATCGTCTACGGGGAGGGCCGGCCCTACTGCACGGCGCTGGTCAGCCTCGACGGGGAAGCGATCACCGCGTGGGCCGATAAGCATGGCCTGGCCGGCAAGGCCTTTGCCGAGATAGCGCGGCACGAGAAGACCCAGGATCTCATCGCGGGCTACATCGAGGCGCTGAACAAGGAGCTCAATTCCTGGGAGCAAGTCAAGAAATTCGCGATCATCGACCGCGAGCTGTCCATTGAGGCCGGCGACCTCACACCGAGCATGAAGCTACGACGTAAAGTCGTCCTCACCGAGTTCGCCGACCAGCTCGCCGCGCTCTACGCGTAACTCGGCGAGGGGGTCGCCGGTGCGGCTTTAGCCGCTTCTCGGTTGAAACCCACGCGCAACATGTGACGGTTTTCGGTTCGGCGGCTAACGGATCAGTGGAAGGATGGGCCGAGTGGGAGTCACCGTGGCCGTCACTGGACCGACCGGCGAGATCGGAATCTCCGCGTGGCCGCGCTGGAGCACAACCCCGCGGTCGACCGGATCGTCGGCATGGCGCGCCGCCCGTTTGACCCATCCTCGCTCGGGTGGGCCAAGACCACCTATCGGCAGGGCGACATCTTGGACCGGCAGGCGGTCGACGACCTGGTTGCCGACGCCGATGTGGTGATCCATCTCGCGTTCATCATCTTCGGATCGCGCGAGCAAAGCGCGCGGGTCAACCTGGCCGGCGCCCGCAACGTGTTCGAGGCGACGGTGGTCGCCGAGCGGCCCAGGCGATTGGTCTACACGTCCTCGGTGGCGGCCTACGGCTACCACTCCGATAACCCGGTCCCGCTCACCGAGGAGGTCGCGCCCCGCGGGTCGCCGGAGCACTACTACTCCGAACAGAAAGCCGCGTGCGAGGCGGAGCTGGCCGAGATCACCAAGGGATCGTCGCTGGAGGTTTTCATTCTTCGACCGTGCATCGTCGCGGGACCGAAAGCGCCCGCGCTGGCCGACGCGATGCCCTGGCGGCACCTGCCCGGGGTGGTGCAGTCGGCCACCCGCGCGGTGCCGCTGCTCAAGATGCCCGTCCCCGACCCGGGATTTCCGCTGCAGCTAGTCCACCATGACGACGTGGCCGCCGCGATCGCGTTGGCCGCGACCACCGATGCTGCGCCGGGCGCCTACAACATCGCCGGCGACGGCGAGGTCAGCATCTCGGAAATCGTCACCGCGCTGGGCGAGCAGCCGGTGCGGGTTCCGGCCGTCGCGGCCACCGCCGCATCGACGGTCATCGCACACATGCCGTTCGTTCCGTCGGACCTGGAGTGGCTGCACGTCGCGCGTGCGTCGGTGGTGATGGACACCAGCAAGGCCAAAACGCAGTTGGGCTGGAAACCCAAATATACAGCAGCGCAAACCCTGCAGGCGCTCGCGCAGGCGGTCTAGCCCGTTCACGAAAGCGCGGCGACCAATCGTGGCGATGGGCCGATCTCGACCCGACAACCGCTTGATACACGACGGGGAGGCACATTATGAGCACATCCGGGTACGTCCGTTTCTTCGACGAGGTCGGCATTGAGGATGTGCCGCTCGTCGGGGGAAAGAACGCCTCGCTGGGCGAGATGTACCAAAAGCTCTCCGACCAGGGAGTCCGCATTCCCAACGGGTTCGCCACCACCGCACAGCATATCGCTACATGCTGGATGAGGCCGGTGCCTGGGACCGTCTGCACGCCGAGCTCGACCACCTCGACCCCACCGACGTCACCGCGCTCGCGCGCAACGGCAAGCGAGCCCGGGAGATCGTCTATGGAGCCGGGCTCCCCGACGACCTTGCGGCGGAGATCCTGCACGCCTACCACAAGCTTCAAGACCAGTACGGGGAGGACGTGAGCCTGGCAGTCAGGAGCTCGGCGACGGCCGAGGACCTGCCGACGGCGAGCTTCGCCGGGCAGCAGGACACGTTTCTCAACATCAAAGGCGCACAGAGCCTGCTCGACACCTGTCGGCGTTGTTTTGCCAGCCTGTTTACTGATCGCGCCATCCATTACCGCATCGACCAGGGGTTCGACCACTTCAAGGTCGCGCTGCCGATCGGGGTGATGAAGATGGTGCGCTCCGACCTGTCCGCATCGGGAGTGATGTTCTCGCTGGACACCGAGTCGGGCTTTCGCGATGCAGTGTTCATTACCGGCGCCTACGGCCTGGGCGAGAACGTGGTGCAGGGTGTGGTCGACCCCGACGAGTTCTACGTCCACAAGCCGACGTTTCTCGCGGGGCACCGTGCCGTGTTGCGTCGCCTGCTCGGCGACAAGGCGGTGAAGATGATTTTCGTTGAGGGCGAGACGAAGTACACGACTCGCAACATTCCCACGCCGAAGGCCGACCGTGCCCGGTTCTGCCTGACCGATGAGGACGTCTTGGAGCTGGCCGATTACGCCTGCGTGATCGAGCGGCATTACGGGCGGCCGATGGACATGGAGTGGGCCAAGGACGGGATCGACGGCAAGCTGTACATCGTGCAGGCCCGCCCCGAGACGGTGGCCTCCCAGCGCACCGGTACGACGCTGGAGAGCTACCTGCTCGATGGGCGCGGTGAGGTCCTCACCGAGGGCCGCTCGGTCGGCGAGAAGATCGCCTCGGGGGTGGCGAAACGGATCGACAACCTGACGCACCTCTCCGAGTTCCGGCCCGGCGAGGTGTTGGTGTCCGACACCACCACACCCGACTGGGAGCCGGTCATGAAGGCCGCCGCGGCGATCGTCACCAATCGCGGCGGCCGGACCTGCCACGCGGCGATCATCGCCCGCGAGCTGGGAATCCCGGCTGTGGTTCGGCGCCGGGGACGCGACGACGAACGTGCCCGACGGCGAGGTCGTTACGGTGTCGTGCGCCGAGGGCGACACGGGGCGGGTGTATCGGGGCGAGGTGCCGTTCCACGTCGACCGGACCGAGGTGTCTGACATGCAGCGGCCCAGAACCGAGATCATGATCAACCTCGGGAACCCCGATCTGGCCTTCAAGACGTCGTTCCTGCCCAACGACGGCGTGGGGCTGGCTCGGATGGAGTTCATCATCAACGAGTACATCAAGGTCCATCCGCTGGCCCTGCTGCACCCGGACAAGGTAAACGACCCCGACGCTCGCCGGACCATCGACCGGCTGACGTACTGTTACTCGGACGGAGGCTCCTTCTTCGTGGAGCGCCTCTGGAAGGGATCGGCACGATCGCGGCCGCGTTCTGGCCCAAGCCCGTGGTGGTGCGGATGTCGGACTTCAAGACCAACGAGTACGCCAGCCTGATCGGCGGGGGAGGCTTCGAGCCAGAGGAGAGCAACCCCATGCTGGGCTTCCGCGGTGCGTCGCGCTACGCACATCCCGCCTACGCCGAGGGCTTTGCACTGGAGTGCCGGGCGATGAGACGCGTCCGCGGTGAAATGGGGCTGACGAACGTCGTGCTGATGATCCCGTTCGTGCGCCGGGTGGCCGAGGCGGACCTGGTGTTGCAGGAGATGGCCAGACATGGTTTGCGCCGCGGCGAGAACGGGCTCAAGGTGTACGCGATGTGCGAGATCCCCAACAACGTCGTTCTCATTGATGAGTTCGCCAAGCGCTTCGACGGCTTCTCCATCGGCTCCAACGACCTCACCCAGCTCACTCTTGGCGTCGATCGCGACAGCGAAATCGTCGCCTTCGACTACGACGAACGCGACGAAGGGCACTGTCAACTTGAGGAGTCCGAGGGCGATTTTCGCCGGTTCGCCTCCGCGATTCACCAGGTCGCGTGTGACGTATGAGGCTTATGCGGTTAGCAGAACGTCCACACCACCTCAAGTTGACAGTGCCGTCTGGTCTGCTCGGCGGCGTGCAGCGGCTCGGGTGTGCCGTGCTTGACGAGTTCGTCAAAACCGATAGCCTCAGCCACGGCCCGCTTCACCGGCCACGCCACCGCGCGCTCGATCTCGCTAACTTAGATAAGACAATACTTGCTAGACTAAGTCTGGCGTGTCAGCGATGGTCCTCCCGCCGAGAACGGCCGGAAGGAGCTGGTGACTCATGCAGACCCCGGACTCGCACCCTGGCCTCCACCAGGCGCCTGATGCCGCGGCAGAGCCATCCGCCGGTCCTGAACGGCTGCCGGGGATCCGGCACCTCATAGCGGTGGCCAGCGGAAAGGGGGGCGTCGGCAAGTCCACGGTCAGCGTCAATCTTGCGCTCGCGCTGCAACAGTTCGGCGGCCGAATCGGGCTGGTCGACGCCGATGTCTTCGGACCGAGCATCCCGGTCATGCTAGGACTCCCCACCGGTCAACAGCCGGCGGCGACCCCGGACCAGAAGCTCATCCCCCCCGCCCCCCACGGCTTGAAAGTGATATCGATGGGCATGCTGACGGGAGACGACAACCCCGCCATGCTGCGTGGACCGATGGTGGGCAAGTTCCTGAACGTGTTCATCGGCGGCGTGCAATGGGGCAAGCTGGACGCCCTGATCTTCGACCTCCCGCCGGGGACTGGTGACACCCAGTTGACGCTGTCTCAGAGCCTCCCGCTGTCCGGAGCGGTCGTCGTAACGACGCCGCAGGACGTGAGTCTCAAGATCGCCCGCCGCGGGCTCCGGATGTTCGAGACATTGCACGTCCCCATCCTCGGCATCATCGAGAACATGAGCACGTTCACCTGCCCGCACTGCGGGAAGGACACCGATGTCTTCCGCAGCGGCGGCGGCGAGCGGATGAGCGAGCAGCTCGGGGTTCCGTTCCTCGGCGCGATACCCCTCGACGCCGACATCGTCACCGGCGGGGACGAGGGGCGTCCGATGCTCCTCGATAAGCCGGACTCGGTTGCAGCCCAGGCCTACCAGGCGATCGCCACGGCACTCGCGGATCAGCTCCAGGGTCTTCCGACCATGGTACTGAGGCCATTCGCGTGGACGTGGGAGTCGGGCGAGGGAGAGCCGGCCTGGGTCGAGAGCGCCGTTCGGCCGTCGGGTTCCCGGACGACCTCGGTCGGCTTCCGCCAGCGAGATGCGCGGACGCTGTCCGTGCTCTGGGAGGACGGGCACCATGACGACTTCGATGTCCGGGACCTCCGGCTGGATTGCCACTGTGCCGCCTGCATCGAGGAGGCCAGCGGGCGTGCGCTTTTGGATCCGAAGAGTGTGCCACCGGACATAACTCCACGCGTGATCTCGAGCGTCGGCAACTATGCCATCACCGTCAGCTGGAGCGACGGCCACAGTACTGGCATCTACTCCTTCGAATACCTGCGGGCCATCGGCGAGCGCGACGCGGCTAAGGTCGTGGAACATGTCTGAATCTGATCTGCCCATCGATCCGGCGATCACGATCCAGGCAGAGACTTCGCTTGTCGATCCTGACACGTGCAAGTTCACCGTGAGCCGGGCGGTGCATCCCGGCGGCCCGTTTTTCTTCGACGACCGGAAACGCGCCCGTGGGTCGCCGCTCGTCGAGCGGTTGTTCGCGCTTCCTGGCGTTGCCTACGTGCTCATCGCCGGCAACGTGGTGACTGTGGGGAAGGAGCCAGGCGCCTCTTGGTCCGGGCTAAGAGCGGCGATCGGAACGGGTCTCCGGACGCAACTGCTCACGGGAATACCGGCCATCCTCGAGGCTACTGCCAGCGCAGGCACACGAGAGCGGACCGACGCCGAGAGCCGGGCAGTCGTCCAGCAACTCCTGGACCGGGAAGTCAACCGTTCCATCGCTGCCCACGGCGGGCAGATCTCGATCGTAGACGTCCGGGACGGGAACCTCTTCATCGCCATGAGCGGCGGGTGCCAGGGATGCTCGGCATCAAAGGTGACCCTGCGCCAGGGGTTCGAGGTGATGCTGCGCAGGGTCGCGCCGGAGATCACGAATATCGTCGACACGACGGACCACGCAGCGGGGAATACGCCGTTCTACAGCCGCACAGAGTAGAGCCTGAAGGGTTCCAAACCACGTTACGCTCTCTGACGCGAAGATTTCCGTGAGATTCGTGCTCAACTGGCATGGTCGAGGGTGACCCTGTAGCCCATCGCTTCGAGTTGGTGGATGGCCCGGGCTTTTGCACGTTCGGGATGGAGTCGGCTGAAGTAGTCGGCGCCCGGGTCTTGGTAGAGGCAGCCGTTGGTTCCCATTTGCCAGATCGCGATCAGCATGGAGTGCTGGATGGCGACGTTGGCTTTCTGGGGTCCGCGACGTGCGGCGATCCGGCGGTAGCGGGCGCCGAGGTAGGTGTCGGGATTTTGGGCGGATGCCATCGCGGCGGCGCCGAGTGCACCTTGGAGGTAGGGGTTGCCGGGACGTGTTGTGCTGGACTTGACCTTGCCGGCGGATTCGTTGTTCCCGGGGGTGGTTCCTGCCCAGGATGCGAGCTGATCGGCTGTGGGGAAGCGGGTCATGTCAGCGCCCGTTTCGGGCGATGACGACGTCGGCGGTCAGCGTGCTGATTCCTGGGATGGTGCAGATCAATTCGCGGAAGCCGCGAAAGGGCGCGATGGTCTCCTCGATGCGGGTGGTGATCTCGTTGATCGCTGCGGTGTGTTGGTCGATCAGGTCCAGATGAACCCGGGCCAAGAACGCGTGATGCTCGCCGAATCGTCCGACCAGTGCCTCGGTCAAGGCAGGAATCTTGCGGCGCAGTCGTCGTTTGGCTAGATCAGCCAAGGCGGCGGGATCACGATTCCCTGTGATCAAGGACTCCAGCGTGGCGCGCCCGGATACGCCGAGGATGTCGGAGGCGACCGCCGACAGCTTGATCCCGGCGTCTTCGAGCAACTTCTCCAAACGCTGAACTTCGCGGGAGCGTTCCCGGGTGATTGCCGTACGCGCCCGGGTCAGGTCACGAAGCTGCCGGATCGGTTCGGGTGGCACAAACGAGGGCATCGTCAAGTTATTTGAGAATGCTTGTGGCGCAGTCGATGTGAATGGACTGAGTGGCGAAAGGTAGTGGCTGACTGTGTTTTTCATGCCGCTGCGGCGGTAATGATCTCATCCCAGACCGCGAAGCGGTCGGTCATCTCGGTTCGCCATTGGGGTGCACTGATCAAATGACGGCGGGGACGAAAGTGCTGTCGGATGTGGCTGAACGCAAACAGGAACCGTTGGGCATGCCCAGGCGAGGCGAAGCGTTTCATTACCCGTTCCCGGATCCTGGTCGGCTGATGGGAGTTCTCAGCCCGGTTGTTTAGGTACTTCGAGCGGCGGTGGGTCACCGACGGCAAAACCTCGCGGTGGGCCCGCTGGTAGCTCGCCAGCTTGTCGGTGACAATCACCCGCGGCACATACCGCAGACCCTTGAGCAGTTTGCGGAAAAACCGCTTGGCCGCCACCGCGTTGCGGCGTGACTGCACCAAGATGTCGAGCACGTCGCCGTGCTGGTCGACTGCACGCCACAGGTAATGAGTGGTGCCGTTGATCTTGACGAACACCTCATCGAGGTGCCATTTGTCGCCGGGGCGGGGTCGGCGTGCGCGCAGCTGGTTGGCGTAGTCCGGTCCGAACTTGGCGCACCAAGACCGGATCGTCTCGTAGGTAATGATCACCCCGCGGGCCACCATCAACTCTTCAACGTCGCGCAGCCTCAGCGCGAAACGGTGATACAGCCACACCGCGTGCCCGATGACCTCGATCGGATACCGGTAGCCCTTGTACGTCGCCGCAATCGCCACCGACCAATCCTGGCAGCACCGCACCAGGTCAACAACTTGACGATGCCCATCGCTATCCGGTTGATCATCGATTGCTGCGTGTGGCTGTACTTTCGGTTCCCGCTGAGCTTTCGTGAGGTTGGGGAGCTGATGCTTGTACGTGGTGTTGTGGTGAGTTATGAGACGATCCGGCGCTGGTGCGCCAAGTTCGGGCAGGCCTACGCCAACCAGCTGCGCCGGCGGCGCCCCCGCCCCGGCGACAAGTGGCACCTTGATGAGGTCTTCGTGAAGATCAACGGCACGCGGTGCTACCTGTGGCGCGCGGTCGATCAGCACGGCAACGTGCTCGACGTGTTGGTGCAGTCACGGCGAAACGCCACAGCAGCCAAGCGGTTCTTCCGCAAGCTACTCAAGGGCCTGCGGTATGTGCCGCGCGTGTTGGTGACCGATAAGCTGGCCAGCTACAGGGTCGCTCACCGCGAGCTGATGCCGTCGGTGACCCACCGGCAGTCGCGATACCTCAACAATCGCGCCGAAAACTCCCATCAGCCCACCCGGCAACGTGAACGAGCGATGAAACGCTTCAAATCGGTGCGGCATGCCCAACGATTCCTGTCAGCCTTTAGCGGCATCTCCGCACACTTTCGGCCGCCACGGCACCGGCTCAGCGCAACCCAATGGCGAACCGAGATGGCTGAACGCTTCGCGGCCTGGCGTGAGATTACCGCGCTCGACACTGCCACCTGAAATCCCCAACGACCCCACGCTGACCATCGCCACAGCTCTAAAACCAACCGCACCACTACACATTTCAATTAACGTGACAGTGCCCTTTGGGTAGCCCCCACGGGTTTGGGATCGAGTAGGCCGATGTCGTTGCGGACTTTGGTCAGCCACGCAGACTCCTTTGTCCAATTGACCTGCTGCTTGACGATCTCGCTGTCGAACAGCGTGAAGAGTTATCGCACATGTTCGAGTTGGTCTTTGCGGCCGGCCCCTCGCGAAGCTTGTGTACGCGTGTGGGGGCGGCCAGCAGCGCCGCAGTGTTGGATCTCAGGTCCTCCTACGAGCGACACGATGCGTGCGTGGACATCGGTGAGGTCAACGCCGACGTCCACCAATGACGTTCGTCCGAC
>Ga0335070_10010960_pt1 | contig 10607 bp, 10 predicted proteins | sample Lox_Sample_13_FD_206722 | JGI IMG/M metagenome (GOLD analysis project Ga0335070, IMG submission 206722) | Soil microbial communities from Loxahatchee National Wildlife Refuge, Florida, United States - Lox_Sample_1.3 | ecosystem: Environmental > Terrestrial > Soil > Wetlands | place: USA...
TGGTGCCGGCCGGGGACGCCGAAGCGCCGGTCTGTTTCATCCAGAGCCAGCATGTGCCGGTTGTGGTGCTTGACCGGCGCGTCCCGCCCGACCTGGAGACAGACGCGGTGCGCTGCGATTCCGTTGGCGGGGCGTACCAACTGGTCAAGCTACTGATTGACCTGAGGCATACCCGGATTGCCATTCTGACAGGCCCGCAGGATGTCTCGACGGCGGAAGACCGGGTAGCAGGGTACCGCCAGGCGTTGGTCGAGGCTGGCCTGGGCTGGGAGGAGGTATTTTATGGGGAATACACCCTGGAAAGCGGCTACGACCTGGCAACGCGGGCACTGCAAAGCCCAGAGCAGCCCACGGCCTTCTTTGCCGGAAATAACTTCCTGGCGATAGGTGCGCTGAGAGCGTTGCGCGATAACGGGCTGAAGGTGCCGGAAGATGTGGCTCTGGTGGGATTCGATGACCTGCCGGAATCGCTGGTTGTGGATCCCTTCCTGACCGTAGCAGCCCAACCAGCCTACGAAATGGGCCACAAGGCCACGGAGCTGCTGCTGGCGCGCCTGGCGGGTCAGGCGGACGCGCCCCACCAGGAGATCGTGCTGCCGACTCGATTGATCGTGCGCAAATCCTCAGGATTGAAGCTGGCTTAATTGTGTTACGATGGGTTGTTTCAGGCGCCATATGCCCTGATCGATCCATTAAAATGTGCGTCCGGCATTTTGGTCGATTTAAGGAAGAAAAAAATCCTTAAGATGCGTATGGTTGATGGAAATATTTTTTTGCTGGAGGAAAAATGATGAGAAATTTAATTGCCGCCACTTACCCGGGTATGAACAAGGATGACCTGATCGTTATTGCCGGGGCAGGTGGATTTATTGCCGGTGCACTGACCCGTTATTTTCATAACCAGGGCTTTACCCGCATCCGCGCCATCGATCGCAAGCCGCTGCCGGAATGGTACCAGCGCGTGCCGGGGGTTGAGAGCCTGAGCATGGACCTGAGCGAGAAAGAGAACGCTATTAAAGCCGTGGAAGGCGCTGTGGAAGTTTACAACCTGGCCGCCGACATGGGCGGGATGGGCTTCATCGAGCATTTTCGGGTGGAATGCCTGCGCAGCATCCTGGTGAATACCCACCTGATTGAAGCAGCCTACCGGGCCGGCGCCAGCCGCTACTTCTTCTCCTCCTCGGCCTGCGCCTACAATACCACCCTGCAGCAGGATCCCAACTCGCGCGCCCTCAAGGAATCGGACGCCTACCCGGCCATGGCCGAGCGCGGATACGGCTGGGAGAAGCTGATGTCGGAGATGTTCTGCCAGGAATACTGGGCCGAGCGCGGCCTGGAAACCCACATCGCCCGCTTCCACAACGTCTACGGGCCGCACGGCACCTGGTACGGCGGGCGTGAGAAAGCCCCGGCAGCGCTGAGTCGCAAGGTGATCGAGGCGAAGGATACCGGTAACTACGAGATCAACATCTGGGGCGACGGCACCCAGACCCGCAGCTTCATGTATATTGACGACTGCGTTTTTGGGATCGACCTGATCATGCACTGCGACCGGCTGATCGCTACCCCCATCAACCTGGGCACGAGCGAGCTGGTTTCTATCAACACGCTGGTCGATTACATCGAGGAAATCGGCGGCGTCAAGCTGCACCGGACCTACGACCCGACCGCCCCCAAGGGCGTGGCGGGACGCAACAGCAACAATACTTTTATTAACGAAGTGCTGGGTTGGGAGCCCTGCATTCCCCTGAAAGAAGGGCTCAAGACGACCTACGCCTGGATCGAACAGCAGTACGCCGACCGCAAAGCTGGAAAACGCACCGTTCATGATTAAGGACGCCGCCCATCATGGCCGGCCTGCGCCGGATCAAAATAGCGACCCCGACATAACCTCCGTGATCGGCAAAATACCCTACCGGATGGCACTGGCAGGCGGTTGGATCGACCAGCCGTTCATTTCGAGGCTGAATCCGACCCCGCCAGGGTCGATGGTGGTCGTCTCGCTGGAGCCGGCCTTCCCGTTCATGGACCGCTGCGGCATGGCGACCAGCACTCGTAAAGTTGCCGCCCGCCTGTGGGGAGGCGGGTTGCCCCGGCGCAACCCGGCCGAATTGGTGCGCGAGCTGTACACGATCGAAAATAGCTCCCGGGTTGAGCCGTCTGGCTCGCAGGATATGGCCGGGCTGATCTATCCCGGCGCCAGCCGGCTGGATTACGATTTTGCTTTCGAAGGCGGCTTTTTTCCGGTGCAGGTTGAGTCGAACAACGATCCCCAGGTGGCTCATTGGCTGGAACGGGTGATCCAGGTGGTGGCCATCGCGCCGCGGCCGGATGGCTACAACCCGCTGGGCATCAAGAACCTGGACGCCGAATGGGCTCGCCGGTTGGGCCAGAGCGGTAAGGATTGCTTTGCGGCTATCCTGGAGCGCGACATCCAGGCCCTGGGCGCTTCGTTTAACGAGAGTATGCTGTGCTGGGAAGCCCTGCTGCCGCATACGGTGCGCCATCCTTTACTGACAACCGACCTGATGGAGATCCTGGGCTATTACCAGGCCCATTCATCAGGGGCAATGTACTCTGGCTGCGGCGGTGGGTACCTGTTCGTGGCATCTGAAGAGGAATTGCCGGGCGCCTTCCGGGTGAAGGTAAGAACAAAAGCAGAGTGATGAAGCGGGTAATTGTAACGGGCAGTTTTGACGATTTGCGGTCGCGGCAGGTGCGCTTCCTGGAGGAGGCCAGCCGGCTGGGAGAGGTGTGCGTGCTGCTGGATTCGGATGCCTGTGTGCTGGAGCGGACGGGCCGGCCGCCCAAATTTCCGCAGGCCGAGCGGGTTTACTTTACGCAGGCGATCCGCTATGTCAATGAAATCGCATTGCTTGAAAGTCGGGCGCCGCAGGCATTGCTGGATCAAGTAAGAGCCGTGCGTCCGGACCGCTGGGTGGTGGATGAGGCAAGCTCGGCGGAAGCCGCCGCGCTGGTGCGCCAGGCTGGTGGGATCGAGATGTGCGTGGTGGAGGAGGGCGCCTTGAGCCGTTTTCCGGCGGTGGGACCGGATAGCGTGGCCAACAATGCGGCCCGGAAAGTGATCGTCTCGGGCTGCTACGACTGGCTCCATTCCGGGCACGTGCGCTTTTTCGAGGAGGTATCCGGACTGGGCGACCTGTACGTGGTGGTGGGGAACGACGCCAACGTGGAGTTTTTAAAAGGGGCGGGGCACCCGCTCTTCGGCCAGGATGAACGGCGCTACATGGTGCAGTCCATCCGCTACGTTCAGCAGGCCCTGATCTCCAGCGGGTGGGATTGGCTGGACTATGCCCCGGAGGTCCGGCGCATTAAGCCGGACTTGTTCGCAGTCAACGAGGACGGCGACCGGCCCGAGAAACGCCAGTTCTGCCGGGAAGAGGGCATCGAGTACGTAGTGCTGAAGCGCACCCCCAAGGAGGGCCTGTTGCCCCGCGAGAGCACGAAGCTGCGCGGGTTTTGATTTTTTTCCAGGTCTGCCTGGGCCGGCAAGCGCCCGGGTAGTCCCATAAATATGTGCTTGACAAGGAAAACTGGTTATGCTATTATGGTATCGTTACCATGTCGGATTCCCCAGGTGTGCAGTAGCGAAAATCTGAAGAATTCTTTTACAGCGAGACTTGCGATTTTTACTGAGCTTAGGATAGTCCATGAGCGAAGTTTTGGTCTTGATGGAAGGGATCGAAAAAAGTTTCTCGGGCGTTCACTCCCTCAGCCAATACAAATTTGAGCTGCGGGATGGCGATGTAAACGCTTTGGTCGACGAAAACGGTGCCGGAAAATCCACCTGTATAGTATATTTTTTTTACACTATATGGTAACGGTATCATGCAAAAAGCAGCATGGACCGTCAGGGAATGAAAGAGGGACCGGTAATCAAAGCCGTATGGTAAGACTGAAAAAAACAGGACAGACATGGAGAATTTCGCATCTGCTATGGAATTAAGAAGCTCATTGCCCGCACGAGAGGTAATTCTCGAAGTAGAGCATGTTTCCAAGAGCTTTCCGGGTGTGAAGGCGCTTGATAATATCTCTTTCGACCTTCGTAGGGGTGAGGTGCATGCTTTGGTCGGCGAGAACGGGGCGGGTAAGTCAACGCTCATGAAAATCCTTAGTGGCGTTTACCAGGCCGACTCGGGAACGATCCGTTATAAGGGAAAAGAGGTGACTTTCCGCGACGTAAATCAGGCGCATGAAGCAGGCATCGGAATTATCTACCAGGAACTCAACCTCATACCCCATCTATCGGTGGCGGCTAATATCTTCATTGGCCGGGAGCCAATGACCCGTTTTGGGACACTCGACGAGAAGAAGATGAACGCCGACGCAGTGGAGCTCCTCAGCCACCTCAACCTTCGCCTGGATCCTACGATCAAACTGAACAAGCTGCCCGTCTCCAAGCAGCAGATGATAGAGATTGCTAAAGCCCTCTCGGTCAACTCGGAAGTTCTGATCATGGATGAGCCGACGAGCGCGCTGTCGGAATCCGAGATCGACGAGCTTTTCGCAGTGATTCATACACTTCGCGACCGTGGCGTTGCGATCATCTACATTTCTCATCGCCTCGAAGAATTGAGGCATATCGTGGATCGCATTTCCATTTTCCGCGATGGGCATTCGGTCAGCACCGACGATTTTACTGCCATCAGCTCGTCTGAAATTGTGAGCCGAATGGTGGGACGAAAAATCGAAGCCATTTTCCCACCGAAGCAAAACGCCCCAACCTCGGAAAAGGTGCTCGAGGTTCGCAATATCGTGCGGGCAGGGATCCTTCACGATATCTCCTTCGACCTCTATCGAGGGGAAATCCTCGGCATAGCCGGCCTCATGGGCGCAGGACGATCGGAGTTGGCGAGAGCGATCTTCGGAGCCGACCCGATCGATTCGGGTGATGTGATCTTGAACGGCCGCAAGCTTTCATTGAAGTCACCCTCCGATGCCATCAGAGCGGGTATCGCCTATCTCTCGGAAAACCGCAAGGAGGAGGGGCTGGCGGTAAAAATGCAGCTCGCAGAGAACATCACGATGGCAAACGTTCAGGAGATATCCCGGCGTTTCGGCGTGCTTTCGCGCAGTCAAGAAATGGAAGCAGCCCGACATTACGTCAAGGATCTTACCATCAGGACGCCCAGCCTGACCCAGATCGTAAACCACCTTTCCGGAGGCAACCAGCAGAAGGTGGTCGTGGCAAAGTGGCTGTTCTGCGATTCGAAGATTCTGATCTTCGATGAGCCAACGCGTGGAATAGATGTCGGCACCAAATACGCGATCTATGAGCTGATCGGAACACTGGCGCACGAGGGTAGGGGTATAATCATGATCTCCTCGGACCTGCCGGAGATACTTGGCCTGACGGATCGCCTCCTCGTGCTCCACGAGGGGAGCCTTGTAGCCACGCTCAACACTGCTGAAACGACGCCGCCAGAGATCCTCAACTATGCCGCTGGCGTCGCAACATCTATTACCGGAGACTCCCGTATGTCCGACCAAAAACTACCTCAAAAGAGAGAACAACTATGAGCGAGACGAATGTTGAACAAATTAAAGAAGAACCCCCCAAAGTCAGGAATACGTCGAGCCGTCCTCAGATTGCTCTTGACAAGTTTATCACCCTCGGTGCGGTTGTCGTGCTGTTTATATTTTTCTCGATAACGGCGCCGAATTTCTTCACTTTACGAAGCATCCTCAGTCTCGCCCTGCAGACATGCGCGATAACCATCATGGGCATTGGTGTAACCTTCACCATTATCACAGGCGGCATCGATCTCTCGATCGGATCGGTCATCGCTCTTGCCGGAACGGTTGCCGTGATGGTCGCGATTGCCGGAGTCCCGATTTGGCTCAGCATGCTCACCGGCCTGCTCGTTGGAGCTGTCTGCGGTCTCCTCAATGGGATAATGATAACCAGATTGAAGCTGCCACCATTCATCGCGACGCTTGGCATGATGATGGTTGCCCGAGGAGTCGCTCTTACCATCACGAACGCCAACGCGTATCCCGCGCCGGAAGCCTTTGGCGGTTTGGGCAACAGCGCCATCTTCGGGACCGGGCCACAATTTCCTGGCATACCCCTCCCGGTGCTCATCATGATCGCGGTGGCCCTTATCTTTGCTTTCATTCTCAATAAAACGCGCATTGGCAGGTACACCTACGCCGTGGGATCGAACGAAGAATCTGCCCGGCTTTCCGGCATCAAGGTCAACCTGGTAAAAAACATCGCCTACGTCATCTCTGGCTTGCTTGCGGGTCTGGTTGGCATTATCCTCGCCTCACGGATGATCACCTCCCAACCCAACAGCGCAGTAGGCTACGAGTTGAACGCAATTGCTGCGGCCGTCATAGGAGGCACGAGCCTTATGGGGGGCGTGGGCACGGTGTTAGGAACAGTGATCGGATCCTTTATCATCGGAATACTCACGGTGGGCCTCACAATGGCAGGCGCGAACTACTTCATGCAGCAGATTGTGATCGGCCTCGTCGTTATTGGTGCTGCGGCGGCTGATAAACTCATGAGCCGCCAGTGAGAGAAATTAAAGATTGAGATACAGGGTTCCCTATTTTGAGTAGATTCATTTCGGAGAGGAGGTGGTCACACTTACGTGAGACTATTGTTTGAGAACTATATCCAATTCTAATCAACCAATAAATAATCTTTACGGAGGAGAAAACAAATGAAAAAGCAAATGTTCGTTCTGGTGAGTCTTCTCGTGGCTGCTTCCATGATTTTTGCGGGATGCAGCACTCCTGCAACCACTGCCGCGGTTGTGGCAACCACTGCCCCGACTGCTGCCCCGGCAGGGGGTGAGATCGCGGTCATCGTCAAGACCGGCAACTCCAGCTTTTGGCAGAATGTGCAATCGGGGGCCTCTGCTGCCCAGAAAGAGCTTAAGGCACAGACCCCGAAACTCTCAGTCACATTCCTCGGCGCTCAGTCTGAGAGCAATATCAATGAAGAGATCAACATCGTCGAGAACGCAATCAACCGCGGTGTCAAAGCGATTGTACTTGCTCCCTCAGACGTGACCGCTCTCCAGCCAGCCGTAAAAGATGCCAAGGACGCGGGTATTCCCGTCATCATTATCGACTCTAAGCTCAATGGCGATCCTTCCCAATACGTGGCATTCCTTGCTACAGACAACAACGCGGCTGGACAGGCCTGCGGGAAGGCGATGGTCGATGCCATTAAGGCTAAGACCGGAAGTGATACTGGCAAGATCGCTGTCATGTCCTACGTCGCTGGCGTCGGTTCTGAGGTTGGGCGCGTCGGTGGATTCAAAGATTACATTGCGAAGAACTCGCACCTGACGATTGTTACCACCCAATACTCAAACTCAGACATGCCTACTGCCCTCAACCAGACCACCAACGTGCTGACCGCTAACCCGGACCTGGTGGGAATTTTCGGTGCCAACGAGCCGACTGCCATCGGCATGGGTACCGCAATCAAATCTGCGGGACTCTCAGGGAAGATCGTGGCGATTGGTTTCGATGGCGCAGCCCAATTGCAGGCTTTTATCAAGGACGGTACCTTGCAGGCGATTGCTGTTCAAAGCTCCTTCAACATGGGGTACCTGGGGGTCAAGGACGCCTATACGGTCGCCTTCCTCCACCAGACCGTCCCAGCAACAGTTGACACCGGATTGCTCATGGTTACCAAGGACAACATTGATTCTCCGGATGCCAAGAACGTTCTTTACTAAGTTCGTAAGCTCAAGCTGACGGGATGTTTAGGCGGACGGCCCATATGTGAAAGCGTGGGCCGTTCCGCTTTTTTAATAATGAACAGTAAACAGCGCTGCCTGGCAGCCATCAACGGCGCCCCGGTTGACCGCGCCCCGGTCTTTCCGCTGTTGATTTTATTATCTTCTGGGTGGACATCTCCGATACCTCTACATTGTGTGGGACTGCGCGATAATTTAAAAGAGGCTGGAAAGTCCAGTCGTTGCCCCAGCGCCAAACTGCTGGACACTTTGGAGCTGATATGAGCGAATTTAAAGATCGCATCTACCACCTGAAGGGTAGCCCTTTTGAGATTGGTTACGCGATGGGCCGGGCCCTGGGTGCGAAGCTGGAAGCCAATATCGAACGGTATATTCGAGCGAGAGTTTCTCACGATGTTTTATTTTATGAGGAGCAATGCGAATCGAGGGCATTGCCCTGGCTGCTCGATTTACCGCCGCGATTTCAAGAAGAATTCAAAGGACTTGCGCAAGGCGCACAACTCCCGCTTGAACGTCTGGCCGAATGGGCCTATCTTGAAGTATTCTTGTCGGGGCGATGCAGCGGGGTGTTGATCATAATCGATCACCAGGCCTGGGTTGCCCGCAACAACGATATCTTTGTGCCCGACATGTGGGGCTATGTCACAATTCGGGAAGTACCAGGCAGGATCTCGACGGTAAGCTTTGGCCTGGAAGGGGATGTTTTCACCCCGACCGGCGTTAATAGAGAGAAATTATGGCTTCATTACAATTACGTGCCGGCCTGGGATGCGCCGACGGAAGAGGTGGCCTATCTGCCGTGTTATGCATTTATGGTTGAGGCGCTCGAGACATGCCGGACCCTCCAGGATCTCGAAGCCTTATTAGGCCGCATTCAGCGCGATGACGGGATGTTGCTTTTTGCGATTGACGGTAAGTCCGGCGCCTATGCCATATACGAATGCGGTTGCGTTGACTTTTACAAACGCGAATCTTCCCAGGGATGGCTGGTCGGCACCAATCATTATTGCATCCATCCCAAGGCGCCCCCATTAAGTGCCTCGGGGCTGCTCAGCACCGCCAGTCGCTACCAACGGTTGGAAGTGTTGGCCGAAAGGCTTGCTGCCCAGGCTGGACATGATTCGCCTGTCAAAGACCTCATCCAGATTCTATCCGACGATGGCATAGAAGCCCGGAACGGTGAAATCGTAACCGCCTATTCAAACGTGGCCTGTCCAGGCAGGCAGGAAATCTGGTATACCTTCGGCGGGTACCCATCTGCGAGCCACGGCAACTGGCAAAAGCTGGGATGGCCCTGGTAGAAATTTTGTATGCAAAATGAGTATAATTTGAATAGATGTTCCATCTTGTAACGATTAGGTGGCATTACAAAAGGTTCGTCCTTTATCTTTAAAATTCGAGAAAAAAGCACCGTAATACGTGAACCATTTAGGAGGGACGATGCCAGATCCTGAAAAAGAAATCGATATTGATTCGCTCTGGGAATACTCCGATCCCGGTCTGAGCGAAAAGCGTTTTCGAGAGGCGCTGAGCACGGCCCGGGGCGATCTGCGGCTGGAGCTGCTGACCCAGATCGCCCGCACTTTTAGCCTGCGTGAGCGCTTCAATGAGGCGCACGCTGCGCTGGACGAAGTGGAGAAACAGCTCAGCAAGGCCGGGCCGCGGCCGCGCCTGTGCTGCCTGCTCGAGCGCGGGCGCGCCTTCAACTCAAGCGGCCAAAAGGATAAGGGACGGACCCTGTTCTTGCAGGTCTGGCAGGAGGCGCAGGTCGCCCACGAGGAGGGCCTGGCTGTCGACGCGGCCCACATGCTGGCTATCAGTTACGCCGGCACGCGCGAGGCGGTCGATTGGACTCAGCGAGGGCTGGAGCTGGGCCGCGCCTCCAAGGATCCAAAGGCGGCTGCCCTGATTCCGGCTCTGCTCAACAACGGCGCCTGGGATCTGCACGACATGGGCCGTTTTTCCGAGGCGCTGGGCATGTTCAAGCAGGCGCAGGCGGCCTGGGAGGCCCTGGGCAAGCCGCAGCAGATCCGGTTGGCAAAATGGTCGGTCGGACGATGCCTGCGCTCCATGCGGCGCTACGGCGAGGCTCTGGCGGTCCAGCGCGCCCTCGAGAGCGAGTATGCCGCGGCCGGCAAGGCAGATGGATTCGTGTTTGAGGAAATCGCGGAGAACCTGACGGCGCTGGGGAAAATGGACCAGGCCATGCCTTATTTTGGGAGAGCGGCCGATGAATTGAGCAAGGACGATTGGTTCGTGCAAAACGAGGCCGCCCGCCTGGCGAATCTGAAGAGGATGGCCGGGCGGTCGTAAGACTATATCGACTGGAGAAAATGTATGCAAAAAACTGGAATCCTGAATCCGGACTTGCTCCACTTGTTAGCCCGCATCCGTCACACCAACGCCCTGGTGATCGCCGACCGGGGTTTCCCGTTCTTTCCGGAGATCGAGACGGTTGACATCTCGCTGGTGGACGGCATCCCCACCGTCTTGCAGGTGGTCGGCGCCCTGCGGGCCAGCTACGACTTTACCGAGGCTTACATGGCCCAGGAGTTCCTGGGAGAGAACACGCCGGAAGTCCAGGCCCAGTTCAAGGCCGCCCTGGCGGGCATCCAGGTCACATACGAGGCGCACGTCGATTTCAAGAAACGGGTGCCGCAGGCCATCGGTCTGATCCGCACCGGGGACGTTACCCAGTATGCCAACCTGATCCTAGTCTCGGGAAGGCCCTGAGCGAGATGGAGCTGGTGGAAGCCTTCTCATTAACTCCCCAGTACCGCAGCTACGTATGGGGAGGCCACCGGCTGCGGCCAGGTCCTGAGCCGACCGCGGAGGCCTGGGTGGTGCACGAAGACGACCGCATCG
>Ga0335070_10010961_pt1 | contig 10607 bp, 8 predicted proteins | sample Lox_Sample_13_FD_206722 | JGI IMG/M metagenome (GOLD analysis project Ga0335070, IMG submission 206722) | Soil microbial communities from Loxahatchee National Wildlife Refuge, Florida, United States - Lox_Sample_1.3 | ecosystem: Environmental > Terrestrial > Soil > Wetlands | place: USA: Florida...
GCCCCGCCCTGTGCTGCGGGAAGCGGAAGGCGCACTGCCGGCGGGCGTGGAGGCTATGGAGCGTCTTCGCGACCACGCCATCATCTGCGGCTATGGGCGTATCGGGCAGAGCGTCGGACACCTCTTGGAAGAGGAGCAGATTCCCTATGTCGCGCTCGATCTGGACCCTTCCCGGGTGAAGGAGGCGCGTATCGCCGGCGAGCCGGTCTACTATGCGGCGACTCCGCGGAACGCGACGTGCTGCAGGCCGTGGGAGTTGCAACGGCGCGGCTGGTCGTGGTCAGCCACGAGGATATCGCGGCCGCCCACAAGGTTCTGCACCACGTTCACGCCTTGCGTTCGGATCTGCCGGTGATGGTGCGCACCCGGGATGAAAGCCACGTCGAGGAGCTGCGGCGTGCGGGCGCGACGGAAGTGGTGCCGGAAACGCTGGAGGCTGGTTTGATGATCGCAGCGCATGCCCTGTTACTGTTGAACGTGCCGCTGTCGCGCGTCGTGCGGCGCATTCGAGAGCAGCATGAGGGCCGCTATCTTTTGCTGCGCGAGTTCTTCCGGGGCGACAGCGCCTTTGCCGAAGCCCCGGAAGAGCAGGACGCCGATCGTCTGCAGCCGATAATTCTGTCTTCGGGCAGCCGCGCGGTCGGGCGCACGCTGGGGGAACTCCAACTGGACGGGGTCGTCGTCACCGCACTGGTGCGGCAAGGTCACCGGGAGCTGGCTCCACCGCCTGAAAGCCGGTTGGAAGCTGGTGACGTCCTCCTGCTGTTCGGATCGCGCGACGATCTGGTGCGCGCCGAAAGTCGCCTGCTGGGCTGACAGCGTTGTTTCCGGGCCAGCCGGTGTCGCGCCAGATCGCTCATGATTGCGGTGGTTTCAAGGTATGATCCATCCACAGGCCGCCTGCTGCGCCGCACACCAGCTCGCGGCGGTTGCCAACCAAACCAAGGGAGGAGAACCCATGAGTCGAATGCAAACGCTGCTGGCCGCCACGGACCTGTCTGCTCCCGCCCGCCACGCAGTAGCCCGGGCGGCATTACTGGCGGCCCAAACCGGCGCGCGCCTGGCCCTGATCTACGTGATCAACCTGACCCTGATGGAAAGCTTGCGTCAGTTGCTTGGCCAGTCTGGCCAAACCGTGGAGAAGCAACTCGTCGACGAAGCCAAGAACAGGCTCGATCAGCTTGCAGCGGACATGAAAAAACGTTACGGCGTGGCGGCCGACCTGCACTTGACTGGGGGCGGGGTGCTGCAGGAAATCGCCAGCCATGTCGAGAAGCTCGATGTCGACCTGCTGGTGATGGGTGCTCGCGGCGCCGGCTTCGTGCGAGAGCTGCTTGTTGGGTCCACGACCGAGAAGGTACTCCGAAAAATCACCCGACCGCTCCTGGTGGTCAAACAGATGCCTCACGAACCTTATCGAAGAGTGCTGGTGCCGGTGGACTTTTCGCCCCGTTCCATAACTTCCCTCGATATAGCCCCCCCACGGTAGCGCCCGAGGCCCAAGTGGTATTGTTGAATGCCTTCGAGGCACCCTTCGAGAACAAATTGCGGTACGCAGGCATAGATGATTTCGAGATGATCCACCTGCTTGCGGCAGCCAAGCAGGAGGCCAATTACCGAATGGATGAACTTCTCGTGCGAGCCAGCCTTCCCGGCGAAGCCGTACAACGCATCGTGGTGCACGGCCAACCCACCACCTGTATCCTGGAGCAGGAGCAGGAACAAGACTGCGACCTCATCGTCATCGGCAAGCACGGTTACGGCATGGTGGAAGAATTGCTGTTGGGCAGCGTTACCAAGCACGTGCTGGCACTGGCGAGTTGCGATCTGCTGGTGGCCGACCGCGGCGGAGTCTGAATCGCTTCGCCTTGCAGCCTTGGGCTACGGCGCCGCATAACCCGACCTGCGACTGTTGGGACGTTATTGATCAGGCCAGTAATCGAGATTCGATGTGGTACGGATTACGAGATACAAACTTCAGATTCGGCCAATAACTACCTCTCGATGAAGCGTATCTGAACGGCTCGTTTACGCGCTGAAGCGGACACATCAGCGGTGGCTTGTCTTACAATCAAAAATAACCCACCCTTCCAGGCAACATTGATTGAAACAACACGCAAGGACTGAAATTATGAAACACAGAAACCCAATTCGATCTCGCTGGCCACTTTTGATTTCGTGCCTTGCCTTGGTCGGACTGATGGGATGCAGCAAGGTGACCCGCGAAAACTACGATAAGTTGAAAATGGGCATGGATTACGCCGAAGTGGTTCAACTGCTGGGTGATCCGGAGACCTGTGAGGCGGCTATAGGTATGAAGAGTTGCACTTGGGGCAAGGATCCCAAAACCATCAAGATTCAATTGATCGCAGACAAGGTGATTCTTTTTGAGAGTCACGGATTGTGACAACTGTGGTTTTTCCATTCGTTTATTTGGCTTGGATGTAACTCCTACTGCACCCTTGGGTCCCGCCGGACCCAACGCGCCACTGTTGGGATGTTATTGATAAGCTAACCGAAATTCGGTCCACTTGTTTTGTCGATCATTGGTGCGGCAAAGCTTGGACGACCTGACCTGACCGCACAAATGAGATTCCCTGTTGTCCGCTGGTGCTGATCATCACCGCCTCGATGATAGGTGTGTTGACCTGCTTTTTCTCAGCGACCCACTCGACTATGAAGTTTGCGCCGGAGCCTCCGCTCGAATCCTGCTCCGGCACGAAAAACTCCGTGGTGGCCAGGGGCGCCAGTCGCAAGCTGCCTTCGTTGTAAGTCTTAACCAGTTTTCCGGCAGAGTCGTAGTATCGGACCGAACGAACGAATATCTCGTCAGCCAGGCTGGTGTTGCGTATGCTGAGGGTGATCGCCAGGTTAAATTTCCCGCCACCCTTATGATAAATGTGTGAATAGGCCGGGACCTAAACGACCTGCCCCTCGCTGACCGCGACTTGATTATCGGCGACGGCAGTTCCGTTATTGCCTATCCGTGCCAGGGACGCTACTCCGCCCGGCGCCCCTGCGTTTCTTGAACCATCGCAAGCCGCCAGTTGCGTGATGGAGGACAAAGCAAGCACGAACATCAGACGCCTCACAGCGCTGCAGTCGGGATTCTGGTTTGTGAAAACGATCATAATGGTTCCTTTGCGGGGCAGGCAGCAGTTGGGGAAGTCGAAGAGCGCAGGGCGATGAGGTCCACTCGCGCCGGTGCCTCGATGTTGCGGTGAAGAGGCTCTGCTGCCGCATTCTAATTGCAAGACGCCACCGAATCATCCCGACCGGGTCCATGGGAGGGGTCGAGTTCCGCGGCGGTTGCGGCCGCAGAGTTCACCCATCCGCGCAAACCACCGAGCGCCAGCCCCTCCAGGCCTACATTAAGACTCCCTTCACCGGCTCCAGGGGTGGCGGAAGCTCGCTCTCGCCCAGTTGCTGCCTCAGATCGATTTCGATGGTGCGGCAAATGGCGGACATGGGCGTGTCATTGGCGCGGTTCTCGAACGGGTCGCGCAGTTCGGAGCCGAGCCGCTCGATGGTGACGAACACGAAGGCCAACAGGGTTTCCGTTGCGATGGCGACGGGGTCGAAGCTCTGGTCAGACTGGATCAGGCTGAAGGGAATCAGGGTGGCCACCAGCCAGACGAACTTATGGGTGTGAAACCTGAAACGGTCGGGGAAGGCCGTGCGCTTGATGCGCTCGCAGCCGCCCTGGATGTCGTAGAACTGGCTGAGGGAATCATCCAGCTGCAGCAGGATCTGCTGCTCGGTCCAGTCTTTTCCGATGAGCGCCGCGAGCCGTTCGGCTTGGCGCTGAATCAGTTGCGTGGGCACATTGCGCGCCTGGCGCAGATGCGCGATTTCGTCCTCGCCAAGCCAATCGGAGAGGAACCGCCAATCCTCGTCCGCCAGTTTACCGCCCGAGCGCAAGCTGATGCGCAGCGCGTGGGCATAGGCGATGTGTCTGCAGGCCAAGTCCCTTTGCAGCTCCGCCGCCTGGTGCTCATCGACGATCGCGGCGATGCGCTTGGGGCTCAGCAGGGTCGTCACCTGGCGCCCGAACGAGCGGCTTTGGTTGAGCAACTGCCCCCAAAGGCGCCGCGCCTCCCACCAGCGCTCGTAACACTGGTTGATCTGGAACGCCAGGAAGATGGACATGGCGGTGACCAGTACGCTCAGCGGGAGCAGCGGTAAAGCGGTATGCGCCAGGGGGGTGTACACGTAGATCAGCTCCGCCGCAAGCGCAAGCGCCAGAAAGTAGATCAGCGCAGGCCAGTCGCTGCAAAACGCCCTCCAGAGAGTGGTTCCGCCACGGACGATCATGGGTTTGTCTCCTGAAAATATGAACGGGGCGACACCACGCAGCGCCGAATCATTTCGGGCTCCGGGAAACCAGTCGTTGCATAAATTTCTCCACCCCCACCGCACAGTAGATCAAAAGCCCTCCACCCAGCGTCAACAGCCACTCGTCCCGGCCAAGGGGGGCGGCATGGAACAGCCAGTTCATGGTCGGGGTGTACATGAAGGCGAGCTGCGCCAGCACCATGGCGGCGATCCCGGCCCAAATCCAGGGGTTGGAAAACAGCCCCAACCTGAACATGGAATGGCTCAGCGAACGGCAGTTGAGCAGATAGAACGCCTGGCCGAGGGCAAAGAAATTGACGGCAGCGGTGCGCGCCTTTTCGATGCTTTCCTCGTCCATCAGCTCCAGCTCGAACAGGCCGAAGGCGCCCGCGCACAACAACAGACCTACCCAAAAGGTGCGAAACACCAGCTGGCCGGTCAATATCGGTTGGTCCGGGTGGCGAGGGGGTCGCCGCATGATGTCGGGTTCCTTGGCTTCGAAGGCCAGGGGCAGGCCGAGAAGCACGGCGGTGGTCATATTGATCCAGAGGATCTGACCCGGCAGGATGGGCAGCACCATGCTGGCGAACACCGCGACGAGGATGACCAGCCCCTGTCCGATGTTGGTGGGCAGGGTCCAGGTGATGAATTTCACCAGGTTGTCGTAAACGCCCCGCCCTTCCTCCACGGCGGCGGCGATCGATGCGAAATTGTCGTCGGTCAGCACCATGTCCGCCGCCTCCTTGGATACCTCGGTGCCGGTTATCCCCATGGCCACGCCGATATTGGCCTGGCGCAGGGCCGGGGCGTCGTTCACCCCATCCCCGGTCATGGCGACGATGTGGCTGCGCGATTGAAGGGCCTGCACCAGACGAAGCTTCTGCTCCGGGGTGACCCGTGCGAAGACGGCGGTGCGCTCTGCCGTACCGGGCAGGTTCTCGTCGCTGATCGCGGCCAGCGCCTTGCCATCGAGGGCGCTCACCGCCTCACCCGCGCCGGCGAGGCCGATCTGTCCTGCGATGGCCACGGCGGTACCGACGTGGTCACCGGTGATCATCTTCACGCGGATGCCGGCGCTGCGGCAGGAGGCGACGGCCTCAATCGCTTCGGGACGGGGCGGATCGATCATGCCCTGCAGTCCGAGGAAGCTCAGCCCAGTGGCGACGTGTTCATGTTCCACCGTAGGGTCGTCGGCAGGTCGCTCACCGCGGGCGAAGGCCAGGACGCGCAGGCCTTTGGCGGCCATGGCGTCCACATCACGATGAATGGCTTCGGCATCCAGCGGGGTCGGGTTCAGATTGCCGTCGAAAGCGGTATCGCAGCGCCTGAGGATGCTTTCCACTGAACCTTTGAGGTAGATGTGGTGGGCATCCTCGGCCCGGTTGTGGTGCAGAGTGGCCATGAACTGATGGGCCGATTCGAAGGGAATGGCGTCCAGACGGGGATGGGTTTCCGCCAGGGTTCCATGGTGCAGGCCCGCCTTGTGGGCGGAGACCAGGAGAGCGCCTTCGGTGGGATCGCCCTCGATGCGCCAGGCATCCTCCGCCAGTACCAGCCGCGCGTCGTTACACAACAAGCCGGCCTTGAGCGTTTCCAGCAGGGCCGGGTATTTGCCAGGGTTGATGTCGTCGTCTTCGCGCCGGAAACTACCCTCCGGAGTGTAACCGGACCCGGTGACCGTGAACCGCTCGCCGCCCGCATAGACGGCCTGAACGGTCATCTGGTTCTGGGTCAGGGTGCCCGTCTTGTCCGAGCAGATGATGGTGGTGCCGCCTAGGGTTTCCACCGCCGGCAGCTTGCGGATGATGGCGTGGCGTGCGGCCATGCGGCGGACGCCGATGGCCAGGGTGATAGTCACCGCAACCGGCAGCCCTTCCGGAATGGCCGCGACCGCCAGGGCCACGGAGGCGATGAAGGTCTCGATCAGGTGTTGCCCGCGCCAATAGCCGGCCAGAAAGGTGAGCACCGCGAGGCCGATGATGAACCACATGAGCAGCCGGCTGAAATGGCCGATCTTGCGGGTGAGCGGAGTCTCCAGTTCGCCGGCCTCGCTGATCATACGGTTGATGCGCCCGATCTCGGTATGATCGCCCGTCTCCACCACAATCCCGACGCCGGTGCCGTAGCTGACCAGGGTGGAGGAATAGGCCATGTTGCTGCGGTCGGCCAGCAGGGTATCGGCAGGCAGGGGATCAAATGTCTTCTCGACCGGCACCGATTCGCCGGTGAGAGTCGATTCGTCGATCTGTAGTTCGCGCGCCCGCAACAGGCGCAGATCCGCCGGCACTTTGTCGCCGGACTGCAGGAACACGATGTCACCCGGCGCGAGGTCCACCGCCGGGATCACCCGCCGGATGCCATCCCGCAAGGCCGCGGCGCTGATGCTCAGGGACCGCGCCAAAGCCTCGATGGACCGCAGCGCATTCATCTCCTGGACGAAGCCGATCACGGCGTTAACGAACACGACCCCGAAGATGACGGCGGAGTCGACCCAGCCCTTCAGAAAGCCGGTTACGACAGAGGAAATCAGCAGGATATAGATGAGCGGGTTGTGGAACTGGCTCAGAAACAGGAGGATGGCACTCTTCCCCTTCTTCGGCGTCAGGCGGTTGGGGCCGTGGCGTTCCAGCCGCCGCCCCGCCTCGTCCTCGTCCAGACCCCGCGCAGGATCCACATTCAGAAGCTCCGGAACGCTATCGGTGGGGATATGGTGCCAGTGGTAAGCTGGTGAGCGGTTCATGTCAGTCTCCTTCTGGTGCAGGCCTGGGGCGGCGAAACGGCGGCTCGCCGCGGTGGGAACCATTCCTGGTCGCGCGCGCCATCGACGAATGCCTCTACCATCGAAACTGGCGGATCACCCAGTTCGGCCATACCCCATAATCTCGTGCGATCTCCGCCAGCTTCTGAAGACGACCGGCGTCGTCCATCGAAATGGGAAAGTCGTCTTTGTGAATACCCTCGGTGACAAAGGCGGTTGCCAGTCCGGATCTCGCACCACCCATGACATCGTGAAAGAAGGAATCCCCGACGGCGATGACCCGGCTCGCATCAAAGCCGGGCAAAACTTTGCGGCAGTGCTCGTAGATCATTGGATAGGGTTTTCCGATATAGCGGACCGGCCCTCCCATTTGCTCGTAGCGTCGCGCCACCTCACCCGCACTGAACACCAGGCCCTTGGGAGACAGACGAACCAGGTCCGGATTGGCGCAGATCAGGGGGACTTGGTGCGAGCGCGCGTACTCCAGGATTTGCTGATAGAAGGCCATGGGCCGGTCGTCCCTGGTCCCCGCAAGGAGTATGAAATCCGCGCCGACGACGGTTTCCACCAACTCGATGTCCAGTCCTTCCATCAAAGAGCCCTCTCCAGCGCTGTTCAACAGCAGGCAGCGGCGGCCCATCGAGGGCAAGAAGGGCTGCGCTCGGGCCGATAAGCGTTCCCGGGCGATTTCTCCGGACGTGATCAATGCCGTATAGCAGTCCCGGCCGATGCCCATCGATTCCAGCCGTGCGGCATTGTCTTCCACCCGCTTGCCCGAATTGCTGAGAACCACCACGCGTTTTCCCAACGACAGCAGGCGGCGCAGGCAATTGGCGACGCCCGGGTAAGCCGTCCGGCCGTCATGCAGAACGCCCCACTGGTCGACCAGAAACAGGTCATAGCGGTCAGCGAACGAGCGGACTCCCTCACCCAGGACGGGTTTCGGATCGGTGCTCGGGTCGATGCCCATCTCCAACCCGGGATGGCATGTACGCTCGATCACCGGCCTCGACTGGGTCTCTTTTGAATTGCGGTTTGCCATTTCCATTCGTCTCACTAAAGATTTGACCGAAACGTCCGGCCGACATGGCATCCATCAGCCGGTATTTCTCATGCCCGCCGCGATGGCGTTGATAGTGCGCAGCAGCGGCTTCGTCCAGCGACTCTCATGCCGGGCTATTCCTGCCCGCCACCCTGCGGGCGCTTCGCGTGCAATTTCGCTCCCGGCGAAATTGTCCGCCGTGTTTTCCGCGTCCGCCCGCGCCCGTCGCAACAGGGCGACCTGGACGTAATTGAGCGGTCCCAGATAGCTGTCGCGGCGATCCAGGGAGGCTGCCAGCGCCGGGTTCTCGACAAGCAGACGGTCCGCTTCCGCGATATCCAGAATCCAGTCCACGCAACGCTGGTGTTCGCCGGCGATCAGACCATAGATGCGCTTGCCCGTTTCCGGGTCGATGCACAGGCCGGCGTATTCCTTGGCGATGCTCATGTCCGATTTGCTCAGAGACATTTGAGCATTGCTCAGCAGATTGCGAAAAAACGGCCAGTTTCGGTACATGGTCCGCAGCCTTTCCAGGCGCTCCGGTTTGCCGGCACACCAGGTCGCCAGGCCGGCACCGATGCCATACCAGGCGGGGAACGTTTGCCGCGACTGAGCCCAGGCGAATACCCAGGCGATGGCGCGCACCGACTGCTTGGAGCGATCCTGCTTTTGGCGATGCATTGGGCGCGAGCCGATATTGAGCTGGCCGATCTCGCCCACCGGGGTCGCCTCGTAGAAATAGTCCAGAAATCCGGGAGTGCGCTCGGTCAGCTCCCGATAGCCGTGCTCGCCGATGCGCGCCAATTCGCTCATGACGGCCAAGTGCTCCGGATGATCCTCAGCCACCGGCTGCACCAGACTCACGCTCGCCTTGAGCAGACCGGTGATGCCCATGGTGAGTTCGTACACTGCGGTTTCCATGTTGTTGTAGCGGTAAAAAAGCACCTCGCCCTGCTCGGTGAACTTGATCTGCCCGCGCACCGTATCGGAAGGCTGGGCGAGGATGGCTTCGTGAGTGGGCCCGCCGCCCCGCCCCACCGTACCACCGCGGCCGTGGAACAGGCGACACGCAAGGCCGCGCGTGTCGGCGATCGCGATGATCTGCCGCTGTGCACGGTAAAGACCCCAGGCCGAGGCCAGGATGCCGCCGTCCTTGCACGAATCGGAATAGCCGAGCATGACTTCCTGCCGCTCGCCCGACGCTTCGAGCAACGCCCTGTAGACCGGCAGGTCGAGCAGGGTGCCGAGCACCGACTCGATGTGGTCCAGATCGTCGATGGTCTCGAACAGGGGACTGACACCGATGTGGCAGTGCCAGTGACCGCCGATCCTGCCGGCCAAACCGCTTTGTGCGGCCAGCAGCATGACTTCCATGACGTGACTGGCGGCATGGGTCATGGAAATGACGTATTTGCCGAGGCAGTCCGGCCCGATTTCCCGCCGCATCCGGGCCATGACCTGAAAGACTTCGACGGTCTCCCGCGTGGACTCGGACAGTTTGCCGCTATCGTAAATCAGGCCGCCGGGCACGGCGATCGCTTCGCTCAGGACCTGCAGCCGCCGCATTTCATCCAGGGCCAGATAATCCAGTGACAGCGAGGCTATCAGGATTTCCGCCACAGCCTCGGTATGGCGGCCCGATTCCTGGCGTACGTCCAACTGCATCAGGTGGAAGCCGAAGGTTTCGACGAGGCGGATCAAATCCTGCAGTTCCAGAGCCGCGATCTCTTCGTCACCATGGGCGCACAGGGAATCCCGGATGAGTTGCAGATCGCCCATGAACGCAGCAGCCGACGGATAGGCCAAATCATCCGGTTGTCCGAAATCTCCGTGCAGACTGCGCTCGACCCGCGCCAGAGCGCGTTCCATGCGATATTTCATCAGCGCGAGCTTGTGCCTGTAAGGCTCTTGCAGATAGGGCTTTTCCAGGGTCGCGATGGTTTCTCCCAGCGCCGCCCGATCGGCTTCGAGGCTGGCGGCAAACTTTGCGCTGGGCTGACATAGGCCGTAGGAATGGGAGAGCTGTCCGCGCAATTCGTCCAGCCGCAACACGTATTCCTGCAGGATGATTCGCGCCTGCAGGCGCAGGGCCAAAGCGGTGGTGTGGGGCGTGACGTTGGGGTTGCCGTCGCGGTCGCCGCCGATCCAGGAACCGAAACGCAGGAAACTGGGGACGCGGATTTGCCGCGCCACCTCCGCGCCGTAGACATCTCTCAGGGCACGCTCGAAACTTCGATAGACCCGCGCCGTTGCCTGGAACAGCGAAAGGGGGAAATAGAACAGACCGGCGTCGATTTCATCCACAACGCCCATGCTGCGGGCCCGGATGTCGTCGGTTTTCCACAACAACTGGATATGACTTTGCAGCCTTTCGAGCACTTCCTGGCGCAGGTAACCCCTGACCGGCGGATCGTCCAGCTGCTCGTGGGTCAGGAAGACATTGCGCAGCACCCCCTTGACGGTGCGCCGCTT
>Ga0335070_10010962_pt1 | contig 10606 bp, 10 predicted proteins | sample Lox_Sample_13_FD_206722 | JGI IMG/M metagenome (GOLD analysis project Ga0335070, IMG submission 206722) | Soil microbial communities from Loxahatchee National Wildlife Refuge, Florida, United States - Lox_Sample_1.3 | ecosystem: Environmental > Terrestrial > Soil > Wetlands | place: USA...
GGCGGCTGCTGCCGCTCTTCTACGCAATCGATATTCGATCCGGCGACCTGGTCCGCCGCTCGGCTACGGCGGTCTTGGGCGGTCAGGAACTGCCTTCGCTCTCTCCCGAAGACCTGCTGCTGGTTCTGTGCCTGCATGCGGCAAAACACCTGTGGATGCGGATGATCTGGCTAGGCGACATCGCCGAGACGATTCGCTCGCAAAAGATCGATTACGAAATCGTCTGGTCTCGGGCGCAGAACTTGGGGGTCACGAGGATTGTCGGGGTGAGTTTGTCGCTCGCGAAAAATGTGCTGGAATCGGAACTGCCGGAAGCGGCCGTCGCAGGGAAGCCAACCGATCCGCGCGAAGAAGCCCTTGGCCGCGAGTTCGCTGCGCGCCTCAGCCGCGGCGCCGGCTATGACTTGGAATCGAGAGACTATTTTTGGCGCATTCTGGGCCTGCGCGAACGTCGGCGCGATCAGGCCCGTTATCTCTGGCGCCTAGTCTGGACGCCGGGCGCGGGCGATGTGGCGGCTGTCCGTCTGCCGGGAAAACTCTCCCCGTTCTACGGTGCTGTCCGCGTCGTCCGCTTGCTGCGCAAGCTGGGCTGATCCGCGATCGTCGCTGCAATCGGAAGAAATCCGCTGTTATCATTCCGGACGTGTCCCCGCGCGGAAAATTCATCACCTTCGAAGGACTCGACGGCAGCGGCAAGAGCACGCAACTTGGAAAGCTGGCGCGAGCTCTGCGGGCGCGCGGACTCCCTGTAACCGTCACGCGCGAGCCCGGCGGAACCGCGACAGGCGAACGGATTCGCGAAGTTCTTCTTCACTCGGCGACCTCGGGGCTGTCGTCACAAGCGGAAATGGCGTTAATGTTCGCCTCGCGCGCGCAGCACATTCATGAAGTGATTCAACCCGCGCTGGCCGAAGGACAGGTGGTTCTCTGCGACCGCTTCACCGACTCCACCGAAGCCTACCAAGGCGGCGGGCGGAAACTTGGCTCGAAGGCCGTGCTGCAGCTGCACGAAGTTCTGTGCGGCGGCCTTCAGCCGGATATGACCATCTTGCTCGATAATGACGTGAGCGCCAGCGTTGAGCGGGCGCGTCGCAGGAATCACGCGCATAAGAGCCGCCACGCAAAGGACGAAAACCGCTTCGAGCAGGAAAGCCGCGCTTTTTTCGGCCGGGTGCGAAGCGCCTATCTCGCGTTGGCTGCGCGGGAACCGCACCGCGTGCATGTGATCGATGCCCGCGGCACGCCCCAGGAAACGCACACTGCGATCATGGACTTGGTAAAGAAAAAATTGAAAATCTGAACTCAGCGTCCAGCTGCCAGCTTTGCGCTAGTGGCTGGAGGCTAGTCGTTTGGTCATGCCCTTTTCGGATTTCATCGGTAACGCAGAAGTCGTCCATCGCCTGCGCGAGATGCTGGCGCGAAATCGCTTTCCGCACGCGGCCATCCTGGCGGGCGCGCAGGGCGCGGGGAAGTACACGCTCGCGCTCATGCTGGCGCGAACCATGAATTGCCTCGAACAACCGCTCACTGACGGCCTGCCCGACTTCTGCGGACGCTGTGCGAACTGCGTCAAACTGGCCGAAGCCGCCGATCTTGATGCGCGCGTTGCTGAGGCGGTGGAGGCGCGCGAGAACCTTCGGGACACCGACAAGAAAGAAACACGTGTCTTCGTCCAGGTGCATCCAGATGTATTGGCCATCCCACCCGATCCCCCGCAGATGATGATCAAGGTTGACCAGGTCCGGCACGTCATCAAGAACATTTATTTTCGGCCAGCCGAGGGACGAGAGCGCGTGTACATATTCACCGACTCCGCCTTCATGAAAGAAGCGGCAAACTCTCTGCTGAAAGTGCTGGAAGAGCCGCCCGAATTCGCGACGATTTTTCTTCTCGCCGAAAATCCCGGCGAGTTGCTCCCCACCATTCGGTCGCGCTCCATGACCTTCTCGCTCGGCGCCCTCAGCACCGAGGAGATCGAAAAATTTCTGGCCCAGCGACGGCCGGATTGGAATCCGCGTCAACGCTCGTTGGTGGCGCGGCTCTCGGAAGGGGCAGTTGGCCGCGCCGCATCGTTCGACCTGGAAAGCTACACCACAGCACGGTCGCACGCACTTATTCTGCTGAACTCGGCGCTGCGCGGCGGAGATCACAGCGAGCTGTTCAAAATGACAGAAAGTTACCGTCCGGGAGCCGAGGGCCGGGTGAAAATAGAAGCACTGTTGCGAACGCTCTACTCGCTGCTCCAGGACCTGATGTTTCTGCAGGGCGGAACGCCGCAGCTGGTTCGAAACACTGACGTGCAGGGGGAACTCAGGAAGATGGCCGAGGCGACGGACTTTGGATGGATCCAGCGCGCGGCCGAGGGCTTGGCCGAAGTCGAGCGCGGCATGCGGCGGAACCTGTTGCGATCCTTATCGCTCGATGCGTTCGCAACGGCTCTCGAAAGGACATAGACGCCCGCGAGGAATTGTCCCGATGCGGCGGCAATTCGCTAGATGTCCTCGAAATCGCACGCCAGTAACCCCTCCCAATTGTCAAAAGATTGTCATATCTTTTGGGAGTGTGGTACCGTTAACACAAGTTCACACCTCAGTCTCCGCAAACACTCGTTCCCGTGGTGTGGCACAATTCGCCGCCGTGCGCGCAGGTGGTGCGTATGAAAGACACGCTCGATTCGATGCCAGCCGGTCAGTCGACCTCCGAACAAGAGGGATTCGCCAATCGCAAGCTGATCCGGCCCTCACTTAACCGCAACGAGCATTCCAACCACGGACACAACCATCAGAATTCCGAGCGGAGAGAGCGGCCAGCGGCGCCTGCCGCCAAGAAAACAGCCCCTGTCGAGCAGACCAACGCCGAAAATTTCTACTATCAGAAGCAGATGCAGACCAAAACCGCGATGGTCGTCGTGCTCCGCGACGGAGAAATCGTGCAGGGGTTCATCGAGTGGTATGACAAGAACTGCATCAAGCTGAACCGCAACGGAGCGCCCAACCTGATGATCTACAAGCCCGCCATCAAGTACATGTTCAAAGAGGGCGAGAACGGTAAGGACAGGCACTAGAAGACAGGCCCTGGGCTAGACTTTGGACCCCGCGATTCACGCGCAAACCGCACTTCGAGCACAGAGCGCTCCAATGGTTGGCGAGCACACCAGTCGCGCAAATCAATCGACAGGGCTGCTGTTGGACGCGGTTGACTGCCGCTACTCTTCTCTCTTCCCGCCCATCTGCGTCAACAGATAATTCGCGATCCCCATCTCCTTGATCGAGTGAAGCTGTGCTTCCAGGTAATCGATATGCCGCTCCTCGTCGAGAATCATGCGCTCGAAGAGAGCACGCGTACCGTCGTCTTTCGATTCCACGCAGACCCGCGCGGCATTGTTGTATTGGCGGCGCGCGTCGATCTCATCCTTCAGATTGATTTCCATTTGCTGTTGGACGTTCTTGCCCAACTGCGGCTTCAGAGCGACGTCAACGCTGGGAATGCTGTCGAGGAAGATGATGCGCTCGATCAGTCCTTCCGCATGATGCATCTCTTCTATCGCTCGCATGCGAGTACGGGCAGCCAGCCCCGAATAGCCCCAGTTCTGGCACATCTCGGACTGAGTCATGTACTGCACGATGGCGGTCAGCTCGGCGCTAAGCGCGTCATTGAGTTCTTCGATTACCTTTGGATCGCCTTTCATAGTTCTCCTCTGCGATACAAGTATCATCGCCGCCCGGAAGAGCAAGGCGCTGTGATGTACAGCACACCGCTACTGGCAGGTCTCCCGGGAGCGAGGGCGGTCCCGCTTCTCTTTGACTGACTACTGATGACTGACGGCCCAGCGCACTTTCCCAAAGTCCAGCGCCCAAAGCCCAGAGCCTGCTTCTAAAGCTTTGGCAGCACGATTCCCTTCTGCGCCTGGTATTTCCCCTTACGATCGGCGTAGCTGGTCTCGCAGATCTCGTCTGATTCGAAGAAGAGAATCTGGCACAGTCCCTCGTTGGCGTAGATCTTCGCGGGCAAAGGCGTAGTATTCGAAATCTCGAGCGTGACGAAGCCTTCCCACTCGGGCTCGAAGGGGGTTACGTTGACGATGATCCCGCAGCGCGCGTAGGTCGACTTGCCGACGCATATCGTCAGAATACTGCGCGGAATTTTGAAGTATTCGACCGAGCGGGCCAGCGCGAAAGAATTGGGCGGGATGATCGCCACGTCAGCGTTCACGGTCACGAACGAGCGCTCGTCGAAATGTTTCGGATCGACGATGGTGCTGTTGACGTTGGTGAAGATCTTGAATTCGTCCGACACGCGCAGGTCGTATCCATAGCTGGAGACGCCATAAGAGATCACTCCCTGACTGACCTGCTTTTCAGAGTAAGGGTTGATCATGTCGTGTTCTTGCGCCATGCGGCGGATCCAGCGGTCGGATTTAATCATTGTTCTCCTTGGTCATCAGCATCGGGAAATTTGTAATTGGCTATTTGTAATTTGCAATTGAAAACCGGCGGCTGGGAGCAGGGTTTGAAAATTGCCAATTACCAACGCAAATTACAGATTTTTACTGGCTGGGTTTGCTGCCATATTACGAGAATGGTCACCCCGTTGACAATCCAGCCTATCTCCCATAGCATCAATCACTTGAGGCACAGTTCGCATTCCGAAGACGGGAGACGCCCGTGATCAAGCTCGACATCATCAACGAAGTAGTCAATCGCACCGGCATCACCAAGACCAAGGCCGAACTGGCGGTCGAGACCGTCTTTGAAAGCATGAAGAAGGCGCTCGCCACCGGCGATCGCATCGAACTGCGCGGCTTCGGCGTATTCAACGTGCGTCCACGCAAGACCGGCATCGGACGCAATCCGCGCACGGGCGCCGAGGTCTCGATTCCGCCTGGCAAAGCCGTACGCTTCAAGCCGGGCAAGGAGCTGCAGTCGATCGACTGAGCAACAATTGTCGATCGTTGATTATGGCCGCCCGCGAACGCCGCGGCTCCAGAAGCTAGCGGCGGGAAGCTAGTAGCTGATGTCGTCCCGCATGTCTGATATCTCACCGCCTTTCCCATCTATAGCTCCCGAGGAACCGGCCGCGGTCTGGGTGATCCAGCCCCGCCAGCGCTTGTGGCTGCATGTCGTTCTGCTGCTCTCCACCTTCCTCACCACGATGATCGTAGGCGCAGGCATGCAGGATAACTTCCTCCATAGCCAGCCGGTGTTCTCGCTGGCAGACGGCAGCCACTCGCTGTTCCCGATCGGTTGGATTCTGGGGCAGCCGTCGAACCTTCTCCTCGGATTTCCTTTCTCGTTCACGCTGATGTTCATTCTGCTTGCGCACGAGATGGGACACTACCTGTATTCACGTCACTATCGTGTTTACGCGACGCTGCCCTACTTCGTCCCGTTTCCGAGCTTGATTGGGACGCTGGGCGCCTTCATCCGGATCAAGAGCCCGATTCCATCGCGCGCTGCGCTGTTCGACATCGGCGTGGCGGGACCGATTGCCGGTTTTATTCCTGCCTGTGGCGCTCTGCTGCTCGGGTTGTCGCTCTCGCGTCCCCTGGCGCCGGGCGCGCCCTCCGATCTTCAATTGGGCTTTCCACTGGCATTCCAGTGGTGCGCGCGTTTCATGCATCTGGGCACGCCTCTGGAGAGCCTTTCCTTGCACCCGATCGCGGCGGCCGCGTGGGTGGGAATGTTTGCGACTGCTTTGAATCTGCTCCCCGGCGGTCAACTCGACGGCGGACACATCCTGTACTCGGTTTCGCCGAAGCTGCACCGCGCGGTGTCGATTCTCACTGTGCTGGCGCTCATTCCGCTGGCCAAGTTTCGCTGGACTGGTTGGCTATTATGGTCGGTTTTGCTGGCCATGACCATGCGGCATCCGCGGGTTGACCCGCGCCCTGCGGTCACGGGGGGACGCCGGTGGGTCGCGGCGTTTGCCCTGTTCATGCTGGCACTGAGCTTTACTCCCGCCCCGTTTAGCCATGCAGCAGCCCAGGACGTCTGGCCGCAATTGAAGAGCGACGCGAGAGGGATGATGCATGAACTCGCCGACGAAGCCAGGCACCTCCTGCACCGGAGGTAAGCAGCGCTTGCTTACTGCCATCCTGAGCGAGGCAGAAGTTCGCAAGGTGAAGTTCCTGCGGCGTCGACGGATTCCTGCAAGCTTCTCACTGCCCGCCAAGTGTCAGAGACTTTCTCCGCCCTGGGCGGCTCGTACTTTTCTCACATTAGCCACAGCGCATCCACGTCCACGATGATCTGCGTGCGCGAAATTTTACGCGCCGCCGCTTCGGTCAGCATAGCCCGCAGCAAGGCGTTCATCTTCTGGCGGCTCGGCGACTTCAGAATGAAGTGATATCGGTAGTCGCGCTTCAGGCGAATGATAGGAGCGGCGGCGGGCCCGAGCACGCGAATTCCCTCGTGGCGCGTCGTCTCAAACCACCGCCCAAGCTCGCCCGACCAAGTGAGCGCATCGTCGAGTTTTTCGCTCCGTACCAGCACGTTCGCAATCGCGCTGTAGGGTGGGTAATGCATCCACGCGCGGAACTGCAGTTCCTTGTCGTAAAAACCGGCAAAATCGTGACGGGCTGCAAATTGCACCGCATAATGATCCGGAAAATACGTTTGCAGCACGACCTTGCCGGGCGAGTTGCCGCGCCCGGCGCGGCCTGCAACTTGCGTGAGCAACTGAAATGTTCGCTCCGCGGCACGAAAGTCGGGAAGACCGAGCGCGATGTCGGCCCCCACCACGCCCACCAGAGTAACCCCGTGAATATCGTGGCCCTTGGCGATCATCTGCGTGCCGACCAGCATGTCGAGTTCGCCTTCGTTCAGCGCATTGAGAGCCCGCTCGAAGTCTTCGCGGCCCCGCACGGTGTCGCGGTCGAGCCGACCGATGCGTGCCTGGGGAAACATGCCGTGCAACAGCTCTTCCAGTTTCTCGGATCCTGTCCCGACGAAATACACGTACTCGCTGCCGCAGTGCACGCACTTTTTTGGCACGGGCGCGATGAACCCGCAGTAGTGACATTCCATTTTGTGTTCGCGCTTGTGATGCGTGAGCGCGATCGCGCAGTTCTTGCATTCGAGCGATTTGCCGCACGTCCGGCAAAGGACGACCGGCGAATATCCGCGGCGGTTGAGCAGCACCATGACCTGTTCTTTTTTTTCGAGCCGTTCGCGGATCTCCGCCGCCAGCTTGCGCGAGATCACCTGCTCTTGCCCGGTCTCCTGGAACTCCTGCCGCATGTCGAGAATCTCGACTTCGGGCAGCGGCCGTTGCTCCACGCGGTCGGGCAACTCGACCAGCGCATATTTGTTCTTGCGTGCGTTGTAGTACGACTCGAGCGAGGGTGTCGCCGACCCCAGCACCACCACTGCGTCCGCCATCTTCGCGCGCATCACCGCCACGTCGCGCGCGTGGTAACGCGGCGTCTCTTCCTGCTTGTAAGAGGAGTCCTGTTCTTCATCGACAATCAGTAGCGCCAGATCGCTGACCGGGGCGAATACCGCCGACCGCGTTCCGACCACCACCCGCGCTTCCCCGCGCTTGATGCGGTGCCACTGCTCGGCGCGCTCGGCATCCGTGAGCGCCGAGTGCAGGATCGCAACCTCATCTCCGAAAACCTGGTGCAGGTCGGCGGCAACTGCGGGCGTCAGGCCGATCTCGGGGACAAGCAGGATAGCTGAGCGCCCCTGCTCGAGCACTTCGCGCATACCCGCCAGGTAGACCGCAGTCTTACCCGAACCGGTGACCCCGTGCAGCAGCATTCCGCTGAACTTGCGGGACGCGACACCGTCACGAATGTTCGCGAGCGCCTGTTTCTGCGCCGCGCTGAACTCGAATTCGAAGGGCGACCGTCGCGGCTTGAGCTTCGATGTCGTAAGCGCCTGCGGCTCATCGGCCAGTTCGATCATTCCGCGGCGCACCAGCGTACCGAGCGTCGTGCGCGGGATGTCGAGTCCGCGCAGCGTTTCCACCGGAACCCGTCCGCCTGCCGCCGCCAGCGCCTCAATCAGCGTGCGCTGGTTGGCGTTGAGTGCCCGGCTCTTAGGTAGAGACGGGGCCGCGGGTAGAGACGGCGCTTGCCCGGTCTCCGGAGACGCAGCGCGCTGCGTCTCCGTCTCGGCCCTCATCAGCACCGCCACTTTCACCATTCGCGACGATTCCCGCGCTGCCGACACATCCTCGCGCGCGATCCACTTCTTGCGGATCATGCTGCTGAGTAGGGCCCTGGAGACGCCGGTCGCATTTCGCAGGCTCTCTTCCCGCACGTTTTCGCGCTCGGCCAGGTAGTCGAGCACGCGAAATTCAATGAGCAGCTCTTCGGGCGTGCGTTTCGAGCGTCCCGGCGACCCCTCCATGCCGGCGAGATGCAGCGCCATCTGTCCAGCATCGGTAATTCGGTAGACAACCGAGCGTTTGAACTCTGCCGACAGCGGCAGCATGGTACGGAACACCTCTCCAAGTGGCGCGAGATAGTAATCAGCAATCCACTGGCCGAGTTTCAGCAGTTGCCCATCGAGCACCGGCGCGGCGTCGAGCGCTTCGATGACTTTCTTCGTTTTGACCTTGGGCTCGCGATCGTGCAGCTCGACGACAATTCCCGGCAGGCGCTTTTCGCGAAAGGGCACGAGCACGCGCCCGCCGATTACCGGCTCCATGCCCGGAGGTATGGCATAGGTGAACGCCATGTCGAGCGGCACGGGGAGAGCAACATCGCAGAAAATGGCCATCGAAGCGAGATTCTATCGCGGTACTTGCCGGCGAAGGACCGAGGGAGCTACCACAGCTTCCACCAGGACTTCTTCTGACTTGCCTCTTCCTTCCGCGCGGTGATCTCGGGCAGATGCCGGTCCATGTCGCGATACTGCTTCTCAAGCAAGCCCATGTCATCGGCGGTAACGACTCTGCCGAGCTGGGGATCGAATGCCACAAGTCCGGCGTCGCGATGGAGCGTCTCAACGCAGCGCGCCACCAGGCTTAACTTCTCTCTTAGTTCGGAACGGAAATACGGAAGTGTGATGTGTACCGCCTGTTCCGAAATTGTCACCTGTACTTCATGCTTTTCATCTGTCAACTCGATCCATGGCGCGGGCGACGGCGGCTCAAACTGCTCGAAACCGGAGCTGAGGGATCTAGGCGAATCGGCGAGCTTCTGCATACGTGCCCGCACCCGTTCATCAAGCGGACGTGCAGAACTCCCTTCTTCATCTAGAATCCTCTGCTCTTCCTGCTCCTGCAACTGCTCGCAAAACTGCGCGGGATTGGCTGGCTTAGGCAGGCCAAATAGCACAAGATCGTAACTCATCTGTACGCCTCCCTCAGGCTCGACGGGGAGCACACACTACTAATCGAGACTATTTTGCTGGTGCTTTCAGCCCCAGCTCTTTCATCACCATCTGCAGGTCCTTCCACGCTTCGCCCTTCTGGCGCGGATCGCGCAACAAGAACGCCGGGTGATAAGTCACCGCCAGCTTGCATCCCTGCCAGTTGGGATCGTTGCTGCGGACGCCCGCGGGTTTGAAATCATAGAAGCGCCCGCGCAGCTGCGCCATCGACGAATTCATGGCCAGCAGCGTCTTCGCCGCGACTGCGCCGAGCGCCACAACCACCTTCGGCTTGATGACCGCGATTTGGCGCATCAGGAATGGCGAGCAGGTCTCACACTCTTCTCGTTCGGGGGTTCGGTTTCCCGGCGGCCGGCACTTCACGACGTTTGCGATGTAGACACTTTCTCGCGTGATTCCCATCGCCTTGATCATGTTGTTGAGCAACTGTCCGGCACGGCCGACAAATGGTTCGCCCTGTTCGTCTTCATCGGCACCGGGGCCTTCGCCGATGAACATCAACTCCGCTTTCGGATTACCCACGCCGAAAACGATTTGCTTCCGCCCCTGCTTGTGCAGCACGCAGCGCGTGCAGTCGCCCAGGTCTTCGCGGATGACCCTCAGCGCCCTCACCGGATCTATGATTTTCTGCTCGGGCTTGGGTGAGAGCACCTCGAAGATATTTTCTTCTGCGAGAGGCGGCACCGCAACCGCCGCGGATTTCCTTGGGCTCATCTCTTCCCTCAATTCTGGCTGGGGTTCCGGCTTGGCGACAGCAACGCACGACTCCGCGGATTCGCGCCGGTAGAAATCGTAAATCCCGAGTTCGTTGTAGAAGCGGATACGGTCGGCAAGAGTACGGCGCAATTCCGGGTCCAGCGTGCGGGGCATTGCGGATAAGGATAACAAACTGCGAAGTGAAAATACCTTTTCACCGCGAGTCGCCGGGGAACGGAGGAAACCAAAATGCGGTTTTCAATCGAGTCGGGACGAGTTTTTAATCGTGACGACGCGACCCCTGCAGATCCATCACCGCGTTCGGCATTCACAAACCGACGAATCTGGATCGAAACGTCAGAATTCCTCTGGTGACAGTCTCCTATTTCAGTTCGATCTCGACAATCTGCCCGTCGGTCGTGCCTTCATTCGTGAGGATGTGCGTGACTTTGGAATCGACCCAATGAAAGTCGCCCGCCTTCACTTGTTCGCACAGCGATCGTCCATCTGGCGCTGTCATCTTGAGGGCAAATGGCGTAACCGCCAGGATCAAGTAGGGCCGGTTGTGG
>Ga0335070_10010963_pt1 | contig 10606 bp, 7 predicted proteins | sample Lox_Sample_13_FD_206722 | JGI IMG/M metagenome (GOLD analysis project Ga0335070, IMG submission 206722) | Soil microbial communities from Loxahatchee National Wildlife Refuge, Florida, United States - Lox_Sample_1.3 | ecosystem: Environmental > Terrestrial > Soil > Wetlands | place: USA: Florida...
AAGATTGAAGGCGTGAAGGTGTTTCACGCGGGGACATCGATGCGCGATGGCGTTTACTACACGGCCGGAGGGCGAGTTCTGGGAGTGACCGCTCGGGCTGCGGATCTGGAAACTGCGGTGGCGCGCGCTTATGAAGCCTGCGGGAAGATCAATTTCGCTGGGGCGCATTATCGGAAGGATATTGCCTCGAGAGCGCTGAAAAGGTAGGTTCGGAGATTTCAAGGCACTGATGAGGAGGAGACGTTTAGAGGCAGGGATGTTTCGACTGCTCAGGATGACAAATCCAACTTTTTTGGGTGAACAATGAGCAAGCCACTGGTTTCGATTGTGATGGGGAGTGATTCGGACCTGGAGATCATGCGCGAGGCGGGCAAGGCGCTGGACGACTTCGGGATTGCGTATGAAATCGACGTGACTTCGGCGCACCGCTCGCCCGATCGTAGCGCCGATTTCGCGAAGATGGCGGCGGAGCGCGGGATTAAGGTGATCATCGCCGGTGCCGGCGGGGCGGCGCATCTGGCAGGCGTGATTGCGGCGCACACGATTCTGCCGGTGATTGGGGTGCCGATTCCGTCGACGTCACTCAACGGCATGGATTCGCTACTCTCCACGGTGCAGATGCCGGCAGGAATACCCGTCGCGACCGTTGCGATTGGAAAGCCGGGCGCGACTAATGCTGGCATTCTGGCGGCTCAGATGATTGGACTCAGCGACGAGGGGGTCGCGAAGAAGCTTCACGGGCACAAGGAGAAGCTGGCGCGGGCAGTGGCGGAGAAGTCGAAGAAGCTCAGGGAAAGTCAGAAGTAAGAATGCAGAAGGAAGAAGTGCGATTTCAGATTGCAGATTGCAGATTTCAGATTGAAATCAAAAGATCGCGGAATCTAGGGCCAGAAATCTGCAATTTGAAATCTTCAATCTAAAATTGTTCGGTTCGGCGGCTGTCCCTGCGTGATTCGTTTACAGATTTAAGTCTTTCAGATACTCGCGGAAGGGGCCGCCCAGGTCTGGCCGCTTCAGCGCGAACTCGACTGTCGCCTTCAGGAACCCGAGTTTGTCACCTGTATCGTAGCGTTTCCCCTCGTACACATACGCATACATTTTTTCCTTCTTAAGCAGCATGCGCATGCCGTCGGTGAGTTGCAGTTCGCCGCCGGCCCCAGTCTGGATCCTCGCCAGGCAATCGAAAATCGCCGGGGTAAGAATGTAGCGGCCGATCACGGCAAGGTTCGACGGGGCTTCTTCGTACTTGGGCTTCTCCACCATATTCCGGATTTCGAAGAGCCGTCCGTTGTATCCTTCCGCAGGCTGGGCATCCAAAACGCCGTAGGAGGAAATCATCTTGCCTTCGACCACCTGCGCAGCGATCACGCTGCATTGCTTCTCGTTGAAGACGTTGACCATCTGCTTAAGCGCGGGAACTGGGCTCTCGATCACATCGTCGGCGAGAAGCACGGCAAAAGGCTCGTTGCCGACGAGTTCGCGGGCCATGAGCACGGCGTGACCCAGGCCGAGCGCCTCTTTCTGGCGGACGTAGGCGACATGCATCATGTCAGAAATGGAATGCACGATCTTCAGCAGATCGTGCTTGCCGCGCTCCTCGAGCATTTTCTCGAGTTCGTAGCTGACGTCGAAGTGATCTTCAATCGCCTGCTTGCCGCGTCCGGTAATGATGAGGATCTGGTCGCAACCCGAGGCCATAGCCTCTTCCACGCCGTATTGAATGATGGGCTTGTCGACCAGCGGGAGCATCTCTTTAGGTTGGGCTTTCGTGGCGGGCAGAAAGCGAGTGCCCAGGCCGGCAGCGGGGAACACGGCTTTGCGGACTTTCATGGTCATTGAACGATCGGTTGTTGGTCGTTGGTCTTGGTCATTGGTCTGGCGCTGCCGGGGGTTGCCGGATCATTGTAACTGTTAGCGGGTTGAGTTACTAAGCCTCGGAATCACTTCGCGCACGAGTGCTCTTAGATGTCGGTTTGCAATTTGAGAGTTGCTGCCGGAAAAGTCAAAATCCCCACCTCTGGCGAAACCGGCCAGAAGTGGGGCACCCCGCTTGCTATTCTTTTCTGACTATTTGCTGAGTACCAGCACTTCGAAGGTGTCGGGAAGGATTGGCGGGCGAGGGCGGGGATTGTCGGCCGTCGGTGCCGGACGCGGGCCGAATTTCGCCGTCACCGTGTAAACGTTGTGCGTTTTCGTGTCGAGAGCCATGGTGCGTGCCCCACGTTCGGTCTTCGCGTTTTCCACCACACTGTACTTGTCGGGTGATTCCTGCTTGACCACAGTCAGCACTGCGTCGCCGCCGCAGGAGGCGAACGCCAACCCGGTCTCGTCATCATAGGCCGCTGCGTCAACGCCTTCGCCGATTGCGGGTGTGGCCACGACTTTGCCAGTATCGGCATTTACGACTGCCATCATTTTGTTGTCGCATCCGGCAAAGAGACGATGATTCTTCCGATCGATGGCCAATCCACTTGGCTCGGTGCAGGGTGCAAGCGCCCACTTGGCCTTCACTTCAAGCTTGTTGGGATCGAGCGCCTCGATCTCACTCTTATCTTCGATGTTCACGAAGACCGTGCCCTTTAGATCTGTGGCGGCGAACTCAGGCTTGCCATCGAGTTGGATCGTTCCCAGGACTTTTCCACTCGCAGCATCGAGTGCCGTGGAATCGTGGCTTCGTCCATTAAAGGTGAAGACACGCTTGGTGGCGGGATCGTACAAGATCGCATCGGGATTCTCTCCGACTTTTACTTTTTCCCCGATCGGTTTGAGCGTCTGGAGGTCGAAAATAGTGACGGTCCCTTCGCGTCCGTTGCTGGTGAATCCGCGTCCGAGATCGGCCGCGAGCGCGATGCCATGCACGCCTTGGGTATCGGGAATATCGCCGACAGCCTTTCCGGAATCAAGATCGAGCACGATCACGTGGGTCCCGCGCGAGATGTAAAGACGGCGGGCGCTGGCATCGGCGGTGAGGTAATCCCAGCCGCCTTCGCCTCCCACTTTATATGTTGTTGTCACGTTATATCCCGCACCCGCAGCGGCGAAAGCCACCGCGGCCAGGGATACGCCAACGAACACTACCAGCCACTTCCATTTGCCAGACATGCCTTCCTCCTGCCATGCGGTTTGTTCCGAGATGTGGCGCCTTCTGCAGACCCGACCTCAGGTTAGGGAACGGAACTGAAAATGATCTGAAAGCTGAATTGAATAAGCTCAACCCGAAAGTAACTTTACCCCATTTTGCCGGTGAACCTAGACTTATTGCATATGGATGCTTCGCGGCGATTCTCTAGTGCGTCAGGGGGCAAAAGCCCGGCGGCGCCAGACCCGCGCCTGCAGCCTACACCAGATTACGGAACGCTCGGGCCGAGTTCGGATGTTGCGGGTTTCGATCCCAACCCGACGTCACCCGCGAAATCAAGGTCCTCGCCGCGAAATGCGCATGTGATCGCCGCTCTCGTTGGAATGGGCGTAGCGCTTATCGTGGGGACCCTGGGCAAGGCGCACCCGATTTGGCCGAACTCAGCTCCCTTGCATTCGACAAAGACTGCTTCCGCGAAGGACTCGCGCCAGCTCGATCGCATGAAGCCGCAGAAACAGGCCGAGACCTTGTTGGAAATGGCGGTCGCACATTCGCAAGGCGCAGTGGAGCAGATTTCATCGCGCGCTGGTGGCTGGAATGGAAAGGTTCAGTGGAATCCGCAAATCGCCTCTTTGGCGACCGCCGCGCTGAATTCGAACGACATGCGGGTACGCGAGTCGGGCGTGGAGGTGGAACTGGCGGCTTACGGACTATCGAAAAACTCTGCCAGCCTGGAGTATCTGTTCCATACTCTGGATTCGTCCGATCACTCGCAGCAAATATGGGCTCTGTGGGCGCTGGGCCTGATGGCGAATCGTGGAATCGAGCCAGGCCGCATCGTGGAAGTGCTCACGAGTCATTTGAAGGACTCCGACGAAGACTCGCGGCGGTGGGCGGTGGAAGGATTGGCGCTCACGGGGGCGGATGAGGCGATTCAGCCGCTGTTGGTGACGATGCACGATGATAGATCTGCGCTGGTGCGAGAACGCGCGGCATGCAGCCTGGCGGAGTCGGGAATGTTCACGCCTCAACAGCGGATGATGGCCGTGCCGCAATTGCTGGCTTATACCGATGATTCTTCGCTCGACAGGCAGACCCAGTCGTGGGCGTTCCAGGCGCTGGGGGATATTACGCATCAGCGTTTGCCCAATGACGCGGCGGCTTGGCGAAAGTGGTATCAGGCATCAGGAACCAGTGAATAGGGGCTGGGGAATAGGGTTAGGCTTCGGGCTCTGCCCTTCAATCCCGAGTTCGTACTTCTGTATTCTGCATTTCTGACTTCTGACCTCTAAATCCCTAACCCTGACCCTATTTCCCGCCCTTTCACTCGGCCATCTTCGCGACATGCACATCGAATCCAGTCTTCGGCAACAAAGATGTTAATGAGAATGCTTTGAATCCGTCGCCAGTGACCTCTGTATGACGAAAGACTCCCGGCTCGCTTTCGATCATTTCCTTGCGGCCTTCCATGTCGGCTAGAAACGCGTCGGCTTGCTTGGTGGTGACTTCCATTTCTTTGGCGCGCGTGACGACCGCTTCTGACGCATAGGAGCGCACGAGCTTTGGCCAGTATTTTGAGAGCAGGTCGGCGCTGGCGAAAACGTCTGCCCAGATGATGCGTCCGTTGACCGCGACTACCACGCCGACTGCGTTGCGATCGCGCAGTTTGTGAATGAGGCTTTGATAGCTCTGCTCGATGGGGCGGGCGACGGCATCGACCTGCTTTCTGACCTCGACGTTTTCATTTAACTTGGCGTAAGACGAAGTCTGCGCCATGTCAGCCGCCAATGCCGGCGCGGCCGCCTGCACTTCAACAGTCATCGCAGCCTTCTGCTTGTTGACTTCGTTCCAGACCTGATTCTGATCTTTGTCGGCCATCGCTTTGCCGCGGACGGAAGGCTGCGCCATAGCAGCCATCGGGACGGGCCCGCCGCCGGCTTTGACCGCGCTGTTCCCATACAACGCTTCCGACGCTCCGAAACGCTCGGTGGTGGCGACCCAACGTCCGGGTTCGACACAGAAGACACTCAGGTCAACCGGATCGCTCTCTGCGGGCACGATGCGATCTTTGCCGATCACACGATCCTGTTTGCCGCCGCTGACGATCTCTCCAGCCAACAATATCAACGGACGTTTGGAATTATTGACCAGTACGAGGCGGTTCACCTCGGCGCCCTCGTAGCGATGAATGGGAGTGCCGTGGCGGCGAATTAAACCCTGCACATTGCCGGCCTCGGTGACCACGACTTCCCCAGAGTGCAGACCCTCATCCAGCGTGAGGAATTCCCCGGTGGGATAGCTCTTGGCGGCGATGACCGGAAACACTGTCAGGTTTCCGTGACGGATGGGATCGAGAACTTTGTAGCCGGAGGCAGGAGTAACTTCTCCGGCCTGCACCTGGTGGCGGTTGGTCATCAGGAATCCGGCAACGAGCAACAGAACTGCACAAAGAACGAAAGCCTTCGGACGCATAAAAAGCTCCTCTCCTGCGAGCGAAATGCATATCCGCTCGGGCGGCCACGTCCACCTCCATGGGGGAAGACTTGTCCGGGTTACGGGCGTAACTCGGGCCGGACGCGCCGCCCTTGTCGACTCCGTGGAAAGAACGTGGGAAAACGTGAAGCTTGCGAGCAAAATGTCAGGGGCCCGAAGGTTTCAAAGCTTCAATGACAGACTGCCGATCGCGCGGTTCGATGAATTTAGAGGTGGACGAGGGCTGAATCACTCTTGGACTTTGCAGCCTCCGAGCCACCTTGAAACTTTGAAACCTGAAACGAGGCGGAGCGCACACGTGTAAAATTACAGAATCACTCCTGGAGCCACTTCGGCATTGTCGTTTCTTGATCAACTGAATCCGCAACAGCGCGAGGCTGTCGAGACTACCGAGGGACCGGTGTTGATTCTGGCCGGCGCGGGCAGTGGGAAAACGCGCGTCATCACGTACCGGATCGCTTATCTGATCGAGCACAAAGGCGTGATGCCGGAATCCATTCTGGCGATGACCTTCACCAATAAGGCCGCGGCGGAGATGGGCGTGCGCGTGGAGAAGTTGGTCGGCGGCCTGAGCATCGCCAAGCCGGTTATTTCCACTTTCCACTCCTTTTGCGTGCGCATGCTGCGGCGCGACATTGAGGCGCTGCGGATTCCTTCCACGGTGCCGGGGCAGCCCGCGGTTGGGCACACGAAGAGCTTTGTGATTTACGACGAGGGCGATCAGCAATCGGTGGTGAAATCAGTCATGAAGCGACTCGGGGTTGACGACAAGGAATTGACTCCTCGTGCCGTGCTGGGGCGGATCTCGTGGGCGAAGAATCACATGCTCGATCCGCAGGAACTCTACCTGCAGTCGGCAGATCCGAAGACGGAAAAGATCGCCCATTTCTACGAGGAATACCGGAAGGAGCTACGCAAGGCGAATGCGCTCGACTTTGACGACCTGCTACTGGAGTCGGTACGGCTGCTGAAATCGGCGCCCCAGGTGCGCGAATACTACAATCGGCGCTTTCACTATCTACTCATCGACGAGTATCAGGACACGAATCGTCCGCAGTACGAGCTGATGCGGATGCTGGCGGGCGAGCATCACAACGTCTGTGCCGTCGGCGACGAGGATCAGTCGATCTATTCCTGGCGCGGGGCTGATATCCGCAACATTTTGGAGTTCGAGCAGGACTTTCCCGAGGCGAAGATTATCCGCCTGGAGCAGAACTATCGCTCGACACAGAACATTCTGCAGGCGGCCTCCGCGGTCGTGGCGAACAACATCCGGCGTAAGGGGAAGAACCTGTGGACGTCGCGGCAGGGCGGAGCCAAGATCGGCTACTACGAGGCTCCAGATGGTGAGAACGAAGCGCTTTTCGCCGCCGATTCGATTGCGCGCTACGTCCGTGAGGCGACCGAGCGGGGCGAGACTCCGCGGGCTGCGGTTCTGTATCGCATCAATTCGCAGTCGCGGTTGTTCGAAGAGGCCATGCGTCGCTACGGGCTCAAATATCACGTTGTAGGCGGATTTTCCTTCTACGAGCGCGCTGAGATCAAGGACATGATCTCGTATCTGAAGGTCATCCAGAACCCGGATGACACGATTTCGCTGCTGCGCGTGATCAATACGCCAGCGCGCGGCATTGGCAAAGGGACGATCGATACACTCGAGCAGCTCGCGCTTGGGGCAGGCCTCTCGCTGTGGGGAGCGATTGGGGAGGCGGTGAAGCGGCAACTGGTGCCCCCGCGGGCAATGACCTCGTTGAAGAATTTTCAGCAGTTGATTGGGGATGCGCGGGCGATGCTGGCAGGAACCTTCACCGAGCAGCTGGAACAATCGGGTGAAAACAATAACGACCAGCCGGAGACCGTGTGGGGACAGCCGCCCTCGGCTGTCCGGCGTGGGGAAGCCCCGCAGGGTTCTGACGCTGATCTTGCCACAGCGTTCAATCCCGAAGAGTTGGGGAACTTTTCGTTTGAGTTTGGTGCTGCTGGGTCGGACGAGGACGAACAGAACCCAAGGTCCCTCGATTCCGACGAAACGCTCGCACGCGAGCCTTCTGTCTCCGCTCGGGATGACAACGCTGGTGAGGAACGCCCGAGTACGGATCCAGCGAATGCGTTTCCCGTTCCAACCGTCAGCACGGCTGACGTCCTGAAATTCCTGATTGATCGTACGGGGTATATCAAGCTGCTGGAGGAGGAGGACACGCCAGAGGCTTACTCACGGATTGAGAACCTGCGTGAATTGGTCAATGCGGCGATGGATTCGCGGGATCGGGCGGAGACACTCGATCAGTTTCTCGACCACGCGGCTCTGATCGCCGATGCTGATGATTACGACGAGCGAGCGCAGATCACGCTGATGAGCCTGCATGCGGCCAAGGGACTGGAATTTCCGCTTGTATTTCTCAGCGGGCTGGAAGAGGGATTGTTCCCGCACTCGCGGACCATGCTCATTCCGGAAGATATTGAAGAAGAACGGCGTCTTTGCTACGTGGGGATGACGCGCGCCATGGACCAATTGATCCTGACGCGGGCCGTGTATCGGCGGCGCTATGGAACGGACCTTCCCGAGGCCAGTGTGCCGTCTCGGTTTCTGGAAGAAGTGCCGGGGGCCCTGATTGAGGAACTCGGCACGCGGCGCAGCAGCGGAGCTTCGCTCCGCCGGACGGTCGATGGCGGCCGTCCCCACACAAGCACGGCAAGGCACGGTGAAGAATCCTCTCATTACTCCTACGAAGACGAAGATCAGAGCGCCTCCTGGCACGATCTAGGCCGTCCACGGCCGTCGAAGCCGACGGTCGCCGCGCGTGCCTACAACTCCATCGAGAACATTGCCGAGTTCTTCGCCAGCCGCGGCAAGAAATTCAGCATCCCGAAATCTGCACCGGTCGAGGAACCGAAAGGCAAGCGCGGATTCCGTCCCGGGCAGCGAGTGCGACATCCGAAATATGGCGAGGGGACGGTCTATCAGCGCGAAGGAGAAGGCGAAGAAGCCAAGATTACGGTACAATTTCCACGCTTTGGCTTGAAGAAGTTGGTAGAGAAGTATGCGCAGCTGGAGCAAGCCTGAAAGGGATTGGGAAATTGGGTAAGTAATTTGGACTTCTGCGCCGCAGAGTGCATTTCTATTACACAATTACTCAATTTCCCAATTACAAAATTCAACCAAGAAAAGAGTTCATGGCCAATACAACAGCACTCAGCAGAGAAGAACGCAAAAAAGTAAAACGCACCGCGCGCAAGAAGCGCAAGGCGGACAAGCCGCTCAAGCCCCGTGAGTATCCTCGCGGATCGAAGAAGCCGAAGGTCAAGAAGCTGGCCCGCGGCCAGGCGAAGCGGTAGAAAAACCGCACTTGGCGCTCAGCACTTAGCATTTCGCCGATCCAGTCCCTTCAGGTTGGGACCGTACGGCCAAATGCTAAGTGCCAACCGCTAATTGTGAAACCCGGAGAAATCACCTCACTTGTCACAACCCAGCACGAGCGAGCCTCCATCGAATCAAGTCGTACGGACCTCCGACAAGCAGATCTTCTGCTGCAAGTCGATTGACAAGCTTATATCGGAGTCGGAAACTCCCGGACACCGGCTGCAGAAATCGCTGGGTCCTTGGTCGCTGACAGCGCTCGGGATCGGGGCGGTCATCGGCTCCGGAATTTTCATTCTCACCGGAACCGCGGCGGCGGGGGAAAATTTTCAGGCGCCGTCGATTCTGCACGCCCAGGTGCTTGACATTGTGGTGAACTTCCTGCGCGGCGGGGGCACGGCGCAGGTACTGATGCACGGACGTCCGCCAGCCGGGCCTTCCATCGCGATCTCATTTTTTCTGGTGGCGATCGCGTGCAGTTTCGCCGGCTTGTGCTACGCGGAGCTTGCGTCGATGATTCCGATCGCGGGCAGTGCGTACACCTACTCGTACGCTACTCTCGGCGAAATCTTTGCATGGATTATCGGATGGGACCTGATTCTCGAGTACGTGGTCAGCAACGTGGTGGTGGCGATCGGGTTCAGTGCCTACACCAAGGCGCAACTCGCGTCGTTCAACATAAATTTGCCTGACAGATGGTCGACACCTGTCTGGGAAGCCGGCCATTGGACCGGCTCGTATTTCAACATTCCGGCGTTTTTGATCATATTCATTTTGACCGTGTTGCTGGTGCGCGGTATTCGCGAATCGGCAGAGGCGAACAACATCATGGTCGCCATCAAGATTGGCGCCATCCTGGTGTTCCTCGTCGTGGGCGGAGCGCTGGTCAATCCTTCGAACTGGAAGCCGTTCGCACCCTCGGGTTTCGGCGGAATCGTCACCGGCGGCGCAATCGTGTTCTTTACCTATATCGGATTCGATTCCGTTTCGACCGCGGCGGAGGAATCGCGCAATCCCCAGCGCGACCTACCATTTGGAATCATCGCGTCGCTTATCGTCTGCACTGTCTTGTACGTGGGCGTCTCGGTTGTGCTGCTGGGAATGATGAAGTACACGACCTTCGTCTCCGGCGAGGCCGCCGAGGCTCCGGTCGCTTATGCACTGAAAATGCTTGGCGCGAGCCGCTGGTCGCGGTCGATCATCGTGGTCGGCGCGCTCATGGGGATGATCTCCTCGCTGCTCGTCTTTCAATATGGGCAGGCGCGCATCTGGTATGCGATGTCACGCGACGGCCTGTTCCCGCGCTTCTTCTCCGCGGTTCACAAAAAGTTCAAGACACCGCACTGGTCGACCTGGATTGCGGGGCTCGTTGTCGGAGTGCCCTCGGGAATTTTCGCCATCAGCGACGCCGCCGATTTGTCGAATATCGGAACACTATTCGCGTTTGCGCTGGTGTCGCTCGGCGTGATCATTCTGCGGCGCAGTCAGCCCGATCGCCAGCGCGTGTTCCGCGTGCCCTTCGTCCCGTGGTTCCCGCTGATCTCCATCGTCCTCTGCGGCGGACTGATGATGGGCCTCACGGTAATTACATGGGTTCGATTCGTGGTGTGGCTGGTTGCAGGTTTGATGATTTACTTCTTCTACAGCCGGCATCGCAGCGAGTTCGCGGCGAAGTA
>Ga0335070_10010964_pt1 | contig 10605 bp, 8 predicted proteins | sample Lox_Sample_13_FD_206722 | JGI IMG/M metagenome (GOLD analysis project Ga0335070, IMG submission 206722) | Soil microbial communities from Loxahatchee National Wildlife Refuge, Florida, United States - Lox_Sample_1.3 | ecosystem: Environmental > Terrestrial > Soil > Wetlands | place: USA: Florida...
TCGGGTCCTCGTCCGGCAGATTCCACGACGCCACCACCGCGTTGAAGCTCTCAACATCCTCGACCATCAGCGCGTTCAGACGGGCCAGCAGGCCGTCCGCCGCCTGGATCGTCTCGTGCAGCGGCCCGGCCTCTCCGCTCTTCTTGTCGTTCAACCGCCCCACCATCCCGCACAGCGCGGCGCCGAGGGCGCCGGCATACGCGCTGGCGCTGCCCCCGCCGGGCGTCGGGGCCCGCGAGGCCAGGTCCTCCAGAAAACCGGATGTCGTGTGCGCGTCGAGCCACGCCGTTTCGATGATCTGCTCGGGCCTCCAGCGCTCGATCTGAAGGTAATACGCCGCAGTCTCGCTCACGGCGAAAAGCGGCGCCAGACCGACCACCTCGCTGCTGCTCACGTGAACGCCGTATCGCTGCGCCTCGCGATTGACCGCCTCGAAGACGCGATAGATCGGCGTCCTCGCCGGATTGGTCAGACTCATCGCCACCTGCACGCAGTTCCGTTCCTTGCTCTCAAAGCCCGCCGCCTTGCAGAATGAATAGCCCCCGCTCGAGCCGCGAACCGCCCGGGCGATCGATCGGGCGATGCCCAGATCCTCCGTGTCGAGGTATACGTTGAATGTGATCAGAAAGTCCCGCGCCGCCACCGCCGTCCCGCCGGCCGTGGGGTGCAGTCGCTTCGGACCGAAGTCGGGCGTCTTCTCCGGCGTCATGCCGATGGTCTGACGCAACTCCTCGTAACCTTTGCCGCGGATGTTGGTGAGATTCTGCCTCGCCGGATCGGTGGCCGCACATTCGTAGAGAAACGTGGGGATGGACAGCTTTTCGGCGATCTCCCTGGCCACGTTTCTGGCGAGCGCGACGCATTCGCTCATGGTCACGCCCCGCAACGGCACGAACGGAATCACGTCCGTGGCGCCGATCCGCGGGTATTCGCCCTGATGCTTGTTCAGATCGATCAACTGTGCCGCCCTGGCGCAGCACGCGAACGCGGCCTTCCCGCACGCCTCCGGCGACCCGATGAACGTGACCACCGCCCGGTTGTGATCGGGATCCATCTCCCGGCTGAGCAGACGGATGCCCGGCACGGCGATGATCTCGCTGCAGATCTGGTCAATCACCTCCGGTCTTTGCCCTTCACTGAAATTGGGCACGCATTCCACGATTCGCGGCATTCCTTATGTCCCTCCCACAGGCCTTCTCCCTGAACCCAGTGTGGCACCATTGTGCCACCCGTGTGCCACCGCCTAATAGCCGGTGGCCAAGCACAACCTCAGGTCACACCACGCCCTCTTGCTAGCCAGGCCGCTTCAGCGGCCTTACCCGAAGGGCTTTAGGCCAGCCGTTCTACGGCTGGTTGCGCGCCGGCGCCCCTATCCTGTTCACGCTCGCTGACCTGTCAACCCGTTTCAACGGGTTTCTCCACCGCCTTTAGGCATTCCGTTTGTTCCGCCGACTCCTGACCGGACCATATGCGAAACATCCCCGGTCGCCCCGGCGGTCGTTCTGCAAAGCCATACCGATAGTAAAACGGAGCCACCCCCTCCGCGGCATTCAGGCCGACGAACGTATTCCGCCCGGCCTTGCTCGCCACGTAAGCCATCATCGCCTCCATGATTCGCCGGCCCCAGCCCTGGCGCTGGTACGCGGGCAAAACGATGATGTCCTGAATGTACAGGTAGATGCCTCCATCCCCGACCACCCGGCCGCACCCCACCACCTCCCCATCGTGCAGCAGGCACACCGAGTACAAGCTCGCCGCCAGCCCCCGACCCACCACCGCCGTCTCCACCTCGGGCCAGCCCACCTCGCGGCGCAGCATCTGGTACTCTTCAACGGTCGGCGCCCGCTCGACAATCTCAAAGCCGGCAGTCATCCTCGCGAGCCTCTGCCCCCCAAAGGGCCTCCAAAATCGGCGAACCCTCTATTATACCGCCAACCGAATGGGGGCCGAAGCACCCGGGCAGCCCGCCCAAATTGTCCTGGAATCGCGCTGCCGAACCGAGCCCTCCGGCGGACGGGCAGTCGAAGCCGCGGCCAGGACCTTGAACCCTCGGGCCGCCCATCGAGCCCTCGCCAGGCTCAGTCCTGCAACGAGAACGGCGTAAAGTCCGTCTCCCGGTCGTAGTAGTCCTCGTTCTCCGCCCGCTTCAGCCGGTTGATGATGAAGTAGGTGAGCGGCGTGAAGACGGCCTCGACCGAAACCTTGAACAGCCAGTTAAAAACGATCACCCGGAAGATCGTGCCCGTCTCCCAGATCCCCAGGAACGCCAACGGGTAGAAGATCACGCTGTCGACCAGTTGCCCCGCCACCGTCGAACCGATGGTCCGCGTCCAGAGAAATCGCCCGCTGGTCCAGATCTTCATCTTGGCCAGGACGTACGAATTGGTGAAGTCGCCCGCCCAGTACGCCAGCATCGATGCCGCCACCACCCGCCAGGTGTTCCCGAAGATCAGCTCCAGCGCCGGCTGAATCCGGGCATTGAAAGGCTCCTCCGGATCGGCCGGCATATGGACCACGACCAAGCCCATGATCGCCGCAAACGCCAAGGCCCCAAATCCCGCCCAGATTACCTTCCGCGCTCGGGCATAGCCGTACACCTCGGTCAGCACGTCGCCGAAAATATAGCTGATCGGGAAGAAAAGGTTCCCCGCCCCAAACGCGATCCCGAACACCATGCACGCCTTGCCCGGCCCGATCAGGTTCGAGCACAGCAGCACCGTGACGAACGCCGCCATGAGCAGGTCGTAATACTTGTACTGGCGGCGAGTACCGGTCCGCGAATTGGCCATCATCGGTGCCCGTTACCCAGTCGTGCCCGCCGCGCCGGCGGACGGATCGGATGACGCGGGGGCATTATATCGTCCCATGCGACGAGGAAGCAGCAATTGTATAATCGCCTCTTGGTCATCTCGTGGAGGCATCGAGCCGCATGGCCGACCAACATAATGCCGACATTTCCGCCGACGGCGTCGCCGCGCCCGCCGCATCCTCCCCGCAAGCGGCCCGCAACAGCCCCGAACCTGCCCCAGCCACTGCCGCCCCCGACTGGGCGCACCAGGCCGACGATCTGTTCTGCCCCCTCTGCGAATACAACCTCCGCGGCCTGACCGAGCCCCGCTGCCCGGAGTGCGGCTATCGCTTCGAGTGGCCCGACCTGCTCGACCCTCGCCGCCGGCTGCACCCGTATCTGTTCGAGCATCATCCCGAGAAGAACTTCCGTTCGTTTTGGGAAACGGCGATTGGCGGTTGGCGGCCGCGCCGCTTCTGGACCTCGTTGCATCCGGTTCAACCTTCGCGGCCCCGGCGGCTTCTCTTGTACTGGTGCCTCTCTTTGGGCACCGTATTTCTCGCCTACATCGCTGCGTTCAATGCCATTGTCGTCAACGCCGCTGCCGCGTGCGAAGCAAGGCAACGCGAGACCATTGCCTGGCTGGCGAGCTCCGAAATAGATACCTTGTGGCGCGATCAAATCATCAGACGATACGGCTCAGCGGAGGCCTTCGTCACGTCGGCATGGCCCTCCGACTACGCTACGCTCGCCAAGGCCCTTCTGAAGCAACCCGAGTTGCCGTTGACCTACCTGGTCCCGGCCGTACCGTTGCTTGCATGGCCGTGGCTGAGCTTGCTTGCTCTACTTCTCTTCCGCTGGTCGATGCGCCGTGCGAAGATTGGGATGATCCACGTCCTGCGATGTCTGCTCTACTCCTCGGATTTCCTGATCTGGTACGGTCTGCTGACCCTGGCCTTGACGCCGGTCCTGGTTTGGGATCAATCGCTATCCGCGGCTTGGTGGGGACCCAGGAAAACGACCGTGAGGGGAGTCTCCGGCGGTTGGAACATGCTCGATCTCGGAATGGCAGTCGCCGCGCTAATGCTCTTCATTGCTGTCTACCGCCTCGCCGTCGCTTACCGCCGCTACCTCCGCTTCGACCACCCCGTCGCCACGATCCTTGCCTCCCAGATCATCGTGGTCTTGATCGCTTTCAATGCGATCCTGGCCTACAACGTCTGGCTCTAGCAAACTCCCCCGCCCCCCGCTATCCTTCCCCGCTTGGGAGGTCAAGAAATCCCGCGAACTTGGCGATCAGATAACATCAGGGCCGACATGCGAGCGTGAAACCATGATCTACGACATATCTCCCCCCATCACTGAAGATCTGAAAGTCTGGCCGGGCGACGTGCCGCCCTCCCGCGAAATCATCAGCGACGCCGCTCGCGGCGGCACCCGCACCAACTCCATCCTCCACGCCACCGTCCACCTCGGCTCGCACATCGACGCCCCCAGCCACTTCAGCCCCGAGGGCGTCAGCATCGACGAGGTCGATCTCGACACCTACATCGGCCCCTGCCAGGTCATCCGCGTGCCCATGGCCTGCCGCGAGCAGCTCACCCCCAACATGCTCAAGACGCCCGTCGTCACCGAGCGGATACTCTTCGCCACCGGCACCTATCCCGACCCCAACGAGTTCCACGACGACTTCGCCGCCATCTCGCCCAAGCTGGTCGACTGGCTGCACGCCAAGGGCGTCAAGCTCATCGGCATCGACACGCCCAGCATCGACCTCTTCGCCTCCAGCGATCTGCCGGCGCACAAGGCCGTCCTCGGCTACAAGATGGGCATCCTCGAGGGCCTCCTCCTCGAGCAGGTCCCCGAGGGCATGTACGAGCTCATCGCCCTGCCGCTCAAGCTCGTCGGCTTCGACGCCAGCCCGGTCCGCGCCATCCTCCGAACCCAGGAGCCGCGTCCCCCGCGCCGATCATAGACCTCGCCTGATGAAACCGGGTGGCCCGAGCGCGTAGGGCGGGCTATGCCCGCCGCGAGTGCTGCGAACCAAACGGCTGCCCTGCGCGACGCGAAGAGAAGATCGGCGGACGGAGTCAGCCCTACACCTCCTCGTCGAGGAGGGGCGAAAACACGTAGGGCGGGCTATGCCTGCCATGAGCGCGGTGAATTGAACGGGAATGGGATGGCGGGCGAAGTCCGCCCTACGATCGGAGCCGACATGCATGCCGAACTACATCCGCTGGCGTGAGGCGGGAGGGACCTACTTCTTTACTGTCGTGACGCAAGATCGGCAACCGCTTTTCAATCAGCCGCTGGCCCGCCGATGTCTGCGTCACGCCTTCGTAGAAGTCCGACGGCGCTGGCCGTTCGAAATGTTCGCCTGCGTACTGTTGCCGGACCATCTGCATTGCGTGTGGACCTTGCCGGATGGCGACGACGATTTTTCGATCCGCTGGGCGAACGTAAAACGGCTCACCACGAAGGAGTACATGTCGGCTGGTGGCTCAGCGCGGCCGGTCAGTTCGTCGCGCGATCGCCGTCGCGAGCGTGGCGTGTGGCAGCAGCGGTATTGGGAACATCGCATCCGGGACGAGATGGAGTTGTTCGCCTATCGGGATTACATCCACTTGAACCCGGTCAAGCACGGTCAGGTGGCTGAGCCGACAGCGTGGCCATGGTCGAGCGTGCATCGGCATTTGCGCCTGGGCTGGTTGGAAGACGATTGGACCGCCTGGACACCGATCCAAATGAACATTGGCGAGTAGGGCGGGCTATGCCCGCCGCGAGTGCTCCTCGTCGAGGACGTGCGAAAGCACGTGGGGCAGGCTATGCCTGCCATGAGCGCGATGAATTAAACGGGAATGGGATGGCGGGCGAAGCCCGGCCTATGACCATCATAGGATCGGCGGGCAGAGCCCGCCCTACTTGAACTCTCCCCGCCCAGCCACCAACCCCAACCTCGCTCACAGCCCCGCGCACCGCCCCCCGTCCACCGGCAGGTTGATCCCATTGACGTAGCTCGCCGCCGGCGATGCCAGAAAACCCGCCGCCGCCGCGATCTCCTCGGGCGTCCCCAATCGCCCCGCGGGCACTTGCCCGATCATGCCCTCCCGCATCTGCTCCTCCGAAACGCCCGCCTCCTTCGCCCGGACTTTCATCAGACTCTCCAGCCGCCCCGTCGCCGTATAACCGGGCAGCACGTTATTCACCGTAATCCCGAACCGGGCCACTTCCCCGGCCAGCGTCTTGGCCCACGCCGCCACCGCCCACCGCGCCGTGTTCGACACACCGAGCCCCTTGATCGGCTCCTTCACCGAGATCGAGATGATGTTGATGATCCGCCCATAGCCCCCCTCCTTCATCCCCGGCAACACCGCCTGGGCGAGGATCTGGTTGCACACCAGGTGCATCTTGGCGGCGCGCAGGAACGCCTCCGGCTCGGCCTCGACAATCGGTCCTGGCGGCGGCCCCCCGGTGTTGTTCAGCAGAATATGGACCGGCCCGGTCTCGGCCAGATGCCCGGCCACCTTCTCCCTGAGCTTCTCAGGCTCATTGAAATCGCAGCAGATGTACTGATGCTCCTGACCTTCACTCGTGCTCAACTCGTCGCGCACGCCCCGCAGCGCCCCCTCGTTTCGCGCAATGAGCGTCACCGCCGCGCCCAGGGCCGCGAACTGCGCCGCGCATGCCCGCCCGATCCCCTGCGTGCTCCCGCAGACAATCGCACGCCTGCCGATCAGGCTGTACATCGCCGGAGATTCCATCGTCCGTCCTCCCTGCTACGCCTCCGCCGCGTTGGCCGCCCACAACTCATCCAGCGTCCGCTCATCCCCGCATTCCGGGCACCTGGTCCGCCTCAGTCCCTTGAGCATATAGCCGCACTTCAGGCACCTCGGCGATGCTTCGACGACATCGGCAGTGGATGCGGTGAACGGCCACAGCCACATGGTCAACGCCATCCAGATACCCCAACCCATCGGCGGCGACGCCACAATGATATAGTTCAGTACTTCGGAGTTGACCTGGTCCAACAGCACCGTCGCGGCGGACGGCACGCCGATCAGGAAGCCCGTAGCCAGTAGTGTTTGTTGCACTACCACTGAGCTCCATCGCACGTGCTTTCGCCAAATCAGCAGCCATGCGGTTATGGCAAAGACCGCGGCCGTCAGATAGGTCACCGGAAGCAGGTAGGGGCGCGGCGTGCCCAGGACACTCTCATAGACGGGCGCGAGAATAAAGAACGACGCCACTGCGAACGGCACCGTCCCGATCGAGGCGACAACGACCCGAATTCTTGGCTCCATGCGCAGCCTCCAAAGTTTCGACGGCCTTGCATCGCTGGGGCTGACCAGACGTTCCCAACCCCACCAGACCCATATCAACACCCAGATCCACACGGCAACGCCGAGTTGTTCCTGGCCGACGCGCAGGAAGTCCCTGAAGACGCAGCCGGCATCCCATAGAGGTCGCGCGTAGATCACCTGCACGAACGGGATCATGCTGACCAGCGCGGTCAGCGCCTTCCGCCCCAGCGTCCAGACGATCACCGCGCGCCAGATGAAAATCGTGCTGAGCACCGTCAGGCTGGAGAGGAACAGGTCAAACCACTGCTGCCCGTCAGCATCCGATGACAGGAGATATTCCCTGCAGCAACCCTGGGCCACGAACGCCGCCGCCGGCACGATCGGCACCAATGCCAGCGCGCAGATCATCCTCCGCGTCACGCCCAGCATCGACACCTCACGCCGAGATTCGTCTTCCATCTGCCGCGACACTCGATGCCCCAGCCTCTTACCTCACAACAGTGCGACGCCCATCGCCGCCCACCGTCAAGACAACGAGATTCTAAGCCCATCCTGTCGCGCAGCGAATCGCACCACAGCGAACCAACACCCCAATCGCCCTTGGCCGATCCCTCCCTGACTCATATATTGGCACGTTGCGTAATCCGGGCAGCGCGGCCCGGAAGCCTGCCTCCGCCTTCGCAAACCGCACGCTTCAGCCTGAGAGCTGATGCTCGGCGGCAACACGAACCCGCAAACCGGGACCCAGCGGAGGTAGGCATTGGAACGTGGGAGGTGAGGAACCGCCATGTCCTGCAACATGCTCAGCCTGCTGCTGCTCATAACATCCCTGGCCCAGACTGCCGCGCCGCCTCAGCCCCCGCCGGAACCGATCATGGATGCGCCATACAAGGTCAAGGTGAACGGACGTGCCGTAAAAGTCCACGTTGCCCCGGTCTGGTATCCGGAGAATGTCAGGCCCTTCGGCGGGCCGTACGCCTTCGCCAGCTTCGAGGTTGCCGATAAGGCCGAAGTGGAGATCACTACCGACAGGCCGCTGGACAAGGTGCGGATCCTGCCCAAGTCCAGCGGCGTTCGACCCCACGTGAAGGGCCGGACGCTCTCATTCACTCTCTCGAGCCCGTGCCAGCTCTCCATCGAGCCCAACGCCAAGAAGGGCCCGCTCCTGCTCTTCGCCAACCCTCCCGAGCACAATCGGCCGGATCCCAACAGCCCGGACGTGAAGTACTATGGGCCCGGCGAGCACCAGGCCGGCCTGATCGAGTTGCACGACGGCCAGACGCTCTACCTGGCACCGGGCGCCGTCGTCTACGGTGGCGTTCACGCGACCGGCAAGAACATCCGCGTCCGCGGGCAAGGCATCCTCGACGGCGGCTCCTGGGAGCGGTTCAAGGGGCCCGGTCAGGTCCTCATGCACCTGGACGCATGCTCCAATGCCACTGTGGAGGGAATCATCCTCAAGGATTCGTGGGGCTGGACCTCCATCGTCGGCGGCAGCGAAAACGTCACCATCCAGAACGTGAAGATCTGCTCGGCTCGCTGCGAGAACAACGACGGTCTCGACATTGTGAATTCGCAGGGCGTCACCGTGAAGGACTGTTTCATCCGCTCCGACGACGACTGCATCGCCCCCAAAGGCTGCTCTCACTGGTTCCCCAATGAGCCGGCCCGACCGGTCGAGAACCTCCTGGTGGAGCATTGCGTCCTCTGGAGTGATCGGGCACACATCTGGCGACTGGGCTGCGAGAGTCAGGCGCCCTACATGCGTCACCTCGTCTTCCGCGACATCGACGTGATCCACTACACCGACCCGTTCTGCCCGGTCGTCAGCATCCAGCCCGCCGAGGACATGAGCCTGGAAGACGTTCTCTTCGAGGACATCCGCATTCGCCACGAGGGCCAGGAAAAGTTCCTCGAGTTGGACCCCCATCCCACGCAGTGGGCCAAGAAGCAGACGACCGGCGTCATCCGCCACGTTGTCTTCCGCAAGGTCTGGCTCACCGGCCCCTCGGAAGGTCCTGTCGGCTCGATCGTGTTCAACGGCCTCGACGGCTCAACCGCCATCGACGACGTGACCTTCGACAACGTCCGCCGGAACGGCGCCAAGGTGACGGCCAAGTCGAAGGGCATCATCACCAACGGCAAGGTGGGCAAGATCTCCTTCCACTGACTTGCGTCACGCCCATGAAACTGGCACGGATCTGGCCTGCGCGACGCCAAGCAAATTTCCGCCGCGCCACGCCTGATCGGTCCGACTGGAATCGCCGCCGACCGTTAAGGTAACGGGACTATAAGTCCCTCTTCTCGTGCAGCGAATCGCATGACCCCGGACCAGTGCTCGAATCTCTCTAGGCGCACCATTGCATGGCTCACATACTGGTACGGCACGTGATCTCAGCAGCGCCGACCCTAATACTGCCGTCAGCTCGGCAACCCGCGTTCTTCGGGCTGATAGCTGATCGTTGGCTGTAAAACGGCAACGCGGATCGAAGAGGACGGGGCCTGGGACGTAGCCGGCATTGACACCACGGCTGGTTAGTCAGCTGCTGATGAGGCGTGACCGTGAGTTCCGGCCTTCGGAATCACTTCTTGGGATTGTCCGGTGGCCGGACCGAAACTGCCCCCTCCGCGTCGGAGGTCGAAGACCGCAGCGATGGTCTCGGTTCCGAGTGTGTGGGCTTACCTGCACTGCACCGCTGCTTCTGGTGTGCGGGATTGGCCTGTTCTATTTCACGGGTGTTGTCTCGGAACGTGCTTATGAGAACATTCAAATGGGTATCGCGTGCGGAATAGTCTCCGTGGCGCAGCACGCCGTGACACCTCTGAGGCATCGCGACGGAGCGTTTTCCCAGGAGGTGCGATTCTGGTGATCGGTGTATGCAGACCATCGTGTCGGCATCGAAGGGTCGTTGCATCGCCTTTGCGTAGCGTGGCTTCCTAGTTTCGAGTCACATGGCTGGGACAAGCCACTGGGCACGGATGAGCGTAGTTTTCAGATTCGCAGCAGGAAGCTGGACCTTCCGCCCTGGATACCGGTGTTGCTCGTCGCGCTCCCCCACGCTATATTCGTTCTGGAGCGTACCCCGCAGGATGAGGCGCGGGCGCTGCAGAGTTTGCCTCTACGATCTCCGGGGCAACGTTAGCGGTATCTGCCCGGAATGCGGCACGCCGATTCCGGAGGACGTTCGCAAGCGAGCCTGTGCCAAGGCTGTGGACGGATGGCACCCACCTGTGGATTGCCCTGTGCTTCATCGAGCGAGGGAGCGGAAGGGGACATTCTAGAATGGCATGAAGCTAACGTCCGGAGTGATCATACCTGGCCCAGAACCAATCACGCGGGCGGTTGAGTCGACTGTACTCTTTGGGGCGGCGTTTGACGCGTCCTGGCTCGTGGCGGTTGGGACGATGGGGTAACAGATCGGCGGCGATCCAGCGTTGCATCATGTCGAGCAGCAGAGCAGACCTGACGCGGCCATCACTACGTACGAGCAGCAGCGGCCTGCTGAGTAAGACCGT
>Ga0335070_10010966_pt1 | contig 10603 bp, 8 predicted proteins | sample Lox_Sample_13_FD_206722 | JGI IMG/M metagenome (GOLD analysis project Ga0335070, IMG submission 206722) | Soil microbial communities from Loxahatchee National Wildlife Refuge, Florida, United States - Lox_Sample_1.3 | ecosystem: Environmental > Terrestrial > Soil > Wetlands | place: USA: Florida...
ACCTGAACCAGCAGTGTTTTGTCTTTTTCTTTTCCTTCCGCGTTTTGTATAGCGGTGTCCACCTGGCTGAAGATGCCCAGATCGTAGAGATGCTGTTGCGTCGCCAGCATATCAATCTGGCTCAGTGGGTCACCGGGTTTCATCTGTAGCTCGCGGTCGACTACGAATGGCCTGGTGAAGTGCAAGCCTGAGACCAGCACTTGCTCTACAAACACCTGTTCCCCCTCATGGACAGTGAATTCCACATCCATACGCTTGGGATCGTCGGGGCTTGGCTTGGCCGACGCTTCAAAAGTAGCGTCGGGAAAACCATGGTTGTAGTAGTAATTGAGGATGAGTTCCCGGTCCTCGGCGATGTTGGACTCGGAGTAGGCTTGGCCGGGAGAAGTATTCAGTTTCTGGAGTTCTTCCTGAGGTAGGTGGGCATCACCGGAAATTCGCACCGCTTTTACCAAGGTTTGCGGTCCCTCCTCCACATTCAGAACCAAGGCCAGGTTGTCCTTCTTCCCTTGGTAATTGTCCTGGACGTCGGCAGTGATTTTGACATCCAGAAAGCCGTTATCCCGGTACGGGTTCTGTTCAAGGCTGCGAATGTCATCGTTGAGCAACGACTGGCTATAGCGGCCTTGGGAGAACAGACGACCGGCCGGTTGCACTTGCATGCGGGTGCGCAACAACTCTTCCGAAAAAGTCTTGTTCCCTTTGATATCGATTCTCCCCAGCTTGTGCCGATCCCCGGGGTTGATTACGTAAAGAACCCTCATCTGATCAGTACGAGCACCACGCCTCCTGAGATCCACCTGGGCGTCGAAATATCCCCGGCTTTGCATATAGTTCAGCAGGTTGCGGCGGCCTTCATTCAGCAGGTCGGTATCCAATGCACGTTCCTCGTACACCGGAACGTTTTTTTTCAGCACACTGCGGCTGATTTTGAAGCCTTCTGTTTGGATGTCGACCAGCGGCCCTGGTTGGATGTCAATGGTGTAATCCACCGCATTCGAGACCTGCTGGTACGCAGACTTCGCAATAGAAACTTGAGCCAGCCACCGATTCTGTTTCTGGTATTTCTTGCGCAACCGCGCCAGGGCATTGCTCACTCGTTGCGACGACACCGCATCTCCCGGGTGCATCTTCGCGATGTCTCGAATCTCCCCAGGAGACAGGCCGGGGTTGCCGGTGACCTCCACAGTCCCCACATGCGCCTGGGGGCCCGCACTAAGCTGGAATACGATGTCGATCTGTTGCGTTTCCGGGTGTCGTTTCTCCTCGGCAGCGACCGAGGAGCGGTGGAAGCCATTCTCCTGCATCAGTTGTTGGATGTTTTTCAGGGCGCGGGCAAGTTTCTCTGCGGTATAAGGTTCCCCCAGTTGGAACTTGGAAGCATTGGCCAGTTGGGTCTCGGTGGGGTGAGCAGGACTGCCGATGACACTCACTTGCCCTACAAAAAAAGTCGGCTGCGTGAAGATACTCAAGGCGATTTGCCCGCTTCCAGTTCGCTCAGCTTCTACCCGGAGATCCGCGAACCGCCCCGTGTCATGAAGAACTTGAATGGTCTGCCGGATGCGTTCTCGGTCAAGTGCTTCTCCCACCGGCTGGACCACCAATTGCCGCAATCTGTTTTGTTCAGGCCCGGGCGGAACGTCAGGAAACTGGATGCTTTCGACCGGCAGCCCGAAGTACGCGGATTCGGTTCCGCTTTCCGGTACGGATTGAGATTCTTGAGCCTGCGCAACCGAGGAGCTCGCGCTTGGTCCACTCCCGGGGAAAACAAGGATCCATGCGGAAAGGAAAACGGCGAATGATGATGCTCTCAGCGTTTTGAACACCGGTCCCCTTAGTCGCACGTGGGCTCCCCAGAGCGCCCCGAGAGAGCTAGTTGCTTCGATGAAGCGGCCGTATTCAATGTTGTATTCCGACGGATCCGAAACCAGGGGCACGCCACGGGATCGCCTTTCGCAAAAACAATTGGCCCTATAATAAAGGTTTGCGGCCCGCGCAATGGTGATCTCTTTGGAACTCGACGACCGATATTCGCGGCAGGTACTGTTCCCCGGAATTGGAACCGAAGGGCAGCGCAAGCTGCAATCTGCCCGCGTGGCGGTAGTGGGATGCGGTGCCACGGGATCGGTTTTGGCCTCGCTTCTGGCGCGGGCGGGAGTCGGTAAAATCCGCATAATCGATCGCGATTACGTCGAGCCGGGGAACCTACAGCGGCAAGTGTTGTTTGAAGAAAACGACGCTAAGGAATCCCTGCCGAAGGCCGTCGCCGCGGCCCGTAAGATCGCCGCTTTCAACTCGCAGATTGTGGTAGAGCCGCACGTAGCCGACCTGACGCCTGAGAACGTCACCCGCCTCCTGAGCAAAGTCCATCTTATTCTTGACGGCACCGACAACTTCGAGACCCGCTACTTGATCAATGATTTCGCCGTGAAGGCTTCCTTGCCGTGGATATACACTGCGGCGGTGGGTAGCTACGGGGTCACCTTGAACGTCCTTCCGGGAAAGACCGCGTGTCTGGCGTGCATTTTTCCTGATCCGCCACGAGGCATCGTGGAAACCTGTGAAACTGCGGGCATCCTGAATTCTGCAGTGGGAGCAATTGCTGCCATTGCGGTCACCGAAGCGATGAAGCAGTTGGTGGGCGCGGAGTCGCAACTACGCCGGACGGTGTTGTCGCTCGACGTCTGGCGGAATGAGCGCGCCGAAATCGACGCTTCCCATCCCCGGTCCGGCTGCCGCGCTTGTGGCCAGCGTGACTTCATTCATCTTGCTGGCCAAGGCCGGCCTCACATTACGCTGTGCGGACGCAATTCGGTGCAGATCCACGAGCGCGAGCGGCCCATCGATCTCACAGAAATGAGCCACCGCTTGGAACCGCATGGCACCGTCCGGCACAATGAGTTTGTTCTCAAGTTCTGGCACGAGCCTTACGAAATGACATTGTTTCCTGACGGCCGGGCGATTATTAAAGGCACTACCGATATGGCCACCGCCCGCAGCCTTTATGCGCGATATGTGGGAAGCTGAAACGCAACTTGGCCACGCACTTCTTCCAGGAGGATCCATCATGCGCAACACAGCGATTTCGTTCACACTGCTTCTCCTGTCGGCCTACGCAGCCGGTCAGGTCGTGATCGTCTCCGGCTATGCCACCAATGCCCCGCCTCCCGGCGCTTACGCAAGCCCGTTCGTTCCGAGAATCACAACTCCAACGCTCAACCTCTCGACGCCGGCATTGCACGTGGGAGCCAGCAACGCAACCGAAGGCAATGTAGCCGGAGCAACCAGCTCCCCCTCCAAGTCTCCCGAAGTCACCCTCTTTCCAGAGCCCATTTGGTACGGTCAGACGGAATATGTCGAGGGATTCGGCTCCGAGGAGGAAAATCAGGCCTCAAACGAACAGCCTCTTCGGTTCGGGGTAGGCATGTTCCAAAGCAGTTGGGGAGTGGCGCAGTTAATCGACCGCTCGGCTCCGGCGCATCATGCCACCCGGGTTTACACCAACGCAGATGTCGCCCGCGCAAGCGCCCAGGCAAGTCAGGACGCGGGAACCGTCAAATTTGGCGGCAAGACCGAACATTGGAACTGAAGACGGCAGCATCAACGCTGTACAACTACTTCCAGGCTGTCAAAGAAGTCCGGAAATGAGATGGCGGCAGCTTCCGCGCCGTGAATGACGGATTCTCCACTGCACCGCAGCGCCGCGACCGCAAAGGCCATGGCAATGCGGTGGTCCCCTAGGGAGTCGATCTCCGCCCCCTGCAATTGTTGACCGCCCGGAATCTTCAGGCCGTCCTCCCGTTCGTCCACCTGGGCACCCATGGCACGCAGGTTCCGGGCTACGGCTGCAATGCGATCAGACTCCTTGAACCGGAGTTCCCCGGCATTGCGAAACTCGATGCCACCTTCGGTGAAAGGCGCGATTGCTGCCATAATGGGGATCTCATCAATCAGCGCGGTGGTGTCTGCCCCCTGAATCAGCGTTCCTTTCAGATGGCGCCCCTCTACCTGCACGGTTCCTACAAGTTCGCCGTGATGTTCTTCCAATTGCGTTACTGAGATGTGCACTCCCATGGCAATTAGGACGTCGAGCAGGCGAGCACGGGTGGGATTCATCAGCAGGTTCGGAATCACCAGTTCGGAGTTGGGAAACAACGCCGCCGCACACACGAAAAATGCAGCGGTGGAGATATCCCCGGGAATCTTGGCTTCGATGCCCTGCAGCTTGGCGCCACCCCGGACGAGTGCTGCGTTCGCGTCTCGCTTCATTTCAGCCCCGAAGGCCCGAAGCGCGATCTCCCCATGGTCCCGGGTGCGCACCGATTCTCTGACCCGCGTCTCGCCCTGCGCGAACAACCCCGCAAATAACACGCACGTCTTGACCTGGGCACTAGGCACCGGCGTTTCATAATCGATACCGCGGAGATTTCCGCCCGTAATTCGGAGAGGCGGACGCCCTCCGCCACCAGCTGCGACTTTGGCCCCCATCGCTTCCAAGGGCGCGATCACTCGCGCCATGGGGCGGCGGCTAAGTGACTCATCGCCATAGAGCTTGCTGGAGAAGTGCTGCCCCGCCAGAATTCCGCTTAGCATGCGGATGGTAGACCCCGAGTTACCGCAATCTAGGGGAGACGCCGGTTCCTGCAGTTGCGGACCTCGCCCGTGGATAAGGATGTTGTTCCCGCTCTTCTCGCAGGGTACCCCGAGGGTCTTTATGCAACCCAAGGTGCTGGCGCAGTCTGCTCCAGTGGAGTAATTTTCCAGCCTGGTTACGCCCTCAGCGATCCCGCCCAACATGGCGTAACGATGGGAGATGGACTTGTCCCCGGGCAAGTGCAGGGTCCCAGCAATGCTACGAGCGGGTCTGACAACGACTTCGGAAGCAAGATCAGCGTTTTTCATCTTTGCTATCAATATAACGAAAGAAACGACAGCACAATACTTTCCAGAGACGCCGCCAACGGCGGGCTTTAGGCGAATCTCACATTGACAACTGCCCGACCTTCAAGCAAACTCTCTGCACTGCCGCTTTGTCTCGGCCCTAACGGCTTAACGGACCGCAGCCCATCTGCAGAAGAGCTCAGCGATGTCGTCGTCACCGCGTATTTTCCCGATGCCTCCGCCCCGGGATCCGAGTGCGTCCACTTCGAGTGCGCCAGCTTTGGTCCCAGAAACAGACAGATTGGGGATTCTCGCCAGTCTGCACGAAGTGGTTGCCGGAAACCGCACCGACGATCTCCTGGACAAGGTTACCGAAGCCGCACGCATTCTCACCGGCGCCTCTGCGGTGGCTCTAGCACTGCGGAAAGAGGGCAGAGTCATTTGTCTGGCCCGCAGCGGCGAAAACGCGCCGGAACTCGGTTCGCCGTTGAGCGAGGACTCTGGAATCTCGGGGGAATGCTTGCGCACCGGTCAATCCCTTCTGTGCGATGAAACCCTCACCGACCCCCGCGTGGACGCCGAAGTCTGCCAGCGTCTGGGTGTACGCTCCATCGCTGCCATACCCCTGCGCGCACAGGGACAGACGGTTGGGATCTTGGAGGCCTTCTCGGCCAGTCCGCAAGCGTTCTTGGGAGAGCACCTGAGCTTTCTCACCCGCGTGGCTGAGGTGGTGGAGATCGCACGTCCCGATCTGGCAACATCGGCGACGACCACCGATTTGGTCCCGTCCTCGAAAGTGCCCGCGGAGACCCCCGCGTCTCCGCAAGGCGCCTCGACGACCCGGCGCTACTGGGTACCGATACTTGCAGTCGCAGCCGTGGTGCTGGCCCTGATTGCAGTATGGTTTGTTTGGCGCGCGCGGTCCTCCCGGCCGACCAAGGCCGCACCGGACCAGGTATCACAGGCTCCACTCCAATTCTCAACTGAGGCGGCGCAAGATCTGAAACCAAGCCCGGTCGTGCCCCCCGGCGCTACTAGCCGCCAATTCGCCAATCAGCAAATTCGGTCGGCTGCTAGTGTGATCGTCGACCGACCTTCTGTCCCTTCAGCAACAGCTGATCTAGTCGCGCCGGACGTTATTTCCCGGCCAACTCCGCTGGATAAGCGAACTGCCACAGGCAATCGTGGCGGGGATGTTGTCCCCGCGCCCGAGATCGCGCTTTCCCAGCCCTACAGCGGCGATTTGGGAAACGTGCTCATCGTGCCGGCCAAAACCCCGGTGCTGGGCATGCGGGTTTCCGAAGGGGTTACGCCGACGGTCCTCTTGAGCAAGACCGTGCCGGTATACCCACTGGAGGCCGCGCGTTTCGGTATGCACGGCAAAGTCGTGCTGCGAGCCACGGTGGCCGAGGACGGGCACATCGAAGACCTCAAAGTGCTCGAAGGACAGCCCATCCTGGCGAAGGCAGCGCTCGACGCAGTGCGGAAGTGGCGGTACCGCCCCTTTTTGCTAGACGGAAAACCCACTAAGACTCAGGCTGATATTACGGTGGTGTTCAAAGAGCAGTAAATCCGCCGTACTAACCTGTCACGACAAGTTCAGCGCCCGTCTCACCGTGCCGCGCTCTTTCTGAATCTTGTCCTGCAGCAGGGTGATGGCGTAGATCAACTGCTCAGGGCGGGGTGGGCAGCCAGGCACATACACATCCACCGGAATGACCTGGTTCACACTCTGTACTAGGGCGTAGTTGTTGAACACGCCACCGGAAGTTGCACAGGCCCCCATGGAGATTACCCACTTGGGCTCCGGCATCTGCTCCCAAAGTTGACGGATCACTGGAGCCATCTTGTTGGACACGCGGCCCGCAATAATCATCAGGTCCGATTGACGGGGGGACGGACGAAACACCTCGGCACCAAAGCGGGCGATGTCGAAACGTGACGCGCCCATCGACATCATTTCGATGGCGCAACAAGCCAGGCCGAAGGTCATCGGCCAGATCGAATTCTTGCGCATCCAGTTCACGGCGCTGTCGAGCGTGGTCAGGACGACACCTTCCGGCGTGGGATTGCCGTAGGTGAGGTCCTTTACCACCCGTTTGCCGTTTTCGATGGTGACGTAGGGGCCGAAGTTCAATCCGTTGGACATAGCTTCATTTTATATGGCTGGCTGCGAACAAGGCTACCCTGCCCGAGTGGGATAGCCACTGAGAATCCGGGGTGTGAAACAGCCGCCCCCGGCTCGCGAAGCGCAGCAGAAAGAATCAAGGCTGCAGCACGATCTTTCCGAACATCTGGCTCTTTTCCATGTACTCATGTGCCGCTCGGGTGTCTTTGAGCGGAAATGTACGATCCACCACCGATTTCAGACGTCCGGCGAAGACGTGCCCCAGAACCTCGTGCATCTCTCCCATAGTGCCCATATAAGACCCCAAGAGAGAAAGCTGGCGCGAGTACAGAAACCGCAGATCGATCCCGACGTTAGGTCCCGCAGTGGCTCCACACGTCACAAGCGTGCCGTTGGGTTTGAGGGACTTGATGCTTTCCTCCCAAGTTGCCGCACCGACGTGTTCCAGCACGATGTCTGCGCCGCCTTTATTTGTGATCTTCTTCACCTCGTCGGAGATCTTTTGCTTGTAATGATTGATACCGTGGTCGGCGCCGAGCGCATGTGCCTTCTCGAGTTTGTACTCGTCGCCTGCGGTAGTGATTACACACGCTTGAAAAAGTTTGGCAATCTGGATTGCGGCAATCCCCACGCCCGAACTTGCCCCCAATACCAGGACCGTCTGACCAGGACGAATCTGAGCCCGGCCGACCAGCATGTGCCACGCTGTCGTAAACACCAGCGGCACGCTGGCGGCCTCGTCAAAACCAAGATTGTCGGGAATGGGAACCACGTTGCCCGCCGGTGCCGCGATCAGCTCGCAGTTGCCGCCGTCTACCGCATTGCCGAGCACTGTGAATTCGCGACACTGGTTCTGCAATCCGGCAACGCACTTTTCGCAATGATTGCAGAAGTGCATCGGCCCCAATAGGACCCTCTGACCAGTTTTCAGATGGTTGACATACTCACCGGTCTCGACCACCTCTCCGGCGACGTCGCTACCCAGAATGTGCGGCAGTCTGACGCCCGGCAATCCCTTGCGCACCCAGAGATCCAGATGGTTCATGGCGCAAGCCTTTACGCGCACCAGCACCTCGTCTTTGCGCGGCTTCGGATCGGGAACGTCCTCAAAGCGCAGCACTTCTGGACCGCCAAATTCGTGAATGCGGACAGCTTTCATCGGGCCACTCCTTTGCGGCTCTCCAAGCTAACATAGCGCCGCAGAATCAGTCAGCGAAGGGTGAACCCTTTGTCTGCCTTCGTGCCCTCTGTGGTTATCACATTCCGGGCGCGCACGCCGGGCCGCAAGTTGTTAAGATATCGATTTTGTGAGGAGAGACATGAAGACCAAAGACCCCGGAATTGTCCGTATTCTTGCCAGCCTTTTTCCTTTTCTGCTAGTGCTGCTCCTGTTGGCTTCTGCGACTTTCGCGGAAGAACCACCCGCCCATCCCATTTTGCCTATAGGATCGCCGGCGCCTGATTTTTGCCTGCCGGGAATTGACGGCGCGACCCACTGCCTGAAGGACTATGCCAGCAGCAAGGTTTTGGTAGTGGCTTTCATCTGCAACCACTGCCCCACCGCGCAGCTCTATGAAACTCGGATCAAGCAGCTGGCTGCGGACTACAAAGACAAGGGCGTTGCCCTGGTGGCGATTGAGCCTAACAATCCCAACGCCGTGCGCCTGAATGAAATGGCATATACCGACGTAGGCGACGCACTGGAGGACATGAAGATTCGTGCCGAATATCGGCACTTCAATTTTCCCTATCTCTACGATGGCGAGACACAGCAGGTTTCTACCGCCTATGGACCTGCGGCCACCCCGCATCTGTTCATTTTCGACGCTGAGCGAAAACTCCGTTACGAAGGCCGCGTCGACAACAACACGCGCGAGTCTCTGGTCACTACTCGTGATGCGCGCAACGCCATCGATGCTCTTCTCGACGGCAAGCCTGTGCCTGTGGCCAAAACTCCTTCCGTAGGTTGTTCGACCAAGTGGCTTTACAAAGAGGCCAGCCGCCATAAAGAAATGGAAGAAATCGAAAAGAAGCCGGTCGACACCAAGGCGGTAACTGCGGACGACCTCAAAGCACTGCGCAAGAACTCCACCGGCAAGTTGTTGCTGGTCGACTTCTGGGCAACGTGGTGCGCGCCCTGCCGCGCGGAGTTACCCGAATTCGAGACCATGTACCGCATGTATGGACACCGGTCGTTTGATCTGGTGACCGTCAACATCAACTATCCCGACGAAAGGCCGGCGGTTCTGAAAGCGCTCACCCAGGAACACGCCACCAGCACGAACCTGGTGCTCATCTCCACCGACATCTACGCGCAACTGGCTGCCTTCGATCCCGACTGGAGCGCGGCAGTGCCCTATACCCTGCTGATTAAGCCCGGCGGAGAGATCATCTATAAGAGCCAGGGGACGATGGATCCGCTGAAGATCAAGCGGCTGATTATTTCCAATCTTCCCGATGATGACTACATCGGGCATCAGGCGTACTGGAAGGCTGCCGTGGAGGGCACGAAGTAAATTTGGTGCCACACTCACCCATCGAAACGCGAGGGGGGCCAGCCCAGGTTGAGAATCGCTAATGAGCTACAGGCCCAACGATCCAGGGTTGGATTGTTTGACTCGTTACAGTTAGCCAACTGATAATCGAAAAAGATGGATATCTACGAGGAGATCGTCAAGTTGCGGCAGGAAGGCCGCCGAGGCGCCATCGCAACTATCGTGAATGTGCGCGGATCCATCCCTTCGTTCAAGACCGCCAAGATGCTGATCCGCGACGACGGTTCCATCGTGGGCACGATCGGCGGCGGTTGCGTCGAGGCTGAAGTCTGGCAGGCGGCCCGCGAAGTGATGGAAAACGAAAAGCCCCGCACCTTGAGTTTCGATCTCAACCAGGATCCCAAGTACGACACGGGTCTGGTCTGCGGCGGCACACTCGAAATCTTTATTGAGCCCGTGTTACCTCCAGCATTACTTTATATATTCGGTGCAGGTCATGTTAGTGCAAGTCTTTATAAAGTTTCGCAAAATGCCGGATTCGACGTCGTGGTCATCGATGACCGGCCCGCCTACGCCAATCGTGAGCGTTTTCCGGAAGCCAAGGAAGTGATCGCCGAAGACTTCGAGCAGGCCATGGCGCGGCTCTCGCTCGTAGAAGCGTCTTATATCGTGATCGCCACTCGCGGCCATCGCGACGACATGCGCGTGCTGCGCTGGGCGGTGCAGACACCGGCACGCTACGTGGGCATGATCGGCTCCAAACGCAAAGCGATTTCGATTTTTCGCGAGCTCACCCAAGAGGGCCTTGCTCCTCAACTCTTCGAGCGGGTTCATTCCCCGATCGGCCTGGACATCGGCGCCCTGACTCCGGAGGAAATCGCAGTAGCCATCACCGCAGAACTCATCGCCGTACGCCGCCATGTGGAGTGTGACCTGCCGTACATGAGCTGGTTCCTCTCGCATAAAGTGGGCGACAAATCCCCGCTAGCCTCAATCACCGAAGCGGCCGACAGCCCGCAATCCGAAGACTGATATCGTGGCCGCGCACTGTGTCCCTGCGACAGAACCTTTCTCCTAACCACAGAGGGCACAAGGGTTC
>Ga0335070_10010967_pt1 | contig 10602 bp, 8 predicted proteins | sample Lox_Sample_13_FD_206722 | JGI IMG/M metagenome (GOLD analysis project Ga0335070, IMG submission 206722) | Soil microbial communities from Loxahatchee National Wildlife Refuge, Florida, United States - Lox_Sample_1.3 | ecosystem: Environmental > Terrestrial > Soil > Wetlands | place: USA: Florida...
TCTTTACGATTTCGGCTATAGTAGCTGAATGAAGTCCGAGGCGCGCCCCGAAACCGGCTTCGGCGACGGGCTGATCACGGAGCGGCAGAGCTCGATCCTGGAGATCCTGATCGACAAGCCGGGAACCACCGTGGTGGAGCTGAGCCGGCTGCTCGAGGTCACCGACGCCACGATCCGCAACGATCTCAACCATCTCTCCAGCCGGGGTCTCATCGTGAGGAGTCACGGCAAGGCGACCCCGTCGCTTCATCCGATGATGATCAAGAGGCAGCGGGCGCACCTCAAGGAGAAGACGCGGATCGCCAAGAAGGCCGCGGAGATGATCGCCAGCGGGGACACCGTTCTGATAGATTCCGGAACGACGACGGCAATGATCCCCCGCTACCTCATCGGGCGGCGCGACATCCACGTCATCACGAACTCCATTCTGCAGATCGCTCACTTCCGCCTGAACCCTTCTATCACCTTCACGATGGTGGGAGGAGAGTATCGGTTCCTCGACGAGTGCTTTGTCGGTCCGTTGTCCCTGGATGCGCTGTCGCGCTTCAACGCGCGGTACGCGTTCATCGGTACCATCGGCTTCACCGCCGAGCACGGGCTCACCACGTACTCCCTCGAAATCGCCGACATCATCATCCAGATGGTCCGCCGTGCGGACCAGGTCGTCCTCTGCGCGGATTCGTCGAAGTGGGGGAAGAAGGGGAACGTCAACACGGTCCCGCTCTCCGAGGTGGACTGCCTCGTGACGGACGAAGCCGCGTCCGATGAGCTGAAGCGCCAGATGCGCGAGCATGGCGTGGAAGTCGTCGTCGCGTAGCGCCTCCCGACGCCCATGATGCCCGCGTGACGACGCCGAACAGCTCCGCCGTGGGCACGTACCGTGTCCTCCGACCGCTCTCCAGGCAGATCTATCCGAGAAACGCTCCCGTCTTCAGGGAACTCTCCTCGATTGCGGCGGTTCGACCTCGGTATTCTTCCGGTTGAAATCCTCGATCTCGGTGCGCAGGGTGTTCACCATGTCCACGAGGGAGCGCGATGACTCCGTGATCATCTGGATCCTCTGAGCGTTGCTCTGGGAGAGATCGTTGATGGACTCGATGGATCGCGAAATGCCGGCGATGGAGAGGCTCTGCTCGTTCATCGCCTGGGTGATGTGCTCCGCGCGACCCTTGACGAGCTGGGCGTTTTCTTCCACCACCTTGGTGGCGTTCGTCTGATCCCCCGCGCGCGCGGAGAGCTCAGAGAACGCGGAGACGATCCCCCCGATGTCCGTGATGATGGCGTTGATCAGGTTCACCGCCCCCGCCGTGTTCTTCATCCCGGTGCCGATTTCCTTCTCGTTGCGCCGGATCAGATTGTCGATGTTCTTGATGCTCGCCGCGGTCGCGTCGGCCAGCTTCCCGATCTCGTTCGCCACGACGGCGAAGCTGCGCCCGGCGTCTCCCGCCCGGGCTGCTTCGATGGTCGCGTTGAGCGCGAGGAGGTTGATGCGATCGGAAATGTCGTTGATGATCCCGATGATGCCGGTGATCTCCGAAGAGCTTCCCTGGATCGTCTGCATGCTCTCGTTCATGATCCGCAGGGACTCTTCTCCGGATCGCGCGTTCGTCGACACTTCGCTGATCTTGGTCAGGGCGCGGGACACCGTGCTGGAAAGGGCATCCGTGGAACCGGTCAGCCGGGCGAGCGCCTGCGTCAGGCTTTCCACCCCGGAGAGCTGCTTCTCCGCGCTCTCTTTCACGCTGTGCGCGGCACTGGAAGCCCCCGCGATGGACGCGCTGATCTCCTCGGTGGCCGCCGCCTGCTCCTGGGAATTGTCGGTGAACTCGGCAATGCTCCTGGACAGGGACTCCGTGTTTCCCAGGAGCGTCTCGGAGCTCGACTTGAGGACTCCCCGGATGAAGAGGTTCTGGGTCAGGTTTTTCTTGGATTCCTGCTGGGCCCGCTCGTTCGCGCGCTCCGTGGTACGCGCGAGGTCCAGGAAGCGCCGCAGGGATCCCGCCATGGAGAACAGGATGAAGAAGGTGATCCCGACGGAGAAGCGTGAATACCTCGTGTTCGGGAGGATGTCGTAGATCACCTGGCTCTCCACGGTATGGGTGCTGATGATGTCCACGGCTGCCCCGTGGACGGCCAGGAGCAGTCCAATGAATGAGGGCAGCAGGTAGCGCAGCCGGCGATGGCGGATCATGTCGATGACGAAGCAGCAGATGGCGTACGCAATCAGGACCACCAGGACGGCGTCCCTCACGTTGTACAGCGGGCCCTGCATCCCCCTGCCGTGGTCGGCCTGGCGGATCATCCAGTCCGCGCGGTGGTTCGTCACGGAGACGTAGAGGTCCGGCGCCGCAAAGGCGAGCAGGGCGAACGCGAAGGCGAGCAGGAGTCCGACGGTCACGACGACCCTGTTGGCCCTTTTCCAGCGAGGTCCCATGTCGAGCATGCTGCCCAGCATGAAAGGGATGGCAAAGAGGAACAGGCCGGCCGCGACCTGTTCCATGCGATGGAACTGCATCCCCTCCTCCGGCCGCCGAAGAAGCCCCCCGACCAGGAGGATCATCGCCTCGCAGAACACGAACACGGCTCCGCTGAAAGCCAGGACCGACATGCTCAGGTAAAGACGGTCGCGCATGAACGAGAAGATGAACGAAAACATGAACAGGCCCATGAGGAGCATTCCGAAACACACGAGGGGAGGCACGAACTCCGAGAGCGTCATGGCCACCTGGAACTGGGGCATTGGTCACCCACCTTTTAGACGAATGTGATACTCTGGAAGGGATCTTGCCGGACAGTATAGCCCGGTCGCCGGATTCCGGCAACGCGGCGCGCAAGCGCCGTGCCGGGGGACTTGCGGCGCGGACCCCGGATGCGGTACATGAGTCAACCACGGAGACTGACGAGACGTGATCGGTGAACGCCTGAGAGACAGCGGCCGACGCAGGATGACGGCATTCCTGCTCTTCCTGTCTCTCTATGCCGTCATGCTCTTTGCCTTTCGCGTCCTGTACACCGGCACGCTCGGCTATATCTTTCTGAACTGGAATCTCTTCCTGGCGTTCCTGCCGTGGCTCCTGACGAGCCTGGCGAATCTGCGGAACATCCGCAGCCGGGTCGCCGTCCTGTTCGTCATGGCGCTCTGGCTGCTGTTCTTCCCGAACTGCCTGTACATTCTCACCGATCTTATCCACCTGCGGCGCGCGGAGAACGCGCCGCTGTGGCTCGATTTCATCATGGTGCTCACGTTCGCCTGGGCGGGCTTGTGCTACGGATTCATCAGTCTCATTGACATCGAGCGCTTCCTGCGGGAGAGCTTCGGCACCGGCCCGCGCCTGACGTCCGTTCTCGAGGTTCTCATGATCTACCTCGCCGCATTCGGCATCTACGTCGGCCGGTTCCTGAGATGGAACAGCTGGGACCTCGTGGGGAGTCCCGCAGAGCTCGTGACCGACGTGTACGGCCGCTTCACGAGCGGCAGCACCGCCATCCGGATCATCGGGTTCACCGTTCTCATGGGAACGCTCCTCAACGCGATGTATTTTCCGCTGAGGTACCTGGGCCATCGCTCTGTTGGACTGCCCTCAGACTCTTGAGATATCGTTCGTTTTGGAATAAAAGCCATCATCCAGGGAAGCAGGAGCGCGCGCCATGAAGAGCCTCGCTAAGGACCAGGGACATGACCGAAGCGTCGAGCGAGATCGCTGGAACGGCGGAAGGACTGTCGAGGCTTTCCAAGACGCTTGACATGCGCTTCCTGGCGATGCGGGAGGCCATGATCGGGCAGGATGCGGGGACCGCAGTCAGCGAGCCGCAGAAAGCGTTGTCCTGGGAAGCCGCCAGATATTCAAAACACCGCTCGTTCGATGCGCGTTCGCGTTTCCCTCCGGCAGCGCAATACGGCCGTCGGCCACGACCGGGCTGTTCCAGTGCCCGGGGCCGCAGGCGAGGGTGGTCATGAGACGGCCCGCTGCCGCCTCGTAGATCCGCAGCCCTCCGCGCGGGTCGTAAACGAAGAGCATGCCGTCCGCTGCCACGGGGCTCGTTCCAGCGTCCTCCGTCCGCCACCGGAGCTTGAGCGTGCGGCCGGCCAGCGTCCATGCCGCGGTGGCGCCGTTGTCCGCGGCGAACAGCCACGTGACGCCTTGGGACTTCAGGAGCGCCGGCGCGGTGAAGAGACGGCTGCGGGAAGGGGTAGGCACGATGCTCGCCTCACCGCCGCGGTGCGGCGCGGTGCCCTGCATCGCTCGCCAGTCGAGAACGCGGATGATGCGGTCCTTTCCCCCCTGGGCGATCAGGCCGCTGCCCAGGAGGACGGGTGACGTGGAGCCGAGGTCCTCGTCTTCCGCGTCGAGATCAGCCGTGTTCACTGGAGTGTAGTTCCCCAGGATGCGTGTGGCGTCCGGATCGAGCTCAATGACGGAGTCGCCCCAGTTGACCGCGCCGTCCCATGTTCCGTTGCCCGTTGCGATGTACAAATTTCCGGTCTCAGACTCGATGACGACGCCGGCGCGCCCCCAGATCCCGGAATCGCTTTCCGGGACTGATGACGGAACGAGAAGCTCGTGCCGGTCGCTGGAGAGTGAGTTCCACACGTGCAGAAGCGCGCCGGTAGCGGCGTCCAGGACCGCAACGTGCCCCTGGTAGGGCGGCCTGTCTCCAATGTAACCGTCCGTTGCCGCAATCACCCTCCCTCGGAAGAATGATAGCGGCGACGCGATCTTCTCCCGCTCGGCGAGCCTCGTAACCGCCGCCGCCCAGATGACGCGGCCATCTGCCACTGCCAGCTTCCTGATCATCCCGTCCGGGGCCGCGGCGTAGATGAACGCCCGATCGTCGTCCGCGACGGGAGTCGCATTCGTGATGCGATAGCTTCCCGCGAGGCTCTCGTAGCTCTCCGGCGTGTGCTCCCAGAGCACGGCGCCGTTGTCAGCATCCAGCGCAAGGGTCTTGCCGTAGGTGGTCGTCACGAAGAAGGCGTCGTGGGCGGCGCCCCCGACGGTCACGGCTCGAAGGTAGATAACAGAGCCGTCGACGGTTCCGTCAATCGTCACCTGCTGCCGGGTGAGCTGACCGATGTTTGCCGCGCTCAGGCCCGTGGCGACGTTTGGCGCGCTGGAGCGGCCGACGTCCCATCCGAAGGTCGGCCAGTCCTGCGCCGGGACGAGGGGGCAGGCGCAGGCAATGAAAAGGAAGGCAACGACAGGGGAGTACCGCATGGGTGATAAGATACGAAGGCGGCCGAGCCGTGACAGCATCTTCTCAATTGACGGCTCCTGCGGCTGCGCGCGGCATCAATACCCCGTTGTGACGCTGAGCGTAATTCTGTTGCGGAACGGGATCAGAAGCAGGTCCGTCGGCTCATCGGGCCGGAACGCGTGCCCCGTCTCGCAGCGCAGACCGAATGACGTTCCCTGCGCGACCTCCCACTCCAGTTCGACAGCCAGCCAGCCCAGCATGCTGTCGATTCCGTAGATCGCCGTCACTCCCAGAAGAAGGAAGCGATCAAGAGCGATGTCCCGAAATGCCGCTGCCGCGTAATGCCGCCGCAGACCTCCCAGGGAGGCAAACGCGCCCGGCAGCGCGGCGCCGGCTGGAGCGCCGGCACCCTGCCACGCGACGTAGCGGGACGCGAACGTGCGTGCCTCATCCGGGGTGAGACCGTCGCCGTTGAAGAAGTATTCCACGAGCAAGGTCTGCGGCCGCGTGAGCCCGAGATCGACCGGAAGTGTAACCCCGGCTGCGGCCCTCACCACGGGCTCGCCGGCGCCTCCCAGGTCCTCCACGGCGAGCATGCCGGGAAAGAGATACCCGCTTGAGCGCCCCCAGCGAAGCTGGATCTCCTCGTACAGGACGAGCGGACCGATGCTCCACGCTCCGTCGCCCAGGAGCGCGACGCGGTCCGAAAGACCCGGGTCTCCGTACTTGACGAGCCCGAATCCCAGGTCGAGCCCCACGCCTTCGAGCAGAAGCTCCACCCGTACCGCGGCGCGGCTCCAGCGGATGTCGGACGCCGGCAGCGCCACCAGGCTCAGCCCGAAGCTCTCATTCGGGAAGACGTCCACCTTGAGCCCGGCAAGCCCGGGAAGGAAAGGGCGAAGGTCGAGAGGGTTGGCCCGGATCTCGAGGGTGTCGATGGGAGAAAAGATCCTGGCCGTGCCCCAGTTCAGGCGCTGGCGCCCCGCAGCGACACTCACCCCGGGGGCAGGGGAGGCCCGGACGTAGAGCTGCGCCGCGAGGGCTTCGGGAGTGATCTCCCTGTCGACATCCAGAGGTACGACGATGTCCACGAGAGCTTCCAGGCCCCGCGGGCTTCTGGCGTTGAGGGAGAATCCCCCCTCCTGCGCCACTCCGAACGAGGACCACGGCGAAGCAGCCGCATCCGCGGCCGCTGCCTGGTACCAGCCTTCGCCCCAGACCTCCACTCCTTTCCCCGCCTGGCCGGAAAGGGGACGCGCCAGCACAAGCAGGATGCCGAGCAGAAGGCCCGCTGCGCGATCACGCACTGTGGACGACTCCGTCGACGATACGGAGGATTCGGTCTGCTTCACGCATCACCTGCTCGTCGTGACTGGCGATGACGAACGTCGTGCTCTGCTCCCGGTGGAGGCGCTCCATGAGGTGGAGGACGGCCGCGCCTGTTTTGGAGTCGAGGTTCGCCGTGGGCTCATCGGCAAAGACCACCTCCGGCCGCGTGACGAGCGCGCGGGCAATGGCCACGCGCTGGCGCTGTCCGCCGGACAGCTCGTCCGGACGGTGTCGGAGGTACGCGCGGATGCCCACCTCCTCGGAAAGCTCCTCGATGCGCCGCCGCCGTTCCGCCGCGCGCACCCTGCGGACGATGAGGGAGAACTCGATGTTTTCATACGCGCTCAGGACCGGCACGAGGTTGAAGGACTGGAAGATGAACGCGATCCGATCTCTGCGGAAGCGGTGCCGGCGCTTTCCGTCCAGCGCGCCGACGCGAACCCCGTCGAACAGGAGCTCTCCGCTCGTCGGCTCGTCCAGCAGGCCCAGGATGTTCAGCAGAGTGGACTTGCCCGCGCCCGACGGTCCGATCACGCAGAGGGAGTCTCCCCTGCCGATGTCCAGGCTCACGCCGCGGAGGGCGTGGACCGTCGTCCTGCCCAGCGGATACTCCTTGACCAGATCGCGAACCATGATGAAACCCATGACTGCGCTCCTTGCTTCTTTCTTCCGCGTCCCTACGGCGCCTCTTCGAGCCGGGCCTCGAGGTTCCGCCGGTTGAAAACCCGATCCGGCAGGTTCCTCGGTTCCTCCGTGACGAGGGTCAGGGTGTTCACCGCGCCGGGGTCCAGGGGAGAGGTGACCGTCACGACCACGGGCTTTTTGCCCGCGCCGATGTCCCGGATCTCGGAGTACCGGATTTCCTTGACCACGCTGCCGTTTCGGGCAAAGCACACTCCTTTCATGGGCCAGCCGCCCTCGCGTGACACGTCGAGGAGGATCCGGTAATAGGGGGCGGCGCGTTCCTTCGCGATCAGCTCCAGCGTGAACGTCTCATTCCCCGCGGCGGTGAGCGCGGCAGTGTAGTTGTCGGAGAAGTTCAGCCGCACGACGTCTCCGTAGGAAAACCCGGTGCCTCCGAAGGACTGGTTGGACGGCACTTTCATGACGCGGTTGATGCGTCTCTCGTACGCCCAGACGTTCTGTTCAATCATGAGGAGATCATTGCCTGCCTCGGCAGGAGGAGCGATCATGCGCACGATGATCTTCTGGTTCCTGTCCCGCGCGTAATAGAGTGCTTCGTAGTCCTCCGTCCTGCCGTCCGGTGACACGAAGTGCAGCCGCGCGACTGCCTTCGCATCAGGGTACATGATCCTTTCCGCGCGCCGGATGATTTCCACCGGATCCGCGGTGCCGGCGTCCTGACCGGACAGGCCGCTCGAAAGGCACGCGAACAGCAGGACAGCCGCCGTGAGACATTTCGTCCGTATCATCTGATTTTTCCTTCCATGCCAATCCGCTCAGTCCGCCTCGCGCAGGGCCGCAAGGGGAGGGACGCTGAGGCGTGCCCGAAGCGTCGTGACAGCCGTGAGCGCCGTGATGCCCAGGGCAGCGCACACGATGAACACGAGCGTCCCGGGACTGAGGCCGAGCGAGATACCGCTTCCCCCGACGAGTAGCTGGAACCCGGAATCCTCCGTCGTCAGGGCGAGCGCGTTGATCAGCTCGCGCACACCCAGCCCGGCGGCCACACCGGCCAGGGTGGCCCCGAGGTTGACGACCAGGATCTCCAGCACGTACAGGGCAATCAGGAAACCCGCCCCGCCGCCGAGACACGAATACGTGCCGATCTCCCGCTTCCGGTCGAAGAGGTTCACCGAGACGACGCTCATGATGCCGAGCGAGGTGACGCCCAGGATGAGGAGACTGGCTGCCATGAAAACGATCCGCAGCAGCTCGTAGATTCCGAACGCGCTGCGGGGGATGTCCTTGAAATCCCAGAACTCCAGATCGAGGCCCCGGTCCTCGGCCCACCCGGTCAGCTTCTGGACGGCCGACGACCGGCTTTCTCCCTGGGTGAGGTCGACGAAGAGCGACATGGTCTCGTCAGGGGCAAATCCCGAGATGAGCCGGTAGGCAGCCATGTTCATGAAACCGTGGTCCACGAGGTACGGCATGTCCTGTCGAGGCACGTAGAACCCCGCCAGAACAGCGTCCTGGACCACGACCTGGCCGAAGAGGTCCTTCCCCACGATCCTGACCTTGTCGCCCGGCCGGATTTTCATGGTGGAGGCAGTTCCGCGGTGGAGGATGACCTGCGGCGTGTCGGAGACGTCGAAGAACGCGCCGTCCGTCATGCGGATGAAGTCCGTGACGACCCACCCCTGGGCCGGATCAACGCCGCGGAAAAGAAAGTCCCGGTACTTGCGGCCGCCGGCGAAAACGCTCAGGGACAGGGCCGTCGTCGGCGCACAGGCGCGCTTCACGAACGGGAGGGACTGGATCCCGGCGAGGATGGAGGGGTATCCCTTGATGCTGAGCGCGGACATGCGCTGCCAATCCTCACCCTCGTCCTCCGCGGTCTTGAGACCCCTGCCGTACACGGCGAGGTCGGCCGACGGGCTCAGGATGGCAAGGAACCCTTTCTCCGCGTTTTCCATCTCTCCGTCGGAAAAGGACAGGAAGAGGAACACGACGAAGGCCGCCAGTCCGACCACCACCGCCGTGATGAGACTTCTCTGGCGGTGGGCAAGGATGTTGCGCAGTGCGAGCTTCACGACGATCATCACGCAGCCTCCTTGAGCAGATCCAGGGGGCGCGCTCGGGTCAGCCGCAGGAGGGGAAAGAGCGAAGCAGCTGCCGAGGCGCAGAGGAACACGGCCAGGCTGACGGCAATCTGGGACGCCCGCAGATCGAGGAAGAGCCGGCCCTCCGGCATGAAGATGATTCCGGGTACGCCCGTGACGTGGAGGAGAAGCACCACTGCTGCCCCCAGGCCGGTGCCCAGCACCCAGGAGACCATGGCTGACACGATCATCTCCCCGAAGAGGATGGTCACCTGGGCCCCGGGGGGAAGGCCGATGGCAATGGCGGTCCCGATCTCCCTCCGTCTCCTGATGAGGGAGAGCAGCACGGTATTGACAATGAAGATCGAGACGGAAGCGATGAAAAGGGCGATGAGCACGAGCGTGAGGACTCCGAATCCGCTGGCGGTGGAAAGGAACAGCCGGCCCAGTTCGGCGTAGTCCCTGACCACGCAATCCGGCTGGCGGGCGGAGAGCCACTGAGCGATCTGCCGTTTCGCGGCCGGCACATCCGCCAGCGAGCTCATGCGGATGAAGATGCTCGTCCCCTCCCTGTCGCCCAGGCCCAGGCGCTCGCGCAGCGGCCGCGCGTCCATGTAGTAGGTGTAGAAGAACATGGGCAGCCTCTGGACGTACGCGGTGACGGCTATCGGAAGGACCGCGGGCCGCGCCAGCGGGTCGTCGCCCCGAGCGGCGGGGACAGCCATCGTATAGGAGACGTTCAGATTGATGGTGTCCCGGACCGGAGTGATGGCGTCCGAATACACCGCCTGCAGCAGCCGCTTTCTCAGCACGCGCGCCTGGAACGCGCCGCGCGCGGACACCTGCCCCAGGCCCGCGGAGCGCTGGGTTTCGGCGGCAAGTGCCGTGCGTGCGTCGTCGATCCTGTAGTCGTAGCTGTCCGCCGTCCAGGAGGGGAGGATCGATGGAAGGTCTTCCCGGTCCAGTGCCTTGTTCATCGCCAGCAGGAAGGCTGCGTCATCAGGAGCGGCTGTCGCCGAAGTGAAGAGCGACGGCATATCCTTCGCGACTCGGGCTTTGAACGACTCCCACTCAAAGCCGGCGGGCCGGAAGTTCTTCCGTGTGAACCGGTCGTTGTTCTTGATGACTTCCCAGAACTCGAGCGGAGGACGGAACACCGGCACGTCGGCCATGCCGGGCCGCCACGCAAGGTCACGGGCGCCTTCCAGCACGCTGACTCCCGGCAGCGTCAGCGGGAAGTCCCGTGGATCCACGCCCATGAGCGACGGTGCAAATGTCGTTTGTTCTCCCTCCGTCGTGAAGATCGCCGCCCTGGTTTCCACGGCAAGCATGACGTGAGCCACGCCGGGGA
>Ga0335070_10010968_pt1 | contig 10601 bp, 9 predicted proteins | sample Lox_Sample_13_FD_206722 | JGI IMG/M metagenome (GOLD analysis project Ga0335070, IMG submission 206722) | Soil microbial communities from Loxahatchee National Wildlife Refuge, Florida, United States - Lox_Sample_1.3 | ecosystem: Environmental > Terrestrial > Soil > Wetlands | place: USA: Florida...
TCTATGGCGTAACTCATATTAAAATCCTTTTCGTAAATTAAAAAACCGTGACCTACTCTGGATAAGCCACGGTTTCAATTAACTCGATTTTTTGCCTATCTCATTTCAGCCTTTTACCCTCAAAAGTGGGCAGAGTATCCCCTGTGCAAAAATTTGTATTAATTCTGATTCTCACTCTGTCCACCTCCGGCAAAAGACTATAGTTAAAACTTAATAAAACAGCTAAATCTATTTTGTCAAGGAAAATTTTTGATTTTTTGAGCTAAGTGCTACTTTCATCAAATTGTAGGGGCAATTCATGAATTGCCCCTACGCTGAATCCTTATAATGCATCAGTCACTTGACAACTGTTATTTCTCTGAAGGCTTAGGAAGTTTGAAATAGTTTTCGCCCTTTTCTTTTACTTGTTTGAAGATGCCAAGGACATTCTGGTCGTAAGGGCAACACAGAATAGATGTATAAGTGGCCTCTTTCTCCACAAGTGCTAATATGAATTTACCTGCTCCCGGTATCTTACCAGCGCCTTCATCATTTGGTTGCATAGCGACGGCTTGACCCATAAATGAGGAATCACCTTTTTCATCCAATCCCACAAATATTTTTGCCCAGTAATAGGTTTGAGATGATTCATTATTTATCTTGATGATGGAATCGGTAAGCGAACCTTTTATAAGGCTGTCTACTTTAACCGTGCAGATATTCATTAGTTTAGTCATATGATTTATCCAACCATCTGCACCCGGCGTGTCATTTTGTTCGGTTACGATAGTCGTGCAGGAGAAAACACTCCCCAGGATGATAAGATCAGCATTTTTATACTTTGCGGCTGGGTCCACAAGCTCGCTGGCAAATATTCCAGAAGAGAATATCAGAAAGAGACCCGTGAGTATACATATACTGGATAAAATGAATCTTTTTGATAACATATGAGCCTAAAAAACAATTTGATGTACGGCTATAGCTTTATACGTTCGTAACAGGCATGAAAAAATATCTGTAATCTATTCTATGTATAATCAAATAGCTTCTTTTGTCAAGGAAAGTTTTTGATTTTCTTGTAGTGCGACCCTTTCAGGGTCGCAAAAAATTGTAGGAACAAAACAATGTTCTGTCCTCTAAAGTAAGCAGGGGCACGGCATGCCGTGCCTCTACGGTAACACAGATTCCTCATCGGTATCCCCACTTTGCCTACAAGGTGGGGATATTGTAAACTAAACTTGAGGCAATTTGGGTTTACCGATTTAGTAATGTTAATAAACAGGCGTCAGGAGGTAACTCCTGACGCCGCTTTGGTCATATCCAAAAAGAAAAAGGAAGAGCTTTTTAAAAAAACTCTTCCTCTTGGCTCCTTCTTCTTTAATCTTACCGCACTTTTTCAGCCATTCTCTGAAAGTTCAATTGTTCCTGCCTTCTTTTCTCGATTAAGGCATTCATTACCACGCCTTCTTTGATCCAGTTGGCTGCGGTCTCGTATGAGATCAGTTTTCTCTCGTACATGTAATAAATCGAATTATCCATACTTTGCATCTGGTCCTGAGCACCGGTCTGGATTAAGGAAGCTAACTGTTCGATCTTCATCTGTCTTATAGTCCCCTTTACCGCAGGTGTCCCGATCAAAATCTCAGTAACCGGCACTAGCCCCTGGCTATCTTTCCTGGGAAGAAGCTTCTGGCAGATGACCCCCTTTAAACAGGAGGAAAGCTGTAAAGCTGCACCCTGCCTCTGGTCGTGCGGAAAAATCCCCAGGATACGGTTGACGGTCTGAGGTGCATCACTAGTATGCAAGGTGGTAAAAACCAGGTGTCCGGTTTCTGCTGCGGTCAATGCAGTGACCATAGTCTCTAAATCCCTGACCTCCCCGATGAAAATTACGTTGGGGTCCTGTCTTAACACGTGCTTTAAACCATGTTTGAAGGAATGGGTATCGATGCCGATCTCTCTTTGTTTGATTAAAGACTTTTTACTCTGGTGCACGAATTCAATTGGATCTTCCAGAGTGATAATTATTTTTCTGAATTCCTTATTTATCAGTTCGATCATTGCGGCTATGGTGGTGCTTTTCCCGACTCCTGCAGGACCAGAAACAACCACTAAACCATCATTCAGTCTGGCCAGCTCTTCTACCACATGAGGCAGTCCCAGCTCGGCAATGCTTTTGTCCGGTGGCTTGATCAGACGAAAGGCTGACTCCACGTTACCCTGCTGGAAATGCACGTTCACCCTCCATCTCCCCAGGTCAGGAACCGAGTAGGCAAAGTTTGATTCTTTCATCTTCTCGAAACCGCTGATCTGCTGTGGGGTCATAACCGAATAGATCAATCTTTTGGCCTCATCCGGAGACAGAGACTTATTACCCCAGTTTTTTAGTTCCCGGTCGACCCTCAAAGTAGGAGGATGGTTAGCAGTCAGGTGCAGGTCCGATGCCTGCTCTTTTACCATCTGTTCTAACATGGGATAAATATCAATACATTCGATCTGCTTCTTTAAAGCCGACTGGGCTTCCGGTTCAAGCTGGGTAAAAGACACCCCGATACTATATTGCTCCGTGTCCCATTGGGAGATGTACGCTACCTTACCTATGATGTTCAGAGGTTGAGCCGCTCTGGACAGGTGCAGTTTGATCTCAAGGCTCGAGCCGATGCCTAAAGGAAAGGGTGAGAGAAACTGCATGCCGGAAGCAGAAATGTCCTTGGTTCTGGAATTGGTAAAAGCGGCACTATTGGTCGAGTCCAACACCCTGAAATCGAAGTCGAAATGGGTCCTGATCCTTCTGGAATTTCTTTTTTCGCTATTCATAATAACTCCTCTAAAAGTTGTCTATTTCAGATTATCGGAAGAATTTATCAATTATAAACCTGCTTAACCCTTATTCTGATTTAATTCTCTCAACTCGAACTGTGACCGGAGCTTAAGTTCTGATAAAATTAGGGAGCAAGCTTATCCTGATCCCCTTCTAACAGGAGAGAGTCGGGAGATTCACTCCATTGAAAAATTTATTTTAATCTGTATTTTGTTTTCGTCTAACTTCTTACGTCTCCCTTCTACTTTGATGTTCAGAAAGGAAGCGCATTTTCTATCCCCGGTTGGAAATTTCGAAGGAAATCCTCAACCAGAACAAGTGCTTCTTTTTCCGAAACCTCGTTCAAAGGAAGATTTATGCGGATGAAAGCAGCATCTGTGGGTGCTCTTTTTAAAGAGTTGATTACCAGATCCAGCTTTAAACCTAGCTCGGAGGTCACTAGCCCGCTTCTGGTCTGAAACCAGTAATACATAACCTCCTGGGATTTACTGTCCGAGATCAAAAGCCGGTTAACCAGCAGGCTGGCTCCGGAAGAACCCTGGATTCTGGTTTTCTCCCTGGTCAGAATCTTCCACCCGCTTCCCGGGAGGCAATTCTTTGGGGAGTGAATCTGGGAGCCGTATTTCTGGCTCTTGAAATATGAGATGAATAGATAAAGCTCCTTCCCCTCACGGTTAGCATATCTTCTTAAGGTTGAGGCATCAGCTTTTATCAGCTCATAGGTCTGATCAGTGAAAAAATACTCCTGTCCACTCCAGTTCCCTGATTGCATTGGGATGAGGGCAAAACCGGGCAACCTTGTGGATTCCATACGTGAGTAGCGCAGCAGATTCACCAGGATGAGAGTTATGACCAGAAGCCCGATAGTTATCCAGAATTCTTTTTTTCTCAAATTCATTGTATATATCTTGATAAAAGAATATAAGGAAGAGGAGTCAAAAGTCAATCCTTAAAGAATGAACTGAGACAAATCCAGGTTATACTTCTGGGGATCTAGGCATCTCAGGATCGACCTGGCAGCACCTGGCTCGGACCCAAAAGTCAGGTCCTGGCTTAAGTCGAGAATCTCTGGTGTTTCTCTGGTCCCCTCCTGATCTGCAATCACTTTTACTTTTGGAAAAGATGGGTTCTCCGGATTGTTCTTTATGACGATACCGATTTGTCCATCATTTAAAAGGACCAACGAGCCAACCGGGTAAACCCCTAAAAGATTGATGAAAAGCTTGAGCAGTGCAGGATCGTAGACCTTCTCACGGACGTAGAACATCTTTCTCAAAGCCTCGTCCGGCGGAAGGGGAACCTTGGCATATACTCTGCCCGAGGTCATAGCATCGTAAGAATCGACCAGACTGACGATGCGCGAGAAAAGATTCAATTCCCTTTTTTCTTTAAGCCTGGGATAGCCTGAGAGATCCAGGTTCAGGTGGTGCTCGAAACTGACCAGCATTGCCCGGATGGAAAAAGGATCCAGCTTCAGACTTGCCAGAAGATTCTTAACACCCATTACGGGGTGCGCCCGCATTTTCACCCATTCGGATTCATCAAACTCAGAGGGTTTGTTCAAAAGCTCCAGGGGTAGTTTGACCTTCCCGATGTCGTGGAACAGGGAGGCAAGACCTAATTCGCACAGCTCCCTTTTGCTCAAGCCTAATCTCAAGCCCAAAAGCAAAGAGAGGATACAGACATTAGTGGAATGCAGGTAGGTATACTCGTCATAACTCTTTAAAGCCGAAAGCTCCAGAAAGATCTCCTCATTCTGCAGGATCTGGTCAACCAGGGATTGAACCGTCCTTTTGACTTTGACCAGATTCATCCCCTTGCCCGACTGGGTCCGCTGGCTAAACTCCCTGACCACGGAGATAGCTTTGAAGAAGGTTCTCTTGGCTGTCTGCCTCTGATCTAGAGATATCAGTTCAGCTCCGGAGGCCGGGTTTTCCCTTTCCTTTTCCAGATGAATGTGTCCCAGATTCTGCTCAAAGATTTTCTTCTCAATCGCCTCAAACGGTTCCTCTTCGTTCTGATCGGCATGTGCCAGAATGTAGATCAGGTTTTGAAGTTCGGGCTGAGAAATACCTGACTCCAAAGTGAGTTTATAAATCTTTAGTTTCTGGGTAAATTCCTGGATGAACCTGTTGGCAACATAGTTTTCAAAATCAAGCCTGAGCCGGGCCTGGTTCAAAAACAGATAACCTTCTTTGGAGCTGAAAGAAAGGTCCCCTTCATGACTGATAATCTCGGAAACCGCCTGCATGAGTGGAGCAATCTGTTTCTGGAAGGCATCGTTATTCGGCTCATATAAGGCTGCAGTCCTTAGGGATGCATAGAATAGGTTGACCAGCCACTTTCCTTTTTCCAGAAGGTAAAGATAGTTTTCCTTGTTTTGCTTTCTTTCCTGACTGGTTACCTGCTCGGCTAATTTATTCAAGCTTCTGACTCCTTTTCTGTTTCGACAGGTCTGCTGTCAGCGGTTTTTTGAAGAGTATGTGACTTTCCTATCAGCAGATTAGCCTGTTGTCTGATTTTTCTGCTTCTGCTTGAGCTTAATACCTTTAAAGCCTCAAGGCTTAAAGAAGTATTGACGCTAGCTAACGCCTTTAAAGCTAGGTAAGAGCTTTCTTTTTGCTTCTCTCTTTTGAACCAAGCTCTTTTCAAAATCAGTTTTTTAAGCAGTTCAACTGCCTTATCTTTTCCAATGCGGGCTAAACTTTCCAACAGGATTTTCTTTTCCTCCTGGCTTTTATCCCTGAAATCTTTTCTGCTCACCAGATTTGAGATAAATTCAAAAGCTCCCTGACTGGACCTTTCACTTAAAAACCTGGCAGCCCTTACCCTCAGCTTTTCCTCAGAATCTTCCAGGATACCCAATAGAATCGAGGTTACCTCCTCCCCTTTGATTCGGGAGAGCGCTTCTAGTGTCTGTTTTCTCACTCGCAGATCCTCATGTCCAATAGTCTTCTTGAGAAAGGGTATGGCCTGAGGTGAGCCGATTCGGCCTAATACGCCGACGATATTCCTGACCACGTACCATCTGCGGTCATAGACCCCTTTGCTCAAAAGCTCAATGCTTTTCTCTCCCCAGTTCTCCAGCACGGTGCAGACCATTGAACGAGCGGCAAAATTCTCTAGCTCGCCCAACATATCCACCAGATGAGGTATGGTATTGCGGCTCAACAGGGAAAGATACTTTCTGGCAGAAAAAAGATCCAGCTTGGGATTCTGGTTCAGAATCTGGGTTAGAATTTTTATCCTCTCTTTATCTCCTGCCCGGTTCAGGGCTTCCCTTATCCTTTCGGCTCTGCGGGTCTGTCCACCCTCGGATTCTGTCTCTTCCAAATTCTTGAGCAGGACCAGGACTTCAGAGGCCAGACAGAAATCTTGCTGGCTAACCAATGAATCCAGGAGTTTTTCCAAAAGCAAGATTGTATCCGCGAAATCAGAGAACTCCTTATCCCCGGATAAAACCTCCTTCAGAATCAAGAACAATTCTTTCAAAGGTTCGAAGCTTTTATCTTTTTCCAGCAAGAATTTCAGCTCGTTTAACTCCTGCTGGGGAACCAGGTCTAAATCGCGCAAGAACCTCTCCACCTGGATCCTGGCTGGAAGCTCCATTTCGATACCTCTGCTCTCCTTAAGGTCAATTTCCGAGTAGTATAGCTGTTTAAGGTCTTTGCTGCCTGCAGGCAGGGGGAGATCGTTTATATCCTCGGTCAAAAATTCATCCACCGCGGAGAACTTGATGTGAGGCAGGTCTTTTTCCCAGAAAAGAGTGACCAGATCATCCTCCGGCAAGGAGGATTTCAGACAACTGGTAATAGCCTCCAGAAAGGAGAAAAGTTCTTCCTGTTCGATCTCTTTGTGAAAGCTCAACTCTCTTATCCCGTCCCGGTACAGGGCAAAAGCAACCCCCTCGTCTTTTTTCTCTTCCTTTAGAATAAGCTTGTCCTGAAAAAGGAGACCGGACTGGTCGACCCCAAGCTTGAGTTCCTCATTTTCCTCTAAAAATTCCGTCAGTTTTTTGAAAAGATTATTCCTGAACTCTCTGGGTATGGGATTGTCCGGAGGATATATACAGTTAATTTTGATGGCTTTGACCAGGAAATTCACCGCTTCCTGAACTCTTTTGATCAGCTCACTTGACTGGTCCTGAAGCTCTTCTACGTCGGATATCAAATCCGGAGTCTCCTCAAACATATTTCACCCCTTGAGGGAGTTTTCCTCACAAGGTTATTCCTTTCTTATTGATTATCGTCAAGATAATGAGATGGGTTAAGAGGAATAGGATAAACTTTTTTAATAAAGAAGGCAGATTTACAAATAGAAGTTAATTGATAAGGTTTTAATCCTAAACTGTGTGGATGACGATCTTTCTGTTTTTGCGCTGGAACCCTGGAGTCCTCGAATCCTTGAATCCTGTTTAGATGTGATCTAACATCCCGTCAGCAATTTGGTTAGCTTCTTCCCAATATTTTTCTGGCACCCACAGGCTGATTTCCACGGGAGAGGTGGTCGAGTAGCTGCCTAACATTATGCCGATATCATCCCCCTTGATAACCGAGTCGATACCAGAATTTCTCAGAGATTCCTTGAGCATCTCGGCATACAATCTGCTGGGAAGGTTGCGCAGAAGTTTATAGTTTACGGGCTCGAACGTTGCTTGAGGCTCCTCGGGAAGTTTATCGACCAGCGGGATATTGCAATCACTACATTTTTGCACCCCGGGATTATATTCGGTTTTGCAATTTGGGCAATAAGGCATAAATCTCCTTTTTAATTATCGACTCGATGTATTCACTTGCGATGTAGCGGTGGTTTGAGACCTTCATATCAGGAAGTCTTAAACCCTCGCTACTGCTTTTCTAACAAAACCGCCAGCTTTCTTTAACCTTTTTTCCGCTTCTTTCTTATCTACGTTTAAAAGTATCATAACCAGAGCGATTTTTACATTTCCTCCTGAAAAGCGAAGATATTTTTCTGCCTGCTTATAATCAATACCGGTCACCTGCATTATTATCCTTTTTGACCTTTCTTTCAGTTTCTGGCTTTTTGCCTGCAGGTCAATCATCAGGTTCTCGTAAACCTTTCCTATTTTGAGCATTGCCGTAGTGGAAAGCATGTTCAGAATCAGCTTCTGGGATGTTCCAGCTTTCATACGTGTCGAGCCGGTAACGACTTCAGGACCTAAGACCGGAGAGATTATCACGTCCGGCTTAACTTTAAGCCCTTTAATCGGATTGCAAAAGATAAAAATCGTCTTTGCCCCGACTTTTTTTGCATAGGCCAAGGCACCTAAGACGTAAGGAGTTCTCTTGGATGCAGCGATCCCGACGACGACATCGCCCTTTTTTAAATCAGCTCTTTTTAAATCCATTTCTCCGTTTTTGAGATTGTCTTCTACCCCTTCTCTTGAGCGAATCAGGCTTCTGAACCCCCCGGCTATTATTCCCTTTATCATCTTAGGGTCGGTTCCGAATGTAGGCGGACATTCTGCCGCATCTAAAACCCCTAACCTTCCGCTGGTCCCTGCACCAATATAGAAAAGCTTGTTCCCTTTCTTGAAAGCTCTGACGATTAACTCGACGCCTCTGGCAATCTGAGGAATTTGTTTTTCGACTGCCAACGGAACTTTTTGGTCCTCTGCATTGATCAGCTTCAAAATCTGCAAAGTAGATTTTGAATCGATATCAAAAGTAGCAGGATTTCTTGATTCGGTAACTAAATTTTTGATCTCTTCGAAAACTTTTCTGGACAAAAAGGAAACTCCATTTCCTTAAAGAGTGGCCACATATATAACAACTTTCTGAGCAATCACTCCTGCGCCAATTGTCCCCTGAGCACCCGAAATATTATTGGCAGGAAGACCAGCAGGTAGATTAAAAGGAATCCCAGGATACGTAGGGAAACTCTTGTTATAAGCTATAACATATATCCAATAGTATCCAAGAACCAGAGTTCCCATTCCTGAGGTATAGAAGGCCTGGTTGGGAATGGGGTTAGGCGAGGCATCATCGGTTGCATTGTATAACTCAGCTCCGGAGATTGTATCACCCTTGACAACACTGACTATATATCCATTTGAATTACCTGAAGCAGTCCAGTTTGTAAGAATTGGCAAGTTGATTGTTCTAAAAGTATCTCGGGTAGGAGTAACATTAACGCTAAAGGTGTCCGGCATAGTAAAATTAAAAGTAATGGTAACTGTATCCGTTGGGCTGATGATTGAGTCGGTATAAGCTGTATTCATATGGAAAGTTGTGTCCGAAAATTCCATATAATATAAACCGGAGCCAACGTTAGGGATACTCTTATTACCTACCTTTACTGTTGCGTCATCGTAGAGAGTATCATTTCTCGAAACCGTAAAAACAGCAATATCTTTTGAAAGATTCAAATCCTTGACTACTGCACCATATATGGTAAAAGTGGGCTTTTCAACAATCGGACCTATCGATTTTTTCTTGCAGGCAAAGCCTAACAATAGAATCGCAATCCAGAGGAATATAATTGATTTTTTCATCTTAACCCCTCCTTCGGATCCGTTCCCCGGACCCAAATTTCTTTAGTATTTTTCATTTTTTCCAGAGCTTCTTTTAGTTTCTGCTCAGGGGCCGTCAAAGAGAACCTCAGATAACCTTCACCTACAGAGCCCAGACCCGAGCCAGGAGTGGTCAAAACCCCGGTTTTCTTCAGAAGCTCTAAACTGAATCTCCTTGAGTTTCTCCTTCTAGGAATTTTAGCCCAGACGAAAATCCCCCCTTTGGGCAAGTCAGTATCAAATCCCAAGGATTTCAAGCCCGGGACTAAAACATCCCTTCTATTCTCATATGTTCGACAGATTTCCTTTGTAACTTGAGAAGGAAGTGAAAGCGCAGTTATGGCTGCTCTTTGAATTACGTGAAAAACGCCGGAATCAAAATTTGTCTTTAAATCTCTCAATACCCGGATAAGCTTTTTATTCCCCACTACAAAACCCAGTCTCCAGCCAGACATAGAATAAGTCTTTGAAAACGAATGAAACTCTAAACTATTTTCCTTTGCCCCTGGGAACTCCATTAGACTGAAAGACTTCTGTCCATCGAAAGTAATCTCAGAATAAGCCATATCATTACACAGGATTATCTTATTTTTTCTGGCAATTTTGACTGCTTTTTCCAAAAATTCTTTCGGAGCTAAGGCTCCTGTCGGATTGTTGGGATAATTTAGATACAGAAGTCTAGCCCTATCCAGAATTCTTTTATTAATCTTACCCAGATCGGGCAGCCAGTTATTCTCTCTAATAAGAGGGACTTCATGTACCTTTCCTCCAGAGAGGATGACGCTTCTCTTGTAAACAGGGTAGGCAGGATTAGGAACTATGGCAAAATCGTTTTGATTTAGAAAAGCAAGAGGCAGATGAGACAGCCCTTCCTTCGAGCCGATCAAGACCAAAATCTCTTCTTTCGGAGCAAGCCTGATATTGAACCTATGAGAAAACCAATCGCTGATTGCATCTTTTAGCTCAATTATCCCCTCATAGACTGGATGACGGTGATTGTCAGGATTATCTGCTTCTCTTTTTAAGGATTCGATTATTTCTCTCGGGGGAGGTAGGTCTGGATTACCAGAGGAAAGATCAATCACCTCAATCCCGGAACTACTGGCTTTTCTCTTAGCCTCAGCCATTTCAGCAAAGACGTATTTATCAAGGTTTTTAATTCTGGAAGCAATCATATTTTCTAAGTCGAATCTTTTCCTCATATCAGTGTCGGTAAAGTGCTCTCAATTTAGCAGGAATTGAATCTAAATCAAGACTTTTTTCAGATCC
>Ga0335070_10010972_pt1 | contig 10599 bp, 3 predicted proteins | sample Lox_Sample_13_FD_206722 | JGI IMG/M metagenome (GOLD analysis project Ga0335070, IMG submission 206722) | Soil microbial communities from Loxahatchee National Wildlife Refuge, Florida, United States - Lox_Sample_1.3 | ecosystem: Environmental > Terrestrial > Soil > Wetlands | place: USA: Florida...
GAAGCTCTTTTGTAGTATTGCTGCGCTGCTACTGACCGTCACCGCGTTCGCGCAAAATCCGACTTACAAGCAGGTCGCGAAGTTTGTCATCGGAGGCGAAGGCGGATGGGACTACATCTCCTACGACGAGAGCGGCAACAGGCTGTTCATCGGACACAACAGCGCGATCTATGTTGTGGACGCTGCAAGCGGCAAGAAAATTGGCGAAGTACCCGCAACCGGGGCACACGGAGCAACAATCGTTCCGGATAAAGGCCTCGGATTCAGTTCGAATGGCAAGGCCGGCACAGTGACCGTGTTTGATGCGAAGACTCTCGCGCCCAAAATGGACATCAAGACTGGCGAGAATCCGGATGCCATCATGTACGACAAGCACTCGAAGAAGGTGCTCGTGATGAACGGTCGCAGCAAAGACCTGGCCGTAATCGATCCCGATTCGCTGAAAGTAATCGCCGCGGTTCCGCTCGGGGGCAAACTTGAAGCCGCCGCAACCGACAGCACACACGCGTATATCAACGTAGAGGACACCGGCGAGATCGCCGTGGTCGACACGAAGAACTGGAAAGCGACGCAACGCTGGAAACTTGAAGGGTGCGAAGAACCTTCCGGACTCGCAATCGATGAGAAGAAATCCGTTCTCTTCTCGGTGTGCGGGAACAGCAAGATGATAGTGGTGGATGCCGAGACGGGCAAAACACTCGCGACTCTACCAACCGGGAGCGGAACGGATGGCGCCGCATTCGATCCCGAAGCGAAGCTTGCGTTCGCGTCAAATGGAGAAGGTACACTGACCATCGTGCACGAAGGAAAAGATGGTAAGTATGCGGTAGCGGAGAACGTCCACACGGAACGCGGTGCGCGCACTGTTGCCGTCGATCCGAAGACCCACCGCGTCTATCTGCCAACTGCCGAATTGGGCCCGCCCGCGGAAGGACAAAAGCGTCCGAGCGTCAAGCCGGGAACTTTCATGGTGCTCGTCTATGCACCAGCAAAAGACTAGCAAACTGAAACCTGTTCTGGGTCGGGGCGCTAGTTGCAGGCTCAGATTGGAGTGCCCCGACTCAGCGCTTACGATCCGGTTCACATCTCGGAGGGTTGCGATGCGAGTCTCTTAAGCTCACCAGCGAGGCACCCGAACAACTGTCGCGTGTACGCGAGTCACGGATTTATTGCTTCCGCAACGCCCAGCAACGCCATCGCTCTCTGATCTCCATCCGGACGCGCCTCAGCCCAACGGAGTGCCGCGGTACGGTCTTTCAGAGCCCAGTTTCTCCCTATGGCTCGGAAAACTGGGGTGAGATAGTGCTCCTCGAACTCTGCGCCAGGGACGTGAACAGCTTCGGAAAATTTCAGAGCGGCATCGATGTTGCCCTTCGCGGCGGACCGCATCGCCAGTTCCGCCATTCCAGCACTCACTTCAACCGGGTTCACACAGGCCTGCATCGCTTTTTCCGCTCCGAGAAGGTCGCCGCTCTTTTCGTGAATGTAGGCCACGGTTTTGCAATCGCAATTCGCGCCATTCAGCCGATTCAGTTCTTCGGCCAGGTTGGCCGATTCAGATCCTTGCGTTGCGAGGTCACAAGGATCGGATGGCGATCTTCCCACGCTCCGGGCCCAATTACGGTCGGCCATTCGCATGGCTATTTCACGCGCGCGAGTTTTGTTGCCCCGTTCTGCAAGCTGATTCGCTATCGCGAAAAGAATTCCGTCGCGCCACGCGGGCTCGATCTCGCTCACAGTATTAAGCGCGGAATCTAGGTCACCTGACCGGGCTTGTTGAGTCGCAACGGCCTCGAGCACCTTCTCTTGCAGCTGCGGCAATAACGAGCGGATGTTCACCCTCGCTCCATCCGTATCGCCACGCTCGGCCTGCACGAGAGCTATGGCGTACAAGGACAACTGCTTCGCATTACCATCGGCCGCCATGTCTGCTAACTTCTTCGCGCCCGCAAGGTCCCCATTTCTCGCCCGAATCGAAACAAGGTCGGCATAGAGCTGGTCTGGGAATTTGTCGGTAAGATTCCAACCGCGCAGAGCATCGTCGTAGTGGCCATGCTCAGCTTCGGCTTTCGCAATCTCGCCGAAGATGTACCAGCGCGTCTCAGGCTTGGCCGATTTGGCTGCGGTGGCCGCCATCTGAAAGACATCTCGGCCGGAGGGGTTTCGGCTGCAAGCGCTGATGGTGAACAGCAGAACAAAGATAAATACGACTGGGTACCTGATCATCTGCATAGCCCCATACGCATGAACGCCTTTGCCGCCGCAGGAGATTGCCCGGCTCTTCTCGATGACTTGAGCAAGCCGGGCATGAGCATTACTTCACGGTTAGAGTTAAAGCCAACTGACCGAAGTTACCCGAAACGACGTCGACCGCCTGCGCGGTAACCGTGGAGGTGAAGGTGACGTCGACAGCAAGCGCGGAAGAGGCAGCCGCAGGATATTTCGAATCACCGCTGTAAGTGGCGGTAATCGACCTGGCTCCGATCGGAAGCGAGGAGGTTGTGATGGCCGCGGTGCCGTTAGTCACGGCGGCACTTCCCAACAGTTTGCTTCCGTCAAAGAAGCTGACCGTGCCCGTAGCAGCGCCATTCGAAAGCGTCGCCGTGAGTGTCACCGGACTGTTCAGTGCCGGGCTCATGCTCGATGATGTCAGAGTAAGCGTTGTCGGGGCAGGAGCCGTTGTCTTATGACTGCTTCCGCCACAGCCGAACGTGAACGCACCTAACAAAACAAGCACCAGCCCCGTGGCGAACACGGCTGAACGCTTGCGCGGAATAGTGAGGAACACTCCGCCCACGATCATCATCGCCAGGTACATCGGAAGTTCACTGCGATTCGGAAGTAGCGGTGCGGGCGAGTTCTGCGCCAGCGGCGAGCTTAATGCCACCGTAAGGGTCGAGAAAACCTTTCCATCTGGAGTTGCTGTGGGCGCGCTGAATTGACATGCTACGCCAGCAGGCAATGCGCCTGGGCACGCGAGCGTGATGGATGACGGTGACAAAGTCAGTCCAGCTGAGGGTGTGAGAGTAATTGTGACGGTGTTGCCGGACGTCGCCCCCGGACTGACGGTCAAGGATGGCGATGTAGCTGTCATGGAAAATCCGCCGGTGTATTGAATCGTTGGTGCCGATCCACTCACACTAAGGTAGTTCGTGTCGCCGGAGAATGTTGCGGTGATCTGGTTATCTCCGCGAACCAGGGACGTAACGTCAGCATTGGTGGTCGCCTGTGCGTAAGCGTATCCGGTGGTGGCGTCCGTATAGGCCCAGACTGAAACTGTATCGATCACAGCCCCTGTGGTGACGTTCTTGAAGGTCACGCTGCCGGTGAGATTGTCGCCCAAGCTGGCAGACTTGATTGTTGCTTCCAACTGTGCACTCTGCCTCTCTCCGACGGACGTACGGCTCGCACTCAGGTCAAGCGTGGTGACTGCGGGGGACACCACGACCGACTGCTCGGCGGAGGCGCTGGGAAGATACTTGTCGTCACCCGCGTAGCGCGCATACACCGTGTACTTGCCCGCTGGTGGCGTAACGGTTGCGGCTAGATTCGCGGTCCCGCTAACCAGGTCAGTCACATCTTCGCCACTGCGGGTGGTGCCGCCGGCATCCTTGTACATGAGTGTCACGAGTCCCGTTGGAGTTCCGGAAGCACTTGTGACGGTCACGGTCCCGCCGCTCTTCGTCCCGTAATCAAGACTCAAAGCGGTGAGTGTCAGAGCTGTCTGCGTTGACGAACGATTGTCAGCGGGCCAGCTGCTCATCAGGTTGGCTGCGTTGATGCTGCCTAACCCCGTTGCCATATCGAAGCCCGCACCGGCATCGTATCCAGAGAGAATTCCGAACTGATTTGAGCTGTCGGCAGGGGTACAAACTCCATCGGGAGGATTATCGACGCTGCCTTTCCAGCACGGGACCCGGTTATTGCCTGCGGTGATATCGTGGAATACGCAACCGGGCGCATCTACACCCGTGGTGTCGCCCACCTTGCAGGAATCTTTCCTGTTCGGGTCATTGAATTGCTGCGCGGCCAAGCCATAGAGCGTGTAATTGATGTTGCCCAGCCTCGAGTTGGCCTTCTGATTAAGCAGAGCAACGATGCCCGCGAATGCGGGCGCCGAAAACGAGGTTCCTCCCCCGAGATTGTATGCCATGCTATCGCCGAAGCAGCTGGTGCCATCCGGAGTTCTGTCGGATTCGCAGAATATGTACGCGCTGTCGAAAAGTCCGCTGCCCGCGAAGAAAGAGACGTCGGGTATCTGACGGCGAGAGTCGGCCACTACGCCGGGAACTCCAGTTTGCCAGGAGGGCTGGGGATAGCCAGCTTTGCAATCCGCAGGGTTGTTGGTATCCGTATTGGTGCAGTTACTTGCGCCGCCACTACCGCCAACAGTATTCAGGAGTGTAACTTGCGCGTTCGAGTCATTACACAATAACTCGTTGGTTGTATCTGCAGCGAAGGTTGACAACGTCATCGTAAACGCGAGCACCTCAGGGCTCGCGCACGTGTCATTCCAAGTCGCTTCGGGGACGTACAATAGCGCCGAGTGCTGATCCGGGGCAGAGTTCGTGCCGTTCCAGTAGTTCGAGGGCGTCCCCAACAAATTCACCGGGAAGTCGGTGCCGCCAACCGCCACATTGTAGGGAGTTGATGCTAATCCGCTCACCGAGAGGCCATCCATGGAGAACGGAGCTCCGATATCACAACCTGCAGACGCCGAGTCTCCGGCCGCGGCGATAACCGTAATGCCTTGGCTGGCAGCCTGCTTGTAGAGCTCCGAGATGAGTGCGTTACCGGAAGTTCCCAGGTAGAGTTCGCACTCACCCCAGCTGATACTCAGCACGGGAGCAAGATCGTTGTCGACCGCATAGATAATTGCATTGGTCACGTCCTGAGATACAACGAGGTCAATGGTGGCGTTCTTCGCGATCGCGCCTGACCACTGCACATCGAGGTCTGCTTCGTTTTCGGACGTGTAGTCCAAACCTGGGTTCGGTCCATCGTAGAAGACATTGATTTTGGTCGGGGGCAATCCGAAAGCAGCGCGAAAAGCGTCAACATCCCTGGGGAGTATGTCACTCTCGCCCACAACTGCGATCGTCTGCCCAGTGCCGTCATAGGTATCGTAAACCGGTTGCACGTTGTAAATGGTGGCGAAGTCGCCGGGGCTCAACAAATGGTACGAGCTGTCGTTGTACTGCCATTCGAACTCCGGTGTGACTCCGCTCGAAGGAGCACCCGGAAGTGGTACCACGTGCCACGCCTTCTCGCCTTTGTTTTGGGTCGCAAGTTTCGGGATGATTGTATGCAACGGCTTCGGCTTCATGTCATTCAAGCCGTGGAAGTCGCTAATGACAGGAGCCAGTGCGGCGGGAATCATCGGGTTAGAGACATTGGCGTAATGTATCTCGTTGCCGATCTTGTATTGGTGCAGCGTCGTATGAAGTGCCTGCTGCAATTGCGCATGCGTTCCAGACACCCGGACGAAGTTGTCCCCCTTGCCTACCTTGTCAACGACAAAGCCATGTGAGGTCAGCCAGGCAGTGACCTTCGCAAGGTCGGAATCCGAGATGCCAAACCGCGTCCCGTACTCTTCGGGCGTAAGCCACTTTCGATAACTGGCGGATTTTGGATTCTGCTGGTCCGCCAGCAGATTCTGGAGCGCAGATTCCTGCGCGTCGCTGCGCCGGAGCACCACATGCAAGTTGACCCTCATGCTTTCGGGCGCGGTTCCCAAGTCGTTGGCCGGCGTCGCCCATGGCACAACATGTCCACCAAGCGTGACGAGCTGGTTCTCATTGATCGTCGCCACCACTCGGGAAGTCCGCAGAGCGCCGTTTGAAGTCTCGCCGGCAAAAACTATCGGGGCTGCAAGAAAGGCCACTGCCATAAGAATGGCGATTGAGACGAACGAGAAGGAAGACTTCCGCATCATGGCTCTCCATCAACTCTGAATTCGTACGCCCCGACTCCGGGGCGGAGCTTGACGTGAACCGGAGGTTGTCCGGTTCGCGCCGGGGCAAAGCTATTGCACTGTGACAGTGAACGTTGTGGTCCGAACACTGGCCCCGGAGACCGACGGGGTAGCCGTGACCACGATCGTTGAAGTCCCACGCTGGGCCAAGTTTGAGTTCGAGCTTCCGCCACAGCTCGCTGAAACCAGGCACAGCCCCACCATGCAGAGCACGATCAGCAAGCAGGCCACTGTGGATCTGCGTTTCCGCACCGAGAGTCCAAAGAAGAGCATGCCGAACGCTGTGCTACCAAACGTCATGCCCAGCCAGCGCATTGGTCTCGCCATTGCTGTGGTCGTGCCCTTGAGCGATGTCACACTTACCGTGACTGTTGCCGAGCCGCCGTTCGTAAGTGAAACCGTGGTCGGATTCAACGTCACACCCAATCCACCGGTTGCGCCCGTGACCGTGAACGTAACATTGCCGGTGTAATTCGAGCTTCCGACGATGGTCAGTGTGGCAGTCTTGGAGTCGCCTCTGCTGAGCACCATACTCGGAACCGGGGAGCTGATTGCTATCTCAGGCGGAGTTTGCACAGGCGGCGGCGCTGTGACAGTGACATTCACGGCATTACCGCCTTGCACGCTGAAGTTATCGTCGCCCGAATAAGCAACCGTAATTGAGTGAGAGCCAGTCGCAAGACTCGAAGTCATTAGCGACGTGTTGCCAGCGATCACACTCTGGGTTCCAAGCAGCGTGCCACCGTCATAGAAGCTGACTGTGCCTGTCGGTACCGGACGATGAGGCAATGACGGTACGATGCTGACCGCGAGTGACACGGAGTTACCAGCGGTGATCGAGTTATCCGATGTGCTGAGATTGACCTTGGTCCCCGTCTGGTTGTAGAGAATGAGAGAAGGGTAGGCTTGACTGGTTACCCCGACGATGCTCGGCTTTCCATCGGGAGTGAGCGTTGCCGCGTAAATTTTTTGAGGCCCGAACCCCGGAACAAAAACAGGCTGCTGAACTCCGAACGTTCCATCGCAGTTCCCAAGGTTGAGAAACGCGCCGAACGCTCCCGGTCCCCATACAAATCCCTGACCACCTACAAAGATGTCGGAGCAGCCGTCGCCGTTGAAGTCGGCCACAACCATGTCCTGGCCTTCATCGCCGATTCCAATTTGCAACGTGTTTGCAAGCGTGAAGGTTCCATCCCCAGCGCCGAGGTAAATCGAAACACCGGGCGTGGGTGCGCCGTACAGTGAATTGTTGAGAACGGCAAGATCGACGTGCCCGTCGTTATTCGCGTCGAAGGCGACGATCTTATAGTCCGGTAGTCCGGTAGCTATTGAAATCGGTGTTGATGTGTTGAAAGCGCCGGTTCCGTCTCCTGGGAGAGCTGTGATTTCTCCCGCGTAAAGGTCACCCACTACCAGGTCGAGGTTTCCGTCACTATTTACGTCAGCGAGTGCAGCGCTATTGAGACACTGACCGTACTGCACGAAAGGTTGATTCCGGAAAGTCCCATCTCCATTCCCTAGCGAGACCAGGATCCCAGGAGGCGTGTTGCCGCTATCCCCGCAGTATGTCGTAACAATGTCAGGGATGCCGTCGTGATTAAGATCGGCAATGAATGCGGCTGTCGGGAATTCATTAGTACCCGTATGAAGCGGAATCGGATTCTTAAATGTTCCGTCACCGTTCGATAGCACTGCCGCAAGATCGGGGTATTGGCCGCGGATTGCGTTCAGGACTACGTCCTGATAGCCATCGTTATTCAAGTCTCCTACCGCTGCAAAGCCACCAATGTAATCCAATCCGTTTTCGCCGGGAGGAAGCGCGTGGGGATTTGAGGTAAGGTGCCCTTTGCCGTCGCTGATCGCGACTCCGAGAGCGCCCGACGGATCGATGAACACTATGTCGCTCAGCCCATCGCCGTTCAGGTCAGCAACCATGTTTACGATCGCGCCATATGGCTCATAACCCGGACTGGGTGGGAGCAGAGTGATCATCGGTTCGGCGGCAAAAGTTCCGTCCCCGTTTCCCTTCATGATCGAAGTCGCGGTATTAAACCAGACAGCTGTCCACAGGTCGATGTTGCCGTCGCCGTCGAAGTCGGCAGCCGCCATAACTTGGCCAGGGTCGCTGCCGGTCAACCCGGTGCGGTTGAAGTCATTCGTATAGAAGACCTTCGGATCCGCAAAGGTGCCATCTCCATTGCCGAGCCAAACCTCGATGTCGGCTAATCCCATGGTGACCATATCGAGGTGGCCATCCCCGTCGACGTCAGCCAGTGCCCAATTCCAGCCTTCGAAATCGCGCTGGCCGCTCACAATAACCTCCGGGGCGGCGAAGCCGCCGTCAGAGGTTCCCTTGGCACCGTACAGAAGTGTGTCGTTAAAGCTTAACGTCACGTCTGGCAGACCATCGCCGTTGATGTCCACCAAACTCAAACCATTTTGTAAGCTGCCTCCATAGATATAACTGCTCGCAATATTGATTTCTTTTGAAGGAGAGTTCGCTACCGGCTGCGACGATCGGCTGCCGGTGCCATCCGGGAAGAACAGGACGCTAGTGCCCTCTAACTGCTCTGTATTCCCCCCAGACTGCCCAGCGTTTGGATCGTACGCCCAGGCGTATGCCTCGACCTCAAGCGCCAAATATCTCGTTCCCGCCAGAGCTACGAATTGCGCGCCGCCATTCGGAATGATGCCGATATATCCGGCAAACATATATTGCGTTGCACTCCCAGAGCTCTGAAAGGTGCCGTCACCATTGCCATAAAGCGTTTGCACGTTGATATATGTGTCGTACGACGTGGGGTTCTTTTGAATGGGGTCGAACGTCTTATCGTTTTCCAGGTAACTGATGAGAGTGATATCGGCCTTGCCATCGCCATCGCGATCACTGACGATGACTGCGCCTGGTCTCTCATTCAAACTCAGTGTCGGATGCACGACAATCGGATCTGCAAACTTTCCGTTGCCTTGGTTGAGGTAAACAAGGAGTTCCGGAGGGTACGCTATGATGTTGGGATAACCGCCATATTGAGTCACTACGAGATCGATCAGGCCGTCGCCATTCACATCGGCGGGCGTAATGTAAACGAGCGGGTTCGTGTAATTAATGTTGTAGCTTTGTCCGCCGGTATTAATGATCGAAGGTCCGAATCCGCCCTTGCCGTCGTTCAATTGCACGTAAAGATCGCCGGTGTAGCCAATACTGACAAGGTCCGGGTGGCCATCTTTATTCACGTCGATAGCAACCATCGCTATGATGGCGTCGTAAACGTTCGGATCGAGCACATCGTGTTCCTGCGGCGTCAAAAAGCCGCCGAAGGTCGGGTTCGGCGTGGCGCCTCCACTTGCTGGAGCACTCATCGGATGTGGCGTGCGTCCCGTGGCGGTATTCGCCTTCAGTTGTCGCTCGAATCTTGATGCGACACTCTCGTCGAGACGATTCGGGACGGAAGCCTTAGAACTGCCGCTACCGGGTTGGACACTGTTTGGCTTGCTCCCGGTGAACCCGGCGTGTCCGATCGTCGGCGTCGGAATGAAAAGATTTCGGCGCCAGTCAGGGAGATCGCCTTTATGTAACTTGGCGGCTTGTTCATTCCGTTGAGCGATCATCGCCTGAATTACAGGGTCTTTCGGAACGACGCGGGTGAACTTTCTGACGGCGTTGGCTGTGTTGGCTGCATTGGCTCCTGGTGCCATTACAACGACCAGACAGAGGAAAAATAGTGGAGCCCATAGCAAGTTACGTCGTTTCATACGCCCTCGATCCTCCAGTGAGTCATGAACCAAAACGCGGGCCCGGATTTCATTCGCCAAATAAAGAGGAAATCCTGTCCCCTATCTGCCAAATTCCAGTGATCGTGCTTGCGCACTTACAACAATGTCATGCACGCCCGGCTCGCGAATCACGGCGCAGGCCGGGCGCGCGTGAAATTCACTTTACGATCAGAGTTACCGACTGCTGAGCGTTGTCTCCCGTCACGGTATCGACAGCCTGAGCCATAATCGTCGAGGTGAAGGTGACATCGACGGCAATCGCGCTAGAGGTTGCTGCCGGGTACTTTGTGTCTCCGCTGTAGCTCGCCGTGATCGTTCTCGTTCCAATCGGGAGCGAAGAGGTTGTGATCGATGCGGTGCCGTTGCTCACTGCCGCGCTGCCCAACGATTTGGTTCCGTCGAAGAAGGTGACGGTACCGGTCGCGGCGGTGTTCGAGAGCGTTGCATTGAGTGTCACCGGACTGTTGAGCGCCGGGGTCATGCTTGATGCACTCAGAGTGACCGTGGTCGCTGCAGGTGGCGGTGGAGTTTTGTGGCTGCTGCCGCCGCATCCGAACGAGAACATTACAAGCAAAAGCACGATGCCCATACACGCGGCGAGTGCCGCTCGCCTCTTGCGTGGCGCCGCCACCAGGACGGAGCCGAAGAATATCATTCCCAGGAACGCCGCAATGTCGTTGCGTGCATGTTGCGCCGGTACCGATGAACTCTGCGCCAGCGGGGAGCTCAGGAAGACGGCGAGCGTCGAGTAGACGCTCCCATCAGGATTGGCAACCGGCGCACTGAATTCGCACGTGACGCCGGCCGGCAATGTGCCTGGACCCAAGAAGTTGATGGACGATGCCGACAGG
>Ga0335070_10010973_pt1 | contig 10597 bp, 8 predicted proteins | sample Lox_Sample_13_FD_206722 | JGI IMG/M metagenome (GOLD analysis project Ga0335070, IMG submission 206722) | Soil microbial communities from Loxahatchee National Wildlife Refuge, Florida, United States - Lox_Sample_1.3 | ecosystem: Environmental > Terrestrial > Soil > Wetlands | place: USA: Florida...
CCCCGAGAGCCGCCTTCCGGCTCAGCCGGATACGGCCGTCCTTGTCGATCTCCAATACCTTGACGAGCACCTCGTCGCCCTCATTAACGACGTCCCGGACCCGCTGGACCCGCTTGTGGTCCAACTGGGAGATATGGATGAGACCGTCCACTCCGGGAAGGATCTCCACAAAGGCGCCGAAATCGGTGATCTTCCGCACCTTTCCCAAATACAGGTGGCCGACCTCTGCCTCGGCGGTCAGCTTTCTGATCATCTCGACGGCCTTCTGGCAGCCGGCGAGATCGGGACTCATGATGACCACCTTGCCCGAATCCTCCACATCCACCTTGGTATTGGTTTCGGCGATGATGCTGCGGATCACCTTCCCGCCCGGCCCGATGACGTCCCGAATCTTGTCAGGATGGATCTCGATAGTGACGATTCGTGGCGCATAAGGTGAAAGCTCGGCGCGGGGCTGGGCAATGACCGAGTTCATCTTCCCCAGGATGGCGAGTCGTCCCTCCCGCGCCTGGTGGAGTGCCCGGCGCATAACCTCTCGTGACACTCCCGGCACCTTGATGTCCATCTGGAGAGAGACGACACCTTCCGAGCTTCCCGCGATCTTGAAGTCCATGTCACCCAGGTGGTCTTCGTCGCCAAGGATGTCGCTCAGAATGGCGACATCGTCACCTTCCATGATCAGTCCCATGGCGATTCCGGCCACGTGGGTCTTGAGCGGTACAGCCGCATCCATGAGCGCCAGCGAGCTGGCGCAGACGGACGCCATAGAGGAGGAGCCGTTGGATTCCAGGACCTCGGCCACCACCCTGACGGTATAGGGAAAATCCTCATGAAAAGGCATGGCCGCCTTGATAGTCCGCTCTGCCAGAGCGCCGTGGCCGATCTCTCTGCGTCCGGGACCGCGGAGCATCCTCGCCTCGCCCACGGAGTAGGGCGGGAAATTATAGTGGAGCATGAAGGTCTTGAAGGCGTCACCCGCCAAGGCCTCAATCTTTTGCTCGTCGGCCGACGAGCCAAGCGTCACCACGGAGAGCACCTGGGTTTCGCCCCGGGTAAAGAGCCCCGAACCGTGCGTACGAGGCAGGAGGCCAACCCGGCAATCAATGGGCCGAATGTCGGTGAGGCCCCGCCCGTCGATCCTTATCTTCTCTCTCACGATCCTCTGGCGCACGAACTTTCTTTCGAGTTGGTGGAGAACCTCGATCACCTCGGATCGACGCTCGCCATACTCGGGCCCGAGCTGCTCCATCACCTCTTCATTCAGGGCAGCGCGCCGCGCATACCGTCGCTGCTTTTCGGGGATACGATTGGCCTCCTCGATACCGCTCTGAGCAAGGGCTAGGACGCGGTCCAAAAGACCCTTGTTCTCCTGAGGCGGGGTGATCGCCCGTTTGGTTTTTCCGCAGCGAGACTTCAGCTGATCCTGGATATCCAGAATAGGCTGCATTTGTCGATGGGCGAAGAACAGGGCCTCCACGAGATCGTCTTCGTTCACAAAGGAGGCGCTCCCCTCCACCATGACTATCCCCTGGCGATTCCCGGCCACCGTGAGGTGCATGTCGCTGGTTTCCAGCTCCCGGGCGCTGGGGTTCACGACGAACTCGCCATTGACTCTCCCGACGCGCAACCCCGCCACGGGTCCGCGAAAGGGGGCATCAGAAAGCTCCAAGGCCGCCGACGCCCCCACCATGGCCACCACGTCGGGATCATTGTCCGGGTCCACCGAGAGCACGGTGGCAATCACCTGAGTCTCATTTCGATAGTTCTTAGGAAACAGGGGGCGGATGGGCCGATCGATGAGACGAGAGATGAGAGTCTCCCGCTCACTGGGGCGTCCGATTTCCCGGCGGAAAAAGCCGCCCGGGATACGCCCGGAAGCAAAGCCCTTCTCTTGGTACTCCACGGTGAGGGGTACGAAATCGATCCCTTCCCTAACCGCGTCTGCCGCCACCACGGTGACCAAGACCAGGGTATCACCGAGACTGGCGAGAACCGCACCGCCGGCCTGGCGGGCCACCTCTCCGGTTACAATGCTGAGGGTCTTCCCACCCAGCTGCAGTTCAACACTTTCCCTCATCCTCTTTTTCCCTTCCGCAAATACCTAGTTGAGAATCGTGGACGTGCATTCGTATCAGTCCAAGACACAGGAGCCGCACCATCGCTTCTCGTTCCCTCTCCTCGAAACTCACAGGCGCCAGCCGAAAAACTCGGGGCGCCCATCAATCTAAAGTCTCGTTGCATCCGTTTCTCACACCTTTGAGACGAGCGCAGTGCGGTTACGTGTCGTCACCATCATCGAGCGCTCGATTCTAGTGGCGAAGTCCCAGCCGCTCCACGACGCTGCGATATCGCTCAACGTTCTTGCTCTTCAAGTATTTCAACAGACGGCGTCGTTGCCCAACCAATTTCAGCAGACCTCGCCGCGAATGGTGATCCTTGGCGTGGACTTTGAAATGCTCGGTGAGATAGTTGATGCGTTCACTGAGCAGGGCGATCTGCACCTCGGGCGAACCGGTGTCGGTTTCATGAGTCTTGAAGTTGCTAATGACACCCTTCTTCTTTTCAGTAGTCATTCCCACTTTCATTCCCTCCTTGTACTACACCTCGAAACTTCACCTCGTTGTTCAGGGGAAGGGGCGCGTTCGATTATGCCGCAAGCCGAAGTCTCACGGAGTGCCGAAGACCCGGAGCGTTTCAAACGAGGCCTTCTCGCCTATCTGTTCTGTGTCCGATCTGGCCACCACGGCGACGAGTTGGTCGTCGGGATCCAGGACCCTATACAACCCTGGAGGCCACCCTCGGCCGTCGTTGTCTCCCAAAGGCTCAGCTCGCCCCAGGGCTACACCCTGCCTGAGTCGGCGCGCTCCCATGTGAGAGACACGAAGGTCCGGGAACTCTTTCAGCCCCTCGGCCGCAGGGATCATGATCCGGGTCAGATGTCCTGCGGCGACCGCCTCAGCGAGTTCCGTCAGGGTCACCGCCTGCTCTACGGTGAAGGAGCCGCTCCGCAGCCGGCGAAGCCCACTTACGTGTGCACCGCAGCGGAGGCGTCGGCCGAGATGGGCCCCAAGACTGCGAACGTAAGTTCCCTTGGAGCAGATCGTCTCAAAGGTTGCCTCGGGCCAGCGAAAGTCAAGCAGGCCAAGACTCCTTATGCTTACCCGCCGCATGGGAGGCTCCACTAATACACCGCGGCGCGCTAGGCGATAGAGCCGCTCACCTCCTACCCGGACCGCAGAGTAGCGGGGAACCTCGAGATTAAGCTCTCCGGCAAGTGCCGAGGAGGCTTCTCGAACCTCATTTTCTTGCAGCACCGGGCCGGTGTAACGGGCGACGACGCTTCCCGTGCTGTCCAGGGTGTCGGTCTCCACACCGAGAACCAGGGTGAAACGATAGCACTTGTCCTCACCGGCGAGATAGGGAGAAAGCTTGGTCGCTTCGTTGACGAGCACAACCAGCACCCCGGTGGCAAAAGGATCGAGCGTGCCGCCATGACCGACCTTCTCCGCGCCCAGCATTCTCTTAACCTGCTGAACCAGTTCGTGGGAGGTGCACCCCGCAGGTTTGTCAAGAATGAAGAGTCCGTCTCCCGTGAGTCGTGCCGTCATAGGAGTCCTCATCCACACTCGAGGACGTGATTCAACCCAACCGCCGGACAAGGAAATCTTCCGCCCTCGTCAGCACTTGGCTCATGACCTCGGGCAGAGGTCCCAGGAGACGAAAAGCGGCGGCATTCTGATGGCCGCCGCCCCCATACGTCCGGGCAAAGTCAGCGACGTTCTGGGTTCCCCTGGACCGAAGGCTCACGTTTACCCGCCCATCGTCGAGTTCGCGAAAGAAGATAGCAATCTCGTTGGTCGTAATCGACCTCGGGTAATTGACAAAGCCGTCGGTGTCAGCGGCGGTAGTTCCGGTTTCAGCGAGCATCTGCTGGGTAACCCAGATGGCTGCCAAACGGCCGTTAGCCCGTATGGTCAGGGTGTCAAGACTGAGGCCGAGAAGCCGCAACCGCCCCGGGCTCATACAATCGTAGACCGCACCCGCCACCTTCTGCGGCTCCACTCCCTGCGCCACGAGGGCTCCAGCAATGGCCAACGCCCTAGAGGTGGTGTTTGCGAAGCGAAAGGACCCCGTGTCGGTGAGGATGGCGGTATAGAGATTTTCCGCCGCCTCGCAGCTCAGTTCAACCGGGACAGCCTGAAACACGTCATAGAGAATCTCGGCAGTGCTGCTTCGCTCCGGCTCCACCAGGTTTAGAGTGCCGAAGTCGTTTCCCGAGCGGTGGTGATCGATGTGGATGATCTTCTGTACTCGCTGAACCACCTGGGCGGCTGCACCAATGCGTTCCAGTTCGCCGCAATCCAGAACCACCGCCACCTCGAATCCGTCCGAACTCGGAAGTTCGTGGGCGATCCGGTCGGAATAGGGAAGAAAGCGGAGAAATCCCGGCACCTGATCCTGGCAATAGGCTACAACCTCTTTCCCCATGCCCTCGAGGACGAGGGCAAGAGCCCCGAGAGAGCCAACAGCATCCCCGTCTGGATTCACGTGAGTCGCTAGCAGGAAGCGATGATTGTTTCGCAACTCCAGGGCTACCGTAGAGTTCATGCCAATTCCGATTTCTTCAACTCCGCGAGGAGACGGTTAATACGAGAGCCGTAGTCGAACGAGTCGTCGTAACAAAAAAGAATGTCCGGCATGTATCTGAGTTTAAGCCTCCTGCCGAGCTCGCGCTTCAAGTATCCGCGGGCGCTGTCAAGGCCGGAAGCGACGGCGACTTTCACCTCGTCGGTGGCGAGAATGCTGTAGAACACCCGTGCATGGCGCAGATCAGCGCTCACCTGCACCCGAGTGAGGGTGACGCCTTCGAGACGAGGATCTTTCGCCTTGCGCTGCAGAAGGTACGCAAGCTCCTGTAAGATGACATCGCCGACACGATCGGCCCGCCGGTTATCCATATGCAAATAATGTCCCTTGTTGCCCTTGACGGCTTCGTAAAAGGTCCATCTCCCAGCCAGTCGGGGTCCAAGGAGCGGCGTTCCGCTTCATCTTTCGTCATTGCAGCGTACCTCTATGTACGCCTCGTGGCTCAGATTCGCGCGCCCTGTCCCGCCGGTGGCGGGGGAGCGTTTTACTGTGCCGTCTTCCTTTTGGCCCTCGCCGGGTGCTCCCCCATCAAAGTGAGTTCTCCCGGCCGGGACGGGGTGCCTCAGAGGTGAATCAGTTCCAGCTGCACATCCACCACCTCGGCGAGATGGAGGTTTTCGACGAAATTTATGGCCTTGTCCAGCTTGGAGTTCACGTAGCCGCCTTCGTTGCCGACTGCAGCGATCCCCACCTCACTGGCCTGCCACAAATCAAGGGCATCGATCTCGGCGACGGCGACGTCGAAGCGGTGGCGCACCTTTTCGCAGATGCTCTTGATCACCTTCCGCTTACCCTTGAGCGAATGGTTCTCCGGCAAGCGCAAGCTCAGTTTGGCAACTCCCACGATCATGGCTTCGCCTCAAGACCGGGAATGATCTCCCCAACGCATCATTCGGTCTTCCCCTCAGCAGGCCTCAGCACCGGCTTGATCTCCTCGACTCCGTAGGTTTCGAGGATGTCACCGATCTTGATATCGTTGAAGTTTTCAACTCCGATGCCGCAGTCCTGTCCGGCCCTGACCTCCTTGGCGTCATCCTTGTAACGCCTAAGAGAGGCAACCTTGCCGTCGTTGATGACCACGTTATCCCGGAGCACCCGAACCTTTGCGCCGCGCTCCACCCGGCCTTCCTTCACCATGCAGCCGGCGATGGTTCCCACCTTCGGAATGTTGAAGGTTTGAACCACCTCGGCGCGCCCCATGAAGGTCTCTTTGTAGGTGGGCTCGAGCATGCCCTCCATCGCTGCCTGGACATCGGAGATGATCTGATAGATGACATCGTAGTACCGCACATCTACCTTCTCCCTGTCGGCGAGCTCCTGGACCTTCGTTTCCGCTCTCACCCCGAAGCCGATAATGATGGCGTCCGAAGCGGAGGCGAGCATGACATCCGTCTCGGTGACCGCGCCCACGGCGCTGTGAATGATGCGGACCTTGATCTCGTCGGTACCCAATTTCTGCAATGAGTCGAGGATTGCCTCGAGAGATCCCTGGACATCTGCCTTGAGCACGACTTTCAGTTCCTTGGTCTCCCCCTCACGGATCCTAGAAAAGAGGTTATCCAGGGTCACCTTGGTAGTCCTGGAGAGCTCGGCCTCACGCTGCTTGAGCTGTCGACGTGTGGCAACCTGTTTCGCCTGCTTGTCGTCCGCCACCACGACAAACTCATCGCCTGCCTGGGGTACTCCTGAGATGCCGTGGACCTCCACCGGCAGAGACGGTGTGGCCTCTTCCACCTTGCGACCCCGGTCGTCGAGGAGGGCCCGCACCCTACCAAAAAAGGTGCCACAGACGAAGGGGGCTCCCGCCCGTAAGGTGCCCTCCTGAACGAGGACGGTCGCCACGGGACCCTTGCCCCGATCCAGCTTGGCCTCGATGACCCGGCCTCGGGCCATCTTATTGGGGCTGGCCTTGAGTTCCAGGAGTTCCGCCTGGAGGAGGATGAGCTCGAGGAGCTCCTCGATGCCCGTGCCCTTTTTGGCCGATACCTCTACCATGGTGGTGTGGCCGCCCCACTCCTCAGGAGTCAAACCGAGTTCGGCGAGCTGCCGCTTCACCCTGTCGGGGTTGGCATTGGGTTTGTCGATCTTGTTGACGGCGACCAAGATAGGAATCTCCGCCGCCTGGGCATGATTGATGGCCTCGATGGTCTGCTGCATCACCCCGTCATCTGCGGCCACAACCAAGATCACCAAGTCGGTGACCCGAGCGCCGCGCGCCCGCATGGCGGTGAAGGCCTCGTGACCTGGCGTGTCGAGAAAGACCACATCGCCGCCGTCCAGGCTGACCAAGTAGGCGCCGATATGCTGTGTGATTCCCCCGGCCTCTCCCTCGGTAACGTTGGTATGCCTGATGGCGTCCAGGAGCAGAGTCTTGCCGTGGTCTACGTGTCCCATGATGGTCACGACCGGAGGGCGCGGCCTCAGGTCTTCCGCCCGATCAGGCTCAGCCTGCATGATGTCCTCTTCAATGAAAGAGACTTTCTCCACCTCGTAGTTGAATTCGGAGGCCACCAAAGAGGCGGTCTCGAAATCGATAGCCTGGTTGAGTGCCGCCATGACACCTAGTCCCATAAGTTTTTTGATCACATCGCTTGCCTTAACGCCCATACGCTTCGCAAGACTGGCCAAAGTAATAGCATCGTCGAGTTTGATCCGGCGCTTGATCGCCTTGGGAACAGTGATCTCCGGCTTCCGGAGTTCCTTGACCACGGGCCGCGCTGCTACTCCTCTGCGCCCCCTCACCGTGGCCCGCTCTCCGTAAAGATCGTCCCCAGTGAATACCTCTTTGCGTCGGGAGGGTAGCAGTCGACGGCGATCGGCCGCGTCCTCTTCCTCACGACGCTTGCCCCTCTTCCTCTTTCCTTTGAGCCCTGCCTCACTCCCTTCTTCGGGTATCGGCACGACCTCCGCCAGCTTTGACGGGGCCGCCACCGGCTTCACCACCTCGGCAGGCTTTGCCGGTATCACCCCAGGTACCGATTCGGGCACGCGCTCAGGAAGCTTGATGATCTTCGCGGGAGTATCCTTTCGCATTCGCCGGCGGGACTTCTTGGCCTCCTCCTTCTTCGGTTCCTCTGCCTCCACAGGTTTCACCACCGCCTCCGGCGGGGCAACCTCGGGCTGCGCCGCAGGTGGGCCGGCAACCATAGAGTCTGAGGGCGCGGGAAGCTCTGCCGGGGGGGGAGACGCCAATGGTTCCGGGGCGGAAGCCGCGGCTGCGGTTACCTCTTCCAAAGATTTGTCAGCACCAGGCTCCGGCGCAGACGAAGGGGGCGGCGGCGGAGGTGGAGGCGGAGCCGCCTCGACTACCGGTTTTTTCCGAGTTTCCACCTTCTCGGGCTCCAGCTCCGGTGCATGCTCGGCGGCCACAATCTTTCGCCGTCTCCGGATAATACCTCGGCCAACGCGCTTCTCCACGATCATTTGCTGGGATCGGCCTGCGACCATGTCGCGGACCATCTGTGTCTGATTCTCATCCAGGGAACTCATATGGCCTTTCACCTGGATGCCCATGTCGTGTAGACGTGCCACGAGATCGCTATTCGTCATCTCTAGCTCTTTTGCGAGTTCGTATACCCTCAACTTTGCCATCCAAACCCCCGCGTCTCCCTGCTTACTCCTGCCGATGAACCCCGGCCTTCTTTCCGGGGAAGCAGTCTCGTCCCGAAAGAACCCTGGTCGCCAGAACGTGAGGATTCCAGGCGCCACTGGGCAGAGGAGATCGGAACGCCTTCTGGAGCCGACCTTGCTTCACCCGGGCCAAGCAATCGCCGTCGGGACAGAGATAAACCCCCCGGCCTAAACCACGGTGGTCAGAATCCACCTCCACCTCACCCTCGCCGTTCATAAAGAGACGAAGCAGTTCGCGCTTGGACCGTTTTCGACCACAGGCCACACAGGTTCTCTGCGGCACATGGGAAGCCCGCTCGTTCTTCATACCTGCTCTTGCCCGGGTTCCACGGCCTCCGGCTCCTCCTGGCCTGCCGCAGCACCAGCATCTTTCCGGGCAGCCAAGTAGTCCTTGGCGGCCTGGATGAAGTTTTCGGCCTTTTGCTGACTAATTCCCGGGATCGCGGCAAGTTCCTCGATCTGGGCTCCCGCAAGCTCCTCAGCGGAGGCGAACCCTGCTTCATACAGGTGGTCGGCCGTGGCCTCGCCAATACCGGGCAATGCCAGCAGAGACTGATATCCCTCTTTGAGGGACTTTTGATATTTGGCTTCGCTCTTTACATCGATATGCCACCCGGTGAGCTTAGAGGCGAGCCGGACGTTCTGCCCCCGCTTCCCGATCGCAAGGGAAAGTTGATCGTCCGGCACGATCACCTCCATAGACCGTTTCCCCTGGTCGATAATCACCTTCGAGATCACCGCCGGCGCCAAGCCGTTACACACGTACTTGGCGGGGTCCACACCGTACTCGATGATATCGATTTTCTCGCCCTTGAGCTCCTGGACTACGGCCTGCACTCGGGAACCCTTCATCCCTACACAGGCGCCGACGGGGTCGATGTCGGGATCCTTGGAGACAACGGCGATCTTGGCCCTGCTTCCAGGTTCGCGCGCCGCTCCCATAATGGTCACAACTCCCTCGGCAATCTCCGGAACCTCCAAAGCGAAGAGCTTAATAATAAAGTTCGGGTGGGTGCGGCTCAAGAGGATCTGCGGTCCCCGTGACTCCTTGTTCACCTCGAGCACGTATGCACGGATCCGGTCACCCTGGCGATAGGTCTCTCGCGGCACCTGTTCTCGGTAAGGAAGAATTCCTTCAGCCCTGCCCAGGTTCACCGTGATACCGCCCTTGTCGAATCGCTGCACGATGCCGTTGACTATCTCCCCTCGGCGATCCTTGTAATCTTCGAAAATGATCTCCCGCTCGGCATCCTTCATTTTCTGAATGATCACCTGTTTCGCGGACTGGGCGGCGATACGCCCGAAGGTGCTGGTATCGATCTTGACCCCGAGACTGTCTCCCATCTCGCAATCCGGGTCAAATTTTCGCCCTTCTATCAACGAGATTTCCTGCTCAGGATTCTTGACCTGTGCCACCACCTGTTTGAATTGAAAGGCTTCGATTTCGCCGTACTCATCGTTGTAAGCCACCTCGAGGTCGAGATCCTGACCAAGTTTCTTCCGCGCGGCCGAGCGGATCGCCTCTTCCAGGGTGGCAATCAACACCTGCCGATCAATGCCTTTGTCTCGGCTCACTTGATCAATGAGCCTTTTCAAATCAGGGATCATCTCCTCTCTTCTCCCTCCACCATAATCGCCTAGGACTCGTATACCAGGGTCGCTCGGGCAATCTCCTCGAAGGCGATCGTGTACGTGGCCTCCGGTGCCGCGACAACCACCGCCTCCCCCTCCACCCGGAGGATATTCCCGACTATCTTCCTTCGCCCATCCTTTGGGGCGGTGAGCCGCACCTCAAGCTTCCGCCCGGTAAACCGAGAGAAGTCTTCCCTCTTCCTGACCCGGCGGTTCAGCCCCGGAGAGGAGACCTCGAGCACATAGGCCTCAGGAACTGCGTCCTTGGCGTCAAGGATGTCACCGAGCTCCCGGCTTACCGTGGCGCAATCCTCGACCGTGACTCCCCCCTCCTTGTCGATGAAAAGGCGGAGGACCCAGCGCCGCCCTTCCCGGCGGTATTCGAGGTCCACCAGCTCGAGCCCTTCGTCCCTCAGCAGGGAATCGGCTATCTCCTCGACCCGCCGCTGCACCGCTATCCGGATTTCATCAGCCATACGCAAAAAAAAATGGGCTTTCAGCCCACTTCTCTTAGGAGACTAGATTATAACGTAATTTAACTACAAAAGATAACTTTTGAATTAAATGAAATTATAACCTAAGTATCCACTAATCGAAGTAAGGCCTGTGCTCGTTACCAATCGAAACGAGCTCCTACCTCAAAAAGGGATAGGCGCCGTGTTACACGCGCCAACACTCCTGTCGCCTA
>Ga0335070_10010974_pt1 | contig 10597 bp, 11 predicted proteins | sample Lox_Sample_13_FD_206722 | JGI IMG/M metagenome (GOLD analysis project Ga0335070, IMG submission 206722) | Soil microbial communities from Loxahatchee National Wildlife Refuge, Florida, United States - Lox_Sample_1.3 | ecosystem: Environmental > Terrestrial > Soil > Wetlands | place: USA...
GCATGGACTGTGATCTTGTGCGAATTCGGCCTGCTGGCGCTGGCCTTGGGAGTGCTGCTGTGAAAGGCCCGCTGACCGGGTTGCGCGCTTGGCTAACCCAGCGCGTGACTGCGGTCTATCTGGCGGGGTTCACCCTGTTCTTACTGGCCCATTTGCTTTGGGACACGCCGGCTTCCTTCGATGTCTGGCGCAACTGGGTGCTGAGCCCGGGGGTTCGCGTGACGATGGGGTTGTTTTTTATCGCTTTGTTGCTCCATGCGTGGGTCGGTGTGCGCGACGTGATTTTGGACTACGTGAATTCGCTGACCATGCGCGTCTCGCTGCTGACCATACTCGCTTCCGGGTTGCTGGCCTCGGGCGTATGGCTGGTGGAGATTCTGCTGGTGCACCCGTGACGGAATGAATTAGGGGTTTGGAATTTATGCAATTCTCGGTTTACCGTTACCACCCGGAGGTCGATGACCGACCTTACCTCCAGGATTATGAAATTGTCCCTCGTCCAGGCGACGTCATGGTCCTGGATGCACTGTTCCGCATCAAGGAACAGGATCCGACGCTCAGCTTCCGCCGCTCCTGCCGGGAAGGGGTCTGCGGCTCCGACGCTATGAACATCAATGGCCGAAATGGCTTGGCGTGCATCGTTCCCTTATCCGTACTCAAGGAACCCGTCGTGATTCGGCCATTGCCGCATTACCCGGTGATCCGGGATCTCATCGTCGATCTGACCCAATTCTTTGAACAGTATCGCTCCATCAAACCCTATCTCATCAATAACCATCCCGCACCGGACCGTGAACGCCTGCAGTCGCCTGAAGAGCGCGCCAGGCTCGACGGGCTATACGACTGCATCCTCTGCGCCTGCTGCACCACCTTCTGCCCTTCGTACTGGTGGAATCCCGAAAAGTTTCTCGGCCCTGCGGTGCTGCTCCAAGCCTGCCGGTTTCTCGAAGACAGCCGCGACGAGGCCACCGAAGAGCGCCTCGCGGCCCTGGACGACGTGTATAAACTGTTCCGCTGCCGCGCGATCATGAACTGCACCGACATCTGCCCGAAAGGCCTCGATCCCGCTCAGGCCATCAGCGTCATCCGGCAAACAATGGTGAAGAAATCCGTTTAGAGGAGCCGTATCGAGGTAACACAACCGATCAATCTCAGCTGTCAGTCTTTCCATTCCCAATGAACAATCGGAGGTGAATAATGGAATCGTCAAGCCAACCTGATGTCCATGTAAATCTGAAGGGCGTCCATCTCTGTTGCGGAGGCTGCGTCGACGCGGTCGCAAGCGCGCTGGAGCCAATGCGGGGCGTCGCGTTTCAATGCGATATGGAGCACGGGACCGTGACTCTCGCCGCCAAGGATGACGCCGTGGCGCAGCAGGCCCTCGACGCCATTGCCGCCGCCGGGCTGCACGGCGAAACCGGAGATCCGCGCCTTGCCATGACGCCTGAGCCCAACGTGCCGCCGGGGATGGTCCGGCGCTTGAAACTCTCGGGCGTCCACAACTGCTGCCGGGCTTGCTACGAGGGCATCAAAGGCGCGATTGAAAGCGTACAGGGAGTGACGGGCGACACGGTCCAGCCTGAGCTGACGAGCTTCGAAGTCATAGGAGACTTCTCTGCCGCACAACTGATCGGAGCGCTCAATGCCTCCGGCTTTCACGCCAAGGTGAATGAGTGAACCGCGACCCGAAGAGTTCGGGTCGACGGGATACGGGCTGTTAATTGATGCCGTGAAGAGGAGGGATTCAGATGGCGCACTACAATTATCTAATCATCGGCGGCGGCATGACTGCAGACGCCGCCGCTCGCGGAATTCGGGAAGTCGACAGGAAGGGCTCGGTGGGCCTGATCAGCGCAGATCCTCATCCGCCTTATGACCGCCCGCCGCTATCGAAGAAACTTTGGCAGGGGAAACCTCTGGAAAGCATTTGGCGCAAGACTGAAACCCTGGATATCGACCTGCACCTGGGGCGAACCATCCAAACCTTGGATTTGCCGGAGAAACGTGTCACCGACGACCAGGGCGGCATTTACAGTTTCGACAGGCTGCTGTTGGCCACCGGCGGCAGGCCGCGCCGTTTTGCTTTTGGAGGCGACGACATTATCTACTATCGCACCCTGGACGATTACCGGAAGCTGCGGGCACTGAGCGGCGAAAAACGGCGCTTTGCCGTAATCGGCGGCGGATTCATCGGCTCCGAGGTCGCCGCCGCCCTGGCCATGAACGGCAAGGATGTGGTGATGATTTTTCCCGAGGAAGGCATAGCGGACCGCATGTTTCCGCTTGATCTGAGCCAGTTTGTGAATCGCTACTATCGCGAAAAAGGCGTGGAACTGCTGCCCTCTTCCCTGGTCACCGATGTGAAGCGGCAGGACGGAGAGTTCCGGCTGAGCGTCCGCGATGCCCGGACCGGCGAGGAGAAGACGATCTCGGCGGAAGGCGTGGTGGCCGGAATAGGCATCGAGCCTAACACTGCCCTTGCCCAACGGGCCGGGTTGCCGGTGGACAACGGCATCGTGGTGGATGAGTACCTGCGGGCAGGGCATCCGGACATCTACGCGGCGGGTGACGTGGCCAACTTCCACAACCCGGCGCTAGGCGCGCGCATCCGGGTCGAACACGAGGACAACGCCCTCATCATGGGCCGCCATGCGGGCCGCAACATGGCGGGCGAGTCAAACCCGTATCATCACCTCCCTTATTTCTACTCCGATCTATTCGAGCTGGGCTATGAAGCCATCGGAGTGGTTGACTCCCGGCTGGAGATAATTCCGGACTGGTCGGATCCTTACCGCAAGGGGGTGGTTTACTATCTGCAGGAGCAAAGGGTACGCGGCGTCCTGTTATGGAATGTCTGGGAGAAACTTGGGGCCGCCCGGAGCCTGATTTCCGAACCAGGTCCGTTAGGGTCTGAGAATTTGCCGGGGAGGATTTGAGCCCTATTAACCCATCCGGGATCGTGGTCCCACCGAAAGGCGGACGAGGACAGGTCCTGGTGTATTGAACGCCATGGCGAAGCCGGCGCACTTTGCCATTCACTCCACGTTAACGATAAGGTGAACAAATAGGGGGGAATGCGACATGGACTACACGTACATTGATGATCTTGTCAAAGCGGTCGATATTCCTGCAACCGGCATCACCAGCCGCACGGTGTTCCAGGATGAACACTTGAAGGTCGTCCTGTTCGGATTCGACGCGGGGCAAGAGCTGTCGGAGCATACGGCGTCGATGCCCGCCGTGATGCACTTCCTCCAAGGGCAAGCGCGCTTGACGCTTGGCCAGGATGCTCAGGAGGCACAGGCTGGGACATGGGTTCATTTGCCCGCCAGGCTTCCCCATAGCGTGTATGCGAAGACTCCCGTGATTATGCTGTTGACCTTGCTCAAGGCCGGAAAATGCGATCTGGAATCCGCCGAACAGGGGCGCTAGACATCCGTTGAACCGCATCTGCCGGCCATCGTGCGCACCCGCAAATAACGATAAGGATTGGCTATGACCTATGTCGAGCAAATGGCTGGGTTTGTCGGACGGGCGTCCTATGACGACTTGTCTGAAAGCGCCCGCCGCCAACTCAAGATTCGGATGCTGGATGCCGTCGGCTGCGCGATTGGCGCACTCGGGAGCGAACCGATTCGCGCGATCCAGTCGCAGGTGGCCGACTTTGGCGGCGCCGAATGCTGCACGATGATCGGCGGGGGCCGCACTGCTCCGGACCGTGCTGCGCTCCACAACAGCGCCCTGGTGCGCTACCTTGATTTCAATGACAGTTATCTCGCCAAAGGGGAGACCTGTCATCCCAGCGACAACCTCGGGTCGGTATTGGCGGCCGCGGAATATGCGAACCGCAACGGTCGCGACTTGCTCGCCGCGCTTGCGGTCGCCTATCAGGTTCAGTGCCGCCTGAGCGATGCAGCGCCGGTCCGCGCGAAGGGCTTCGACCACACGACCCAGGGCGCCTATGCCGTTGCAGCGGGCGTTTCCAAGGCGCTCCGTCTGGACCAAGCACAAACGGCCCACGCCATCGCCATCTGCGGCACAGCTCTCAACGCACTGCGCGTCACCCGTACCGGGGCTCTTTCGCATTGGAAAGGCTTGGCTTTTCCCCACATGGCATTTTGCGCAACGCACGCGGCCTTCCTGGCCATGCGCGGGATTACCGGCCCGCTGGAAGTGTTCGAGGGAAACAAGGGCTTCATGGACGCTATTGCGGGCCGTTTCGAGATCGAATGGAACCGGGAAGACCTGGAGCGCGTGACCGGAACGATCGTCAAAAAATACAACGCCGAAATTCATTCCCAGTCAGCCCTCGAAGCCGTCCTGGACCTGAAGCAGGCGCACGGGTTTAAGGCGGACGACGTGCAAGGCATAGAGATCGAGATTTTCGACGTTGCCTACCAAATCATCGGGGGCGGTGAGGAAGGCGATAAGACCTTGGTTCAGACCAAGGAGCAGGCGGACCACAGCCTGCCTTACCTGATCGCCGTTGCGGTTCTGGACGGCCAGGTCATGCCCGAGCAATACGAGCCCACCCGTATCGCGCGGCAGGATGTCCAGACATTGCTCAGAAAGGTGTCCGTGCGCGCCCTGGATGAATACAGCCGGCGCTTTCCCGAGGAAATGCCATGCCGCGTGACCGTGATTCTGGCGGACGGCCGGACACTGGTCAAAGAAAAAAAGGACTACGAGGGATTTCACACCCTTCCCATGGCTTGGGAAACCGTCGTCGGGAAATTCGAGCGGCTGAGCTCGAAACAAGCGGACTCCGCCCTTCGGCGCCAAATCGTGCAGTCAGTGGATCAGCTCGAGTCGATTCAGGTCGCTGATCTAGTGTGCCTGCTCGAAGAGGTGACAAAGAGCTGAACGTGGGCGGCCGCCCTTGAAGAACCCCGGGTGAAAAGTTCCATACCTTACGGCGAGGAGATAGATCATGATTCAGTCGGCTAATCCTACCGATGAACGCGCTTTCGGCTTTCTCCGGATCAACGAACGCGAACCGAAGCCGCGCTCGCGGGGCGTAACCGAGATCCGCGGGCCTTACTACACCCCGATGGGCAAGCGTTATTTGCAGGATATCCTGGAGACGATGGGCGCTTACGTCGATGCGCTCAAGTTCGCCGGCGGCTCTTTCAGCTTGATGCCCCGGCAAGCCGTCAAGGAACTCATCGATTTATGCCACTCCCATGATGTTCAGGTTTCCACCGGCGGCTTCATCGAACATGTCCTGACCCAAGGGCAGGAAGCCGTCGATCAGTACGTCCACGAATGCCAGGCGCTGGGATTCGACATCATCGAAATCTCCTGCGGCTTCATCGTCATTCCCACCGATGACTGGCTGCGGCTGATCGACAAGGTGCAGCGGGCCGGAATGAAGGCAAAGCCCGAAGTGGGCATCCAGTTTGGCGCGGGGGGAGCGACCGCCGCCGCCGAACTCGAGGCGGAAGGAACGCGCGATCCGGAGTGGGCGATACAGCAAGCCAGACGCTTCCTGGACGCGGGAGCCTACCTCATCATGATCGAATCGGAAGGCATCACCGAGAATGTGGAGGTCTGGCGCACGGACGTGGCAAGCCGGATGATCAACGCCCTCGGCCTGGAAAATCTCATGTTCGAAGCCGCCGATCCCGACGTTTTTGCCTGGTATGTCAAGAACTATGGCCCGGAAGTCAATCTCTTCGTCGACCACAGCCAGATCGTTCAGCTCGAGTGCTTGCGCGCGGGCATCTGGGGAACCAAAAGCCTTTGGGGACGGGTGCTGACGTACAAGGAGTAACGGCTCTTTGGGCGCCCGGGTATCGGCCACTTCTCTCGAGCGGAATCGGTCCAATGCTGCTCGGCCAAAAAAGGAGAAATCCCATGACTCATGTCGTGACTGAAAGCTGCATCAAATGCAAATACTGCGATTGTGTCCTCGTCTGCCCCGTGGACTGCTTCCGGGAAGGCCCCAATTTTCTTGCAATCGACCCGGACGAATGCATCGACTGCACCCTGTGCGTCCCGGAATGCCCGGTAGAGGCGATCTTTGCGGAGGACGATGTCCCCGCCAACCAGGCCCATTTCATTGCCCTGAATGCCGAATTATCCAAGGCATGGCCGATGATAACCGAGAAAAAAGGGCCCTTGGCGGATGCGGAGGAATGGGGCAAAGTCAAAAACAAATTGCACTTGCTCGAGCGCTGAGGCGGGACGGGCGCGGTGCGGCCTACCGTAAATCTACGCATTGCATAAGCGTCGCCGGCACGGTTCAAATTACCACCACACTTCGGCAGATGGAACCATAGAGGCCAGACTCGTAATTGCGGAGGATCATGATGGAAACCCAGGTAACGAATGTGCAGGAAACCCTCTCGCCCTGGTGGCGGCGAGGCGCTCTGGCCATCGGATTGGTCGGTTTTGCGGTGCTGGTCTGGCTCACCGCCAAAGCCTACGGGGACGCTCCGCCGATACCGGATAAGGTGGTCGGGCCAGACGGGCAGGTGCTGTTCACCGGCGAGGACATCCTGGCCGGTCAGCAGGTCTTTCTGAAATATGGGCTGATGGACAACGGCACCGTGTGGGGACATGGCGCGTACCTGGGACCCGACTTCTCCGCCCAGTACCTGCACAACCTCGCACTGGATGCCGGCCGGCTCCTTTCGGCCCAACGGTTCCAACGTCCGGAGGCCGGCTTGTCGGGCGTCGAACGGTCGGCCATCGAAGGCGAAGTTCGCTTCCTCCTCAAGCAGAACCGCTACGACCGGGAAATCCGCACTCTCGCGTTCACGGAATCCGAAGCCGCCTCCTTCCAACGGCAGATCGGTCAATGGCGGGCGTATTTCCAGAATCCGGCCGGCAATGGCGGCCTGCCCGCCCAATACATCAGCGACCCGGAAGAATTGCGCCGGCTCACGACGTTCTTCGCCTGGACCGCCTGGGCGTCGGCCGCCAACCGTCCCGGAAAGGACTACTCGTACACCAACAATTTCCCGTACGATCCCCTCGCGGGCAACACGCCCACCGCCGATGCCGTTCTGTGGAGCGCGCTCAGCCTGGTCTTCCTGCTGGGAGGCACCGCCCTGGTGTTGTTCGCGTTCGGCAAGTTCGACTATTTAGGCTGGAAATCCACGGGGGCACACCGTCATCCGCAGACGCTGCCAGGCGCCATCACGGCGAGCCAGCGCGCGACCGTCAAGTACTTCGTTGTCGTCGCGCTGTTGTTCCTGGCCCAAACCCTGGTGGGCGGGGCGACGGCCCATTACCGCGCCGACCCGTCCAGCTTTTACGGCATCGACCTGGCCGCTTATCTGCCCAGCCAAATTCTCCGCACCTGGCATCTGCAACTCGCCGTGTTCTGGATCGCCACCGCGTTCGTCGCGGGCGCTTTGTTCCTGGCGCCCGCCTTGGGGCGGGCAGAGCCGCAAGGCCAGAGCAAGGGCGTCCACCTGCTGTTCGGGGCCCTCGTCGTCGTGGTCGCCGGCAGCCTGTTGGGCGAGTGGCTGGGAGTGAATCAACTGCTCAAACAACTCTGGTTCTGGTTCGGTCATCAAGGCTGGGAGTACCTGGAGTTGGGGCGCGCCTGGCAGATCCTGCTGGCCGCAGGCCTCGTGTTCTGGCTGATTCTGCTGCTGCGCGCCGTCGGTCCGGCGCTGGGAGACCCGCAGCGGCGGGAAATCTCCTCCCTTTACCTGATCGCCGCCGCGGCCATCCCGGTTTTTTACCTCCCGGCAATGTTTTTCGGCCACTCCACCCACTACTCGGTGGTGGATACCTGGCGGTTCTGGATCATCCACCTGTGGGTGGAAGGCTTCTTCGAATTCTTCGTCACCGTGATGGTGGCCATCATCTTCTTCCAGCTCGGCGCCGTATCCAGGACTACCGCCACCCGCATCATCTACCTCGACGCCATGCTCTACTTCGCCGGCGGGCTGATCGGCACCGGACACCACTGGTACTGGACCGGCCAGTCCAGCATGACCCTCGCATTCAGCGCCCTGATTTCGGCGCTGGAGGTCGTCCCGCTGACGCTCCTGACCCTGGACGCCTGGGATTTCATCACGCTGACGCGAAGCCGCTGCGAAATTTGCGGCAAAGCGATTTCCATCCCGCACAAGTGGACCTTTTACTTCCTGATGGCGGTTGGTTTCTGGAACTTCGTCGGCGCCGGAATCTTCGGCTTTCTCATCAACCTGCCCATCGTCAGCTACTTCGAGGTCGGAACGATCCTGACGCCGAACCACGGCCATTCCGCGCTGATGGGCGTTTTCGGCATGCTGGCCGTCGCCCTGCTGGTTTTCACCCTGCGCCATGTGCTTGGCGACGCGGAATGGGGCCGGTTGGAAAAATACATACGCGTTTCCTTCTGGGGACTCAACATAGGGCTTGCGCTGATGGTGCTGCTGAGCCTTTTCCCCGGCGGCGTCCTGCAATTCAGGGATGTCCTCGAAAATGGCTACTGGCATGCCAGGAGCCTGGAGTATTTGAGCCAGGAAAGGACGCGCCTGCTGGAATGGCTGCGGCTGCCGGGCGATCTGGTGTTCATCCTGTGCGGCGCCGTTCCCTTGACGATCGCATCCACACTGGCCTATTGCGCCCTGCGGCAATCCGCGTCCGCACAATGACCAGCCATGGCATCGAACCGCGTTAGCGTACGGCTGGTCGCCGAAGTGACGGCGACAAAGGTCGTCGACCTGAGCCATCCAATGTACGAGGGGATGCCTTTTTGGCCGGGCGGAGTTCCCTTCACGGTGACGCGACTTCGGGATTATCCCCAGGGCTGCCAGTACCACAAGTTCGAATTCGCCGAGAACACCGGCACCCATGTGGATGCGCCTTCACATTTCGTCCCCAGAAAACGCAGCATCGACCGGATTCCATTGGAACATCTCGTGGCGCCGGCCGTCGTGATTGAAGTAGCCAGCCAGGCGGCCACCGATCCTGACTATCGGTTGAGCGCTGCCGACTTGTATGCATGGGAAGCGATGCACGGCCGCATTGCCGAAGGTTGTCTCGTGTTCGTAAATACCTGCTGGTCTAAGCGTTTCAGCGAGCCGGAGCGGTATCTTAACCGTGGAGCGGACGGGAAAATGCACTTTCCCGGGCTGTCGGCCGATGCAGCGCATCTGCTGGTGCAGCGTGGCGTCGCCGGTGTCGGCATCGACACACCCAGCATCGACTATGGACCTTCCCGGGATTTCGTGGCTCACAAGATTTTGCTAGCAGCCGACATTTACCAGATCGAAAATCTGGCAAACCTGGACGTGCTGCCTGTTTTGGGCGCTACAGTGGTGGTCGGGGTGCTGAACGTACAGGGCGGTTCGGAAGCGCAGGCCCGCGTTTTCGGCCTCCTGCCGTAGGAGAAACGCCGATGCCGCAACGTCCGCTTCCCGTCGTTATGGTCGTCTCGCGCGCCGGCAGCAGCGTGAAGGCGCTGATCGACGCGATCCGCGAGCGCGGCTTGCCCGCCCAACTATGCGCCGTCATCAGCAATTGCTCCGATTCCAACGGTCTGGCATACGCGGCAAACGCCGGCATTCCAGGTCATGTGCTTGATCATCGAGCATTCCCTTCCCGGGCGGAGTTCGATCGAGCCTTAGAAGCATTGATCGCCCCTTACACCCCGGAATTGGTGGTACTGGCCGGATTCAACCGGATTCTCTCACCGGAATTCGTCGACCGCTACCGCGGACGGCTTTTGAATATCCACCCATCGCTGCTGCCCGCCTTTCGCGGTTTGCACCCGGTCGATCAAGCGCTTGCAGCAGGGGCGGGCGAGCATGGAGCGACCGTACACTTCGTGACGCCGGAGGTCGACAGCGGTCCGGCCGTTCTCCAAGCGCGCGTACCCGTGTTCCGGAACGACACGGCGGAGACCCTGGCTGCGCGGGTGAGGGAACAGGAACAATGGATTCTACCGGAAGCGGTTCGCTGGCTCGCGGAGGGCCGATTGCGCTGGGTCAACGGCCAGGCATGGCTGGACGGCCAGCCGCTAAGGGAACCGGTGCGCCTGTGAACAATGCGGGGTATTTGAGGGCGCGCTGGCGCATGACGGCAAGCGGGAGCATTCGTCTTGCACAATGCTAGCTTTTCCATCGAACCGCTCCCGCCTTTCCGGCTCGACCTGACCGTCTGGGCGCTGCGGCGACGTGCGAACAATTGCATAGACCGCTGGGACGGGCGGGTCTATCGCCGGATCTTGATTGTGGACGGCGAAGCTGTGGCGATAGCCGTGGAGCAGGCCGGGCCCGCTCAGGCGCCGAAGCTTGGCGTCACCGTCGAGGGCTGTTCCGATGCCTTCTCTGTTCGAGCCGATCTAACCCGGGCGCTGGAAAGCCTGCTGGGTTTCGGTATCGACTTGGGAAACTTTAATCGGTTGGCGGCAGCCGATCCGGCACTGGCGCCGCTGGCGCAGCGTTTCAGCGGTTTCAAGCCACCCCGTTTCCCGACGATGTTTGAGGCGCTCGTCAATGGCATCGCCTGCCAACAGGTGACGCTGACGCTCGGTATCCTCCTTCTCAACCGCTTGGCCGCAAATTTCGGCCCCGCCATGACGGGAGGCAATGGCATGGCTCACGCCTTCCCCCAGCCGGAGCATCTGGCGGGACAGGATCCCCTGGATTTG
>Ga0335070_10010975_pt1 | contig 10596 bp, 8 predicted proteins | sample Lox_Sample_13_FD_206722 | JGI IMG/M metagenome (GOLD analysis project Ga0335070, IMG submission 206722) | Soil microbial communities from Loxahatchee National Wildlife Refuge, Florida, United States - Lox_Sample_1.3 | ecosystem: Environmental > Terrestrial > Soil > Wetlands | place: USA: Florida...
GTGTTAAAAGCAATTGCTCTTTTCTTATTGGGATTATTTCAGGTTAATTATTTTAGATCGAGATCAATAGAAAATAAAGAAGACAGAAATGCAGCGGCACAGTAGTCTATCTCTTTTATCTAATGATCACCACCACGCATTAATGCTTGCGCAGGTTATTAAAAAGGGAGCACCTCGGTATAAAAAATTTCCCGGAACTCTTGAGGGGAAAAAAGAATTTGCAATAAAATTTTACAGGGAAAATTTAATCCCGCACTTTCATGAAGAAGAAAATTTGTTGTACCTTTTTGTAAAAGGGAAAAACTCTTCCATTGACGCATTATTTGCCGAAATTTTAAATGAGCATAAAATTATTGAAGGAATTATTAATTCTTTGAAGGATAATTCTGATATAGAAGAAAGTTTGGATCGCCTGGGCAATTTATTGATATCTCACATTAGAAAAGAAGAAAGAGAACTTTTTCCAATGATAGAGAATGAATTTAATGAGGAAGATTTATTAAGTTTGGAGTCGGAATTAAAAAAAAGACATGCCGGGTAATTTTAATTTTATAATTTTTCACTTATAATTAGTTTTTCTTCATAAGATTAATAATGAATTTAAGAGCAGGACTTTTTTCATTATTCCCTCCGCCGAAATGGAGAATCCCGGTTATAATCGCTTTGGGTACTTTTTCAGGACTCTTGCTGCTTATCCTAAGAATTTCAAATGCCTTTTCATATTTGTCCGATGATCCCCGCGCATGTATTAATTGCCATGTAATGACTACCGAGTATGCATCCTGGCAAAGAAGCAGCCATGCAAGGGTAGCAACATGCAACGATTGCCATGTACCGCATAGTAATCCGTTAAGCAAATATGCATTTAAAGCAAACGACGGCTTAAGGCATGCATTCATGTTTACATTCAGGCTTGAGCCGCAGGTGATACAGATAAAAGAAGCAGGTGCGGATGTGGTTCAATTAAACTGTATGCGGTGCCATGAAAATCAGCTGCACAGATCTTATTTAAGCAAAACAATTGATCTTGAAGACCGGAATGCAGGTATCGGAAGGTTCTGCTGGGACTGTCATAGGGAAACACCGCACGGCAGAGTGAAATCTCTTTCGGCATATCCTTATGCGAGAGTCCCCGAATTGGAATCTGCCGTGCCCGAGTGGCTTCAGGAGATAAGTAATTTAAAATAAAAAGGGATTATTAAATGAGAAGATTGCAGGATATTATTGCAGAAAAACCCTGGGTAGGCTGGGTTTTATTTCTTTCGACATTAGTAATCGTCTTTTTGATCGGCGTATTCGGCGCTACTATTGTCGAGCGTAGAGCCGAAACCCGGTTCCTTTTCAGCGCATCAAAACCGATAAAAGAGTTTGAACCTAGGAATGAAGTATGGGGTGAAGCATTTCCCAGGGAATGGGAAACATATCAGCATACTCTTGACACAACTTTTGCAAGCAAGTACTGCGGAAATGTTTCAATAGATATGCTAGAAAGGTACCCTAATCTTGTGGTGCTTTGGGCTGGTTATGCTTTTGCTAAAGGATATAACCAGGGAAGGGGTCATCTTCATTCAATTGAGGATGTCAGGAATTCACTTAGAACTGGTCAGCCGCAGCCGGCGACATGCTGGACATGCAAAAGCCCCGACGTCCCTCGGGTTATGAATAAAATCGGGCCCGCTGAATTTTATAAAAAGGCATGGGTCGATCTCGGACCTGAAATTAAAAATCCTATCGGCTGTGCGGATTGTCATGATTCTAAAACTTTAGACCTAACCATAACACGCCCGGCTTTAATTGAAGCTCTCAGCAGGCAGGGAAAAGATATAAAAAAAATTTCCCACCAGGAGATGCGTTCACTTGTATGCGCACAATGCCACGTAGAATATTATTTCAAGGGGAAAGAAGATAAATATTTAACTTTTCCCTGGGATGACGGGATTTCAGTTGAGAAAATTGAGGCTTACTATGATAGCGTCGGACATGTTGATTTTGTTCATTACTTAAGCAGGACTCCTATTTTAAAAGCACAGCATCCTGATTGGGAAATTGCCCAAATGGGGATTCATGCCGAGAGAGGGGTTACATGCGTCGATTGCCACATGCCGTATAGATCCGAGGGAGGAATAAAATTTACTAATCATCAAATAGTATCTCCGGTAATGTATATTTCATCTGCCTGCCAGGTATGTCACCGGCAGGAAGAACAAGTATTATTGAAGAATATTTACGACCGTCAGGACAAAATAAGAGAGTTAACGCAGACGGCAGAAGAGATTCTGGTTAAAGCACATATCGAGGCAAAAACAGCATGGGATAACGGTGCAACCGAAGATGAAATGAAAGAAGTAATGACGTTTATCCGTCATGCTCAGTGGCGGTGGGATTTTGTAGCGGCAAGCCACGGTGCAAGCTTTCATGCACCGATTGAATGCGCCAGGATCCTCGCAACTTCAATTCAAAGATCGGAAGAAGCCCGGGGATTGCTTGCATCGATATTAACAAAACACGGAGTAAAACTCCCAATTCAAATGCCTGATTTATCAACTAAAGAAAAAGCGCAGGCTTACCTTGGATTTGATATGGTTAAGTTTACGATGGAAAAAGCCCAATTCAGGAATGAAAAAGTGCCTGAATGGGATAGGCAGGCGGAGGAGCGCGAAAAGAAATATTAATTAGTTATAATAATCTCACCACCGATCACAGATTATTAATCTGTGATCCTGAATGCCCACGGCGCAAATGGTTGTTAGCATTCGTTTGTATTTAATTTTCCTCTGCAATAGTTTTACTTATCATGTTTACTTACTTCATTATCTCAAATTTGTCTGAAACATTATCACCAAAAAGCATCTTAATTTCAATATTGCTCTTTTTTTTATTTCTTTCATTAAACGGATGCGGAAGCAGGTTTCCCGAGAGTAAAGAGTTTATCAAATCGTATGCTCTTCTGAACCAGGACAGCAGCAAAGTCGTCTTTCCTAACGATTTTAAAAATAAAATAGTTGTAATGGGTTTTATGTTTACAAATTGTCCTGATGTTTGTCCGCTCACTACAAATAAGATGAGGTTAATCCAGGAGAAAGTTAAAGATGAGGGATTAGAAGATATTGAATTTGCAGAATTATCTTTTGATCCTATGAGAGACAAGCCTTGGGTGCTTAAAAAGTATGCAGAAATCAGAGACTTGGATATGCATAATTTCCAATTTTTAACCGGGGAAGACGAGCAAATTAAATCAATTTTAAAAAGAGTGAATGTGGTAGCTTACGCAGAGGATACTACTTATACCGATGAGGGCGAGCCGATCTACTTTTTTATGCATACTGACCGAATTATTTTAATTGACCGGGAAGGGAATATTAGAAAAGAGTATCCCGGGAGTCATATTGATATTAACGAAATTACTGAAGATATAAAGCATTTATAATTCTTTTTTTTCAGTCAAGAAGGAGGACAAATGTACCTGCTGATTTTTGTCTTGTCTCTTTTGTTCCTTCAGCAAGAACAACTGCAGATCGAAAATGCCTGGATAAGGCCTTCATCCAAAGGGATGAACAGCGCCCTCTATTTTGATGTAAAAAATAACGGGGACGATCCGCTAACTTTATATAAAGTCGAATCCGATGTTGCCAAGCTTGTCCAAATCCATGAAACATATAAAAACGGTGACAAAATGGGTATGCGCAAAGTAGAGAGTGTAACAATCAAGCCGAAATCTACATTCAAGTTTAAACCGGGCCGGCACCATGTAATGCTTATAAGAGTTAAAGAGGACTTAAAAGTAGGTTCCGAATATGATGCAGCATTTTTTTTCAAAAACTTACCGGAAATTAAAATCAAAGTTCCGGTAAAAAAAGCAAATTAAAGGTATAAAAATATAAGGGTATAAAGGAAACACTTTATATCCTATGCCCTTAATCCTCCTTTTCACCCATCTTTTTTATCATTATTTTAAAAGTTCGGATTAAAAATTAAAAGGAACCGGATGATTAATCTCTCGTTAAAAAATATTGAATCATTAAAAAATAAGTTTAAAGGCAAAAAGATCGGGGTTGTAGGGGATATGATGCTCGATTGTTATTTCTGGGGCGATGTAAAAAGAATTTCTCCCGAAGCGCCTGTGCCCGTAGTGGAAGTCGGAAATGAATTTTTCAGATTCGGCGGCGCAGCTAATGTCGCTTTGAATATTTTAAAGCTCGGCGGCGAACCCTTGCCTGTCGGTGTTATCGGTTCTGACAACGACGGTTCAATCTTCAGCTCATTAATAAACGAAACAAATATCTCGGCCGAGGGAATAATTACAGATAAATCCAGGCCGACTACTGCGAAAACCAGGGTTATTGCGCATAATCAGCATGTTGTAAGAATAGACAAAGAAAGTAAAAAAAATATCGGCAAGGAGATCCAAGACAAGGTTTATGAATTTTTAAAATCCCGGATTAATGATCTGGACGGTATAATACTTGAAGACTATAATAAAGGAGTTCTTACTCCGGGGCTGATTGAAAAAATTATAGCGCTGGCAAATAAAAAGGAAAAGCTGATTACTGTGGATCCCAAGTTCAACAATTTTTTCACGTATAAGAATGTAACCGTATTTAAACCCAATAGGAAAGAAGCTGAGGATGTTCTGGGTATAAAAATTAGAAGCAATGAAGAAATATCTAAAGCAGGGCAGAAAATTCTTAAAAAGTTGAATGCTGAGAATGTATTGTTGACGCTGGGAGAAGAAGGGATTGCAGTCTTTGAAAAAGGGAAATCCGAGAAAAGAATGCCCACTAAGGCGAGAAAAGTCGCCGATGTTTCCGGCGCGGGCGATACGGTAATTTCAACGCTTACAATGGCGCTTGCAGCCGGTTCCGGTATAGTTGAAGCATCATACCTTGCTAATTATGCCGGCGGAATTGTTTGCGAAGAAGTCGGGATTGTGCCTATCGATATAAACAAGCTGATCAGCAGTGTAATAAAAGAGAATAAAAAAAATTCGAATTGAAAAACATAATTTTTATCCGGAGATGGACTCTATAAAAACCAGATCCGAAATAGTTGAAATCAGAAAAAAGCTTAAGAAAGAAAAAAAGAAAGTTGTTTTTACAAACGGCTGCTTCGACCTGATCCATTCCGGCCATGTCGATTATCTTACTAAAGCAAAAAAATTGGGAGACATCCTAATTGTCGGAATAAACAGCGATGCCTCCGTTAAAAGAATTAAAGGGGAAAAAAGGCCGATCATTCCGGAGACTGAAAGATGTATAATCCTTTCTAATCTTAAGCCTGTCGATTTTGTAACCGTATTCGATGAAGATACTCCGCAAGAGCTGATTAAGGAACTTAAACCGGATGTTTTAGTAAAAGGTTCGGATTGGAACATTGACGAAATAGTCGGGAGGGATGCAGTCGAAAAAAGCGGAGGTGCCGTTAAGACAATTGATTTTATAAGCGGCCAAAGCACATCAAAAATTATTAATTCCATCTTAAAGCTTTATGCAGGTAAACCGTAAAAGATCCAACCGTTTTAATGCAAATCAATTTGCGGCTGCAGCTAATTCACTAAATTAATATTAAGATTAGAGCAGAAATTTAACAGTGGCTGAAGACGAGAAGAAAAAGGAAGTTCCGGCAAAGAAGAAAAGAAACCTGCTGCACCGGATTGTCAATATATTCCTATACATTGGCATCTGCCTACTGCTCCTGCTGATAGTAGCATTCGGAATTACTCAGACTTCGACATTCAGGGAGTATCTGCGCGGGATTGTATTGAAGGAGGCAAACTCTGCGCTAAACGGCAAAATCTATTTTGAAAAAATTGAAGGAACAATTTTTACTTCGCTGCTCCTTCGCAATGCTGCAGTTACAATGGGCCCTGATACGCTGCTTAAAGCCGAATCTATTGAAGTAAAAACAAGCCCGCTTAGGCTTCTTCTAAAGAACATTTATGTCCGCAAATTCGAGCTGAAGAATGCGGCTGTTTCACTAATCAAAGACAGCAGCGGGGAAATTAATCTTATAAAACTGTTCCCGCCCACGGAAGAAGACACTACGTCTTCAGAATTCCCCTTTACAATTCAGGTTGCCGATTTCAAGCTGACCAATGTAGGTTTCTCGTTAAGAGATTACAGATTTAAAAATACATATGAAGAATTTAAGTCTCCTAATTCCGATAAGATGATCATTCGCAATATAAATTTATGGCTTAGTGCTTTTGCCAATATCAGGCATCATCAATTCGCTTTGGAAATTAATAAGTTTTCCTTTCAGCCTAATATTTCTTCCTTCAGCATAAAAAATCTGAGCGGAAGGTTTTATGCCGATGAAGAAAAGCTGACTGCAAGAGATTTGAAAATTCAAACGGAGAGCTCGGATATTAATTTAAATGCCGAAGCGGAAAACTTTAATATATTCGATACAACCGGGACTTCCGATTTTAAGGACGCTTTAATCACTCTCGATCTCGATGCCTCTAAATTCAGTTTTGAGGATTTATCTTCCATGGTTTCTTCAACTGATATTTTGAAAGGAACCCTGTCCTCTCATATTAAAGCTATAGGCACTTTAAAAGATTTAAGCCTGAAACAGCTTGATGTCCGGTACGGTAATACCGGGTTCTCAGCAGCGGGAAGAATCCAAAACGTTACGGACGGAGCCGGAATGGTTATCAATACCGAATTTGAAAATATGGAAGTAGATCAGAATGATATTAATAGGCTTCTTCCTTCTTTAAATATCCCTGTGTTTAAAGAATACGGCATGGTTAAATTTGATACCCTTCAATTTGCAGGTAATCCGACTAACTTCAGCACCAAATTTTTCCTTGATACGGATGAAGGCAGTCTCTCCGCTGCCGGCAATATGAATTTTCAAAAGGCTTTAATGACTTATGACCTCAGTTTATCTGCCGGAAACCTTAACTTGGCGCCGGTCACGGGAATTCAAACTGATATTAATTCCTTCATTTATTTAAAAGGGGAAGGAACGGCTCCGGAGAATCTTACCGCGGATGTTAATATTACTTCCGGTGTTTCATCAATATACGGTTTTTCAATCAACTCTTTAAAGTTGAAAACACACGCTGCAGAAAAAAAGATCGATTACACATTTGATCTGGTCTCTGACTCTACTTCAGCCTCACTGACGGGTTTGTTTGATTTTACTGATAAAGAGAATCCCGCATATAAGCTGAAAGGGGATTTCAACAGAATAAATATTGCCGAGATAATTAAGGATACCTCTGCCCGGACAAATTTAAACTTCAGCATCAATGCATCCGGCGATAACTTTGATCTTGAAAAGATTAACCTGTTTTTAAGCTTAAAGCTGATTAACTCTTCATACAATAATATGAATATCGACAGCACCCGGGCAATCGTCGACCTTCGCAGGGATGAAAAGGGAGAAAGAATTGTAAATATTATTTCCGACCTGGCGGATATAACCTTAAAAGGAAAGTTCAACCTGCCCCAAACTGCCGAATTAATTTCTGAAGAAATAAAGTTCCTAGGGGATGCAGTTAATAAAAAAATGGAACAGATGATCCCTGAGAGAAAGAATAAAAATGAGGTGGCGGAATTAAACGGTCGGCCGAATGGATTAAGAATAATTCCGGCAGTTTATAAAAACAAATTACCCGGCCGAACTTACTTCAATGAATTCAATTCCCAGCTGGATATAGATTATGCAGTGGATTTAAAAAATTTCGAGCTCCTCTCCCTTTTCCTTGGAGATAAACAGGTGGAAATTGACGGAGACATTCAGGGAAAATTAAAAAGCTCTGCCGATAGTATTTATTTCTCTCTTAACTCCAATTTGGCTTATGTAAAATATTGGGGAAAAAATGACGTCTTTTTCCTTTCAAATATGAAAGTGGATTATTCCCTTGCGAACAGCTTAAATGCCGTTGATCTTAAAGATATTTACTCCGGATTGAAATTCAGCACCGAAAGAATTTTTACAGGCAGCAATATTTATAATGTCGGATTAGATTTGGATCTGGTTGGCAATAAAACCCCGCTGAGTTTTTCCGGGCAGCTCGAAAATTATGCATCGGTAAAATTCAAGGGAGACCTGAACCTGAATGAAAATGTCGGCCTGAATATAGACTCCTTGATTCTCACTTACAACAATATGACTTTCAGAAACAAAAATGATATAGGAATTACCTTATCGCCTGATAAAATTAATTTCGAAAATTTTTCGCTTGTCAGGGATTCCGGCGAAATCCGGATCAACGGCGCATTTTCACAGTACGGCAATCAGAATATAGAAATTGACTTAAAGAACATTAATGGAAGCGATCTCTGCACTTACCTGCTTAACCTTAGGCCCGAAAACAGCCTGAGTGCCGATATAAATTTAAGAGCTAAAATAACCGGAAATTTAGACAACCCTATAATTGACTTATCATTAAATGCGGATGATGTTCGGTACAGGGGGAAGACATTCGGTTCCTTGGCAAGCAGTTTAAATTATAAGAATAAAAAATTACTAGTCGATACTAAGTTTTTAAAGACTATCGGTTTTGCAAGAGCAAATTTAAATCAAGCCGGCAAAGATCAGGGAGCTGTGCTGCTTCAGATCTCAGGAGTTATCCCGATTGACCTTTCTCTTAACGGAAAGACAGGCAGGATGTACAATGGAAATCCTTTGAATATTTCATTGAAGGCCGATAATTTCGATCTGGGAGCGTTCGGAGATGTGCTTCCTTCAATCAACAAGCTGCAGGGAATTTTATCTGCCGATTTAAAATTATACGGGAATCCGCCCGATGATATTTCGCCTTCCGGTTTTATAGAAGTAAAGAATGCTTCCTTCAATGTAGAGGCAAATAATCTCGATTATGAGGCAGGTCTCAAAATAAAAATTGAGCCCGGCAGCCTCCGCCTTGAAAACCTTTATATTCAGAACAGTCCAAACACAAAGGACGGCGGCAAAATGACCGGAAGCGGGGAACTGGTATTAAACGGATTCAATATAGTTACTTCTCAGCTTTCAATTAATGGCACATTAAAAGTATTGAGTGATGCTTCCAAGACAGCGGATTCGCCGTTTTACGGCGATCTTGTAATTGCGACAAACGAGAATGTCGTTTTTAGAAGTTCAAAGGATGAAGGAGCTTATCTTGAAGCTCCTGTGGAAATTAAAATTGCCAAGCTTACCTTCCCCCCTGCAAGGTCGGGATACACTAGATCAAGCGAAAATTTTATTTACAAATATGCTGCAGACGAAGACTCCATGAAAAAAGGGCTGGACTTTGACAAACTCGTTGAATTATCCCGCAGCAGATCCGAAACTAGTGAATCTAAATCATCTCTGTTCAGCAAACTGAACTATAAAATAGATGTTAAAGTTGAAGATGAAGCGACAAACATTTTTGTTCTTTCTAAAGAGTTCAACCAGAACCTGACTGCTGTTTTAAGCGGGAATTTCGATTATGAAAAAACCGGCGATAGACCGGTGGCAAATGGTGAATTGAAGCTGCTTGAAGGCTCAAAGCTGGAATTTATAAAAACTCTTGATGCCGAAGGATCAATAAAATTTGAAAACGATCTCTCTAACCCTATTTTGGATATTACTGCTACTTATTCGGATTATTATTATCCGGCGGATTCCACTGCCTCCGGCAGTGAATCTGTACCCGAAGAAGGTATCCTGGTGGCTGTGAAAATAAAGCTGCAGGGTCCTTTAAAAGAAATGGACAAAAAATTAATCCAGGGGAAGGATAATATACTGGTATACCGGGGCGAAAAAAATATTGAAAATAATGAACCCGATCCGACAAAAGACGCATCCGATGCAGTAATGTTTATGATCTTGGGAAAGTTTAAAGATGAAGCTACACAAAGTGATTACAAAGCCACTGCGAACTATGCTGCTTCGGTAGCAGGCTCTGTAGTAGGCGGATTCTTAAATAATCAGACAAACGGTGTAATTAAAAGTGTTGAGTTGAGACAAACAGCGGATAATAATACTTTAATCAATTTGGGAGGTAAGATCGGAAAATTCAGCTATGAATTCGGCACAAGCACCGAGTCTTTTAACGATATAAGCCAAGCCAATTTTAAGATAAATTACCCTATTACAAAGAGACTTATCGGGAAAGTAGAACGGAAGCGTGCTTTAAATGAAACAAGCCTATCCAGGGAAATGGTTAATGAAATAGGTCTTAGATATAGGTTTGAATTTTAATGAAAAAAGAAATTGTTTCATTTTTTGAAAAGAATCCGGCCAGAGGTTTTAAAAGCAAAGAAATCGCAAAAAAACTTCACATAAACTCCGATAAAGATTACTCCAGCTTAAAAGCACAGCTTCACCAGCTTTATGAAAAAGAATTCTTGTTAAAATCCGGCAAACGTTATAAGCTTAATACCCCCGCAAACACGATAACCGGCGAGCTTAGGATTAATGAAGGCGGTTTCGGTTTTGTGATACCCCGGAATGATAAAACAGGAGACATCTTCATCGCATCTAGAAATTTAAATACGGCATTCAGCGGAGACCTGGTGGAAGTATCATTATTTGCAAAACAAAAGGGGAAAAACCTGGAAGGACAAATTATTAAAGTTTTAAAAAGAAAACGCCGTGAAATAGTAGGAAAACTCT
>Ga0335070_10010976_pt1 | contig 10596 bp, 9 predicted proteins | sample Lox_Sample_13_FD_206722 | JGI IMG/M metagenome (GOLD analysis project Ga0335070, IMG submission 206722) | Soil microbial communities from Loxahatchee National Wildlife Refuge, Florida, United States - Lox_Sample_1.3 | ecosystem: Environmental > Terrestrial > Soil > Wetlands | place: USA: Florida...
TTGGTCATAAAATCATGGTTCATATTTTTCCGAAAAATCTATGGTTTGCTCTGGTCCTATGGTGGAAACCTATTTGCTATTGCACTCGATCGTTTTCGTTATGGATTTCATAGAATCCAAAACTGCATTCTAGCAAAAGAGCCTTAACATGTCACGAATCAAAAGAATTTGTTGAAATGGAGAGAATATCTTATATTCTAAGTTGAGATGTCTACAACTCTTTGAGAATACATAAAAATGAAATATCAACATGTACTTGCTCTAAACCCCTATTTCAGAGATTCCACAGCAACGATGGGAATCTTTCCTCCTACGGGACTGGAATACATTGCGGCGAACATGAAAGACCTTGTTGGCAAGGTAACTCTCCTTGATTTGAGATATGAACAGAAATATCGTGATGTCAACATATTATCCCGGTTTATTAACAAAGAGATAGACCTGTTATGTATAACCATTACCTGGGATTCCCAGTTTAACGCAATTTGCGATCTCATCTGCAGATTGCCGGATGAAGTTCTTACCGTAGTAGGAGGGCATAAGGCGACTGAAGAAGTTGAGTCCCTTTTCGCTAGATGCCCGAATATCGATCTAATTGTGAGAGGCGAAGGGGAAGAGGCAATCAGGGAAGTAGTGAAGGGTGTGCCCCACAAGAATGTTCTTGGGCTCTCGTATCGTGAGAATGGAACAGTGATTCATAACAAGAACAGATCTCTTCCAGACCTTACGCATGTTGCTTTCCCTGACAGGTCACTAAGAAGGCACGATTACCACTGGGTACAAAACGGGGTCCAAATAACAACTCTTACTTTCGACACGGTGCTAACGTCCAGAGGGTGTCCATACAACTGCAAGTTTTGCACATTCAGCTTGAACCCTCTCGGGCAGAAAAGAAAATATGCAGAGAGGCCACTTGAATCGGTTATTGAGGAGCTGAAGAGCATTACCGCTGATGTCGTCCTGTTCACTGACGACAATTTTTTCACGAATCCCGTAAGAACAGAAAAACTATGTGATCTGATCATAGAAAGTGGAATCAAGAAGAAATTCATTGTTCAAACTAGAATCGAAATCGCCAGGAATGAAGAGCTTCTGGAGAAGGCGGAAAAGGCTGGTTTCAAGATTTTTCTCATAGGCATAGAATCGCCCCATGATAGGATTTTAGCGCAGATTAATAAGGGTTTTACTCAACAGCAGGTTAGGGATGCATTCAAGATTTTAAACAACTATGATTTCTATATTCATGGCTACTTTATTTACGGGAATATCGGAGAGACAGAAGAAGAGATGCTGTATATTGGTCGGTTCGCAAAAGAGTTAAAGCTTGATTCAATAAGCTTCCAGAAGCTCAGAATAGAGAAGTATTCCCCACTGAAAGAGGTGGTCGAAAACACACCCGGATATTACTATGATTCCATAGGTGGCGCTGTGTATTCGGATCTTCATAGCCTGAAAGACTTAAAACGCATACGAGACAGGATAAAATTTGGATTTTATAGTCTCGGACAAATTGGGCAAATTCTCCGAAAGGTCCACAAGGCACGACTTCTAACGAGATTCGATTTAATTCACATTTTAATGAGGCTCCCTAAGCTCCTACTAAGATTGGCAAAAAGAGAGATTGAGAAAAAATGGCGGATGCTCGGGGTTAATCATTAACCTGCTCATCATATTTCGGGCCGGTTTAAGAGTTAGTATATTGGGCTGAATTGATAGGCTCTCATATTAGTCGACCTGGGGCAGGTGGGGAACAATTCTGAACACGCAAGGTCAGGATATATTCAGGTTATATAGACGAGGCTCGTTTGTTGGAATTTATTAAATGATAATCGGGTATATAGCGGTTGTCGAGATATATTTTGAGGCACGAGACTGCAATCTGCGAAGGTACAGGTTCAGAATGATCATGTGTAATTAAAGGAGGAGAAATACCTATATAAAATTGTTGCTATTGTGGAGGTACCTCTTGGCTTTTAGCCATTATATGTTCACTTTATTCGAAGACGTACACCCCAAACTGGATACCATTTACCTATACCTGTCTATTTATTATAAGATATTCATTGACAAATCGGTTTTAATAACGTATACTATTTAAAGCTCTAAGGTTTTTTGAGGTTATTGCTGTTGTTTGGATTGATTTACAAGAGATAATTAGCCACGGAAGCCTTCAGTGCAAGACGGTTTCAGTGGCTTTTTTTATTTTCAAGTTTTTAAATGAAAGGAGGTGAGAAAGTATTGGCAGAAGGTAAAGTAAAGTGGTTTAACGAGGCTAAGGGTTTCGGTTTTATCCAGCCTAATGAGGGGGATAAGGACGTTTTCGTCCATTATTCAGCTATTCAGTCACAGGGCTACAAGAGTCTGAATGAGGGAGACGCAGTTAGTTTCGATACCACAGAGGGTCCCAAAGGACCCCAGGCGATAAATGTAGTTAAATTGCAGTAAACGATTTAGCCGCATTGATAAACCCCGCTTGAAAAAGCGGGGTTTTTTATTATGCTCTCCTTTGAGAAACAGTAGTAGACAGGCCATCGTTGCCTGCTCCCTTTTTCTTTTCCAACCTGAAAATATTCCGACGCCTTATGCGTGCTGGGGAAGAGAAATATTGTAAACAGGGTGGGGTAAGACAAACTTATTTGAGCTATGAAACAGGTTCTAACATCGTCCCGTAAGGCACCCAGCAGCAGAACTTAGCTAATTTGGCATGTATATCACGATTCACTGGTATCAAAAAAGTTCTAAACTCGTACATTTTGGGGACCTCCAGCTTCTTTACCTCATTGCTAACTGGTCACAGATCCCGCAAACATTTCCTTTAGGTTTAGGAGTTCATTGTTGATCATTATCTCATTTACGTGGTACCTTTTGTATAACTCCTCCAGCGCTCTCATGTCGCTATTTCTTGCTTGCTCACGCAAGACTCTAATCCGTTCTTGATACTTCGTTGGTTTTCCGAGCATGACTTCCTCCTTATCCCATAGCTTTTTTTGAGCATTCGCTCCACCATGATCTTTTCAAAGGGGAAAGATATCAGAAGACTCCAAAAAAAGGTTCTGTTAACTGAAAGGGGGTCTCTATGAACCCAGCCACCTCAAATTGTGAACTTGGGAGATAATCGCTTTTCAACTTATGACTTACCTGCCTGTTTCTGCGATTCAATCTCTTCAGTCAGTTTCAGAATCATATCGTAGGGAAGGGCTACCCAGCTTTCGACCTGGGCTGCGTAATTCCGGGTTAACAGAGATACCTTGGCTGCTGTTTCCTCGTCTGGAGCTTCGTAAATGTGCATGGAATCCCAGTAGCCCATCAGGGCGTAATGCGCCTTGAAGTTTATCTCCGGGCAGTTTTTCTTGAGCTCCTCAAGCCAGGCACGGCCGCTCCTGTCTCTGTCGTGCATCTTGGTACCGATTTCAGTTATCGAGGCATCTCTCCTTGCAAGCTTAGTCAATGGCACAAATGTTCTCATAAAAAACCTCCTTACAAACTTCGATTTCTATGTACTGTGTATGATATAAATAAAAATTCATTCTTATTTCAAAGCGTTGATGTCTATGACTTTGACAGCTGGTATACTTAAATTATAATCGTTAATATCCTTATTTGCAAGGGAATTTGTCAACCATTTTATTTTTTATCGAACCTATGTTCCTCCTCTTTTTTGTTTTATTTCTCTCCTCCCAGAATTAAAGGCAACCCGCTTTACCCTACTCGTATGATTACAATATTTTAAGTAACTGCCGAGTAACTTTGCCCTCAAGAATCTATGCAGATTTTCTCACAGGAATATAGTTTCAGAAAGACAGGGGAGCGCTTCTCCCCCCACCCCTGTTTCAATTCTGTTTCGATTTGGGTTGGGTTTTTATGGATCTTTGTGGGTCGTCGCAAAAAAGCAGAGCAACTAGTAAGTCCTTGAGGTAATGTCCAAGAGCCCATAAAATCAAATAGCGGGGGGAGGCTCAGGACAAGACGATACATTGTATCGCAAGAGTTACGAATACCCTCAACATTTCACAACCCATTCGTTAACGGTTCTTAATGAATGAAAGAATCTCATTTTATTCAATATCTCAGAGTAGCTTATCACTCTTAATAGAAAAACCCCACCGAGAGTCCATTTTCCGGTGTTTTCTCGTTTCTCGACTGTTCTAGCTAATTATGTTAGAAAAATATTGGAAAGAGGTGTCTGTATTAATAGATTGTTATATCCACGCATTCAAAAGATCCAAGCGGATATGAGGGACATACAAATAAATCCCGACATTCAAAATACTTTACAAGCACTTAATCAATTTGTTATATTTCCCAGTATAAATTGTTCAGGATTTTGTTAGGGATGATGGATTATATACAAATAGAAGTACAAGAAGCGATTTTGAGTCATGTGAGAATACCGAATCAACGAGAACCAAAAGTGAAAGGAGTTTTAACGATGATTCCAGAAATCATCGAGAAAAGAAAGATCATCCTGATTGGGATGGATTTCTTCGGTAATCCATTAAAGAGAATCGGCATATTGTCAGGGCAAAACGAAATCGGACTACTCTGGAAAAGGTTCAATGACTTCTATCAGACCAAGAAGGGTTCCATGAAGCACCTTGTATCAGAATCCGGATATGAGGTGTGGATCCATCTTGAAAATGAGAGGGACTCCAAGAATAAGTATGTCTTTGTCGGAGTCGAAGTCGAGCAGATCGAAGACCTGCCGCTTGAGCTTGTGGCAAAGATACTGCCGGAGACACGATACGCTGTCTTCACTTTAAAAGGACGGGAGTTCAAAGCCGGAGTATCAAAAATGATCTGGGATAAGTGGCTACCAGAAGCCGGTCTGAATACCTCATTCGACTTCATGATAGAGTATCACGACCGCAAGCGATTCAGAGGGTTGGACAATCCTGACAGTGAATTGGATCTCATGGTACCCATTCTGTGACTAATCAAGCAAAATTCTTGGTTGAGATTCAACCAAATGGTACTGAGTTCACATCAATCAGATTAGTACTTTGGCTGGAGTAGCAATTTCTTGGACGATAGAACTTATTTGACTGGATGAAATCAACCCATGGTTAGTAGTAATATCGACCTTAAGAGGAAAACTCAAGAAGTGAAGACAGGGGCTTTGCCAACCCGAAAATATTCTGATGCCCTGTGCGTGCTGGAGGCAAAGTCTACTTTATTCAACCCACACTGCTCATTATGTCTGAAACGGAAAAGTATGGTGAGAAACGCAGTGTAATAGAATCAAGCAGTTGAATGATCTAACAAGTCCCATCATGTTCTACAGCCTTTATAAAGCCATATTTGACTTCCTAGCAATCAGAAAAAAAACCACTTTGACGATTTGGGAAACCGATTGTATTAAGCACAAGGGAAAAAGGTCTTTTCAAGAGATTGCGATTAAAGAGGTTCGGCCATGTTTATCGTAGGTATAGAGCCAAAAGCCCCAGGGCTGCACATTTTTAGTCATAATCATATGCCACGGCTAGGATTGCCTCAGTTGTTGACTATCACCAAACAAGCGGGTCATAAATGCGAGATCTATTGCGAGGAAATTGTGCCGATCCCCTGGGAACGTGTGGAACGCGCGGACCTGATATTGATCTCTTCCATCACTTCAACGGTGCCTCGCGCCTATATGTTGATTAAGAAAATCAAAGAAGAAATAAATCGTCACGCTCCTATCTTGATAGGGGGACCACATGTCACGTTTTTGCCTGAGGAGGCACTTTTCAACGGTGCGAATTATGTGTTCAGACATGAGGCTGAAGAGTCTTTTGCCAGCTTCGTTCAATGGTGGCTGCGCGGGAAAGATTCTCATCGACTCCTGGACATACCCGGACTCTCATTCAGGATGGGGGATAAAATTCATCATACCCCGGCACCTGAGCAGGTCGATCTGGATTCATTGCCCACGCCGGATCTCGATCTGATTTATGGATTTGAGAAGCCGTTTGCCGTACCTCTCATTACGTCACGGGGTTGTCCCTGGGACTGTGATTTCTGCTCCGAAGTCTCTATGTTTGGCAGAACATACCGTTTTCGCTCGGAGCAAAAGGTGGTTGAGGATATCAAATACTATGACCGCAGATATGGCAGAGTACCTATTTTTATAGCGGATGACAACCTTGGGGCCAACAGGCCAAGATTAGAACGATTGTGTCGAAGTATAATTGACAGTCATCTGGTGCGTTCTATTTCCGGTCAGATCCGGTTGGACCTGGCCAGATACCCTGAGTCGCTGAAGCTCCTGAGGCGCGCCGGATTTGACAGGGCTTATATCGGCTATGAATCTACCAATCCAGAAAGCCTGAAGGCCATAGGCAAGGGACTCAGCTTCGATGATATGTCGAGGTTCACGCGGACCATTCACAGTTACGGAATAGATATTCATGCCATGTGGGTTCTGGGGTTTGATACGGATACCCTGGAGACAGTTAAAGCCAATATACGGGCTTCGATCAAATGGAGATTGGAAACAATCCAATTTCTGATATTAGTACCTATACCCGGCTCAAAGTTGTTCGAGCGATTCAAAAAAGGTAATCGAATCTTCAATCTCGACTGGTCCAAATATGACGGGCATCATGTCACTTTTTATCCTGAGAAGATGACTCCCAGACAACTGCAGGTGGCCGTGATGTTAGATGCCATGCCCAGACTCTACAATCACTGGCAGACCCTGAGGATCTTCATAATGAATAATTACTGGAATGCGCTGGGGTTCTTCAAGATTAGGACCTGGCATCCGCTTCGCCGGGTCAAAACCATCTTCGAGACTTCAGTCGTTCGGGTTTGGGGCCGGGGTGCGACCAGAAAAATGAAAAAGCCGATCAAAGACTACCTCAGGAGGATTCCAATAATCTCTTCTAAGTTAAAGCAAAAGAATCCAAGCGGCGATCCAGATTGATGTCAGATTCCAGTACTGCGCTAACTATGGAGAAAATTGTCTTGCATTATTTTTGCCTCAGTTTGAATCAGACTTTTATGGGTCTCTACGAACCATGACGGGCTGTTTGGAAATGGGTCGATTTGTCGCTTTTCTTTGTTGGACAATAGCAAGCGAGGAGTTCCAACACCCCTCTGATTGGAATGGCTTGTCTAGCAGAGATCACCTGAAAATATGTTGACATTCTGTGCCTGCGTTAGTATTGCTCAACAAGGGTTTTCTATGAAAAGTACTTAACGGTCGTCTGTTACCATGGGTTAAAAGCTCAAGTAGTATATTGAGGATTAGTAGTATTTACCGAGTACGGAAGCAGAGAAATTTAATCTGATGAAAAGTAGGCGGAACAATGGAGCTATAATCTAGAGATCAAAAATGTCTCAGAGGAGAAAGCTCTTGACTTGCCAAACTCGTGTGATTATATATGATTCGGTAGGTTCCTTGAACTGGCATGAGTTAGGATTTATTTACGTTGTTCTGTTCTGAAAGGTTTGAGATAAGCTTCGTTTGGCTTTTTGATGGTCACAATTTAGTCACAGGTGCGTATAACGAGAGTGAAGCACGAGGCATGTAAGTCGTTGTGATGCAACCGATGCGAAAGTGACGGAATTGGCATACGTGCTGGATTTAGGATCCAGTGGGCTACGCCCTTGGGGGTTCAACTCCCCCCTTTCGCACTTGTGTCAGATTCAACTGAGGAGGAGTATTGAAAGTAAATGTAACCAAGGATAAAGCCTGGAAAAGAGTCCTGGAAATAGAGATTCCGGTAGAAAAGGTCAGGGGGGAATTCGATTCAGTCTATCAGGAATATCAGAGAAAAGTCAGGATACCCGGTTTCCGCAAAGGGAAAGCTCCCTTGGAGATGATAAAATCCCGCTATAAAGAGGAGGTCACTAAGGACGTTCTGGATAAGCTCTTACCCGAAGCTTACCAGGAGGCAGTCAAACAAACCGATCTGAACCCCCTGACCCTTCCGGTCTTAAAAGAGGAAATAGATTTTAAAGAGGGATTGCCCTTGCAGTTCAAGGTCTTGATCGAGGTGCGCCCGGAAATCGAGGTAAAAGATTACAAAGGATTAAAACTTCAAAAGAAGATAGTCCAGATTACGGAGGAACATGTTCAGAATGCCCTGAATTATCTTCAGGATAAAAATGCAGAGCTTCATTCTGTGGAAAGGGAAGCAAAAGATGGGGATTTTCTGGTTGTTGACTTAGAGGAGTTAGCTGAAGGACAGGTTAAGACAAAAAAGAAAACCGAAAACCAGCAGATCTGGTTAAAAAAGGAAAACCTGTTAACTGAATTCTATCGCGGATTTCTGGGAACAAAAGCCGGTGAGGAAAAGGAGATCGAGGCAATCTATCCGAAAGACTATTACGAAAAGAGCCTTGCCGGGAAAGTCGTCAGATACAAAGCCAAGATAAAAGAGGTCAAGGAGAAAATTCTCGCACAGATTAATGACGATTTTGCCAAAGGTCTGGGTGAATACAAAAACTTAGATGAGCTGAAGAAAAAAATAAAGGAAGATCTGGAAAAGGAATCGCAGAGGGATGCAGATAAGGATTTAGCCAGCCAGGTGGTCAAGCAGGTGGTCGAGAAAAACAGCTTCGAGGTGCCGGAATCTCTTTTGAATCTTTATCTGGACAAAGTGGTGGAGGATTTCAAAAAATCCTATAAAAACGTGGATGAGTCAAAGCTCCGGGAACAGTATAAGGATTTAGGTCTTTCCCGCATAAGATGGGAATTTTTGATGAGCGAGATAGTCAAAAAAGAGAAAATCGAGGTTGCCAAAGAAGAGACGGATAAATGGGTGGAGAACTTTGCCAAAGCCAATTCCCTGGAGTTAAAGCAGGCAAAGGAATTTATAGCTCAGAAGAAAAAGATCAAGGATATCAAAGAGACGATCTTAGAGGATAAGGTAATCGATTTCATCATCAAGAACTCCGAGGTCAAGGAGGAGATTGTAAAAGAATCCAAAGAGAAAAAAGAAGAAAAAAAGATCATTACACCCTAAAGGGGATTATAATAACGATTGCGATGTTCCCTCTCCCCTTGTGGGAGAGGGGTAGGGTGAGGGGAGTATAAAAATAGAACTTCACCCTCCCCCTGCCCCCTCCCATCGAGGGAGGGGAGCGTGGAATCACTGAAAAGCATAAAAAGGAGAGAGTATGACCCTGGTACCATTTGTTATCGAGCAGACCGGAAGAGGCGAAAGAGCCTACGATATCTTCTCCCGGCTTTTGAAAGATCGGATAATCTTCATCGGCTCGCCGATTGACGATAATATCGCCAATTTGGTAATCGCCCAGCTGCTTTTCCTGGATGCGGAAGACCCTGAAAAGGACATCAATATCTACATCAATTCACCCGGCGGGATTGTTACCTCCGGTCTGGCGATTTACGATACAATGCAATTTGTCAAACCGGCTGTTGCCACGACCTGCGTAGGTCTGGCTGCCAGCATTGCGGCTCTCCTCTTAGCTGGCGGCTCAAAAGGGAAAAGGGCAGCTTTGCCACATTCCAGAGTCTTAATCCATCAGCCCTGGGGAGGAGTTCAGGGTCAGGTAACAGACATCGAGATCCAGACTAAGGAGATGAGGACTGTCAGGGAGATTCTGAACGATATATTATCCCGGCATACTAAACAGCCCATAGATAAAATAATCAAGGATACAGACCGGAATTATTTTATGTCTCCGGATGAGGCAAAAGAATACGGTCTGATTGATGAGGTTTTCCAGAGGAAGACTAAATAAATATAATTTCTGAATAAATGTAGGGACAGGGCTCGTCCTGTCCGATTTTTCTCCAGTTTTTTGGGAGACTCAACTTCAGGGGTGAAAAATGCCTAATCGAATAGTGGTGGGGATGCAGTGGGGGGATGAAGGTAAAGGAAAGATCGTCGACTTACTCTCCGAAAAAGCCGATATAATTGCCCGGTATGCTGGCGGGGCTAATGCCGGACATACGGTGGTCATAGATTCAGAGAAATTCATACTCCATCTTATTCCCACAGGAATACTCCACAAGAATAAAATCTGTATAATCGGAAACGGGGTAGCACTCGACCTGGAGCTGTTTTTTCAGGAGATCGAAGCTCTGGAAAGCAGGGGAATAAAAACCGCTGCCAGGGTTCTGTTAAGCAAAAACGCTCATCTGGTTATGCCTTATCATAAGGCAATCGAAAGGGCAGAAGAGGAAAAAAGGCGAAAATCGAAAATCGGCACGACTTTAAAGGGGATCGGTCCCTGTTATCTGGACAAAATCGGGAGAAAAGGAGTGCGCCTGGGTGACCTTTTCGACGAGGAGCTTTTCCGCTCCAAAATCGAGCGGAACCTTGAGGAAAACGAGCATATGTTCAGGCATCTGTCCCAGACCCAGCTCGCCTCCTTGTGGGCACAGAGCCTGAAACTGGTGGAGCTCAAAAAGAAAGTAGCGCCTATGATGATAGATTCGACCCGGATTTTGAATTCTGCGATAAAGAAAAGGAAGGATATTCTTTTCGAGGGGGCTCAAGGCACGCTTCTGGACGTGGATTTCGGGACTTATCCTTATGTGACCTCCTCCAACACCACAGCTGGTGGTGCCTGTACTGGATTGGGAGTTCCCCCGACTTCAATCGATGAGGTGATCGGCGTTTCCAAGGCTTATACCACCAG
>Ga0335070_10010977_pt1 | contig 10595 bp, 11 predicted proteins | sample Lox_Sample_13_FD_206722 | JGI IMG/M metagenome (GOLD analysis project Ga0335070, IMG submission 206722) | Soil microbial communities from Loxahatchee National Wildlife Refuge, Florida, United States - Lox_Sample_1.3 | ecosystem: Environmental > Terrestrial > Soil > Wetlands | place: USA...
CCATTTCATTGTAACCCGAAAGAATCGATCGCATTCCCGCTCTTACAGATATTCGTGCATCGGTGAATCGGAAGACCTACCCTGTCCTTTACGAGGTGATGTCGACAGGGTAGAAGAAGTACCGTGCGGTCGGGTTCAGGACGAATCCGGTCACCGCCTTCGTGAAGACAAGGTTCTGGTTCGCATGCGCGAGGTACACGAACGGCGCGTCCTCATGGATGATCACCTGCGCCTCCTTGTACAGGTTCGCGCGCTGGGTCTTGTCGTAGGTCTGGAGCGCTGCGGTAAGCAGACCCTGGACTTGGCTGTTGTTGTAGAACGCGACGTTCCCCGCGGTCCCAATTGTGCATTGGTTCTCACCGTAGAGTACGTTCATGAAGTTATCCGGGTCGCCGTTATCACCGGTCCAGCCGAGCAGGCACATGGAGTGTTCACCCGCCTGGGTCTTCGCAAGGTACGTCGCCCAGTCGATCTGGTACAGCGTGACGTGGATGCCGACCGCGGCAAGGTAGCTTTGGATCGCCTCAGCGATCTTGGTCGGGTCGAACATGTACGGGCGGCTGACCGGCATCACCCACAGGGTCACGTTGAACCCGTGGGGGTACCCGGCTTCCGCAAGCAGCTCTTGGGCTTTGGCGGGATCATAGGGATAGTCGACGATCGCGTCGTTGTACCCGAGCATGAACGGTGGCATCCCGTTCTTCGCGACGATCGCGGTGCCCTTGTAGAGGTTCTTGACGATTGCGGTCTTGTTGATCGCGTAGTTCACCGCCTGTCGCACGGTTCTGTTCGTGAAGGGCACGAAGTATCCTGGGGTCTTGATCCAGGGCTCGTCAGGGTCTTTGGCACCGTTATGGTTGGTGTCGTTGTAGCCCCAGCCGTTGTTCATCGCGACATACCCGACGTTCATCCCCGGCTGGGTGAGCAGCTTGAGGTTCGCATCGTTCTGGATCTGGCTGAAACTTGCCGGGTCAGGGAACTCCATGCCCTGGACCTCGCCAGCCTGGATCGCAAGCAACCGTGCCGACGGGTCCTTGATGACCCGGTAGATGATTTTGTCGAGTTTCGGTGCGCCACGCCAGTAGTTCGGATTCGCCTCCACCGTGATGTGGTCGTCCTTCACCCATTCCACGAACTTGAACGGTCCGGTGCCGCAGGGGTGCGAGAACGCATCCGCTCCGTATTTCGCGGCGTTCGTTGGGCTCACGATTGAGACGGTGAACATCGCGAGGCTCGTCATCATGGCCGCGTTCGGCCGGGAAAGCACGATTTTTACCGTGTAATCATCAATCTTCTCGACACTCTGAATGTCGCTGAACATGTACCCCCAGTACGCCCATTCACCGTATTGGTGGTACGGGTTGTTCACATCGTATTGACGTGCGAAGGAGAACACGACCGCGCTCGCGTTGAAGTCGGTGCCGTCGTGGAACTTTACGCCGTGTCTGAGGTTAAAGGTGATGTTTTTCCCATCCGCTGACACGTTCCAGCTCGTAGCCAAGCACGGCTCGATATCCGTGGTGCCGGATGCGTACTCCACCAGGCCTTCGAAGATGCTGTCGGTTCTCGCGGTGGACTCCTGGTCTGTCACATCGGCAGGGTCAAGCTTGTCAACGTCACCGGACATCGCAAAGATCAGGACCTTCTGCGCTGCCGGCGGGTTGTTTGATACGCATCCACTGAAGGATGTCGCAAGGAGTATTACACAGACGACGATTGCGAGAACACCAGCCTTTATACCACTACTTGAAGGATATCTCCCCATGTCTTTCTACCCTCTTTTCGGATAGTTTTGTATCAATCTATCATTTAATTACTTTTTCTTTTAAATTGCTTTTTTTATTAACTTTTTTCCTTCTTCTGATGAGATACGCAGAGGGGATCAAAAACAGAAGAATTTAAGATGCTTGAGTTCATATCACCGTATGAGATGGAGATGGTATGGTACTCAGGAAGAAAGAGAACAATGACATGGTTCCGTTGAAGGATATCGTCGATATTGCACCGAGTGTAGCGAAAGGCGTCATCAAGGAGGAACAACGAGAGGGTATTTTTGAGCACAACTACAAATGTCTGAAATGTGGGTTGGAGTTCAAGCTCTATTCTTGGCTTGAATTTAGGCACGACGCTACAAACGTCTTTTGTCCTGAATGCGGTCAGAGAGGCGAGATGCTTCACCATCAAAAAACCATCAACACCCGCAAGACTTTTGATTTGTGTGCCGGTGATGAGATTTTTAACCTGATGAAGTTTTAGCGAAAACACCCTAGTACCCTGTCTCTTTTTTAGAGAAAAAAACCAGGGTTTTTACGGGTGCTTTGTTTCATGAGCGCAGCATCGCGCTGAGCCGTTCGATGCTGTATCCAAAGGGAGTTAAGAGACTTTCCCCGCATTTGGCGAGCTGGCGCAGGTAGTACCCGGTGTCGACTGGTTCGTCTCCCTGCATGGTCTCCGCGATGCACACCCTTCTCCTGTGGTTCCTGGAGAGCTCATCGGTGACGAGGTAGCGGACCGACTGGCCTGGTTCGACCTGGATGCCGTGGTCTTGGAGTTGGAGGAGCGCTGCCTTGGCGAGCGTGCTCACGCGATAGCTTGCGAGATCCTTCGACACGGTTGTTTTGCACACCAGATCATGGTGGCTCACCGAGTCGTCCCGCAGTGTCGCTGCAAAACGTTTGAGCGCTTCGAGAGACGCTGGTATCAATGCACGGAACTCCTCCGCGCTATGCGCGCGTTTGAGGACCTCCAGCATCGCCTGTTGCGCGTCCTTCAGGAACACGGGTGTGCTGTGCTGCCGCAGCTCGATGCCGCGCACCTTCACGGTCCCGTTCTCGAAGAGCCCGTAGTACCTGGTGAGCGCGCCGACGCCGGTTGCCTTGCTGGGGAGGAACACGATCCAGTGGTACCTGCCTTCCACGTCCATGCGGATCCCGGTGCGGGCGGAAATCATCCTGGTGAGGCGGAAGGGACTCGCGCACCCCTTGGAGCCTTTCACCCAGAGGGAGTCGACGATGCCGTGGAGCACCTCGTAGCCTGCCTGCTGCGCGACCTCGGAGGCGGTGAGGAGGATGTCGCGGGAGAACGCGGTGATGCTCTCATGGCATTCGATGCGGCCGTACCGCGCGTTCCGGTACCCGGTGTACCCGAAGCAGACGACGAGCACCCATTTCCATGCCTTCTGTAGTTCGGTGTAGGTTTCGTGGTCGTACTGCTTGTTCTTGGCGCGTGCCTTGAAGCAGAACCGGCGCGTGAGGATGGGCCGGAGGACCTCAGGGAGGAGTCCGTCTTGTTTTTCGCAGATGTGGTACCCGAGCTGCGGGACGCGGCGCGCGGAGTCAGGGCAGCAGGGGCACAGCATCGTCTCGGGGCTGATGTTGTGCAGCACCATGATGTTCGGGTACAGGGACGCGTAGTCCAGCTCGGTCACGTCCTCATGGAGGCCGACCGCTGGTTCGAGCACCAGGCCGCCGCGGTCCGCGATGAGGAGCTCCTCCGCGGTCTTCCAGTTCTCCGGCAGGTTCTTCTTCCAGGGGATGAGGTAGCCTTTCCTCAGGGCGGCGTTCATCTCGATCTGGCTGATGGCGGTGCCGGGGCCAAGCCGGGAGAGCAGCTGGACCGGGATGCTCGCGCAGCGGGCGATGTCCAGCATCCCGCGAAACCCGCTCTCGCCGTAGAAGAACGACTGCGCGGTGTCCAGATGGATCCTGCCTTGGAGGGTGTAGAACGCGGGGCGGTACACGATCCTGCCGTAGCTGAAGTACGATTTCGCCTTCTTCACCGGCTGTAACGTGTTTTTTTCTTGGTGGTGCTCTCGCCCGAGGCTCACGAGATGGTCGATGCCGGCGAGCTTCGCACGATGATACAGCAACGGAAACAGGACGCTGTCGCCGTTCTCTGTGCCGATCACGTCAGGGTCTTTCTCCTGGACTCGTTTGACGGCGGCAAGGATCGTGTCTGCCTCGTTGTCCTCTTTAACGAGTTCGCCGTCTACGGTGATCTCTCGGAGCGGCTCCTGGAACGACGGTGCTCTTGGTTTGTGTGGCACGTCCAGGCGCAGCGTCCGTAGCACCGGTACCTCGTAGTCCAGCCCCCACTGCTCGTCCTCACAATGGAACTGTTTTCCGTCCCAGGTGACCCACGCGTGGCAGAACACGCCCTGCTCCAGGAGGTACCTCGTGGGGAGGCGAAGGTCGACGTTGAAGAGCTCGTACGCATGGAATCCGCCCCAGGAGTCAACCAAGGTGGCGAGGGGATGCAGGGCGCGCAGATTCTTCGGGGTGACCTCGAGCACCATCGTGTGCCTCGGCGAGCCGAGGTGGAGTTTCGCGGCCGTGAACTGCAGGCGTTTCACCTGCGGCAGCCCCTCGAGCGCCTTCGCAAGCGTCCCGATGTCCCTCGACGGCGCATGCACATAAAAACAGGGGTCGTACGGCTCCTCGATCCTTCGTGCCTTCCCCTGGTCTACGAGCCAGGTGACCATGCTGTTGCGGTCGTAGTCAGGGTACGCGTCAAGGATGCTGCCGCTCCACATGCTCCCGCAGCTTCCGCAGCGCCTTCTCGTGTTCGACGAGGATCGACATGATGATCGGTTCGAACGGGTTCGGGTTCGCGATGTTGGTGCCCGCGGCCGCATGCCTGCGCGCGTGGTTCATGAGCTCGTCGAACGCCTCCTGGTCGATGAGGCGCAGCGCGCGCTTGAAGTCGTTCCACTCCCAGCCGAAGGATTCGACGACCATGCGGAAGGTGGGGACGGTGCGGCCCAATTATATCACCATCCCGAATTCCTCGAGGCGCAGCTGCCCTCGGGTGGCATGGATGATCGTGGCGTTTTTTTGCTTCTTCATCAGGGCAAGTCTGGTCGTGTGGTCGAACTGCTTCATCTGCAGGATGTCGCTGGCGTTCTCATAGAGGATCTTCCCAAGGCCCCTGGAGGGCGAAAGCGGCACCGCGTCCAGGTTCGTCATGACCGTGATCAGGTTGTACCGGGTGGTGAGCTCCTTGATTGTTTGGAGGTCGCCGGCGAGCAGCGTCTCTGCCTCATGCGGTTGGACGTCCGGGTCCATGTACAAGGCGGGGAGCATGCCGATGACGAGGGTCCGTGGGCTCTTCTTCTGGATTAATGGTTCGAGGAGGTCGCGGATGAGCGTGGAGAGCTGGTACACCGTGAACGCCCTGCTGATCACGATGTTCTCGAGGACCTCCTGCTGGTCCAGCTCGAGGGCTCGTGCGTATTTGGCGATGTGGTACGGGTCCGCGCGCATGCCCGCATCGAGGTAGATGGTCTCCGCGTGGAACGTGTGGTAGGTGTGGACGCTGAGGCGGTCGGGGAGCTGCGCGATGAGGGTACTGTTGCCGTCCACGAGGGTGGTCTCTCCTGCTTTGAACCCGCCGAGGAGGGCGTCGAGCTCCGGGATGCCTGACTGGACGATGATGTCTGGTCGTACACGCCTGAGCAGGGTGGTGTCTGCTGCCTGGATGGAGCGGGCTTGCTGGTTTGTAGGTATCATGGTTTGCCTCCCGTAAATGTGTCTGGAATTCCCGCATAGGAGGTGGTCTCTTAAAAAGCTGTGCCAGGGGTGGGCGAAAGTAATGATACAATCAATGATGGTAACCATCTTTGGTAACTAACATAGATTTCCGTGCGTCGAATCAGGTACTGTTATTTTGTGGTAAAACCTAAAAAAGGCGAAGTTTGATAACAGGGAGCTAAGAATGAGAGCATGAAGAAAAGAAAAGCAGTCTTCTTAACGCTGAGCATCTACAGTTTTCTTGTGTGGCTCTACATTGTAGCACGGATCATTTTTAGCCGTGTTCAATTGGACAGTCCTTTCGTTGATGGTGTGCCTTTTTTCTCGTTCTGGGTGTTGGGTGCCATTGTTTTTGTTCTCAGCACGGTGTTCACCTATTTGTTTCTCACCACGGAGTAGTCGTGGGTTGTCGTGGTTTTTCTTATGGAGAAGGCTGGGGACATGCTTAGACTCCTTTTCAGGTTTAGGTTGTCAAGAAAGCGGGTTGGAGGAGAAGCAAAGGTACTATTCTTGGGGCATGATTTTAATACTGTTTTTCTCTGGTATCAAAGCGATTTCGTCGTTTGCCTTTAAGTGGTATTTTATGGCTAGTTCTTTCGGGATGCGGAACCCGAGGCTCTGACCCCATCGGGTTACTTTCACGTGGTACAGTTTCATGGTTCGGTATTGCTCAGCGACCTCATGGAGCTGCTTCATGTCCACGAGCTCTTCTCCGCATTGTGGGCACGTGAAATAACGATAGGTGACTCCTTCTGGTGTCACTGCTTCTTTTTCTTCCATTTGTTTTCCGCATTCGCTACATTTTTTCATTTTACACCTTCTTTGTTATTGTGATGATTTTAATTCTTGTTCCGATGATTTCATCAACGCAAATGACGGTACAATGTTTGTAGTGTTTGATGAATTTCACGTTGTTTTTACCGAATCGTTGTCTTTTTCCGCCTTTAATTGTTGCCTCAATCATATCTGGGGTTATTCCTCGTTGCATTGCCCGTATTAACGCATGTCGCTTGATTACGATCTCATACTGAGAGATATCCATTGATATCATATAGTATCAATTGATATATATATGTATCGTCGAAAAATGCTATAGGAGGAAACGGCGTGTTTGAAAATCACTCCATGGGTTTGGAGAACAATCTTTAAGAAGGAACCATGGTATTCCACCAGCCTGAAGCAGTTGTCAGGTGGGAGTCGTGATGGGAGCCGGACCCTGTCGTCGGATCGTTCTTCTGGTCATCGTCCTTTCTACGGTCGTTCTCCTGGTGTGTCCGGTTGTCCCTGCGCAGGCGTACTACGCGGATCTGGGTATCACGGTGGACGCCTCCGGGTTTGTCACGATCCAGGGTCAGACCAACTACCCTGGTCTTCTGGTGGAGAACACCGAGATGTACACCTCGAAGCAGCAGAGCATGTGGCTGTTGAACATCACCAAGCAGGAGGTGTTCTCGGCATTCGTGTACTCCTTAACGCTGCCGCAGGGCGCGGTGATCAGGTACGTGAGGTCCTCCGGCTCCGTCCAGATCCAGGATACCACCGGGTCGCTGGTGGTGCACGGCGTTGGGGAGAACGTGTCACTCTCGATTGTCCTTCAGTACCAGCTGCAGAAACAGGGATCTGCGCTGCTGGACAACCTCGTTTACTTCGTCCTCATCGTCTTGATCATTGTCGTTGGAATCCTCCTGGTCTATGAGTATCGTACGGAGAAGAGGACGCGGCAGGTGGTCCCGCCTTCGAAAACCACTGCCCCCGTTGTGGAGTGGAAGGGGCTGAACCCTCGGCAGCAGCAGATCATGCGGCTGCTCACGGAACGGGCCGTGCCCCTGACACAGACCGATATCCAGAGGGAGTTGCAGATCCCGAAGGCGTCGGTGTCCAGGAACCTGCGTGGGCTGGAGCGGAGGGATCTCATCGAGAAGGAGCAGATCGGGATGTCGAACCTCATCCGGGTGAAACGTCCGTAATCTTTTTTGCGCTGTTGTTCCTGGTTGTTCCGCGGTGTTCCGGTGAAGTCTTATATGCTGTTTCCTCCCATATCCTCTCCATTGAGCCGCCCGTGGAACGGACGGCTTAGGACGATGAAAACCATGAAAAAACTATGGACTATGATGCTCGTGCCGCTGCTCCTCACCTCGCTGGTGTCGCTAGCGGTGGCAGAGAACGCTGGTGGAAATCCTCAAGGCCCCCCTAAGGATATTCGTGATGGGGGAGTTCCTCCCTTCCAAGGTGTCATAGGGAACACGACCGACCATGAGATCGGTGGCCCGCGGGCGCTTCTCCCGTGGAATGACACCGGGACTGAGCACGACCTCATGATCATGGGCAGCGGCCTGGGCGCACAGATCCGGTTGTTACAGCTGGAGAAGGCGCTGCTCACGAACCTGCTTGAGGGTGCCATGGTCGTCCAGGTGCTCAAAGGAGTGAACATCAGTACGGTATCGCTCGAGGCGATCCTTGATGACATGCACACGGTGCTCGTCGAGGTGCGGGCGGTGAACGCGAGCGCGAACGACACGGTGCAGCAGTTCATCGAGCTGAAGAACGAGTCCCGGGAGCTCACGAAGGAGTTCCGAGAGACGCTGCATGCGGTGGTGACGAACGGCACGATCCAGGTCATCAAAAACCGTCTCCGTGACCTCTCCAGCCTCTCCAACGACGAGCTTCACAACTGCACGATGCGGATCCACCTGAAGGTGCGGGAGTTCAACGCGATTCAGCTGTACCGCCTGTATGGAATCATCGGTGAGACGAACACGACGCTGATCAACGCGTACATCAACGGGGATCTGTCGCTGAATCAGACGAAGCTGCAGGTGCATAAGATCGTGAACCAGCTGACCCGTGCGGAGCAGCAGCAGATCTTTTCGCAGATGAAGGACGACGACATCCGCAGGAAGGTGCAGTCGCACGCGTCCCTGGATGAGTACCGACAGCATCATGACATGGTGGACCGCGGCAGGAGTGTGAACGGGAATGAGTAAGAGACTCATGATGCTTGGTGTGTTGTTCATCCTCCTGGTTTCGGTGCTGGTCTCCTACGGGTACTATCAGGAGACAAGCTCGAAGAGCACGAGTCAAAATGGGTCGAGTAATGCCGTGAACCCTGCGACCCTGAACAGCGAGATTAACGCAAGCCTGCTTGATGAGAGCCAGGGCGTTGAGATCGGGGATATGGTCTGACCAGAGATCACCTCCTTTTCCTTTTTTTTGTTTACCTCCTATGACCTAGGGTGGCTCTAAGGTCTACCATATGTTATTGGAAGATCATCGCATGGGGAAAACATGGAGAAAAAACCGTCAGGCTATTTGAATCTTCACTTCCATGATTATGCATGACCGGGCGCCTCTAATAATTGTAATTTTATTGCCACTACGAGGATATATCAATATTCAAGGGACGGTCCAGATCAATGCATCTGATACTCGATTCAAGGTGAGCAGGGTCGAGTTTTGGGTGAACAATTTCTTGCGAAACATGGATCACACAGCCCCCTACAAGTCATGGTCGGAGAAAGGGGTTATCAATTCATCCTCTAGGAGGTCGCGAACAACAACGCAGGAAATCAGGATTACGATGATCTAACCTTGTAGAAGATCCAATTATAAAAAGGTCCTCTATTTTATAGTGGTATTAAAATGCGAGCTTATAAACAAATTTTAATAAAACCAAGATTTAAAACGTTATTTTTATATATATGGAACCCTTTTCTTCATATATAAAATATTATACCGTAATATATATAATATCCACAAGTATACATTATTTATATGTTTCCAGGGGGCAAAGGATTTCTGTTCAACACTGGCAAGACGCGGAACTATCATAAAAGGTTTCTTAGTGTAAAAAATAATCCCGCTGGAAAGACCCTGCTTCTTTCTTTCACAGTTATCCTCATCGTTCCCTTTTCTGACTTCTCTTCACTTCACTATCACGACTCGATATCGCTAGTTCCTTCACAGGGAAGAGGAATCACGTGGGATGTCGCTATCCAATGCTCCAATACCGGTGGACAAAACGATTATGTCATCTTTGGTGAGGCTCCTGATGCGAATGACGGCCCACCCCCCGATTCTTATGATGTCGCAAAACCTCCGCCACCCATACCACCTTATGTACGTGTTTGGTTGAATGATAATCTTCCTACCCCTTACGATGTTTTATGGAAGGATTACCGGTCCTACCCGGATTCATTCAAAGTGTGGAATTTAACCGTGCAATGGATGCCGAGCAGCGGGTCGTCTCCTACGACGATTACCCTTGCTTGGAATCCTGCGTTGGTTGCTCTGAGTGAATACACCTCCGTGACCCTTTGTACAACCGATGGGACGCCCCTTCAAGACATGCGTGTCAATAGCACCTATATATTCAGTTGCCCAGCCTATGTGCCACAATATTTCAGGATTATAGGTCAGGTGAGCAGTAATAATCCACCGGTCGCAAACCCAGATGCTTATAGCACAAATCAGGACACGAGTCTTTCTGTTGTTGCACCAGGGGTACTCTCCAATGATACCGATCCCGATGGTGATTCACTCACTGCCGTGAAGGTGTCTGATCCGTCCCATGGGACCCTCGCCTTTCACAGTAACGGTTCCTTTGTGTACACGCCTACGTTGCATTTTTTTGGTAATGACTCGTTCACCTACAAGGCCTACGATGGAACCGCGTATTCGAACAATGCTACGGTATCTCTTTCCATAGCTCCTTTTCATTACATATTGACTATTACCTGCCAGGGTTCAGGGACGGTGACGAAAAACCCGGATCAATCCTGGTACACCTACGGCCAGGTAGTCACCCTGACAGCAATTCCGTCAACCGGTTGGGCGTTCAACCATTGGGCTGGTGATCTCTCGGGGAGCACGAACCCGACCACGATCACGATGAACGGGAATAAATCCGTGATCGCGAACTTCACCGCGATTCATTACACTCTTACCATCACTATTCAGGGAGGAGGCACCGTGACGAAGAACCCAGATCACCCGTGGTACCTCTATGGGACCGTCGTCACACTCACTGCAATCTCGACCTCTCATCGGGTGTTTGATCATTGGGCCGGT
>Ga0335070_10010978_pt1 | contig 10595 bp, 9 predicted proteins | sample Lox_Sample_13_FD_206722 | JGI IMG/M metagenome (GOLD analysis project Ga0335070, IMG submission 206722) | Soil microbial communities from Loxahatchee National Wildlife Refuge, Florida, United States - Lox_Sample_1.3 | ecosystem: Environmental > Terrestrial > Soil > Wetlands | place: USA: Florida...
CCAAAGCACTCGACGAGCAGGCAAAAGCGCTGGCCGAGCGGATCAAGGCGTTGGGAGGAGATCAGGCATCGGCTACTCAGGGAGCCGGAGGGGCCGGAGCCCCGCCGGCCACTGCGGGAGCGGCCGGTGGCGACATTCTCAAGCTGGGCGAAGATCAGTGGCAACTACAAGAGTGCTACAACTGCCACAAGCTGAGAGGGGAAGGCGGAAAGAAACGTGGCCCTGAGCTCGACAACATCGGCAGCTACATGACGGTCGAGGATATAAAGCAGAAGATCCTTGACCCTCGCAGCTGGATGGCAGATGGGTTCGAAAAGGAATACGAGAAGAAGAAGATGCCGGACAAATATAAGGATCTCATGGAGGAAAAGGACGTCGAGGCGCTCGCTTCCTGGTTGGTCACGTTCAAGAACACCTCGGTGAACACGCCGAAGCCGATCAAGAAAAAGTAGTATGCAACCCAAACTCAAGTCAAAAGTTCGGGCGGCGGATCGCGAGATCGGAGAAGTCACGCGGGTCATCATGGACCCGTTGTCCCGCGAAGTGAGCCACATCGTCGTGTCCATGAACGGAAGCGGCGAGCGGCAAGTCGCGATGGCGCACGTGCAGTCCGTCTCAGACCATCTCGTAGAGCTTCGGTCTGCGGCGTCGGAAATTCTGGCCCTCCCCGCTTTCAAGCGCGACGACTTTGTCACGACGCACGAAGTGGAAATCGCGCATCTTGAAGAGAATATTCATGTTACGCCGGGCGAAGTCTTGGTGCCTTTCCCTGAATTGGAGAAGAGCGTCAAGCGGCGCACCTTCTTCATGAACTTCACCCACGCGATCGGGTTCTTGATCGGGTTGCCGATCGCCTATCCCATCCTCCGGTATCTGATGAAGCCGATGTATCAGCCGTTTGACAATTCCTGGCTGAAGATTGGCAACGTTGGGAAGATCAAGCAGGAAGACATCGGGGTCCAATTTAAGTACAGGAAAAAGGTCAAGGAAGCCTACATGCCCGAGGCCGAAATCGAAAAGAACGTCTGGATCTTGAAGGCGACGCCAGCGGTGCTGGAGAAGGTCTATCAGGGCAAGGATATGGAATTCCGCGATGCAACCGGCACGAGCGTGTGGGTCAACAAAAAAGAGGTTCCCTACATCGCATTCTCGGGCAAGTGCCCGCATCTCGGCTGCGGCTATAAGTGGCGGCAACACAAGATTCTGGGACAGGTGTTCCTGTGTCCGTGCCATCTCAGCATTTATGATGCCTCAGGGAAAGTTCTTGATGGACCGGCCCCGCGTCCTCTGGACGCCTTGCCGATCAAGATCTCGGCCGGGGGCGACGTCCAGATCGTCGACATGGAATTCAAGGCCGGGACGAAAGCGCAAATTCGGATCGTCTAGACGTCCATGCAACAGCCTTCTTCGACCAGCACGCAGCCAACCGCTCTTGAAAAAGTCATCGCCTTCGTTGACGAGCGCGTCGGCCTAAAGACACTCCAAGCCAAGATGCTGAACGAGCCGGTCCCAGGCGGCTCGCGATGGGCCTATATCTTCGGCTCCATCTTGCTGTTTATTTTCATCATGCAGGCCGTCACCGGCATTTTGCTGATGTTTTACTATGTGCCGACCGCCGACCATGCCTATGCGAGCACCCAATACATCATCCACGACGTCGACTATGGCTGGTTTCTGCTGAGCTATCATTTCTGGGGCTCCACCGCCATGGTCGTGTGTGTCTTCGCGCACATGTCGCAAGTATTTTTGTGGGGCGCATATAAAAAGCCGCGCGAGTTAATCTGGCTGGTTGGCTTGGCCCTCTTCGGTCTTGTCATGGGGTTCGGATTTACCGGCTACCTGCTTCCCTGGGATCAGCGAGCCTATTGGGCGACCACTGTCGGCGTCGAGATCATGGACAAGACGCCGGTCGTCGGTGATTTCATGGCGCGATTTCTCAAAGGGGGACCAACGCCGGGTCAAATGACTCTCAGCCGGTTCTTTGTCATCCACGTGATGATTCTTCCGGCCGCCCTGATGGGGCTGGCCGGCTTGCACATTTTCCTGTTCCGCAAGGCTGGGCCGGCCGGGCCTTTCCGTGGCTCGGTCGAAGAGCTCAAGGTTAAGAGCGATTATTTCTTTCCGCGGCAGGTCTGGAAGGACATCGTCGGCATGGTGACCGTCTTCTTGTCGATCTGCGCCCTGGCCTTTTGGGAGCCGGTGGTGTTGCTTGAAGAAGCCACGCCGGACCCGGGTGATTACCATCCGGAGCCCGAATGGTACTTCTTGTTTTTGTTCCAGATGCTTCGGCTCAAGATTTTCGCGGGCGAGTTCGGGCAATTCTTAGGAGCCGTCGCGTTACCCGGAGCGTTCATGGCGTTGCTGGCCGCCTTACCCTTCATCGACCGCGACCCGGAACGGAACATCTTTAAGCGGCCGATTGCATTGATCGGATGGATTGTCGTGATGGCTACGATCCTGATCTTTACGGTGTCGGCGATCATCAACCGCGAGTTCTTGGATTAGCAGAATCAGGCGGGCCTGCACCCGACGGTTATGACGGTATGACTGACCAAGAATCCACTTCACCGGTCAAGCTCGCGTTGAAGCTCCTCTGGTTCACCTTCTGGACCGGGTTCCCGATCAAGCTTGCGTTTGCGCTGTTGTTTCTCGCCATGGGCATCATCAATTTCGAGGCGAGAATTGGGCTGGGGTTTCTCATGGTGCTGGCCAGCCCGGTCACGGTATTTGCCCTACCGATTCTCATGATAGGGCTCGACTCGCACATCGGCGAAGGAGTCGGGATCGGGCTGTTGTTTCTCCTCTGCATCCCCATCGACATCTGGGCCTATGGCGTCGTGGCGAGGACGTATTTTCTCGATCGGCTACGGCTTGAGCCGCCGGATGGGATCGGTCTGTCCTTGTGGATCAAGACGGCCATAATTGGAGCGCTCTATCTTCCCATTCTCTGGTTGGTGGTCGGGTTTACGACGGAGACGGGAATCTCCGCCGCGCATTCGCTCTTCGAAACCGAGATGCTCAAATGGGTCCCTATTGCCGAGCGAATCGGGATCCAATTGACGTTGTGGGGAGCAATCTCTACTGCCGTGCTTCTCATCATGCTGTTAATCGGCTTGTCCATCATTGGGCGAGTAATTCGCGGTGCGACGATCGGAGCTCAACCGGCTCAGGACAGCTATCAAAGACGAGTGATGCGGTGGGACCTGATGCGGGTGCCAGCCGATCAAGGTCTCATGCTGACGGCGTTTGCAGGGACAGGTGTGGTGCTGTCGCTGCTGTTTTGGAGTGCACTGCCGGTGACGACACCACATCCCCACGAGTGCTGTAAGAAACCGGAAGTCAAAGCGCAACCTCCATACAAGCCGATCGATGCGCTCAATAAGGATGAAAAGCTCATCGTGCAATTGACGGCGCAACTGGAGGCGCTGGAAAAGAAGAAAGCGGAAGAAGAGGCGCAAGGAAAGAATAAAGCGAAAGGCAAAGCGGGAAAGGAAGCGGCCAAGGTACCCGATGCGAAGGCACCCGCTCAGTCCGAGGCAAAGAAACCGTAATCTGGGAGATGATGAGGTGAGGGACATGCAACACCAGGGCGGAACAATAAAACACCTCCTCCGGTCACTATCCGGCGGAAGCGGCGTGGTGTCCGTGCTGTTGCTCGCTGCCGGTCTCCTGACCTGGCCCACGGCCGGATTCGCGGCTGATCCGGCGACAGCTCAGACCGCCGTGGCCTATCGGGACATTCCAGGAATCGGCAGCCGGAACATCATTTGGGTCATTGCACAGCTGCATCTGTTGTTGGCCGGGTTTGTGTTGGGTGTGCCGATTTTCGCGTGGGTCTGCGAAATTGTGGGATGGAAATCCGGCGAGAAACGCTACGATAAGTTGGCGAAGGAATTCACTAAGCTGCTGACCTCCTCCTACGCCACCACCGCGTTGTTCGGAGGCATCCTGCTGTTCCTCTTGATCGGTTTCTATCCCAAGTTGATGAACTACCTGACGGATATATTCTTCCCGTCCTTCATCGTCTATTGTCTGCTCTTTCTGCTCGAAACCGCTACGCTCTATCTCTATTGGTACGGGTGGGACGCCATGCAGGACGGTGGCAAGAAGACGTTCCATCTCTTCTTGGGTTTCCTGCTGAACGTCTTTGCGTTTTTCATCATGATCGTGCCGAACTCCTGGGCCACGTTCCAGGCGAGTCCGGTGGTGATCGCGGAAGGGTCCGATATTGCCAGGGCCTGGGCGGCGACCTGGAATCCGACCTGGTGGCCGGTCAACGTTCACCGCTTGATCGCCAATGTCGTACTGGGCGGATTTATGTGCGGGGCTTACGCGGGTATTCGCTACCTCGCTGCAGAAACTTCTGAAGAACGGGACCATTATGACTGGATGGGGTACGTCGGGAACTTTATCGGTGTGTTCGGAATGCTACCCCTCCCGTTCGCCGGGTACTGGCTGATGCGGGAGGTGTATCAGTACAACCAGCAGATGGGCATCACGCTGATGGGAGGCTTCCTCTCCTGGTTGTTCATTCTTCAGGCCATGCTGATAGGGGTGCTCTTTCTCGGAGCGAACTATTATTTCTGGCTGGGCATCACTTACCGAATTCCCGGCTCTGAGATGAGCTATCGGAAGCCGATTATGGCGATGCTCATCATCCTGTTAGTCTGCCTCGGTGTCTGGATGACGCCGCACTCGCTGGTCGCCAGCCTCGAAGAAGCGCGAAAGATGGGCGGCACCCACCATCCATTGCTGGGCGTATTCGGCGTGATGTCCGCGAAGATGACCGTGGCAAACCTCATGATCTTGGTCACTTTCATGAGTTTCATCATGTACTGGCGGGCTGGGAAGCAGGAAACGGCAACGTGGGCCAAAGTGGCCAAGGCCTTTATGGGTGGTGTGCTCGGCGTGGCAGCTATTGTCGTGATCGTGTTGGGTGTGTGGGGTTATTTCGTGCCCGCCATCGTCCGGATCAACTATTTCTCGGTTGCCCAGGTTTTGATCGTGTTGTTTGTGATGCTGACCATTACGCCGCTCACAGCTGTCCTGTTGAAAAGCGCAAGGACCACCACAGAAATGGTCTGGGGCCGGATGCCTCCGCGCGCGGGCTATGCGCTCGTGCTGAACGCGGTGATGGTCATTCTGCTTATGACGCTCATGGGTTACGCCCGATCGTCCTCACGGGTCCATTGGCACATCTATGGCGTGATGCGCGATTCATCGCAATATGCCTTCTCTCCGGCATTGGGGTACGCCGCGGCGTTCATGGCGTTGAATACGTTCCTGTTTTGCTTGCTGGTTGCCTTCATCTTTTGGGTGGCGACGATGGGCGACAAAGGAAAGGCACCGGCCGGATCGGGCAAAGGTACGTTGCCTCATGGAGCGATGCCGGCGATGGCCGGCGGGTCACCAGAGAAGTAGCTATCAGCAATCAGCCTTCAGCAATCAGCAGAACGCTGAGAGCTGATGGCTTCCCAGCTTTAGGGGGCTTATGAGCGAAGTCGTCTTGTTACAGCTGATCGGGCTCGCGGTCGTCGGGACCGGCATTGTCATTCTTCTGTTCATTCGGGCGCAGTTCGCTCGGGTCATTGGATTTGTGGCGATCGTGCTGGGCCTCTTCTCGCTTGTTGCGTTGGCAGTGCCGCAGATGGCCTCGTTGCCGCCTGCCGAAGAGAAGTTCGACATCGCGACGGTGAAGACGCCGACGGATATGGCCGCCATCGGCCAGAAGATCTTCTTCAGCAAGGGCCAGTGTGCGCTCTGTCACTCGATCGGTCCGAGCGAATCGGCCCGTTGCCCGGACCTGAAAGGCATCGGGGCGAAGCTGAGCCGCGAATTCATTTTCGAAAGCCTGACCCAGCCGCAGGCGTATATCTATCTCGACTATCGGCACGAGGGTCTCCCGAAGGAGTATCCGGCCCGGATGCCCTATATCAATAAGAATCCGATCGGCTTGACCAAGAATGAAATCTTGTCGGTAATCGCATTCCTGCAGCAAATGAGTGGAGAGCCGATTTCCGTCAGTCCGTCAGAATTGGAAGTGCCGGGACAAGCGCCCGCCGCTCCGGTCAAAGCGGCCGAATCCGTTCCAATGGCCGTGGCACAAGCGCGCTGAGGAGGAACCTATGGGAGGCTCATTGGTGAAGCCGGTGATCCTGGTTGCGGTCATCTATCTGCTCTTGAAGCTTGTCGTGCCCAACATCCCTGGGTCCGCGCCGCTCCCGTCCAGCCTGATCTTTCTCTATCTGATACTCACGATCACAGGCATCGTGATCTTCGCAACGTTGAGTGGAGAATCAAAGGACGCGTTTTGGGGCCCGATCCAGCGATTTTTGACGGGCGAAAATATCGGAGCATTGCAGACGGCCCGCTACGCGGTGTTGGTTCTGTTCCCACTCTTGGTGGGGTGGCAAACATATGGGAGTACGGCCCAGAGCGACGCGCCGCCCGCGGAAAACCGGACCATTCATCCGGCTCCTCCGGGCGAATATACCGGGTTGTCCAATCCCGTGGCCAAAACTCCTGACAATATCATGCAGGGCAAAGGGTTCTATGCGGCGTTCTGTTCGCCCTGCCACGGTGGAAATTTCGATGGGAAGGGCCCGGCTGCGCGCGGGTTCAACCCTCCTCCAGCCAACTTCTCGGATCCGACGACGATCGCCATGCTCCAGGAAAGCTATCTGTTCTGGCGGATCAAGAAAGGTGGCGTCGGACTCCCGATCGAGGGCATGCCCTGGAAATCCGCCATGCCGCGTTGGGAAGTCGAGTTGCCGGATGAGTGGATTTGGAAAATTATCATGGGAGAGTACGACGGCGCGCATCAGTCGCCTCGGACCTGGGAATAATTTGTCGCAGGCGATGGGCCAGGGGCGAGAAGCGAGGGGAGGAACAGAGTGAAGATACTTGAGAGAATCGCGAGAGTGGGACGAGTGTGGATCCTTTCACTGGCTGGGTTCGTCGCTCTAGCCTCTTGCCTCGTGCCTCTCGCCCGCGCCCAGGAGAGCGTCGCCGTTCGAGCGCCGATGGTGAAGGGGGCAGTTCCAGCCGAGGATCCCAATGCAGCCGCGTGGAACAGCGTGCCGCTGGCGCAATTCCCCATGTCGCCGCAAGTCCATTGGCAAAACCGCATTCAGGAAGCGACCGTCAAGGACCTCAAAGTCCGGGCTCTTCACGATGGCAACCAACTCGCCGTCCTCTTGGAATACGCCGATCCGACCGAAGACCCCGATGATGCGGCAGCCCTCGAGTTCATGGTCGGAGACAAGAAAGCCCACTTCGCGCACGGCCAACCGATGGCGCAAGTGGAAGGCGGCCCGGTCAATATTTGGTATTGGAAGAATAAGGAGAACAAGGCGGTCGACATGAACGCTAAAGGCTTCGGCACCCTCAAGGCGCAGGAGCATCAGGACGTCAAAGGCAAGGGTGTCTATGCCAATGGGACGTGGAAGGTGGTGTTCTCCCGTAGTCTGGCCGATGAGCATGTGAATGAAGATGTGCAAGTAAAGCCGGGAGAATTCATCAATATCGCCTTTGCCGTGTGGGATGGCAGGAAGACGGCGAGCGGAGAATTGCAGGAGAAGGGATCGCAGAAAGCCGTCTCCTCGTGGTGGTACTTCCGCGCGGAGGCCCCGCCTGACTATTCAGGCTATCTCTATGCGGCTCTGGCCGTGGGGTTAACGCTGGGATTTCAGTTCGTCCTGATCCGCAAGCTCAAGAAAGGGAAGTCAGCATGAAGGCCGCACGACTTCACGTACTGGGAGCGGTGGCTGGCCTGGTCGGGGTGTGGGCCATGGTCGCCGGAGGCTGTGCCAGTGAGCAGCAGAGAAAAGGGCATGAGCTCTATGCCCATTACTGCATGCACTGTCACGGCGAGAACGGACGTCAGAATGAAGGGTTCAATTGGTCGTCGATGCCTGATCCCAAGCCCAAAGATCTCTCCAATAAATCCGAGATGTCAACCTTCAAGGACGAGGATATCTTCAATACCGTCTCGCGCGACATGAAAGACACAAGCCCTGGTGGAGACAAGATCGGCGACGATGAATTTGCCGTGCCGACGATGCCGACCTTCAAATATACGCTCTCCGAAGAGGAAATCTGGGCCATCGTCGGCTATGTGCGGACGCTGCATGGAATGAAGCTTGAGTTTAAGGTCGAGGAGCGCAAGAAGGAACTCGCGGACGCGCTCCAGGCCGCACAAGCCAAATTCGATCAGGCAAAGCAGGCGTACGATGAAGCTGAAAAGAAAGCCAGCGAGGAAGCCGAAAAGAAGAGCGAAGCGCTCAAGAAGGACGTCGAAGTCGATGAATCTGCCTACGCCAAGGAACAGGCCGCTATGGTGCAGGCGAAGAAGGACCTCGACGCCGCCCAAGCGGCGCTCAATTATTTTTCGACGAGACCAGGCAAAGGGATGAACATTGCCAGACCCGAGCTTACGATGAAGCCGGAGCAGGCCGCGCAACTAGCGGACGTCGGCAAGCGGCTCTACGCCAACAAATACGGCTGCAACGGCTGCCACAGTGTCGGCGGAGAGGGCGGCAAGGTCGGGCCAGCGCTCGATCGTGCCGGCTTCAGATTGAACGGAACCTGGATCTATCGCTGGGTGAGAAACCCTCAGGCCGTGAAACCGGAGACGCGGATGCCCGCGCTCGGGCTCAGCGACGCAGATGCGAAGGCCGTCACGATGTATCTGAGCACGTTGCGCGCGCCGAAGCCCGAGGACATGCCGGTTGCCAAGCCGGCGAGTTGAGTTTACACTAAGAACCCGCCGAGCAGTCCACCCAGCACTGCTGTTCCGATCCACACGTGTTGCTGGAACATAGACAGAGCTGTTGACGCCGAGATATTGTGTCTGAGTTGACGCACCTGCCAGATACAAAAGAATCCAACGGCGATCAACACCAGATAATAGAGCCACCCAACTTGTGTGAGCCATCCTGCAAGGCTTAGTAGCAGGAGCATCCCTCCGAGCGCCATACCGACCGCGAGCCATGCCAGCGAGCCGAAGAAAATGGCTGACGATTTAACGCCGATGCGACGGTCGTCGTCCCGGTCCTGCAACGCATAGATCGTATCGTAGCCGATCGCCCAACATAGCGTGGCCGCATAGAGGCACCATGCCGTCGTCGTCACCGTTCCCTGTGCAGCCGACCATGCCATGATCGTACCCCACCCGAAGGCGAGGCCCAACATGGCTTGAGGAATGTGGATGACCCGCTTGGCAAAGGGGTACAGCGCCGCTAAGAGGAGCGCGATAGGACTCAACATGATGGTCATCGGATCGAGCAACAGCAGCAGGGCAGCAGCCAGTGTGATGAGCACGATCAGGATCGCCACCGCATGGCGGGATGCCAGTTCGCCGGAGGCAAGCGGTCGAGAGCGAGTGCGTGCGACATGCCGATCGAGCGAACGATCGGCAAGATCGTTGAGCACCACGCCGGCACTGCGCATGAGGAATGAGCCAAGGATGAAGATGACCGCCAATCGCCAGGGCGGGAGCCCCCGAAACGCGAGCACCAACGCCCAGAGAGTCGGTAACAAGAGGAGCAATGTGCCTGTTTGGTTTCGTAGTCGAATGAGCCGAAAGAGAGCCGCAAGCGGCGGAACTATGTGCGCGCTCAAGGCCGACTCCGTTGGCCAAAACCCAGGCATGGGCCCGACCTTAGCCGACGAGAATTCCCCAAGTCAATGATGTGGATAGTCGAGAAACATTGTGACCGGCCCGTACTTTTCGGTATAACTATATTTGTGCAGGTGAGTGATTTGCTGTGTCTGATCCTACGTTTCAGCGCCTCCGCATGCGTTGTGGCGGTGGTGTCATCTTCCCTTTTGGCAGGCTGCTCCCTGTTTCAGAGTCGAGATGGGCTCAAGACAGGGTACTACCTGCCTCTGGTCGCACAGTTGCGTCAGGCTTCCAGTGTCACGGAGGCGCAGGTGACCTATAAGGATGCCTGCAATCAACCCCAATCCCTCGCTATGGGCGACCTCCTGCACGAGGCGATCAAACGGAAGACAGGCCTTGTGTTCGAGAAAGTGCTCACCGGCGAAAGGGGATCAACACCTCCGGTTGTGGATGGATATGTCGATGTAGCCTTGGGCTTCAGTCGTATGGATCTGATCATCTATCGAAAAGCCAAACGGAGCTATCCGGCCACTGTGACGCTCGGGCTGGACTTTACCTACACCGATGCTGAAGGGGCCGTACTGTTTCGGAAGAAACTCCAGAGTTCGAGAAGCGGCGAAGTCGATGTCACATCTGAAGGAACTTGCCAGGTCAGGGGGATCGAGCCGATTGTGCAGGAGGCGATCGCGATTGTTACCGACGGGATGGCCATACAACTGGGTGAGTCGACAGAGGTTCGAAAACAGGTGGCGGCGAGAAAGACTGGAGTGCCGCGGCCGGCATCGCCGACGAACCCTCCGCCTCTGTCGGTGCAGGGTTCTCCGGATGTTCCGCCAACTGTGTCGACCGCGCCAAATTCAACTGAAGCGACGCGTATACCGGCACCGCCTCCCTCTGATGAACCCACGACGCTCAGCTTCCGGGCGATCGTGCGGGACCAGAATCGCAATCTTGTGCTGCACGGCGGCGAAGC
>Ga0335070_10010979_pt1 | contig 10595 bp, 11 predicted proteins | sample Lox_Sample_13_FD_206722 | JGI IMG/M metagenome (GOLD analysis project Ga0335070, IMG submission 206722) | Soil microbial communities from Loxahatchee National Wildlife Refuge, Florida, United States - Lox_Sample_1.3 | ecosystem: Environmental > Terrestrial > Soil > Wetlands | place: USA...
CTCCGCCAACTACAGCGACTTTTTCATAGTCGCCGCGATTTTGGGGCAGCATCCGCTGATCGCAGCCCGCATGGTGTGGGGCAGGATTGCCCGCCTCCGGCCCAAACTTGTCGGTGACAAAACGCTTCAATGCGCGGATCGAAACCGCCTCATCCACGTCTCGACGGCGGCAGTTCACCTCGCACGGCGCTCCGCAGACGCGCCCGCAAATCGACGCGAACGGATTCGTCGCGCGGGCCATACGGTAGGCATCTTCGTAGCGGCCTTCGGCAATCGCGGTCACATAGCCGCAAGCGTTGGTGTGCACGGGGCAGGCGTGCTGGCACTTCACCATCTTGATCCAGTAGTCTGCCCCTTCAATGGCTTCGAATTGGGTCCACTGATTGCTCATCGGCCTCAGTCTTCGTGAAACTTGCTGAATGCGAATTTGACGGTGATGATCGCGAAGATCACGATCAGCGCGGCGACGAAGTACATTAGTCCGCGCGACGACTGCGTCACCGAATTGAATTGCCGCACTAGGGCGCCGCGCGTCGAATGATTGACCTCTCCATTCATGAAGAGGAAGAAATATGCGAGGCAGCCGCCCGCGATCACGATGTAGCAAAACTTGAGGAACGCCGGAATCTCCGTTCCTTTTCTTTCCGTAATCCAGCCATCCGCATAGCTCTTGATCTCGTTCGAACCTTGCGACGTCTTTGTTTGCTCCAATGTCGTTGCCATCTTTGTCTCCTTAGCTGGCCTTCCGTACAGGGGTCTCGTCCTCGTCAGCGAGCATTCGATACTTGGGGTCTTCGCCGTGTTCTCCCCAATACCCGTGGCGGAGGGACTTCACCAGGAAGAACACTCCTCCCACGACGAACAGGAAGAACATGAAGTACGCCAGAAAAATGCTCGGATAAACGTAGTCATGCATAGCTGTCTCACTTCTCGTAGTCGTTATCTGGGCGCCAGTCTTTGGCCCGGCCCAGCGTCTGGATGTAAGCCACCAGCGCATCGAACTCTTCAGCGTTGTCGGCAATCCACGGGAACGGCGGCATCACCGATCCGGGCGTCAGATCGCGCGGGTTGCGGAAGTGCGTGCGATGCCACTGCCGGTCGTACTTGCCGCCAACGCGCGAGAGGTCAGGTCCCGTGCGCTTCGTGCCGAACATGTGCGGCGTGTCGTAAACAAATTCGTCAGGAGTGGAAATTGGCGAATCCACACCCTTCCATCCCGACCGCTTCGTATCGGCAAGCAGTGTGCGCGTCTGTTGCGTGTGGCAATACCAGCAGCCTTCCCGCACATAAATTGCGCGCCCTTTCAGCTGCTCCGCCGTATAAGGCATCAGCTTCCCGGTTGGCCCTTTCGAGGGATCATGGTTCTCGAAAGGCTTGGACCAGCTCTTGTCGACCAGCGGCGGCACGACGGTCGTCAGCACGCCTCCGATAAAGAAGAAGACGAGTGCGGCCACCACGAATCCGATAGCACTTTTGTCTGTTTTTCCCAGCATCGCAGTCTCCTTTAGCCCTAGGCTTTTGCCGTCGTAGTCAGCGCCGGCGTCTTCCCCGCATCGATAACGGTCGCCCAGATGTTGTAGAGGAACGTTGTAATTCCGAGGAACATCAGAATTCCGGAGAAGAAGCGCACCGTCCACACCGGCTTCAGCGCGCGCACCGTATCAATGAACGGAATCGACGGATTGTTCCACTGCCAGCCCTGCCAGAATCCTCCGAGCCACAGCGTGACAAAGAATCCGAGCCCGCCGATCATGAAGAACCAGAAGCTCCAGTTAGCCAGCGCCGGTGAGTGCAGTTCCGTATGGAACAGCCGCGGGATCGAGTAGAAGCATCCGGCGATGGCAAAGAACGAAAAAGCTCCGAGCACCGCCATGTGAGCGTGTCCGGGAATCCAGTCAGTCTTCGAGACAATCGCGTTTACCGACCGCAGGCTATGCATCGGCCCTTGGAAGCAAGTCAGCAGGTAGAACACCACGCCCGACATCAGGAACTTCAACGGCACGTTTTCGCGAAGTTGATACCACTGTCCCTTCATGGTGGCGAAGAAGTTGTAGACCACTGTCCACACCGGTATGAGCAGCATCAGCGAGAACGTGATGGCGATGGTCTGAAGCCACTGCGAAATCGGCCCATGCAGCATGTGGTGCGCGCCTGTCCAGACATAAACGAATGCGAGCGCCCAGAACCCGACCATCGACAGCTTGTGGCTGTAAAGCGGCGTATTGGAAGCCTTTGGAATGAAGTAGTACGCCATCGCCAACCCGATCGGCGTAAAGATCAGACCCACCGCGTTGTGTACGTACATCCAGTTCAGGTTGGCTTGATTCACACCCGTCGTGAAGTAGACGGCGATGTTGCCGGTCGCATATACGAACGTGGTCCAGAGGATGGTCCCCATCGTGTACCACAGGCTCACGTACATCTGCTCATACTTGCGGTTGGCGACGGTTGCGAAGATATTGATGCCGAACATCACCCACGCAACCACGACGAGTCCGGTCAGCGGCAGCGGCAGTTCACCGTACTCCCATCCTTTATTCATGCCTAGCGGCAGAGTCACCACCGCGCCAAGAACGATGATGTTCCAGATGACAGCCGTCGCAACACCGAGCTTCTCGCTCCACAGCTTCACGCCGCAGAGCCGCGGCACGATGTAGTAGGCAAGGCCCATGTCGGCCGCCAGCAGCCAGCCGAAGAGCATCCCGTTGACGTGCAGTGGCCGCAGGCGCCCATAGCTAAGTACCGGCACGCTGCCCAGCAATTGCGGCCAGACAAATTTCGCGGCGATCGTGAGCGCGATGATGCCGACCACAAAGAAATAGCTGATCGAGCTCAGCAGGAACCACTTTGCAGTGGTGTCCTCGTGAATGGCCTCCACCGGTGAGACCGCGCCCACCCCTCCATAGGGTCGGGAGGTTACTTGCAACTGTTCTGGCATGATGCCTCCTGGTTCACAACCACGTTCACTAAGAAAACACTCATCTGCTCTGGTCCGATGGACCTTGCACCTGCGATGTAAGCTTCGTCGACTTCTCCTCAACTGGAGCCGCCGCTGGTTTGCGGTTCAAACTGCGAATGAAGTTAATAAGGTTGCCGATGTCGTTCTGCGAGAGTCCGTAGTCGATCCACGACGGCATCGCCGTTCCTTCCACCCCGTACGTGATCGAGCTAAACAGCCGCTTGTCACTCGCGTTGTTGATGAACGCACTGTTGCGCAAATTACGTGGCCGGGGGCTGATGTCGAGCGAGTTCGGCCCTTTGCCGTCGGCTTTGCGACCATGGCAACCGGTGCATCGCTGCAGGAAAATTTGCTCGCCGTCGGCGATCGACTGCGGTGTGAAAGCCACCGGATTCGTCTCCGGCAGCTTGCGTTCTTTGAGTTCGTGCCGTGGCTCTTTCACGAAGTTCTTAAACACGTAATCCAGCACCTCTTTTCGCTGCTGGTCGCTGAGTACGTGCTCCCATGGCGGCATCGATGTCCCCGGCACCCCTTGTTTGAGCGACGCCAGGAAGCGCTCTTCCGGCTTGGAGTTCATGAATGACGCCTTCGTCAGATCGCGAGGCGCGGGATCGAGGTACACATAAGTCACACCCTTGCCATCGCCTTTGTCCCCATGGCAGCGCGCACACAGGCCCTTGTAAGTTTCTTCACCACTCTTGAATGTCGGTGGCGTCTTGCGGCTCGAGAGATACGCGGTAATCGAACGGTAATCCGCCTCGCTGAACCCGAACACCGGCATGATCGAGTCCGGAATCCGAGAGCGCGGCTCTTTGAAGTGATCCATCAGCCAGCTCTCGTCGCGGATCAGGCCTTCATAAGAAAGATCCGGCGAAATGTGGCCGTCCTTATCACCCAACCTGTGGCAGGCCGTGCAGGAGCGCTGCGCGATCAGTTGCTCGCCTCGCGATGCGGAGGGAGCATTCTCTGCTACATTGCTCCCTTCGATAGGCAGGCTTATCTGCTGAAGTTTCGCGCGATATTGCTCCATCGTCGTTTCGGAGAAGTTCATCCCACGGCGGCTCTTCAGGAACACAACTAGAGCCTTGATCTCATCGTCTGTGAGGTCAAACTTCGGCATGAACGACACTGCGCTGTAGTCGCGCGGATTCACAGTGTGTCCCCACAGGTAATCAATCCGCCATCGCTTTCCCACCTCACTAAGGTCCGGACCAAGAGTTCCGTGCGATAGTCCTTGAATGCGGTGGCATCCGTAACAAGCTCTCTCGAAAAACAGCTGCCTTCCCTTCGTCACCAGCGGAGTACCGGCAAAATTCTCTTCAGTGTGGCATTGCGCACAATTCGCCTGCATGTACTCCGCGCCAGTTAATTTCGCTTTGTACTGCGTCTTCCAGTTGTGTTGCGTGGCGTAACCAAGCAGCGGCTGCGGCCAGTTCTCGTCCTCGCCGTGCGCGTAAACAGTCTCAAGTCCTCTTCCCTGCCCGTCATGGCAGATCGTGCAGCCAAAGTCGGAGAATTTGTGGCGGCGTTCCCACTTGCCACTCTTCTCAATGTCTCCAAGAGCCGCTGAGTAACTATGGGTCCGCAGCGGTTGCGCATGCCCTTGGAACCGCGGATCGTCGCTGGCGATATGGCAGGTCGTGCAGCGATCCACGCGCGAATCCCCGAACTGCGTCACGATGATCTGCTCGATCTGCAGCTTGTGCGTGTCTACCGCCGCTTTCTCGGCATCTGTCTTAGCCAGGCTGCGCGCCTGCTCCCAGTACGCGGTCTGGTGGCGCTCCCAGCGGTTGAAGAACTGATCGTAGAAAACGATCCCGTGAACTATCAGCACCACGAAGCTTGCAATAGCTAGCGCGACTCGCGTACTCACAAGATTCTCCTCGTCATTTCTTCACGCCCTTCGCAACGAGTTCATTCAGTTCGGTCACCACGGGGAGACGAACTCCCAGTTCGCACCGCGGAAGAACGTGCCGATTATCACCAGCACGACATTCACCACCGCAAAGGTCATAAACAATGTGTTGGCCAATAGCCTTTCCTTGGCAAACCATCTCCCCACGCCAGCAATCCTGCGGTCGATATAAGGAACCAGTAGCAGGAGCAGCACTTCTATCGTGGGAATTCCAACGCCTCCCCAGAACGCCGAGTAACTCACCTGCTCCTGCAATCCGAGGAAATACCAGGGCGCCTTGGCTGGATTGGGGGGGTGCATGACATTCACCGGCTCTTCCAGCGGCGCGTTAAAGAAGAGAGAGACCACTAGGATCGCCGCCACCGAAACCACGAACACCAGCAGTTCTGCCTGAAAGAGATTCGGCCAGCTGAACAGTGTTCGTTCTTCAAGTGTCCCCGTCTTCACCAGTGGCCCGCGCACCAGACCTTGAATTCCAAAACTCCTCTTCGGCAAAACCGCTGCACCCGCGCCCGCGGCCACTGCCATCGTCATCGGAGCCGCGGCCTCCGCCGCGCCGCCCTTCACCATCGTTGGACCCGTGGCCGGAGCTTCTTCTTCCTCCGGTTTCGCCAGACCGCCGTCTTTACGGATCCGCCAGAAGTGAATCGTCACCAGTCCGGTCAGCACGGCAGGCAACACGGCAACATGTAAGACGTAAAAGCGCAGAAGTGCTTCCTGTCCTACAGTGGCGTCGCCTAGCAAAAGGAACTTGACGTCCTTCCCAAATACCGGCGCATAACCGGCGATCGATGTGCCCACCGTGATCGCCCAGAATGCCAGTTGATCCCATGGGAGCAGGTATCCGGTGAAACTGAGAAATAGCGTCACTAAGAACAGGAAGACGCCGATCACCCAGTTGAATTCTCGCGGTGGCTTGTAGGCGCCCGTCAGAAACACCCGGCACATATGCAGAAACACCACCGCCACCATGCCATGCGCCGACCAGCGATGCATGTTGCGCAGAAAAATCCCAAACGCAACCGTCCCCCGCAGATCCAGCATCCGGTCATATGCCTGCGTGGTCGATGGCACGTAATAAAACATCAGCAGAATGCCGGTGACGACCAGAATCAGAAATAAGAAAGTCGCCATTAGCCCCAGGCCCCACGTATAGGTCGCCTTCAGGCTGTGGCGGTGCACCTTGACCGGATGGATATGCAAGAAGAAGTTCGTGAAGCTTGTCGACGACCTTCCATAGTCGGAGTTCGGCAGCGGATTCCGGAAGATCGAGCGCCAGATGTTCTCTGGCAGGGCCAGCCAGCTATTTCGCGAGCGAACTATCGTTTGAGTGCTCATACCTTCAAGTAAGTCCCCGCTTCCACTTCGTTGTCTTTATCCACGACCAGGTCGCCGTTGGGAGCGAGCGTCATTGAGTACCAAGCCAATGGCTTCGGCGCCGGACCGCCGGTCACGATGCCGTCCTGGTCGTAGCGCGATCCGTGGCAAGGACAGGCGAAACCGGTTTCCGCGACCGACACGATGCATCCCAGATGCGTGCACGTGGTCGAAATTGCTGCCAGTTTGTCTCCCTCGCGCACGATGCACACCCGCCGCGTGTCCAGTGAAATCCGCGCCCCGGCCGGAAAGTCCTCAGGCTTGCCGATCGCGAACCGGTTCGGCTGCCCATAAGTCGCGCGCGGTTTAATAAAAATGAGGTTGGAAAGCACCGCTACGATGGCGGACCCGAAGAGTCCGACCCCGCTCAACCAAGCCAACAATCGCCGACGGTTGACGTCTTCAGGCGCGCCGTCCACCGTGGGTTTCGCCGCTTTCGTCGTCATTTTCTTCCTTCTCCTTGCCTTTTTCTCTCGTTGGGGATGAGTCAACCAGTTCCTCAACGTCCGACCAGAAAACGTGGTACTTGGCGTCCTCCACGTTCTTGAAGTAGTTCTTCTTCACCGCGAACACAAAAACCAGAGCCGCGCCGATTCCCATGCAAAGGCTCGCGAGAATCGCAATCCACGTAACTTCCATGCCAACCCTCTAACCCGGGCGTCCTCTCCGGCGACCCGGCTTTGGCGAGATCACCTTGACCCGGCTGCCACCATTGCTTGTCGCGCCGTGTTCGAGCCCGGCAAGGTTCGCCGCTGACTCTCGCGCGAGACTTGCGATCGTGGCGCCCGCCAGCACGCTCTTTAATGCCGCTTGTGCCTCGGCCCAGATCGGATGCGCGCCGCACCAGGATTTCCGATCACAACTTTCCACGCCAGGCAAACACACGTTGATCTGCAGCGGCCCCTCGACCATTTCAACCACGTCCAGAAGAGAAACTTTCTCGGGATCGACAGCAAGTTCAAATCCCCCCCCGCTTCCCCGGTGAGATGTCACCATTCCCCGCTGCACAAGTTGCTGAAGAATTTTGGAGACAAAACTCTCGGGAGCTTCGATTCCACGCGCAACGTCCGGAACTGCCAACCGCGTGTTCGGTGGGTGCGTTGCCATATAGATCATGACGCGCACTGCGTAGTCCGTTGCCCGTGTGATCTGCATTCCCGGTTCAGGAATCGGACTGCTTTTGTCCGATTTTCGGTCCTAGTAGAAAATTTCGTCAGGTGCTTTGTCTGTGACAAATCGCACTATTCAATGTGACATGCTCAAAGCGTTTGCACGCGAGCCTCAAACCCTGTTCATCGTTGTTGAATGACCGCTACCGCATGCTTTTGCGATCCACGATTTGCACCTCTTCCCGCGGTTGCGCCTCTCACTTTCACAGGCATAGCATTAGTTGGTTGGAGGTGTTATGAGCGATACTCCTGCTTCGTCCCGGCGTAACTTCCTCAAGAAATCCAGCGTGCTCGGTGTTGCTGCAGTGGTCGGGAGCAAGGTGGGTGACTCGCGAGCCGGCACCCTTCCGCCGCTTCCTTCGAATCCGGTCACCGAAAAAACCATGCCCACGCGCAACCTGGGCCGAACCGGATATCGCGTCGGCATCTTCAGCCTGGGCGGTCAAGCCTCCATCGAGCAGCCGAACAACGAGAAGATTGCCGTGCCGATTGTCGAGCGCGCGCTGGATCTCGGTGTGAACTACATCGATACAGCTGCTATGTATGGTGGCGACGAGCGTTGGAGTCAGCGTTACATTGGCGAGGTCATGAAGCGGCGCCGCAATCAGGCTTATCTCGCTTCGAAGACGCACGATCGCAATCGAGACGGTTCTCTAAGGCTGCTCGAGCAATCTCTCAAGCTGCTGAATACCGATCATCTTGATGCTTGGCAACTCCACCACATCGACAGCCAGTCCGACGTCGATCGTATCTTCGCCAAGGGCGGCGCAATCGAAGCCCTCCAGTACGCCAGAGAACAAAAGATGGTTCGCTTCCTGGGTGTGACCGGACACCGCGATCCCGATCTCCTGATCCAGTGTCTCGAGCGCTTTCCTTTCGATCAGATCCTCATGGCCCTCAATGCGGCTGACAAACATCACCTCAGCTTCGAGGAAAAACTCCTGCCCCTTGCAGTCGAAAAACAAATTGGAATTATCGGAATGAAAATTCCAGCGCGTGGCCGCATTCTGGCCAACTGGAAGCCGGATGCCGGCCATGCCAGCGGCTTCGAAGGCAGCGCGCCCGGGCCCGGAACTTTAGCCATGAAGGAAGCGATGTATTACGTGCTCTCCCGGCCGGTCAGCACCGTGATCATCGGTTGCGACACGATCGCACAGCTTGAAGAGAACGTTGAATTCGCCCGTGACTTCACGCCGCTGAGCGAGCGTCAATTAGCCACGCTTAGCGAGAAGGCGCAGCCCGTGGCACGCCAGGCGCTCTTCTTCCGGCGCTGGGCGTAGCCGGCGCTCCACGCTTTGCTCTCGCGCCGCCCCGGTCAAAGAGGCCTTCGCAACCCTTCCGGCCTCACCTCAATGGACTCCGGTCACTTTGCGGGTCACAAGCATAGGTGATCCTAGTCACTGCACCTTCGTGATCTCTGTGCGATAAGTCCGTTCAGCATTTCCGGTGGCGTCTCCAGACCGCTTTGCCACCGCGAGGGTCCGCTTCAGGTTCGTTCGTGAACTGAAGGGCGGGAGGGTGGCTATGAACTGCGCGGTCATTTCCCACTTTGGATTCACATTCGTCTTCGCAACTGTTTTCTCGTCTTGGCTCGCGTTCCTGGGGGACCGTCGCATTTGCGTCCGCGTCCTGCCAATGAACACTATCCCTCCATGCCGATGGCCGGGCTTTTTTCTCTGCGCTTCCATGGCGGGTAATGAAACCGGGCAACCCCCTCAAGAATCGACTCGGACCTCAAGCAACGCCCGCACAGGTCCGTCAAAGACCCGTTGGTCCGTTGCCGGTGATTGGCTGGCGCCTCTTATCGTCTGGGGTCTGGTAATCGCACTCGGATTGGCGACCGCAAGTCTGTTGCTAGGAGAAAGGTAACTCAGGCAGCCAGGATACCCGCGTTCGTGCGCTGATAGGGTTGTCCGAATTGCCCTGCGAGGACAATATGCTGATTTTGACCGTTGTAGCCGCAGTTTTGATGGCTCTGCTCTTGACCTTCACGATGTACAGCTTGCTGAAGCGTTGAACCGTGCCTGCTGTCTCCGGCGCTTACAACGTCGCCACGCGCCGCTGCACCACAAGGAAATAGAGACCCAGCAGAACCAGGAGCATTCCATTGATACCCAGAACGACCGGCGCAGTGAACATGGGGACAAGCCAGCCCGACAGGAGATTCCCCATCGGCATGCCGCCGCGAAACGCGAAGTTGTACACGCTCATCACCCTTCCGCGCATCTCGTTGGTCGTAATCAATTGCACCAGCGAATTCACATTCGCGAAGACGGCCATCATCGACGCGCCGGTCAGCACCAGCATCACTCCGCTGAACGGCAGCCATCTCGATAGCGCAAATCCCGAGATCCCGACGCCCAGAGTCATTAGCGCGCCTAGCGCGAACTTACCTTTGCTCTTAATATTGCCCAGCCCCGCCACCCCCAGTGACCCGCAGATCGACCCCAGCCCCATCAGCGCCAGCAGGTTCCCATAGGTCTCCGGACCGCGATGAAAAATATCTTTCACGAACACCGGAAAATATGTGCGCGCCGGCATGCTCAGGAACGTCATGCAAAAGGCCAGGATAATCAGCGCCTCCATCGAGGCCTGATTGCGCACGAACTTGATGCCCTCTTTCAAACTCGTGAATACCGATTCTTTCGTTTTCAGCGGCAGGAATCGCGCCGTGATCAGCGACAGAGAGATAATCGGCGCCAGGAAAGAAATCGCATTCAGACCAAAACACCAGGTCTCGCCGAATTTCGCGAGCGCCTGTCCCGCGAGAGCCGGGCCCACCATTACCGCCACGTTGAACTGGATCGAATTCAGTGCAATGGCATTCGGCATGTCCTCTTTCTCGACCAGCGTCGGAATCAGCGCCTGGTAGGCCGGTCCGCCGAATGCCTGGGCAAATCCAGAGACAAAAGAAAGACAGAGTATGTGCCAGACATGGACGCGTCCAATCAAGACGAGAACCGTCAGCAGCCCTGCGCTCGCCATCTGCACATATTGCGAACCAAGCAAAACCTTCCGCCGCTCGACGCGGTCCGCAACCACGCCGCCGATCAGCGAGAAAAGAAAGATAGGAATTCCGCCCAGAAACTGATCGAGCGCCAGCAGAAATGCGGAGTGGCTCAAGCGATAGATCAGCCAGCCTTGGGCCACGATCTGCATCCAGGTGCCGATGCTC